>Ga0164243_10007654_pt1 | contig 16095 bp, 16 predicted proteins | sample OricompcompostOP_FD_108781 | JGI IMG/M metagenome (GOLD analysis project Ga0164243, IMG submission 108781) | Organic Plus compost microbial communities from Emeryville, California, USA - Original compost - Organic plus compost (OP) | ecosystem: Engineered > Solid waste > Mixed feedstock >...
CCCGACCGAAGTGGCGCGGAAACTCAAGGGTTTCCGAGCCACCGAAGGCTCTGAGATTTGATCCGGTCGTCACTTCACTGAGAAGCGGATCAATGTGCATCAGTGATGACGTGAACCGCCTTCCATGGGGGCGGCGTGACACTGCTGCCGCAGCAAATTCGGGCACGGGCACGGGCACCGGCGCCGGCACTGGCGCCAGCACCGCTGCGGTACCCGCTCGGGCGCGTGTACCGCACTGGCCGGGCTCCCGGGACCACGACTCCGAAAACCAGGACCGCGGCAACCGCGTTTGCTCGGTTCGATCGATCGGGAGCTCACCGCCCCGCGCTCACTGCGCTCCCCGCTCCGGATTCGTCACTGTTACCGTCGAGTGTGGTCGCCGACATCATCCTTCTGAGCGGCTCTCCGGGGTCGGGGAAGACGACGACCGCTCGGAGCCTTGCCGCCGGATACGCGAGATCCGTTCATCTGCATACCGACGACTTCTGGCATGTCATCGTCTCCGGCGCGATCGCGCCGTACCTGCCCGAGTCGGACGCGCAGAATCAGACGGTGATGGCCGTGATCCAGCGCGCGGCGTGGACATACGCCGGCGGCGGCTTCACCACCGTGGTCGACGGGATCATCGGTCCGTGGATGCTCCCGCACTTCCAGAAGCCGGCCGCGCACGAGCTGCCGGCGCGTCCGAGGATCCACTACATCGTCTTGCGCCCCAGCCGCGAGGAGGCCTTGCGACGAGCGCAGGCGCGGACCGCGCCCGAAGCCCTGGTCGACGAAGCGCCGGTGACGGCGCTGTGGGATCAGTTCGCGGACCTCGGTGCCCTCGAGCGTCACGTGATCGACACCACGGCGCAGCGGCCGGAGGAGACGCTCGCCGCAGTGCGGCGAGCGGTCGACAGCGGAGACTTCCTGCTGCATCGGGGCTAGGGACGCCCACAGCGGCGATCCCATGGAGAGGCGAGCTCCGGACGAGGCGATCCCACGATGAGGCGAGCGCCGGAGGAGGCAAACCCAGACGAAGCAAACCCGAGTGAGGCAAGCCCGAGCGAGGCAAACCCGAGTGAGGCGATCCCCGGAGCCCCGGCGTCGCGCCGGCCGGCTGATCCGGCCCAGGGCGTGGTCTCGCCGCCTATCCGTGCTGCCCCGCCGCGCAGCCGCCCTGCTGTCGCCAGCCCAGCCACCTCACCGGAGACGTCCGTGCTGCGCTCAGCTCAGCCGCACGATCGTGCTGTATCCGGCGGGGTCGGCGTCGACGTGGCTCACGACCGTCTGGTCGCCGTTGAAGCCGCCGTGGATGGCGGTGGGCTGGCCGTCCTGGTAGCCGAGGAAGATCGCGACGTGGCCGTCGCGCTCCATGATGTCCCCGGGCCTGATCGAGCCGTCGGTCACCACGGTTCCGAAGCCGTTGAAGCCCTGCGGGCCGTAGTCGTAGCCGCCCGCGTCTCGGCGGGTGGTCATGCCGATGGCCGCGAGGGAGTTCTGCACGAGGTCGGTGCAGTCCTGCGTCGTCCCGAGCTGGCTGAGCGCCGCGTCGACGAGGCGCTGCGCGGTCGTGCTCGCGCCGGCCGGGTCGTAGCTGTAGGAGGCGGGCACCGCGGGGGAGACGGCGCCGCCTGCTCCTGCGCCCGGGGCGCCCGCTACCGCAGGCGCAGCCGCGCTCGTCGGAGCGGCGCTTCTGCTCATCAGGGCGAGCAGCTGGAGCAGCCCGGTCAGGGAGGCGTCGGAGGACAGCAGGCCGGACGAGCCGGAGGACAGCAGGCCCGCAGCACCCGAATACGCCGACAGCGTGCCCAGGGCGCCCACCGTGCCCGCTGCGCTCGTGCGCGCCGCGTCCGTGCTCCCGGCGGCGCCGCCCGCCGCGAGCGCCTCGAGAACCTCCGCGAAGGCTGCCGCCGTCGCGCTGTTCGCGCTCGCCGAAGCCGGCGCCGAGGCGGGGCTCGCGGCCGTGGCGGCCGCCGGGGCGGGGTGAGCCAGGGCGTCCAGCTGCCGGAATCGGCTCTGGATGGCCAGGACGGAGGAAGCGGCGTCAGACAGGGTCATGGGTTCTCCGACCCTGACTGTCGGACGCCTCCTCCGATCCGTCAGCTGCGCATCCCGCGAACCGCCGTGCCTCGACGTCGCACGAGCCGTGCCTCGATCCGCACGAGCCGCGCGGCGGCCGGCGCACAAGGTGCCGCTTCGCGCTGCGCCATCAGCTCACGCCAGGGCCGGGGCGCGCGACGCTCGGCGCACGACAGGCCGCTCGGCGCGGGCGATCAGCTCACGACAGGGCGGTCGGCACCCCGCGTGCGGTCGCGCCCGAGCAGCAGTCCGAGCCCGATCATCACGACGGCGAGGCCGAAGTGCAGCCAGTTGTCCGCCGTGTTCAGCGGGACGAAGTTCGCCGAGGTCATGCCGCCGGCGACCAGGCCGTAGATCCACAGCACCGCGTAGATCACGCCGCCCCAGATGAGGTAGTTCCTCGCCCAGCGCGCACGCGCCGCGAAGATGAGGCCCGCGACGCCGTAGGCGAGGTGCACGATGTTGTGCAGCACGGACACCTGGAACACGCCCATGAGGTGGGCCATGGAGTCATGGCCGGCGAACTGCATGTCGCCCATGTCGCTCGTCAGGCCGGGGATGAACCCGGCGATGCCGATGATGAGGAACACGATGCCGGCGATCAGGGCGACGCGCTGCACTGCGGTCCCCGCGTACCGGTGTCGGTCCGCTGTGTTTCGTGTTGTGACTTGAGTCATCGGGGGCCCCCTTTGTCGGGTCGCGATGCACCCTGCATCGTCGCGCCGACGTTAGGGCGTGCATCGCCCTGACAACCAGGGGGGTTCAGCTCACGGGCTCGTCGCGGTAGACTCCCGCGCCTGACCCCTGTTCAGGGGACTTCAATCGCCCGTTCACCGGACGCGAGCGCCGGCCGTGCACAGTCGGCAGTGCGCAGGCGCATGCGCAGGCGCCCGCATATGGCAGCCGAGCGTGCATGCACCCCGCGCTAGGGCACCGGGCGCAGCTGCTCCGGCAGAGCCTCTGCATTGGCCGGCGTGAGCTTCCAGCGCTGCGCGTCCTCGTGCTCGTACGCGATGGTCAATCGGCCGGTGGCGCGCACGATCTGCACGAGCGCGCTCTTCCAGCTGCTCCCGTCCTCTGTGCGCATGGAGTCCTGCAGCTCGCGGAACAGCCCGAAGAACTGCTCGCCGGGCAGAGCGGGGCTCGGACGGCGGCCGTCCTCGTACACGAACGCGCTCAGCTGCATCACGCCGGGCTCCACGATCGCCACCGTGGCGATGCCGTCCCAGTGCTCGCCGAAAGCGGGCTCGCGCGCGAGCAGCGAGCCGATCTCGTACACCAGCTCGGTCGCTCGCTGGACCTCGAACTCGGGCATCCTCGCTCCCTCCTCGACGGCGCCGCGACAGGGGGGAGACTCCTCCCCGGACGCGAGCCGCCGGCTGGCGCCGGCGCGCGGCCCTGCGCCGCGGCGCCGCCATTACCGCATCCACCCCTGACGCGCGCGTGAACATCCACAGGCGCGCGGCGCGCGCCCCCACGGCGACGATGGCTGTGCCGACGCGAGCGCAGGCGCTGACCGCGCGTCGCTGCTCAGGGAACCGCGGGCTGACCGCCGGCGCCCGCCTCGCCGCCAGCCCGGGGCTGAGCGTCAGCGACGGGCTGAGTGTCAGCGACGGGCTGAGCCCCGGCTCGCGCCTCGCCCCCGGCCCTCGCCTCGCCCCCGGCCCCCGCCTCGCCTCCTGCGCCCGTGCCGAGCGATGGCGGCGCCGTCCGCCAGGTGCCGCCCGCGATGTATCGCACGATCGAGTTCAGCGCGGCCACGAGCGGCACGGCGAACAGCGCGCCCGCGATGCCGCCGACGATGCTTCCCGCGGCGACCGTCAGCACGACGGCGAGCGGGTGCAGCTTCACCGCGGTCCCCATCACCAGCGGCTGCAGCACGTGGCTCTCCACCTGCTGCACGAGGATGACGATGCCGAGCATGACCAGCGCGGCGACCGGTCCGCCGTAGATCAGGGCGATGAACGCGGCGAAGCCGCCGGTGATGATCGCGCCGAAGAACGGGATGAAGGAGCCGAGGAACACGAGCACGGCGATCGGGATCGCGAGCGGCAGCTGCAGGATCGCCGCGCCGACCCCGATCCCGACGGCGTCCACGAAGGCGACGAAGACCTGCACCCGCGCGTACTGCCCGACCGACACCCACGCGGCCTGGCCGGCCCCGTCGATGGCCAGGCGGGAGAGCCGGGGCATGAGCCGCAGGAACCAGGCCCAGATCGCCGGGCCGCTGATGAGGAAGAACAGCGTCGAGAACAGCGTCAGCAGCAGGCCGGTGAGCACATGCCCGAGGGTGGAGCCGACCGAGAGCGCGCCGGACCAGAGCACCGAGCTGTCGCGCTGCAGCATCTCGCCGAACTGGCTGATGTAGCCGGCCACCTCCTCCCGGCTCAGTGAGAACGGGGGACCGGCCAGGAACGCCAGGAACTGGTCGTAGGCGGCGACCGTGCGGTGGGTGAGCTCGCCGAGCCCGCTGCGCAGCTGGGTGACGATGAGCACGACGAGCAGCGCCATCACGGCCAGCAGCGCGAGCATCGAGAGCGTGACCGCCAGCCAGCGCGGGAACCGCGCCCGGACCATGAGGTTCAGCAGCGGCATGAGCAGCGCCGCGAGCAGGATCGCGACGAGCACCGGGATGACGACGAGGCTGAACACCATGACCAGCCAGATCACGACGGCGGCGGCCCCGGCGATCACGAGCCAGCGCCACGACCAGGCCGCGGCGATGCGCACGCCCCGGGGCACCGCGCCGCTTGCGCGCCAGCCCTCGGGCTCGCGCACCTCGGCGTGCGCGGATCGTCCGCGCCTCGTGTCGGGCTCGCTCGCTGTCACGCGGTCAGTGTAGGGCAGCGCTGCCGGCGGGCGGCGGCTCTAGGCGGGAGGGCATGGAGGACGATATCCTTGCCCGCTCGGTCCGCCCGACCCGCTCGGCCCGCTCGCGCTCTTGGCCGCCGGCGCGCCCCGGCCGCACCGCATACCGAACCCTGCGGCCCTCGATCCGCGTTTTCCCTACGGCGACGATATGCCGGGCCTTCTAGCATCGGGTGCATGCGTGTGTTGGTCGTGGAGGACGAGCCCTACATGGCGGAGGCCATCCGCGACGGGCTGCGGCTGGAGGCGATCGCGGCGGACATCGCGGGTGACGGCGACAGGGCGCTGGAGCTGCTCAGCCTCAACGCCTACGACATCGCCGTGCTCGACCGCGACATCCCCGGCCCCTCCGGGGACGAGGTGGCGGCGAGCATCGTGGCCTCCGGCAGCGGGATCCCGATACTCATGCTCACCGCGGCCGATCGGCTGGACGACAAGGCCTCCGGCTTCGAGCTGGGCGCGGACGACTACCTCACCAAGCCCTTCGAGCTGCGCGAGCTCGTGCTGCGGCTGCGGGCTCTGGACCGCAGGCGCAGCCACAGCCGCCCTCCGGTGCGCGAGATCGCCGGGCTGCGCCTGGACCCGTTCCGCCGCGAGGTCTATCGCGACGGACGCTATGTGGCGCTCACGCGCAAGCAGTTCGCGGTGCTCGAGGTCCTCGTCGCCGCCGAGGGCGGGGTGGTGAGCGCGGAGGAGCTGCTGGAACGCGCGTGGGACGAGAACGCCGACCCGTTCACCAACGCGGTGCGCATCACGGTCTCGGCCCTGCGCAAGCGCCTGGGCGCGCCCTGGCTGATCGCCACGGTGCCGGGAGTGGGATATCGGATCGAGACGGGGCCGCCCGAGAGCGGGCTGCCCGAAGCCGGCCCGGCGGGAACGGCGCGAGCGGACCGGCCGGACGGCGCCGCGCCTGCCGGCCGCGAAGGCGGCGAGCGTGGATAGCGAGCCGTCGGCGAAGAGGGGGCAGGGCCTCAGCGTCCGGATGAAGCTCACGCTGAGCTACGCCGGCTTCATCATGCTCGCCGGCGGGCTGCTGCTCGCGGTCGTCTGGGTGTTCCTGCTGCGGTATGTGCCCAGTGTGATCAGAGGACCGGGCCCGGCCGTGCCCGACCGCGGCGACCTCGTGCGCGCCTTCGCCCCAGCCGCGGCGTGGGCGCTCGTCTTCCTGCTCTTCCTCGGGCTCGTCGGGGGCTGGTTCCTCGCCGGGCGCATGCTCGCCCCGCTGCGCCGCATCACCGACGCGACCAGGAAGGCCGCGCGCGGCTCGCTGTCGCACCGCATCGAGCTGGAAGGCCGGCAGGACGAGTTCCGTGAGCTCGCCGACGCCTTCGACGCGATGCTCGCCCGGCTGGAGGCACAGCTGGCCGAGCAGCAGCGCTTCGCGGCGAACGCCTCGCATGAGCTGCGGACCCCGCTGGCGGTGGCCCAGACGCTCCTGGACGTCGCCCGCGACGATCCGGACGCGGACATGCGCGAGCTCGTCGAACGTCTGCGCTCCGTCAACCTGCGCGCGATCGACCTGACCGAGGCGCTGCTGCTGCTCAGCCGCGCGGAGCAGCGCGCCTTCGTCCGGGAGCCGCTGGACCTGTCGCTGCTCGTGGAGGAGGCTGCGGAGACGCTGCTTCCGCTCGCCGAGAAGCACGGGGTGGCGGTGGAGACCGTCGGCGACCTCGCACCCGCGTTGGGCTCGCGGGCCCTGCTGCAGCAGATGGTGATGAACCTGCTGCACAACGCCATCGTGCACAATCTCCCCGAGGGCGGCTGGGTGCAGCTCGCCGCTCTCGCCGGGCCGGAAGCGGTCCAGCTCACGGTGGAGAACACGGGACCGGAACTCCCGGCGCAGCTGATCGCCACCCTCACCGAGCCCTTCCAGCGCGGCACCGAGCGGGTGCGCAGCGATCATGCGGGCGTGGGCCTGGGGCTGGCGATCGTGAAGAGCATCGCGCAGGCGCACGACGGCAGCGTCATTCTGACCGCTCGGCCCGGCGGAGGGCTGCGCGTCACCGTGCGGCTCCCGGCTGACCCGGCGCGCGGACCGCTGCCGCGCATGGCGTGAGCGGAGGACCGCAGGTCGCGCGAGCGGAGGGCCGCGGGCCGCGGCCGCTCGCGCGCTGCTGCGTCAGCCGGCCGAGGCGCCGCCGGCCCCGACGAGCTCCGGCTCCCTCGCCGAGGTGATCGGGAAGTCGAAGTAGCGGTCCGGGTGCGGCTCGTCCCTCAGCGTGTAGTGCCACCACTCGCTGGGGTAGGAGCTGAAGCCGCAGCGCTCCATGAGCGCGCGCAGGAGGCGCCGGTTGCGCGCCGCCTCGCGCGGGATGCCGCGCGCACCGTGGTGCGAGCGCGGGTCCATGAGATCGTGGTCGCCGCTCATCGCGACCAGCTCGCCGGTGGCGAGGTGGAACAGGGTGAGGTCCACGGTGCTTCCGCGGCTGTGCCCGGAGCGTGTGGCGACGTAGCCCAGCTCGAACATCTCCGAGCGGCTGATGTTCGGGTAGTGGCGCGCCTTGGTGCGCCCGTCCTCGGGCTCCTGCGACCAGCGCAGGAAGCTGTCCACCGCGCGCTGCGGGCGGTAGGCGTCCCAGATGAGCAGCCCGAGCCCGTGCACGGCCGCCTCGTCCCGCACGCGGGCCAGCGCTGCGCACAGGGCGCGGGTGCCCACGATGCGGTTCGCGAGGTAGCCGTCGACGGGCCTGCCGGTGAAGTTGTCCCAGGTCGCGTACTTCGCGTCCCAGCGGATGCCCGGCACCAGCTCGTCCACGAAGACGAAGTCCGCACCGCTCTCCGCGCCACCGCTCGCCGCGCCACCGCTCACGACGCCCCCGCTCGCCACGATGCCTTCGCTCATCGCCCGGCCTCGCTCAGCGCGAACTGCAGCAGCCGGTCGATCACCTCGTCGAGCGGGAGCCCCGCGGCCGCCATCATGCGCGGATAGCGGCTGTAGGAGGTCATCCCGGGGAAGGTGTTCACCTCGTTGAGGACGAACCGCCCGTCCTCCAGGAGGAACATGTCGACGCGGGCCAGGCCCCGGCACCCCAGGGCGCGGTAGATCGCCCGCGCCGTCTGCTGCGCCCGGGCACGGGCCTCGGCGGGGATCGCGGCGGGAACCACGATGCTGGAGTTCTCGGAGCGCAGCTCCGGCTGCTCCTCCTGGTGGATGCGGAAGAAGCCGTGCGAGAGCCGGATCTGGTCGACCTCGCCGACGATCAGCTCGCCGCCGGTCTCCAGCACCGCGCAACCCACCTCGCTGCCGGCGACGGCCTCCTCGATGAGCACCTTGGCGTCGTACTGCCGCGCCGCATCGATCGCGGCCGGCAGCTGCTCCGGCGCGTCCACCCTGCTCACCCCGAAGGAGGAGCCTGAGCGCGCGGGCTTCACGAACACCGGGTAGCCGAGGCCCTGCGCGTCCACCTCGCCTTCCGCGGGCACCGTCCAGAAGCGCGGCGTCGCGATGCCCGCCCCCTGCACGACGAGATACGCGAGGGACTTATCCATGCACAGCGCCGAGCTCTGCACATCGCAGCCCACGTACGGGATTCCGGCGAGCTCCAGCAGGCCCTGGATGGACCCGTCCTCGCCGAGCCGGCCGTGCAGCACCGGGAGAGCCACGTCCACGCGGATGGTGCGGTAGCCGTCGCCCTCCTGCACGAGCAGCCCGTGCACCCCGCGATCGGGGGAGAGGATCGCGGGGCGGCAGTCGCCGGCCTCCCAATCGGGGCCGGGGCGCTCGCACAGCCTCCACTCGCCGCTCTGCGTGATCCCGAGGTAGACCGGCTCGTAGCGCTCCCGGTCGAGCGTGCGGGCCACCTCCTGGGCGGACTTGACGGACACGGGGTGCTCCTCGGAGGCGCCCCCGAAGATCACGGCGACGGTCGGGCTAGTCATGCGGCAGTCCTTCGAATTCGCGGCAGTTGAGGATGGTGTTCGCGACGGTGTCGCGCAGGGCGTGGTCGGTGTAGTACGCCGTGTGCGGGGTGATCAGCACGTTCGGCAGCCGCTGCAGGCGCAGCAGCAGCGGGTTGGGGGGCGGCGCGGCGCTGTGCTCCGCATAGAACACGCCCTCCTCTCCTTCGAGGACGTCCAGCGCGGCCCCGCCCAGCCGGCCGCTCTCCAGAGCCGACACGAGCGCCACGGTGTCCACGAGGCTCCCGCGCCCGGTGTTCACGAGGATCGCGCCCGGCCGCATCCGCCCGATCCGCTCGGCGTCCAGCAGATGCGCGGTCTGCGCGGTGAGCGGGGTGTGCAGGGTGACGATGTCGCTGCGCTGCAGGAGCTCGTCGAGGCCGACGTGCTCGACGTCCGTCTTGGGGGTGCGGTCATAGGCCAGGAGCGTGCAGCCGAAGCCGCGGAGGCGTTCGACGACGGCCGTGCCGATGCGTCCCGTGCCGATGACGCCGACGGTGAGATCGCGCAGCTCGCGGCCGCGCCTCGTGTGCAGCCGGAAGTCGTGCGCCTCCGCGCGCACGACCATCGGCCGGGCGTCGCGCACGGCCATGAGCATGAGCATGAGGGTGAAGTCCGCGACGCTGTCGGGCGAGTAGGCGACCCCTTCGACGCGCATGCCCAGGCGCTGCGCGGCCTCCACGTCGATGTGGTTGCGGCCCGCGCTGCGGGTGGAGATGTAGCGCACGCCCGCCTCGCTCAGCGCCTGCAGGGTGGCGTTCGAGACGCGGCTCTTGTGCCCGACGCTGATGCAGCGGTTCCCGGCCGCCAGCCCGACGTTCGTCTCGCACACGGGCGCCTCGGTGATGCGCAGCCGGGCGCCGAGGCGCGGCGCCAGGGCGCGGAACAGCGCGGCCTCGTCCGGTCCGCAGCCGTAGACCGTGATCGCCGTCGGCCGAGTCGCGGGCGTGGGCCGCGGCGCAAGCAGAAGGCAGGGCGCCGTCTGCGCATGCTCGTGAGAGGCCACCACTCCAGTGAAGGCCGCGGCCGGTTGCCGTGGCGTATGCGCTTTTCGATATGCGGGCGATACGGGCGCAGGCGCCCCGCAGCTCCGTCGGCGCGGACGCCCGGCCGTGCCGCTAGCCGCCGAGCGGGACGCCGACCTCCGTGGTCCACGCGGCCGGGTCCGGCTCGTCCGCCGGCCCGACGAGGTAGCTCTCCCAGGAGAGCGTGCGCTGCAGCCCGCGGCGGCCCAGCTCGGCCTCCAGAGCGCGATACGCCTCGCCCAGCGTCCCGTACGGTCCGGTGTGCGTGATCCGGAGCGCCGGGCCTGCAGGCAGGGCGGCGAGGTCCAGGCCGAGGGCGGGGTCCGGCTCCGCCGAGACGGGGAATCCGATCGTCACGTCGAAGGCGTCGCCGGCGTCCTCGTGGTACACGGCCGTCGCCGGACCGTCGATGAGCTCGCCGGCCGCTGCGGCCGCCTGCATGGCCCGCCCGAAGAACGCGCCCAGCTCGGCGGCGGACACCCGCGCACGCAGCCCGGCGACGAGCTGCCGCTCCGAAGAGAACTCCTCGACCATGCTGCCCCCTTCCCTCGTCGCGTGCCCAGTATCTCGCGGCAGCGCCTCCTAGGCTTTCCCTCGTGACCGATCTGTTCCGCTGCCGCGCCGCGCTCTTCGACTCCGACGGCGTGCTCGTGGACTCGCGCAGGGCCGCGGAGACGGCCTGGTCCCGGTGGGCCGAACGGCACGGCCTCGACCCGCAGGCGGTGCTGGACGGCATGCACGGGCGGCGCTCCCGCGACACCGTCGCGCAGCACCTGGACGCGGACGCCGTCGAGCAGGCCACCGCCGAGATCGACGGCTACGAGCTGGACTCCGCCGCGCAGACGGCGGAGATCCCCGGTGCCGCCGCTCTGCTGCGCTCGATCCCGGACCCGGCACGGGCCGTCGTCAGCTCTGCGAGCCGGGCGCTGCTGTCCGCGCGCCTGTCCGCGGCGGGCGTTCCGCTGCCGGCCACGCTCATCTCCGGGGAGCTCGTCGGCAAGGGCAAGCCCGCGCCCGACCCGTACCTGATCGCGGCGGAGGCGCTGCGCGTGCCGATCGCCGAATGCGTGATCTTCGAGGACAGCGAGAACGGCATCCGGGCCGGGCGCGCCGCCGGCGCGGCGGCAGTGATCGGCGTCGGAGAGGCGGCGCTCGGCCAGGGCTGCGACGCGGTGATCCCCGACCTGACCGCGGCGCGGTGGACGGATGAGGGCGTCCAGCTCACCCGCAGGCTGGACGGCTAGGGGTGCCCGGATCGGGCCCCGTGGTGCGGGAGCGGATCGACCCCGGTGCCCGGCCCGCCGCGCTCGTCATCGTGTCCGACACCCATGTGCCCGCGCGCGCCCGCGATCTGCCGGAGCCGCTGTGGTCGGCGCTCGCGTCCGCGGATGTGGTCATCCACGCGGGCGACTGGGTGGACGCCGCCCTGCTGGACCGCTTCGAGGCGCTCCCGGCTCGGCTCGTCGGCGTGTGGGGCAACAACGACGGCGCGCCCTTGCGCGCCCGCTTGCCCGAGGTGGCGCGCGTGCAGCTGGCGGGCGTGCGCATCGACGTGGTGCACGAGACCGGCCCCGCGGCAGGGCGCGAGCGGCGCATGGAGGCGCGGCACCCGGACGCGGACGTGCTCGTGTTCGGCCACAGCCACATCCCCTGGGACACGGTCAGCCCGCGCGGCCTGCGCCTGCTGAACCCGGGCTCGCCCACCGACCGGCGCCGTCAGCCGGCCGGCACCTTCCTGCGCGCACTGGTCGACGAGCGCGGGTTGCGCGACGTGGAGCTCGTCGCCCTGCCGCCCCGCAGCTGATCGCGGCGCAGCCGGTCGCCCCGCAGCTGATCGCGGCGCGCAGCTCATCGCCGTGGCGCCGGGGCAGCGGGGCGATCGCCGCTCAGAGCCCGCCCCAGGTGATCGTGAAGCGCCCGGTGATGGTCGCGGCCATGTCGTGCGCCTGCTCGTCGGTGAGGGATGCGACGTAGTCGAGGATGCCGCGGCCGTGCGCCATCCGCTCCAGCTCCGCGCCGGAGGTCGCGCCTTCGAGGAGCTCGGGGTGCTCCGCGCGGGTGCGGCGATAGTCGGCGCGGGCGAGCTCGATGAAGTCGAGCAGGCGCGCGGGCACGCGGGTGGCCTCGTCCGGATCCTTGATCCAGCGGTCGAGGGCGTCCACGAGCGTGCGCAGCACGGCGAACTGGCCCCGCCGGTACAGTCCGAGCTCGGGGCGCTCCAGCACGAATCGGCTGTGCACGAACTTCAGCACGGCGATCTCGTGCCATGCCGGCACGTCCAGGCGTACGTGACCGGTGCGCATCGGCGGATCCGGGTCGAGCACGACGGAGCCCTGCAGATGCGTGGTCCACGCCGAGACGAAGGCGGACAGCGTCCGCTGTGCCGCGAGGGAGCCGTCGAAGGGACGTGCCAGCACGCCTTCGATGAGGTCGTCCAGGACCCGCCGGACGGCGTGCTCGAAGGCGTCGTCGTCGGCGGCCCAGGGGTCGTGCGCGTGCGCGCGGCGGCGCAGCAGCTCGAGGGCAGCGCCGGGGCGCTGGTCGTCGTGCAGCTCGTCCGCGTCGAGCCGGCGCAGGAGGCCGGCGTGGGCGAGCCAGCCGGTGAACTCGCCGCGGGTGGTCGGGTAGGCCAGCACGCCCGCGCGGTAGAAGTCGTCCAAGTCGTGCAGCGCGTAGGTGATGTCGTCGGCGAGGTCCATCACGGAGCTCTCCAGGGTCTGCCGCCACGGGCCGAGCTCGGGGTAGGCGCTGCGCACCTGCAGCAGCTCGGGCAGGTCGAGCACGTAGGCGGACATCTTCGCCGGCCCCAGCCCGGAGCCGCGGTCCCGTGCGCCGACCGGCAGCTCCGCGCGCGGGCCGACGGGGTGCACCACACGCCGCGCCCAGGGGTACTTCAGCACGGAGGCGCGCACGGCGGCGGTGAGGTTGAGGCCGTTGGTCGCCGGCTGGTCGACGTCCAGCTGCACGAGCGTCCGGAAGGTCTGCGCATTGCCCTCGAAGCCCTCGGGCAGCCCGAGCAGGCTCCGGGCGAGCCGGTCCAGGGCCTGCTCGCCGCTGTGTCCGAAGGGCGGATGGCCGATGTCGTGCGCCCAGCCGGCTGCCTGCGCCACGAAGGGATCGCAGCCGCCGAGCCGCTCGATCAGCTCGCGCTGCACCTCGTCACGGCACAGCGCGTCCGCGATCGCGGAGGCCGAGGAGGCGACCTTGATGGAGTGGGTCATCCGATTGTGGATGACCTGCGTGGACTCGGTCTGCGACAGGACCTGCGTGACCGCGGTCAGGCGGGAGAAGTAGGGCGAGAGCGCGATCCGCTCGAGGTCGATCCGGAACTCCTCGCTCGGCTCGCCGGCCGGGCGGCCCTCGTCCGCGCGGCGGGCCAGCCGCGCGTCGTGAGCGGGCTGCGGCAGCGGGTGCTGCGGGGTCGATGCCATGAGATGAGCCTTTCATCTTCGGCGCCGCGGCGCCGCCCTGCGCGTCACGCGTGTCCATCGCGGCAGGGGGGCGAGTCGGCGCCCGCGGGGGACGGCGCCGCAGGGCGGCCGTGCGTGTGGGAGGCTGCCGCCATGTGGACGGGCATCCTCGAACTGGACATCCTCCTCGGCGACGTGCACTCGCTGAAGGAGAAGCGGGCCGTCGTCCGCCCGATCGTCGCTGAGCTGCGGCGCCGCTTCGCGATCAGCGCGGCGGAGGTCGGCCATCAGCAGCTGCACCGCCGCGCGACGATCGGCGCCGCCGTGGTCGCCGACGGCGCGGGGCACGTGCGCGAGGTGCTGGAGCAGGCCGAGCGCATGGTGGCGCAGCGTCCGGAGATCGAGCTGCTCTCCGCGCGGCAGCGCTTCGTCAGCTCGGAGGACGAGTGAGTCGTCGGCGGGCGACGCCGGGGCGACCTCGGCACGGCGGCGTGTGCGCGCCTCCGGGCTCGGGCACACTGAGGGGGTCAGAGGGGGAACGATGTTCGGGTTCATCACCGCGTTCGTGCCGTGGATCGTGTACTGGATCCTGGTCGGCAACAGCAGCTATCTCATCGCCGTCTCGGTCGCCTTCGGCGTCTCGATCGTGCTGGAGGCGATCCAGTTCATGCGCCAGCGGCATCTGGGCTCGCTGGAGATCGGCGGCCTGGTCTTCTTCGCGCTGTCGTTCGTGTCGGCGTTCCTGGTCGACGACGCCCTCGTCGAGGAGTGGCTGCAGCCGCTGAGCAACGGCGCGCTCTTCGTCATCGCGCTGGTCGGGGTGCTCATCGGCCGTCCCTTCGTGCGCGACGCCGCCCGGTCCACGGTGGACGCGCAGACGGCCGCGACGGACGGCTTCCGCTACATCACGACCGCGATGACCTGGATGTGGGTGGCGGTCTTCGGCCTCATGACGATCTCCTCGCTCATCCCGCCGCTCGTGCAGGGCAGCGCCACCATCCGTGACGGCGCGAGCACGCTCTCGATCGTCTGCTACTGGATCATCCCCTTCGCCTTCTTCGGCATCGCGGGGGCGATCTCCGCGATCTTCCCCGGCTGGTTCGACTCGGCCACGAAGCGTCTGGACGCCCGGGAGGCGCAGGCTCAGGCTCTCGCCCAGGCGCAGCCGGCCGTATCGTCAGCCGGGCGCGGAGCGGCAGCTCCGAGCGGGAGCGGCGGGGCGGGGGCGGCTCGCGTCTCGCCTGCGCCGGACCTCGCCTCCTCGGGGGTGCGCGTCGAGGCCCCGGCCGACAGCCTGCACTCGGAGCCGCTGCCCGTCGTCGTGAGCGGGCTGGCACCGGGCCGTTCGGTCGAGCTGCGCTCCTCGGCGCGGGACCTGCTCGGGCGGCGCTGGGCCGCCTCCGCGGTGTTCACCGTTCCCGAGGACGGCCGGCTGGACCTCGCCGCCGTCGCCCCGGGCCCGGGCGACTGGACCGCCGCCGAGCAGCTGGGCCTCGGCGGGCGGGTGCTCGTGACGGCTCTGCGCTTCGCGGAGGAGGGCCAGGTCCCCGAGCTGTTCCTCCCGCCGGCAGAGCCGCTCGCCCTGACCATCGAGGTGGTGGACGCGGGCGTGGCGCGCGACCGCCCTGCGCACGCCTCCACCGCCGAAGGGGCGCTGCTGGCCCGGCGCACGATCACCCGTTCGCCGGCCTCTGCCGGGGTGCGTGTCGCGGAGGTCGACGTCGAGGGGCTGACGGGCCTGCTCGCCCTTCCCGCGGGGCAGACGCCCGCGGGCGGGCACCCGGCGATCGCCTGCTTCGGCGGCTCGGAGGGTGGCGTGGACTCGCTGCGTCTCACGGCCTCGCTGCTGGCCAGCGCCGGCTATGCGGCGCTGGTGACCGCGTGGACGGACAGCGACGCCGACGGCAACGCCGTGATCGCACGGATCCCGCTGGAGCGCTTCGGCACGGCGGTGGAGTGGCTGCGCCGGCACGAGGCGACGGACTCGGCCCGCGTCGCCGCGCTCGGGCTCTCCCGCGGCGCGGAGGGACTGCTCGCCGCACTGGCGGCCGGGCGGGCAGAGGCCTCGGCCGTGGTCGCCCTGAGCCCGAGCTCGGTGCGCTGGCAGGCCGTGGGCGGGGGAGGGGAGCAGGCGGGCGTGGGCTCCTGGACCGTGGGCGACGCGGAGGCGGCCTGGCTTCCCGTGCGCACTGGGGAGCTCGTGCCGCAGCTGGTCCGCAACGGCTGGCGACTGGGCCGGCAGGAGGCGCAGCACGCACCGACGCTGCTGCGCCTGCGTCCGGCCTACGAGGCCGGGCTGCGGCACGCGGGTGCGGCGGAGCGCGCCGCCGCGGCGATCGACGGAGGCGCGATCGCCGCGCCGATCCTGTTCGCCGCGGGGGAGGACGACGCGGTCTGGCCCGGGCCCGAGATGGCCGCGGAGCTGGCGGACGCGCGCGATCGCCCGGACGACGTGCGGGCCGTGTACCCGCGTGCCGGCCACCTCCTCCGGCTGGGCTCCCTGCCCACCGATGCACTGTGGACCGGCGGCATCGCCCTCGGCGGCAGCAGGGCTGAGCATGCCATCGCGGAGGCTGCGCTCTGGGCCGAGGTCGTCGGCTTTCTCGAGCGCGCGCTTGCCTGAGCCTGTCGACCCTGCCTGAGCCTGTCAGCCGTGCGCGAGCTGCTGCTCGCGCAAGCGGACGGCGTCCCGTGACGGCGGGGCACCGAAGCGCCGCCGGTACTCGCGGCTGAACTGCGACGGGCTCTCGTAGCCCACGGCATAGGCCGCTCCGGCCACGTCGCCGGGATCGGCGAGCAGCCGGATGCGCGCCTCCTGCAGGCGCAGCTGCTTC
>Ga0164243_10007656_pt1 | contig 16094 bp, 17 predicted proteins | sample OricompcompostOP_FD_108781 | JGI IMG/M metagenome (GOLD analysis project Ga0164243, IMG submission 108781) | Organic Plus compost microbial communities from Emeryville, California, USA - Original compost - Organic plus compost (OP) | ecosystem: Engineered > Solid waste > Mixed feedstock >...
GGCAGTTGAGCAGCGTCGTCTTGCCCGAGCCGGTGCCGCCGGAAATGATGGTGTTGACGCGGCTGCGGCCGATCACCTTCAGGATCTCCGCGCCTTCCGGGCTGATCGTGCCGAAACGGACGAGCTGCTCGAGCGTGAGCTTGTCGCGCTTGAACTTGCGGATGGTGAGCGCCGGCCCGTCGATCGCCAGCGGCGGGACGATGACGTTGACGCGGGAGCCGTCGGGCAGGCGCGCGTCGCAGATGGGCGACGCTTCGTCGACGCGGCGGCCGATCTGGCTGACGATGCGCTGGCAGATATTGGTGAGCTGCTGGTTGTCGCGAAAGCGGATGCCGGTGCGCTGGATCTTGCCCGCGACTTCGATATAGACCGTGCCGGCGCCGTTCACCATGATGTCGGCGATGTCGTCGCGCGCGAGCAGCGGCTCGAGCGGCCCGTAGCCGAGCACGTCGTTGCAGATGTCGTCGAGCAGTTCCTCCTGCTCCGAGATCGACATCACGATGTTCTTGATCGCGATGATCTCGTTGACGATGTCGCGGATTTCCTCGCGCGCGGACTCCGTGTCGAGCCGGGTCAGCTGGGCGAGGTCGATCGCCTCGATCAGCGCGCTGAAGATCGTGCCCTTGATCTCGTAATAGGTGTCGGAGCGGCGCGCGTCGAGGTTGGGCGCCGGCGGCATCGGCGGTGCGAGCGGCGGGCTCGGCATGGCCGGCCGCATCGGCGCCGCGGGGGCGTCGATCAGCGGCGCGCCGAGGCCGGCGGACGGCAGCGGCGAGCGGCCGGCCTCGATCGCCGGCGCGGCCGGTTCCGGCGCCGCGGCGGGCGGCGGCGCAGCCGGGACCGGCGCCGCCTTGGCCGCGGCGGGCTCGGGCGTGCGATCGTCGGGGCCGTTGAGGGAGCGCCTACCGAACACGCGTCAGGACCTCGTCATCCCTGGCGCCTGACCAGCTTGCCGAGCAGCGGCGTGAGCAGGCCGCCGCGCGGCCGCTTCGCCTCCATCCGGCCGGTCAGGATCTGCGCCATCTGCAGGAAGGTTTCGGTGGCCTTATGGCCGGCGGCGACCTCGGCGATCATTTGGCCGTTGTTGGCGGCGGTGCCGAAGATCTGCGGCTCGAACGGGATTAGTGCCAGCGGCTCGGCTTCGAGCGCCTTGGCGAAATCCGCCGGCTTGATCTCCGGCCGCTTCGGAATGCCGATCTGGTTCAGGCAGTAATACGGGCGGCGGTCGTTGGGCCGTGCCTGCTTGAGCAGATCGATCAGGTTCTTGGCATTGCGCAGGTTGGCGAGATCGGGCGCGGCGACGATGAGAATGTCGTCGGCACTGATCAGTGCGCGCTTCGCCCAGCCGGTCCAGACATGCGGCACGTCGAGAACGATGCAGGGCACCGTGCTGCGCAGGACGTCGAAGATGGCATCGAAGGCCTCGGCGCCGAAATCGTAGACGCGATCGAGCGTCGCGGGCGCCGCGAGCAGGCTGAGATGATCGGTGCATTTCGACAGCAGCCGGTCGACGAAGGCGGTGTCGATGCGGTCCGGCGAGAACACCGCGTCGGCGATGCCCTGCGGCGGGTCCTGGTTGAAATCGAGCCCGGCCGTGCCGAACGGCAGATCGAGGTCGGTGACGACGGAATCGAGTTCGAGGTCGCGGGCGATCGCCCAGCTGACGTTATGGGCGATGGTCGAGGCGCCGACGCCGCCTTTGGCGCCGATCACGGCGATGGTGCGGCCGACCGGCTTGGCGTCCGGCGCCGTGAACAGGTTGGAGACGGTGCGCACCAGTTCCAGCGGCGCGACCGGCGCGATCAGGTAGTCGCTGACGCCGCGCCGGACCAGTTCGCGATAGAGCAGGATGTCGTTGAGACGGCCGATCACCACGACGCGCGTGCCGGCGTCGCAAACTTCGGCGAGATCGTCGAGCCCTGCCAGCAGCTCGTCGCTGCCGGCGGAGGATTCGAGGATGATCACGTTGGGCGTCGGCGCGTTGCGGAACGCCTCGATGGCCGCGGGAATGGCGCCCATCTGCACCTTGAGATGGGCCTTGGCCATGCGGCGGTCTTCGGCCGCGGCCTGCATGGCCGCCGCCGTGTCGGCGCTTTCGCAGAAGGCCTGCACGGAAATGCGCGGCACCGGCGCGATGTGCTGGTCGCGCTCGGGGGTGGCCGCCGGCGCGGCCTCGGTTTCGTCCTGCTGCAGAGCGAACTTGATCATTGGCCTACGTCGCTGATCTGTCCCTGCCCGTTGTTGGGATAGTTCGTCGCGGTGCTCTCGCCGCTGCGGTACTTCTCCAACACTACCGAGCGGCGGCCCGCCATCGGCGGGGCCTCCGCCCGCGGCTGCACGAGGTCGGCGGGATTCGCGACCATGGCGGCGAGATTGCGCTGGGTGGCGCAACCGAAGTTCCAGTAGTGGCGGTTCTGGAAGTAGCCGGAATTCACGCTCGGTCCGACGTCCTCCGGCCAGAGGCCGCAGGGCCCGGCCTCCGCCACCATTTTCGGATAGCTCAGCCGCACGGTGGCGAGCTGGGCCGGATCGGCCGGGCGATAGGGCCGCACCACGATGGCGCGCGGCGTCGCGCCCGCCGCCAGCAGCAGCGAGCGCGTCTCCTTGACGGCCTGCTGCGCGGCGCGCTCGTTCGAGGTGCCGACCGGCGCGTCGATGACGATGCCGCCGGTGGCTTCACGCCGCCAGTTGCCGGCGAAGGCAAGGACCTGGGCGCGCTGGGTGGCGTTGAGGCTGCCGCGGCCGATGCCGACGAAGAGGTCGAGCGTCTTGTCGCCTTCCTTGATCGCGATCGGGTGACGCTGGCGATAGTCGGTGGCGATGCTGCTGGTGATCTCGTGATCGGCCGTGGCTTTGCAGCCGGCCAAGGCGAGCGCGAGCGCCGCGGCGGCGCCGAAGCGCCACGTCCTGCCGGGGGTGCGGGCAGCGACGGCGGACTGAGAAGGGGTGAATGCCATGCGAGGTCTCCGCCGCATCAATCCATGATGAAGCCGTAATTGCCGTGGTAGGCGCGGCGCGGTTCGCGCCGGCCGGCGACGCCGTAAATGCGATTGAGGCGGCCGAGCAGGACGGTCGAGGGATCGGACGCGTCGGCGAAGCCGTCGTCCGGCCGCGACAGATCCTTCTGCGCGACGGCGCGCACGACATAGGGCGTGACGATCACCATCAGCTCGGTCTGACGGTTGACGAAGTCGCGGCTCTTGAACAGGGCGCCCAGCACCGGCACCTGCATCAGCCCCGGAATGCCGTTCAGCGCCTGCTTGGTCTGTTCCTGGATCATGCCCGCCATGACCAGCGAGCCACCGGAGGGAATTTCCAGGGTGGTGTCGGCGCGGCGCGTGCGGATCGAGGGGATGGTCAGCGTGGTGACGGAGCCGCCGCCGAGGCTCTGCGCCAAGGTGAGCGCGTTCTCGTTCGAGAGCTCCGACACTTCGGTCATCACCTTGAGGCTGATGCGGCCCTCGTCGAGCACGACCGGGGTGAAGTTGAGGCCGACGCCGAACTGCTTGAACTCGACCGAAACCTGGCAGTTGCGGGTGGAAGGATCGCAGGTGAGGCCGCCGGGAATCGGGAATTCGCCGCCGGCAAGGAAGGTGGCGGTCTCGCCGGAGATCGCGGTCAGGTTCGGCTCGGCCAGGGTGCGGACGATGCCGGCCCGCTCCATCGCACGGATGGTGGCGCCGAGGCGCGGCCGCAGCGTGTTGGTCAGCGGGTCGAGAACCTGCGCGGCATTGGCGGACAGGTTCGAGTCGCTCAGCGGCTGGCCGGTGGCGGAGAACGGGTTCGTGGTGTTGAAGTTGACGACGGCGGTGCCGTAGCCGAGGCTGCCGTTGATGTCGATGCCGAGCTGCTTGACGACGTCACGCTGCACCTCGGCCACCGTCACCTTCAGCATCACCTGATCGCGGCCGCTCACGGTGAGGGCGTTGATGACACCCTTGGGATCGCCGACGAGGCGCGCGGCAAGATCGACCGCCTGCTGCGCCTGCGCCGGGCTCGCGACGGAACCGGTGATGACGATGCCTTCCCCCACGCCTTCGACGCGCACGTCGGAGTCGGGCAGCATCTGCCGGAGCGCCGCGCGGATGCCGTTGAGGTCGCGCTTCACGGCGATGTCGAAGCCGGCGATCTGACGCCCGTCGGCGTCGAAGAAGAACACGTTGGTCTGGCCGATCGCGACGCCGATCAGATAGGCGCGCCGTGCCGAGCGGACGACAGCGTTGGCGATCTTCGGATCGGCGACCAGCACGTCCTTGGCATCGCGCGGCAGGTCGATGACGACGGACTTGCCAACCCCGAGCGGAATGAAGCGCGCGCCGGTCTCGGTGCCGGTGACCTGGATCACGGGCGCAGACGACTCGCTCGCCGCCGCCGGTCCGAGCAGGGCCAGGCCGCAGGCGGCCACCGCAAGGAAGCCGCGAATCAGGATCGCCGCGCGCATGGAGATTCCTTTCTGCCCCGTCATCGGGTCGTCGTCGGAGTGCTGACGCCGAAGCGGACGATGTTGAGACCGGACCGCGTGCGCTGGTCCTCGTCGCTGTCGGCGGGGGCATTGATGTCGACAAGGCTGCGCAGAGAGAGCGAGAGGGTCCCCAGCTGGCGCGCCAGCGCGAGGCTCTCGGCCTGGCCCGGCGTCAGAGCAAGCGTCGCGGTCTTGCCAATCACGACCTTCTGGCCGTCCTTGTCTTCGACGGTCTGATCGATCGCCAGCACCTTGACGTTGGTGAGGATGGTCTCGCTGACGAAGTTGTCGGCCTCGCCCTGTCGCTCCCGGCGGGTCAGGATCACGTCGACGTGGTCGTTGGGCAGGATAAAGCCGCCGGCCCCGGTCTCGGGCGAGATGGCGGTGGAGACCGCGCGCATGCCGGTGGGCAGGATCGCGGCCATGAAGCCGGAGCCATCGGCCTTGATCAGCTTGCTTTCGCGGATCGGCTCGCCGGCCACGAAGGGGCTGCGGGCGATCGCGCCGGCAAGCGACTCGATCGCCGTCGGCTTGTCGCTCTTGCGGATGAACTGGCCGGCGGCCGAGGCGGGCCAGACCTGCCATTGCACGTCGGCGGCGGACACGACCTGGCCCATGGCGATGTCGGTTTTGGCGACGAGCACGTCGGTCGTCTCGAGCGGCGCTTGCGCGACCGGCGCGGGAGCGGGCTCGTCGGAGCGTCCGGCGAGGATCGCCGCGACACCTCCGGCAACGAGGGCGATGGCGAGAACCAGGATTCGCGCGGCTTTCATACGCTTCACTCTCGACTGAACACTTGGCCAGCACACGGCCCGCGAGCCGTGATCTCAGCAGGCAAAGGTCAATCCATGGTTAATGAGGCGTATGGAATTGCAGTTAAGCGAAAGTTTCCGCTGCAACATCACACCAGCGCGGTCATCCAAACGGAGTTCGGATAGACGATGAGCGCCGCCGCGGCGAGGGCAATGCCGTAGGGGACGTCGCCGCCAGGACTGTGCAGGCGCGTGGCCCAGGACTGGGCCGCAAGCACGGCCGGCAGCGGAAACTGCCGGACTTGCAGAAGGAACAACGTCAGCGCGCCGCCGAGGACGGAGGCGACGAGAAGATATTCGAGCAGATGGGGCAGGCCGAGCCAGAGCGCGGTGGCCGCCGCGAGCTTGGCGTCGCCGCCGCCGATCCAGCCGCAGGCGAAGCAGGTGAAGCCGGCGACCAGCACGATCGCCCCCGCCGCGGCATGCCCGGCGAGTTGCGTGAGATCCATGCCCGTCCAGAGCGCGAGCACGGCAAAGCCGGCGACGAGGACCAGCGACACCTTGTTGGAGATCGTCATCGTGACGAGATCGCTCGCCGCCGCGAAGGCCATGGCGGCGGGAAAGAGCATCAGGATGACGGCTTCGCGGAGCATGGCAGATCCAGATCGTCCGAAACGAGCCGATGAAGGCTCCGGCTTGGCGCCGAAGCCTTCATCCGTGTCATCCAATCACTGAGTCGAGTTCAGGTTGGTGTTCACATTCGTGAAGGTGTTGCGCAGGCTGGTGCCCAGCGTGTTGACGATGACGATGATGGCCACCGCGATGCCGGCGGCGATCAGGCCATATTCGATGGCCGTGGCGCCCGACTCGTCCTTCACGAACCGCGTAACGAGGTTCTTCATAGGGTGACTCCGTTTGATCCACATGTGGCTTTGGCTGTCTGAGCTGGCGGTCGCCGTTATGTCCGGCGATCCGTCGCGAGCACCCTAGCAAGACGCAATTGAGGCGAGGTTAATCCAATCGATGAAAATCGAAAGTATTCGTCGCATTTTCTCGGTGGTTAATGACAACTTTATTCGAAATTTGAATCAAAGTTTTTCGATTTTTACTCACAACGTCCTAAGTTCTTGAGGCGACTCAAACGGCGCCTCAAGCACCCACAGCGACAAAGGCCAAGGAAGAGCACCACTCGCCGCAGCGGCAATGCTTACGTGCCGCGATCCTTGCGTTCACGGATCGTACCGAAGAACCTGCGTTTGGAGTTTGTTCACCGATCTAGAGCCAAGTTGAAACAAGTCGGCGCGTCCGAGACGCGCTTCTTTGCTCGAACGGGGGCCGCGTGCCGCAGCGCATCAGCAACGTGATTGGCCGGTTGGCAGCACTTGCGTTCGCCGCATTCCTCTGCGGCAACGCACTGGCGGCCGAGCCCCTGATCGTCCATCTCGACGAGGCGGAGATCGTGCGCCTGCCCGACCGGGTCGCCACGGTGGTCGTGGGCAATCCGCTGATCGCCGATGTGTCGGCCCAGGCGGGCGGCGTGCTGGTGGTGACCGGCAAAAGCTACGGGCGCACCAATCTTCTCGTGCTCGACCGCAGCGGCGCCGCGCTGTTGGAACAGACGGTGCAGGTCGAGGGGCCGCGCGGGCCGATCCTCCACGTTCACCGCGGCGTCACGCGCGAAACCTACAGCTGCACGCCGGAATGCGAGCGCCGCATCACGCTGGGCGATGCGCCGGACTTTTTCGGCGCCACGCTGGACCAGTCCGGCGCGCGCGCGAACCAGGCGGCGGGCGGGACCGCCCGCTGACATTGGTTAAAGCTTCGTCACCGCGACCGCGGAGGCGACAGCGAAGACTTCAACAATTCGACAACGCGCCTTTGCTATTGCTCAACCGTATGGCCGCGTCTCCGCGGCCCGCACATACGGTCATGGCAATGGCGTGGAATCGGTTCGGCTGGCGGGCGGCGCCGCGGCGTCCCCGTCCCGGCAAGATGCAGACGATGCGCCGCTTCGGCAGCGACCGCCGCGGCGCGACCGCGGTCGAATTCGCGATGATCGCCGCGCCGTTCCTGGCGCTGCTGCTCGGCATCATCCAGACGGGACTCGTTTTCTTCGCCGGCCAGGTGCTCGAGACGCGCGTCGCCGACGCGGCGCGGCTGATCCTCACCGGCCAGGCGCAGACACAGGGCTTCGACGCCACCGAATTCAAGCGAGCGATCTGCGATCCCGACCGCGACTTCCTGTTCGACTGCGGCAAGCTGATGCTCGACGTGCGGAGCTACAAGGCGTTCGACGAGGTCGATTCCAGCATCCCGATCCAGGACGGCAAGATCACGCTGGACAAGGAGCGCTACGACGACGGCGGGCCGGGCGACATCGTCGTCGTCAAGGCGCTGTACGAATGGCCGCTGGTGGAAGCCAAGTTCGGCGTCAAGCTGTCGAACCTCGACAGCGGCAATCGCCTCCTGATGGCGACCGCCGCCTTCCGCAACGAGCCCTACGAATGATGGCGCGCCTCACCCGATTGCTGCGGCGGTTCCGCACCGATACGCGCGGCGTGTCGGCGCTGGAATTCGCCATGCTCGTGCCGCTGATGCTGACGCTCTATATCGGCACGGTGGAGGTGTCGCTCGGCGTCGCCGCCGACCGCAAGCTGGCGATCGCGGCACGCACCACCGCCGACCTGGTGGCGCAGACCAAGACGATGAATCCCGCCGAGCTCGCCAACGTGTTCAAGGCCGCGGAAGCGGTGATGGCGCCCTACAGCGCCGGCCGACTCACGATCGCGATCACCAGCATCGAGGTGGACGACACCGGCAAGACGACGGTGCTGTGGAGCCGGGCCAACAAGGGCGCGGCGAAGAAGACGCAGGATCTGTCGGTGCCGGCGGCGTTCCGGACCAGCGCCCGTTCGCTGGTCTGGGTCGAGGCGAAATACGACTACGTGCCGATGAAGATCTGGAGCTTCATCGACACAGTGCATCTCAAGAGCGAAAGCTATATGAGCCCGCGCATCGCCGAGGCGGTGCAGTGGTCGAACTCATGACGGCACGAGGCCGGGGATCGGCAGCGCCGTGGTCGACTTGATCCGCTCCATGGCGAAGCGCGAGGTGACGTTCTTCAGCGGCAGCCCGGCGATCAGGCGCTTGTAGAACGAGTCGTAGCTCTTCATGTCCTCGACGACGACGCGCAGCATGTAGTCGACGTCGCCGGCCATGCGGTAGAACTCCATCACTTCCGGCATCGCGCCGACCACCTCGGCGAAGCGGCGCAACCATTCCTCGGAATGATCGTCGGTCTCGATCGAGACGAACACGGTGACGCCGAGGCCGATCTTGTCGGGATCGACCAGCGCCACCCGCCGGGTGATGACCCCCTCCGCCTCGAGGCGCTGGATCCGCTTCCAGCACGGGGTCGAGGAGAGCCCGACCCGCGCGCCGATCTCGGCGACGGAGAGGGACACGTCCTCCTGCAGCACGGAAAGGATCTTGCGGTCGATGGCGTCCATCGGCGAGCCTCCAGGGATCGTAGAATTTCATTCCTCCGAAAGCCGTCCGATGTCAATCTCGTAGAATGCTATTTCCCATCCGCCAGGAAGCCGGCCACCTCGACCGCGGTGGGTGCGCCGCTGATGCCGCCGAAGCGGGTGCACTTGATCGCGGCCGCCGCCGCCGAGAACCGTACCGCCTCGCGCTGCGGGAGGTTCCGCGCCACGGCGACGAGGAAGGCGCCGTGGAACACGTCGCCGGCGCCGAGCGTGTCGACCGCCCTGACCGGGAAGGCCGGCAGATGCTCCGCGGCGTCGCCCTCGAGCCAGAAGGTGCCGCGCGGCCCGTCGGTGACGACGAGGCGGGCATCGGTCAAAGGCGCGACCTGGCGCAGGCTTTCGACGAGATCGTCGCGGCCGGTGGTGGCGCGCAGGCCGTCGGCGGAGAAGACGATATGAGTGCAGGCGGCGAACAAGTCCTCGGTCAGGCGGGTCGGCGCGTCGGCGTCGAGCACGACCGGGAGGCCGCGGCGGCGCGCGGCCTGGGCCAGCGGCAGGACGAGTTCGGGGAAGCGGTTGTCGACGAGAACCGCGTCGGTCGCCGCCAGCGCCGCCTCGGGATCGGCGATGCGCGCGGTCGAGAGCGCCTCGTCGCGGAAATTGACGATGGCGCGCTCGCCGGACGGGTCGACCAGGACGGCGGAGACCGAGGAACGCGCGCCGGCCACGCGGATCGCGCCGGCACAGTCGATGCCCTCGCGCGCCAGCAGCGCCAGAATGGAATCGCCGGTGGCGTCGTCGCCGAGCGGGGCGATCAGGCGCGTGTGCGCGCCGAGGCGGGCCGCGGCGATCGCCTCGTTGGCGGCGCAGCCGCCGCAGGCGACGGCAAAGTCGCGCGCCCGGTTCTTGGTGCCGGGCGCCGGGAAGTGGCCGAGCTGATAGACGTGATCGACGACGGCGATGCCGGCGCAGAGCACGCGCGGCGCCGCCCCCGGCTCAGGCGAGGGCGAAGCCATCGCCGGTGACCCAGGCGCGGATGATGTGGTGCGCGATCGCCATGGGCGGCGGCGTGATCAGGCCGTCGGGATGGGTGCGCGCCAGCATGCTCGCCACCTCGGCGCGGTCGAACCAGCGGGCGTCCTCGAGCTCGGCATAGTCGACGCGCAGTTCCGTCGTCTTGGCCTCGGCATGGCAGCCGATCATCAGCGACATCGGGAACGGCCAGGGCTGGGACGCGAAATAAGCGACGCGACCGCAAATGACGCCCGCTTCCTCCACGACCTCGCGCCGCACCGCCTCCTCGATCGTCTCGCCCGGTTCGACGAAGCCGGCGAGGCACGACCAGACGCCCGGGGCGAAACGGCTCTGGCGGCCGAGCAGGCAGCGCTCGCCGTCGACCGCAAGCATGATCACGACCGGGTCGGTGCGCGGGAAATGCTGCACGTTGCAGGACGGGCAGTCGCGGCGCCAGCCTCCCTGCACCACCGTCGTCGGCGCGCCGCAATTGGCGCAGAAGCGGTGCCGCGCATGCCATTGCAGGATCGCCTTGGCCTCGGCGAGGGCGCCGAGATGTTCCGGCGCGGCGAGCCCCTGCACCGCGATGGTGCGCAGGTCGGTGACGTGCAGGTCCTCGCGCAAGGCGAGGCTGTCGATCACCGCCGGCGGGAGCGGCACGCCGAAGCGCGCCTCGCCGGCGGCGAGCCCGAGGAAGACGTGTTCGCCGTCGGCGCCGAGCTCGGCGAGGCTCGCCGGGGGAAACAGCGGGTCGAGCGCGTCGCCGTCCTTGCGCAGGACGACGCGTTCGCCGCCGACCAGATAGGAGCCGGTTTCGGCGGCCTGGCGGGCGGCGGCGAGGAAGACGGTGTCGTCGCGCCGGTTGGCGGCGCGGTCGATGGCCGTGGCGGTATAGCCGAGCAGCGGCTTCGGCCCGAGATCGAATCGCGTGGACATGGAATGCTCCAGGAAGGACCGCGACGGTGGCACGGGCCGCCGCGTCAGGCAATGGGCCGTCAATCGAGCCAGATCCGCCGGCGCAGGCCGGCGATGAAGGTTTCGAGCTGGGCCGGCTCGTAGGGCCGGGCGGGAACGAGTCCCCAGACCGGACGCGGCCAGGCGGCGTCGCTGCGGAAGCGGGCGATGACGTGGACATGCAGCTGCGGCACCACGTTGCCGAGCGCGGCGACGTTGAGCTTGTCGCAATCGGTCTGCGCCCGCAGCGCCCGCGCCACGCGGGTCAGTTCCGTCATCAGCTGCGCCTGTTCGACCTCGTCGAGATCAAGAACCTCCGCCACGCCGGGGCGGCGCGGCACCAACAGCAGCCAGGGATAGTTCGCGTCGTTGATGACGAGAACGCGGGAGAGCGGCAGATCGCCGATGGAAATCGTGTCGGTGGCAAGCTGCGCGTGCAGCGACCAGCCGAAATCTCGTTCAGACATGGGCAGGAACCCGGCAGGACCTTACGTCGAAAGCCGGGCGAGGCTAGCACAGGGCGGCGGCGCCGGCTTGCTTTCTCGGCGACGACGGCCGATATAGGGTCCGGGAGGTTGGCGGTGGACGAGCCACTCGCCAACCGGGTCAGGTCCGGAAGGAAGCAGCCCTAACGAGCTCCGGTTCGGGTCGCTCGTCAGCCTCCCACCCGGCGCCGCGCCCGGTCCGCTGCGGCCACGAATTCCGGCGGGCGTCTGCGCCCGGAGCGTCCGCCCCGCCCTCACCGCTGCTGCTGAAAGCTGCCACGCAAGACGGAGGCACGATGGACGACGCCGAGATCCCCGATCGCGAGGGGGCTCCCGGACTCGACCTCGGCGCACCGTCACCGAGCGCCGGCGGTTCGTACCGGGTGCTGGCGCGTAAATACCGGCCCGCGACGTTCGACGATCTGATCGGCCAGGACGCGATGGTGCGCACGCTCTCGAACGCGTTCGAGAGCGGCCGGATTCCGCAGGCCTGGATCCTCACCGGCGTCCGCGGGGTCGGCAAGACGACGACGGCACGGATCCTGGCGCGCGGGCTCAACTATCAGCGCGCCGACGGCAGCGGCGGTCCGACCGTGCACATGCCGGAACTGGGCGTGCACTGCGCCTCGATCATGGAGAGCCGGCACGTCGACGTCATCGAGATGGACGCCGCCTCGCATAACGGCGTCGACGACGTGCGGCAGATCAACGACGCGGTGCGTTACGCGCCGGCGATCGCTCGGTACAAGGTCTACATCCTCGACGAAGTGCACATGCTGTCGACGGCGGCGTTCAACGCGCTGCTGAAGACGCTGGAGGAGCCGCCGCCGCATGTGAAGTTCGTGTTCGCGACGACGGAGATCCGCAAGGTTCCGATCACGATCCTCTCGCGCTGCCAGCGCTTCGATTTGCGCCGCGTCGATGCCGGGCTGCTGGTGCAGCACCTGCAGACCATCTGCGGCAAGGAGGGCGTGACGGCCGAGCCGGAGGCTCTGGCGCTGATCGCGCGCGCGGCGGAAGGATCGGTGCGCGATTCGCTGTCGCTGCTCGACCAGGCGATCGCCCATGCGGCCGGACCGGTGCGCGCGGAAGACGTGCGGCAGATGCTCGGACTGGCCGACCGGGCGCGTGTGATCGATCTGTTCGAGGCGCTGATGCGCGGCGACGTCGCCAAGGCGCTCGGCGAATTGCGCGACCAGTACGACAGCGGCGCCGATCCCGCGGTGGTGCTGACCGATCTCGCCGAATTCACCCATTTCGTGACGCGGGTGAAGGTGGTTCCTTCCGTCGCGGACGATCCGTCCCTCGCGGAGGTGGAGCGCACCCGCGGGCGCGCCTTCGCCGCGGCTTTGTCGATGCGGGTGCTCTCGCGCACCTGGCAGATGCTGTTCAAGGGCCTGTCCGAGGCGCAGACGGCGGCGAAGCCGATCGCCGCGGCGGAAATGGTGCTGGTGCGGATCGCCTATGCGGCGGACCTGCCGACGCCGGACGAGGTGGTGCGCACGCTCGTTCCAGGCGGCGCGCCGGCGGGCAATGGCGGCGCAAGCGTCGCCGCGAACCCGGCGCCGGCGCCCTCCCCGGTCGCGGCGGCGCCGCAGCCGGGGCCGCGCATGGCCTATCGCGGCAGCGACACGGCGGCCGCGCGCCAGCCGGTGGTCGGCCGCGCCGCGGCGGCACCGCAGGAGGCCGCGGTCGGCACGCCGGTCGCCTCGTTCACGGCGCTGGTGGATCTCGCCGCCGCGCGGCGCGACATCCAGATGCAGCGTGCGCTCGATGCGGACGTGCGGTTGGTGCGGTTCGAAGACGGCAAGCTGGAGATCGCCCTCGAACCGGGCGCCTCGCCGCTGCTGGTCAACGAATTGTCGCGCAAGCTGACGGAATGGACCGGCCGGCGCTGGATGGTGGTGGTGTCGACCGAGCCGGGCGAGCCGACCCTGAAGGCGCAGCGCGACGCCGCGGCGAAGCAGATGATCGAAGGTGTCGCCGCCCAGCCTGTGGTGCGGGCGGTGCTCGACCGGTTCCCGGGCGCGCAGATCGTCGCCGTGCGCCGGCGCGAAGACGACATTCCCCCCGCCGCCGCACCCATGGCGGACGAGGAAGGCAACGCGGTCGAAGCCGACGACGCGTCGGCCTTCGGCATGCGCGGCGCGCCGGATGATGTCGACGACGATTTCTGATACAGGCGGCCGGAGCGGAGGTAAGCGATGCGCGACATGATGGGCATGATGAAACAGGCGGCGCAGCTGCAGTCGAAGATGCAGCAGCTGCAGGCCGAACTCGACGCGATCACCGTCGAGGGCGCGTCCGGCGGCGGGCTCGTCACCGTCACCACCACCGCCAAGGGCGAACTGAAGAGCGTGTCGATCGACCCGACCCTGCTGAAGCCGGAGGAAAAGGAGATCGTCGAGGATCTGATCGTCGCGGCCCATGCGGATGCGCGCAAGAAGGGCGAAGCGGTGATGCAGGACAAGATGCGGGAACTGACTGGCGGCCTGCCGCTGCCCCCCGGCCTGAAGCTGTTCTGACACGCCCCGTCCGCCGCGCCGCGCGCCGTGCTTGAACGGCGCACCATGATCGTCGCAGCCGGCGATCGTGTCGCTGCAAACCGCAATCTCGATCCCCGCATGTGATCCGCCATGGCCGCCGTCGCCGGACCGGAAATCGAACGCCTGATCCAGCTGCTGGCGCGGCTGCCCGGTCTCGGGCCGCGCTCGGCGCGGCGCGCCGCGCTGCATCTGATCAAGCGGCGCGAGCAATTGATGGCGCCGTTGACCACGGCGCTCGAAACCGCGCTGGCGAAAATCCAGACCTGCCGCGTCTGCGGCAATATCGACACGCACAGCCCGTGCACGATCTGCACCGACCCGAAACGCGATCCCTCGGTGATCGTGGTGGTGGCGGACGTCGCCGACCTGTGGGCGCTGGAGCGCGCGGGGGCGGTGGCGGCGCGCTATCACGTGCTCGGCGGCACGCTGTCGCCGCTCGACGGCGTCGGACCGCAAGACCTGTCGATCGAACCGCTGATCGGGCGCGCACACGAGCCGTCGGTCAAGGAAGTGATCCTGGCGCTGAACGCCACGGTCGATGGGCAGACGACCGCGCATTACATCACCGACCGGCTGCAGGATGCCGACGTGAAGATCACGCGCCTCGCCCATGGCGTGCCGGTCGGCGGCGAGCTCGACTATCTCGACGAAGGAACGCTGGCGGCGGCGATCCGGCAGCGCACGCCGTTCTAGCGATAGCGCAGCGCTCGGCTCAGCGTTTGTCGTCCGCGGCGAGCGCGGCGAAATGGCCGCGCGCCTGCAGCCAGGCCAGCAGCACGAGGCTCGGCACCGCCACCAGCGAACTCACGACGAAGAACAGCGGCCAGCCGGTCGCCTCGGCGACGAAGCCCGCCCCGGAGGACAAATAGGTGCGCCCGACCGCGGCGAGCGCGGTGAGCAGCGCGAACTGGGTCGCGGTGTGCAGCGGGCTGCGGCAGAGGCTGGACAGATAGGCGACGAAAATCACGGTGCCGATCGCGCCGGTGAAGTTCTCGGCGATGATGCTCGCCGTCAGCGCGTAGTGGTTGAGGCCGACGAAGGCGAGCCAGGCGAAGACGAGATTGGAGGCCATCTGCAGGGCGGCGCCGATCCACAGGCTCGTGACCAGCGGATAGGCGCGGGCGACGAAGCCGCCGGCAAAGCCGCCGACGAGCGTCGCGGCGAGGCCGACCCCTTTGACGATGGCGGCGTAGTCATTGCGCGAGAAGCCGAGGTCGATCACGAACGGGGCCGTCATCGTCCCGGCGAAGGCGTCGCAGAACTTGTAGAGGACGACGAAGGCGAGCACGACGAAGGCGAATTCGCGCGAGAGGAATTCGGAGAAGGCGCCGATGGCCGCCTTGCTCACCCGGGCGAGCGCGCCCTCCCCGGCATGGGCCTTGGCCGCGGCGGCGGAGCGCTCCGGCTCGGTGGCGGCGAGGCTGGTGACGATGCCGACCAGGACCAGGCCGGCCATGGCGAGGTAGCCCCATTTCCAGGCGTCGGTCTTTTCGAAGCCGAGCCCGCTTTCGAAATAACTGACGAGGAACAGGGCCCCGGCGGTGGAGGCGAGCATGCCGACGCGATAGGCGGCGACATAGGAGGCCATGCCGGCGGCCTGCTCGCGCTCGTCGAGGCTTTCGACGCGGAACGCGTCGATGACGATGTCCTGGGTGGCGGAAGCGGCGGCGACCAGCAGCGCGCCGAGCGCAATCAGCCAGGGCGAGGCGGCGGGATCGCACAGAGCGAGCAGGCCGATCGCGGCGATCAGCAGCAGCTGCGAGAAGACCAGCCAGCCGCGCCGGCGCCCGAGCAGGCGCGAAAGCAGCGGCACGTCGAGGCCATCGACCAGCGGCGCCCAGAGAAACTTGATCGTGTAGGGCGTGCCGACCAAAGCGAACAGGCCGATCGTGCCGAGATCGACGCCGGCTTCGCGCATCCAGACGAGCAAGGTCGAGCCGGACAGAGCGAGCGGCAGGCCGGAGGCGAAGCCGAGAAAGAGCACGATGAGAACGCGGCGGCGCAGATAGACCGCGAGCGTGTCGGCGAGGCGGGGCGCAGAACCGGCCTCACGGGCGAGGGCCATGATGTCGTCCTCGTCGATGCGGGCGCCGAACCGGGCGCGGTCCGGTCAGTGGCTGAGCACGCCGTCGAAACGCGGCTTACGCAGCGTATACATCACTTTCGGCGCCGAGTACTTCCAGACGAGATCGCCGATCTCGGTGCTCTGATGCCCCATGGCGGTGACCGCCATCTGGTAGATGCCGTATTGGCGGCCATTGGCGGCGACATTGCGTTCCCAGCGCACGGTCGTGGCCAGGACCTCGCGGCGGACGGCATAGATGCAGCCGGCGCGGTCGAGGGTGCGGTTGATTTCGGCGACGGCGCGGCGCGGATTGGCGCCGCGATCGACC
>Ga0164243_10007657_pt1 | contig 16093 bp, 15 predicted proteins | sample OricompcompostOP_FD_108781 | JGI IMG/M metagenome (GOLD analysis project Ga0164243, IMG submission 108781) | Organic Plus compost microbial communities from Emeryville, California, USA - Original compost - Organic plus compost (OP) | ecosystem: Engineered > Solid waste > Mixed feedstock >...
CCGCCGTCGACCGGCGTCGTGGTGTGCGGTGTGGACTGTTCGCTCATGCTCCGGTAGATAGGCTCGAGCGCTCGTATTGCAAGGTCCGCATCGCCGCCGGGGTCCGATCGGCCAGGTGCTCGTGGACGAGACGCACCGCCATCGCGCCCTCGCCGACGCCCGAGGCGACGCGCCTGGTCGACCCGCTGCGAACGTCCCCGGCCGCGAACACGCCGCGCACGCTCGTCTCCAGCAGCATCGGCGCATGCTCGCTCCCGTCGCCGCCATCGCCCGAGGCGCCGTCGCGGCGCGGAGCCGTCGCGAGAGCGTCCGGGCCGGTCAGGACGTAGCCGCGCTCGTCGAGCACGACGCGATCCGCGAGCCATTCCGTGCGCGGATCCGCGCCGATGAACACGAACAGGTTGCGCACGTCCAGCCGCGTGCGCCGTCCCGTGTCCATCTGCTCGACCACCACGCCCTCGAGCGTCGACTGCCCGAGCAGCTGGGTCGCGACGGTGCACAGCTGCACGTCGACGTTGCGCATCCGGACGATGCGGTCGGCGAGATAGCGCGACATGTTGGCGTCGAGCGAGTCCTCGCGGACGAGCAGGTGGACGGTCGTGGCGTGTCTGGCGAGGAAGACCGTCGCCTGCCCGGCCGAGTTCCCGCCGCCGACGACGGCGACCGGGTGGCCCGCGCACACGTGCGCCTCCGTCAGCGTCGCCGCGTACCAGACGCCCGCGCCCTCGAACTGCTCCAGCCGCTCGACGGGCAGTCTGCGATAGCGCGCACCGGTCGCGATCAGAACGCTGCGCGCATGCAGATCGAGTCCGTCGGACAGACGCAGCGTGTGGTGCCCGTCGCGCGCCTCGAGGCCGACTGCCTCCGCCGGCACCATCAGTCGCGCACCGAACTTCGCCGCTTGGATCGACGCCCGTTCGGCCAGCTCGGCGCCGGAGATCCCGGTCGGGAAGCCGAGGTAGTTCTCGATTCGCGACGAGGTGCTCGCCTGACCGCCGGTCGCGATCGCATCGAGTGCCACCGTCGTCAGGCCCTCCGACGCCCCGTACACGGCCGCTGCCAGGCCGGTCGGCCCGCAGCCGACCACCGCGAGGTCGCACACGTCCTCGTGCCGCGCTGTTGCGGGCAGCCCGACGGCGCGCGCGAGCTCGCCGACCGAGGGGTTGCGCAGCACCTGACCCTTCCAGATCACGATCGGCGTCTCCTCGGGCGCGACGCCGAGTGCTTCCAGCAGCCGTTCCGCGTCCGGGTCGGTCTCGACGTCGATCCAGCGGTGGGGGAGCCGGTTGCGCGCAGCGAAGTCGCGCAGTGCCCGCGTCTGCGGCTGGTGATGGGAGCCGACGATCCGCAGTCCCGCGCCGAGCCCGACGAGTCGTTCGCGACGCAGCAGCAGGGCGCGCAGAATCAGGTCGCCGAGGGCTGAGTCCTGCGCACAGAAGCCGCGGATCGCCTGCACTGGGATCTGCAGCACCTCTCCCGGCGCGACGACGACCGCGCTGAAGAACGCCGCCTGGCCGGTCAGCAAGCTCAGCTCGCCGAGGAAGCGGCCGGGACCATGGACGGCGATCGTGCGACGGTCGCCCGCGGGGCCCTCGACGATCTCCACCAGGCCGGCCAACACGATGAAGAAGTCGTAGTCGGTCTGGCCCTCGTGAAACAGCACCTCCTCGCGGCGCGTCGGGCGGCGCTCGCCGTGCGGGGCGAGCGCCGCCAGCTGCGCGTCGGACAGGCGCGGATAGGCGCCGTCGAGGTCGGGCGTCTCGGCCAGCCGCCCGGGGGCGTGCGCGCCGGCGTTCATGCGGGCGCCCCTACAGGCGGCTCGCTGGGGGCGCCCTCGGCCGCCTGCTCGGCGGCGGGCTCGGGCGGGTTCTCGGCCGCGATCGCCAGCTCGCCGTTCTCGACCTCGACCGCGATCGTCGCGCCGTCGCGGATGTCCTGCGCCAGCAGGGAGCGCGCGATCCGCGTCTCGAGCTCGCGCTGCAGGTAGCGCCGCAGCGGGCGCGCGCCGTAGACCGGGTCATAGCCAGCTCTGGCGATGTGCTCGCGCGCCGCCTCGCTCACCTCCAGCGTGATGCGGCGGAACGCGAGCCGCTGGCGCACGCTCGCGATCTGAAGATCGACGATCCGCTCGATCTCCTCCAGCGTCAGCGGCTTGAACAGCACGATCTCGTCGACGCGGTTGAGGAACTCCGGGCGGAAATGCTCGCGCAGCTCGCCCATCACGAGGTCGCGGGCGATCTCGGTGATGCGGCCCTGCTGGTCGATGCCGTCGAGCAGGTGAACCGAGCCGATGTTCGAGGTCATGATCACGACCGTGTTGCGGAAGTCGACGGTGCGGCCCTGCGCGTCGGTCAGGCGCCCGTCGTCGAGCACCTGCAGCAGCGCGTTGAACACGTCCGCGTGGGCCTTCTCGATCTCGTCGAAGAGGACCACCGAGTACGGTCTGCGTCGGACCGCCTCGGTCAGCTGGCCGCCCTCCTCGTAGCCGATGTAACCGGGGGGCGCACCCATCAGCCGGCTGACCGTGTGGCGCTCCTGGTACTCGGACATGTCGAGCCGGACGATGTTGTCCTCGGCGTCGAACAGCGCCTCGGCGAGCGCGCGCGACAGCTCGGTCTTGCCGACGCCGGTCGGGCCGAGGAAGACGAACGAGCCGATCGGCCGGCGCGGGTCCTGGATGCCGGCCCGCGCGCGCAGGACGGCGTCGGCGACGAGCCGGACGGCCTCGTCCTGGCCGATCACGCGCTCGTGCAGCACCTCGTCGAGGCGCAGCAGCTTCTCCCGCTCGTCCTCCAGCAGGCGCGCGACCGGGATTCCCGTCCAGCGCGCGACGACCTCGCCGATCTCCTCCTCGGTGACCTCCTCGCGCAGCAGCCCGAGCCCGTGCTGCTTGCTCGTCAGCCGCTCCTCCTCGTCGGCAAGCCGGCGGGTCAGCTCGGGCAGGCGGCCGTGGCGCAGCTCGGCGGCCCGGTTGAGGTCGTAGCCGCGCTCGGCGGCCTCGATCTCGCGCCGCAGCTCCTCGAGCTCTCTGCGCAGCGCCTGCAGGCGGCGGATGGCCTGGCGCTCGGCCTCCCACTGCGCCGTCATCGCATCGGCGGCGGCGCGCAGGTCGGCCAGCTCGGCGCGCAGCCGCTCGAGGCGGTCTCTGGATGCCGGGTCGCTCTCCTTGGCGAGCGCTGCCTCCTCGATCTCGAGCTGCATCACGCGGCGCGTGATCTGGTCGAGCTCCTGCGGCATCGAGTCGATCTCGGTGCGCACGACGGCGCACGCCTCGTCGACGAGGTCGATCGCCTTGTCGGGCAGGAAGCGGTCGGTGATGTAGCGGTGCGACATCGTCGCGGCGGCGACGAGCGCGGCGTCGAGGATTCTCACGCCGTGGTGGACCTCGAAGCGCTCGCGCAGGCCGCGCAGGATCGAGATCGTGTCGGCGACGCTGGGCTCGTCCACGGTCACCGGCTGGAACCGGCGCTCCAGGGCAGCGTCTCTCTCGATGTGGCGGCGGTACTCGTCGAGCGTCGTCGCGCCGATGCAATGCAGCTCGCCGCGCGCGAGCATCGGCTTGAGCATGTTGCCCGCGTCCATCGCGCCCTCCGGGCCGCCACCGGCGCCGACGACGGTGTGCAGCTCGTCGATGAACAGCAGGATCCGGCCCTCGGCGGCCTTGACCTCGCCGAGCACGGCCTGCAGCCGCTCCTCGAACTCGCCGCGGTACTTGGCGCCCGCGACCAGCGAGCCCATGTCGAGTGCGAACACGGTTCGGTCCTTGAGTCCCTCTGGCACGTCCTGGCGCACGATCCGCTGCGCGAGGCCCTCGACGATCGCGGTCTTGCCGACGCCGGGGTCGCCGGTCAGGACCGGGTTGGACTTCGTCTTGCGCGAAAGGATCTGGATCACGCGGCGGATCTCCTCGTCCCGGCCGATGACCGGGTCCAGTCTGCCGCTGCGCGCCTCCTCGACGAGGTCGCGGCCGTACTTCTCCAGCGCCTCGTAGGCGGTCTCGGGCGTCGCGCTCGTGACGCGCTGAGCGCCGCGGACCTCGGCCAGCACCCCCATGAAGCGCTCGGCCGTGACGCCGTGCTTGGCGAGCACGCGGCCCGCGCCGTTGGCCGAGCCCGACGCGATCATCGCGAGCACGACGTGCTCGACCGACACATAGTCGTCTCTGAGCCGCTGGGCCTCCTGCCCGGCCTGGTCCAGCAGCTCGCTCAGCGCTCGACTGACGTACACCTGGCCGGGCGCCGCGCCCGGTCCGCTGACTCTCGGCCGCCGGGCGACCTCCCGCTCGGCGTCGGCGAGCAGCGCGGCGACGTCCACGTCCATGCCGGCGAGCAGCCGCGGCACGAGCCCACCCTGCTGCTCGAGCAGGGCGACGAGCAGGTGCTCGGGCTCGACCTCCGTGTGGCCGTGGCGCAGCGCGCGCGTCTGCGCGGCCTGCAGCGCCTCCTGGGTCTTCTGGGTCAGTCTCTCGGGATCCACTTCGCTCATCACCTCGGGCGTGGGTCGGACAGCTCGTACTGCTGCAGGCGCGCCTCCAGCCGGTCGATGCGCGCGAGCAGCTCGCACGCCAGCAGCGCGCCCGCGATGCCGACGCCGAGGTCGCGGCGCAGCCGCGCCACGCGCGCCAGCCGCGCCGGGGCGTCGTCGGCGAACAGCGGCGCCGCGCGCGTGCCTCCGACGGGCTCGACGGCGCCGAGCGCGACGAGCCGGCGGGCCAGCTCCGGGTGCAGCCCGGACGCCCGTGCGAGCTCCTCGCGCGAGAGCAGCGGCGCGGCGTCCGGCGGGACGCGCCGCAGCACCAGCGTCGTCGTGCCGACCGGGGTGCGGCGAGCCGCGGTCGCCATCTACCGCTCCCTCCGCGGGTCGAAGCGGGAGACCTCGGCAAGCCGCTCGAACAGCTCGCGCTCCTCGCGTGTCGACCGTCTCGGGACAACGATCTTGACGACGGCGTAGAGGTCGCCGTCGTCGCCCTGCGGGTCCGGCATGCCCTCGCCGCGCAGGCGCATTCTGCGCCCGCTCGAGGAGCCCGGCGGCACGCGGAGTCTCACGCTCCCGCGCGGCGCCGGCACCTCGACCTCGGCGCCGAGCACGGCCTCCCACGGAGCGACGGGGAGGTCGACGAGCACGTCCTTGCCGTCCAGCCGAAAGCGCGGGTGGGGTCTGATCCGCACGCGCAGGAAGAGGTCGCCCGGCGGGTCGCCTTGGCCGCCCTCCCCGGCGAGGCGGATCCGTTGCCCGTCGCGCACGCCGCGCGGGATCGTCACTTCGTAGTCGCGCTCGTCGCCGAGCGTGATGCGCTGGCTGCCGCCCCGCACCGCGTCCTCGAGCGACAGCTCGAGCGTGGCCTCCTGGTCGTTGCCGCGCGTGACGAAGCCGTCGAACCCGGTCGCGCGCCCCTGCCCGCGCGACCGGGTCCCGGCGCGCCCCGTCCTGGCCCCGAACAGCTGCTCGAAGAAGTCGCTGACGTCGGCGCCCTCGAAGCCGGCGCCGCCGAAGTCGAAGCGCAGGTCCTCCTCCGGTGCGCTCGCACCGCGGCCGCGGCCGCCGCCGAACCCGCCGAACCCGCCGAAGTCGCGGAAGTCGGACGGGTCGACGTTCTGGCCCGCTCTCCAGTTCTGGCCGAAGCGGTCGTAGAGTCTGCGCCGCTCCGGGTCGCGCAGCACGTCGTAGGCCTCCGAGACCTCCTTGAAGCGGTCCTCGGCACCCGGCTCCTTGTTGACGTCGGGGTGGTATCTGCGCGCCAGTCTGCGATGCGCGCGGCGGATCTCGTCCTCGCTCGCGTCGCGGGGGACGCCGAGCGTCTCGTAGTAGTCGCGGAATGTGACCGACGACACGGCCGGCTACCCCGCCTGCTCGGGCGCCGCCTGCTGCTGCGACGGACGGGAGACGACGACCTGCGCCGGGCGCAGCACCCGGTCGCCCAGGGCGAAGCCCGAGCGCACCGACTCGACGACCGTGTGCGGCGGCAGATCGTCGGTCTCGCGCACCGCCACGGCCTCGTGGCGCAACGGGTCGAACGCCTCGCCGGCCGATCCGATCCGCGTCACCTCATGGCGGCGCAGGCTCGCCTCCAGCTGCTCGAGCAGTCCGCGCAAGCCCTCGTACGTCGGGTCGCCCGCGGAGCCGAGCTGCAGTGCGCGCTCGACGACGTCGACGGCGTTGAGGAACTCGCGCAGCAACTGCTCGCGCTCCTCGCCGACGCGCCGGTCGATCTCGCGCGCCAAGCGCTTGCGGTAGTTGTCGAGGTCGGCCAGCGCGCGCTTCCATCTGTCCTCGAGCTCGGCGATCTGTCCGCGCAGCTGCGCGACCTCCTGTTCGTCGCCGCTGCGCTGCTCGGCCTCGGCCGACTCGCCGGGGCGCTTCACGTCTCCGGCGCTCGCCGCGCGCTGGTCCTGGTCACTCGCGCGTGAACTCTGCATCGACGACCTCCTCGTCGTCCGATCCGCCGTCGGACTGGCTCGCGCCCGCGCCGGCCTGAGCGCCGGTGGCACCGCCCGCCCCGGCGCCGACACCGGCGGCGGCAGCGCTCGGCAGCGCGTGGCTCATCTGCTGCAGGTCGGCGATCAACGGCCGCACCCGGTCGAGACCCGCCTGCTCCTCGATCGCCCGCCGAGCGTCGGCGACGAGCTGCTCGGCGCGCGCCTTCTCGTTGACCGGCACGCGGTCGCCGACCTCGCCGACGAGCTGCTCGACGCGGTAGGCGAGCGCGTCGAGCTCGTTGCGGGCGTCGATCTCCTCGCGGCGCCGTCTGTCCTCGGAGGCGTTGCGCTGCGCCTCTTGCACCATGCGGTCGATGTCGCTCGTGTCGAGGTTCGTCGACTCCGAGATCGTCACTCTCTGCTCGGCGCCGGTGTCTCTGTCGCGCGCCGAGACGTGCAGGATGCCGTTGGCGTCGACGTCGGCGGTCACCTCGACCTGCGGCACGCCGCGCGGCGCGGGTCGGATGCCCTCCAGCCGGAAGCGTGCGAGCTGGCGGTTGTCGGAGGCGAGCTCACGCTCGCCCTGCAGCACGTTGATGTCGACGGCCTGTTGGTTGTCCTCTGCCGTGGAGAAGACCTCGCTGCGACGGGCCGGGATCGTCGTGTTGCGCTCGATCAGTCTCGTCGTGACGCCGCCGAGCGTCTCGAGGCCGATCGACAGCGGCAGCACGTCGAGCAGGATGACGTCCTCGACCTCGCCCTTGAGCACGCCTGCCTGAGCGGCGGCTCCGATCGCGACGACCTCGTCGGGGTTGACCGTCATGTTGGGGTCCTTGCCGCCGGTCAGGCGCCGCACGAGCTCCTGCACGGCTGGGATGCGCGTGGTGCCCCCGACGAGGATCACCTCGTCGATGTCGTCCGGGCTCAGTCTGGCGTCAGCCAGCACCGTCTCGACGGGCACGCGCGTCCGCTCGACCAGATCTCTGACGAGCTGCTCGAACTTCGCCCGCGTCAGCGACGTGTTGAGGTGTCTCGGGCCCGATGCGTCGGCCGTGATGAACGGCAGGTTGATCTGGGTCTGCGTCGCGGAGGAGAGCTCGACCTTCGCTCTCTCCGCCGCCTCGTAGAGGCGCTGCAGCGCCTGCGGGTCCTGGCGCAGGTCGATGCCCGTCTCGCTTCTGAACTCCTCGGCCAGATGGTCGACGATCCGCTTGTCGAAGTCGTCGCCGCCGAGATGGCCGTCGCCGTTGGTGGCGCGCACCTCGATCACGCCGTCGCCGACCTCCAGCAGCGAGACGTCGAACGTGCCGCCGCCGAAGTCGTAGACGAGCACGGTCTCGGATCCGCTCTTGTCGAGCCCGTAGGCGAGCGCCGCGGCAGTCGGCTCGTTGATGATCCGCAGCACGTCGAGGCCGGCGATTCTGCCGGCGTCCTTGGTCGCCTGACGCTGTGCGTCGTTGAAGTACGCGGGCACCGTGATGACCGCCTCGTTGACTCTCTCGCCGAGGAATCTGCCCGCGTCGTCGGCCAGCTTGCGCAGGATCAGGGCCGAGATCTCCTCGGGCGCGTACTGTCTGCCGCGGACCTCGATCCGCACGGCGTCGTTGGGGCCTCTGACGACTCTGTACGAAACGATCCCGGCCTCCTCCTCGACCTCCTCCCATCTGCGCCCGATGAAGCGCTTGACGGAGTAGATCGTCGCCTCGGGGTTGAGGATCGCCTGCCGGCGCGCGACCTGTCCGACGAGCCGCTGCCCGTCGTCGGTGAACGCGACGACCGATGGCGTCGTGCGCTGCCCCTCCCCGTTGGGAATGACCTCGGCGCGGCCGCCCTCCAGCACGGAGGCGACGACCGAGTTCGTGGTACCGAGGTCGATGCCGACAGCCTTGGCCATGGGTGGGCTCCTCTCATCGTGCGGCGACGGCCGGGCGCGGATGCAGCCGGCCGCCGACGTGCTCGTGGCGGTCTTCGACGACGACGTTCGCGAGCGCGCTGCTCCAACCCAAGCCGGGGGGCATACGGCCGCCGACGACGACCTCCTTCAGCTCCACCACGCCGGAATGGGGCATCAACGCCGCGACATGCTCGAGTCGGCGACCGGCGCCGGCTCGCTCGCTCCAAGCGACGACGTACGCGTCGACGCCTCTCGTGAATCTCGCCAGGAACTCGAACGCCTCGCGTGCCGCCGGCCGGTCGCTGCGGCCGGCGTCGACCAGCCAGACGGCGTGCGCACCGCGGTCGCGGACCGCCTGGGCCAGCACAGCCGTGAGCGCGTCGTGCAGCACGACGACGTCGCCCTCGGCGACGTCATCCGCGAACCGTGGCTCGCCGGCGTCGGCCTGTTCGGCGAGCGCCGCGCGGGCCGCGGCGCCGAGCCGTGCGTTCGCCGGCGTCCCGTGCAGCATCGCGTCGAGCTGCTGCGCGACGTCGCGCAGCAGCGCGTCGTCGCGCACGTCGAGCCGCAGCGGGTTGGCGTGCGTCCCGGGCTCGTCGTCGACGGGCGTCGCCAGGCGCGCCCGCAGGGCGTCGGCCTCGCGCACGCCGCTGCTCAGCGCGGCCGCGCACCAGACCCGGCGCTCGGCGAGCGCGTCGCGCGTCAGTTCGCGCGCGAACGCGACGACGCGGTCGTCGTGCGTCCGGATGCCGCTCGTCGGAGCGACCGCCGACGAGAAGCGCTCGATCCAGAGCGTGGTCACCCATGGGGCGATAGGTCGAGAGCGGGTGCTGTCAACCGGCACCCACGGAGCGGCGTCTGCCTCCGCGTGCGGACATCGGTTCGCGCTGCTGGTTTGCCGCCCGCCGAGGTCGGCGAGAAGCTCCTCAGACCTCGATGGGATTCCGCGCATCACAGGCGCACGCGGACGGCGCCAGGCTGAACGCCGCGATCGCCCGGGCAGTGGTGCGAACGCATGCCGAGCACGTCGGTCGCGGTCAGAAGAAGGCGTTCGCGTTCCACCACGACAACATCGTCGTCGTCGTGCTCGAGGACACGATGTCCAGAGCGGAGCAGGTGCTCGTGCGCAACGGCGGCGGCGACGCGCTCCTGCAGCTGCGCACCGCATTCCACGACGACATGCGAAGCGATCTCGTCGGCGCCGTCGAGCTGCTCACCGGCGGGACCGTGACGACGCTGTTGAGCGACTGCACGTTGGAACCGGACGTGTCGGTCGAGCTGTTCCTGCTCGACGGGCCGGTCTCGGCGGACGGCCCGAGATGAGACCGGCCTAATCCGCGGTTTACCGCACGCCTGTCGCGGTCAACCAAGAGGTGGCGAGGGCGTCTGCCACAAGTCGACCGTTGTCCCAGCACAGAGGAGCGTCGCCCATGGCGATTTCCACCCGGCGCACGAGCGAGAGACCACCGAGCCGGCAGGGCCGCGACCCGTTCGACGAGCTCGAGGCGCTGCACGACCGCCTCGGCCAGCTGCTGCATTCCGGCACGCCCGGGGACCACGCACCGGCGGCATGGGTTCCCGCCATCGACGTCGAAGAGACTGACGACGCCTGGATCGTGGAGGCCGACTTGCCGGGGGTCAGGAAGAGAGACGTCCACGTCGAGGTGCGCGACGACGAGCTTGCGATCTTCGGCGAGATCGTCGAGAAGGAGCGCCAGGGGATCCTGCGCAGAAGGACCCGCCGCGTCGGCGAGTTCGATCTCCACGTCACCCTGCCCGGCGGCGTCGACCCGGACCGCATCGACGCCTCGCTGGACTCGGGCGTGCTGACCGTGCGCATTCCCAAGCCGCGACACGCCAGACCTCGGCGGATCGAGGTCGGCCAACGCTGAACAGCCGATGAACGACACGGCTCCGCGCCGCCTGCTCCCGCCTGCGCGGCGCTCTGGCCGAGGCGTCGTCGACGGCTCCACGCTGGCGGAGCGCGACCTCGTCGGAGCGGCTCAGCACGGCGTGCCGGGCGCGCGCGAGCAGTTGGTCGACGCGTACATGCCGCGGATCGCGAGTGTCTCGCGCATGTATCGCACCAGCTCGACGACGATCGAGCGTCGGGAGCTGCTGCACGAGGGCGTTGCCGGGCTGCTGACGGCGTTGCGCCACTTCGATCCCGCGCGCGGCACGCCGTTCTGGGCCTACGCCTCGTGGTGGGTGCGCCACGCGATGCAGCAACTGGTCGCCGAGCGGGCGCGGCCGGTCGTGCTGTCGGACCGTGCGCTGCGCCAGCTGGCGCGCGTGAAGGACGCGCGTACGGCCCACGCCCGTGTGCATCGCGCATGGCCGACGGCGCGCCAGCTGGCGGCCGCGACCGGCCTGTCCTCGGCGCAGGTCGCCCTCTTGATCGCCGTCGACCGGGTGCCCAAGGCGCTCTCGGAGCCCGACGACGCCGAGGGAGCCGACGGCGCGACGGCGCGGGCGGAATGTCTCGCCGACGAGCGTGCGGAGGACGAGTACGAGCGGACCCTCACGCGCGTTGCGTGCGACGGCCTCGCCCGGCTGCTCGACGACCTCAGCGAGCGCGAGCGAGGGGTGCTGCGGGCGCGATACGGGTTCGACGGTCCGCAGCAGACGCTGCGGCAGATCGGCCGGCGCTTGGACCTCAGCGCCGAGCGCGTGCGCCAGGTCGAGCAGCAGGCGCTGGAGGAGCTGCGGACCGTCGTGACCGCCTGAGGACGACGCCCAGTTGTGGGGCTCAGGCGGCTCTCCCGGTTTAGTTCGGCCGTGTGCTCAGGCGCCGCCGGCATCACGGAGCCCCGCCGCCACCCGCCGGCCGGGCCGGTTGACGTCGACGCGCGACGGTCTATCGCCACGTCACAGGACGATCGGCATGGGATACACCTCACGAACCGCTGCGCCGCTTACGCCGTGCGGCCCGGGCCAGCCGCAGCGGCAGCATGCCCAGCGGAGAGCGGCGGCCGATCTCGTCGCGATCCTCTCGGTCCAACGCACGCGCATAGCGGCCGGCCTGCTCGGCGGAGCGATAGCGCTTCTCGCCGCCGACGGCGCCGCAGCGCTCGCACGTCCAGCGCATCGTCTCGCGCTCGCTGAGGAAGCGGAAGCGGTGGCCGAGCAGACGGCAGCGCAGCATCGACGATCCATGTACCCCCTGGCGGCGTCACGGTGACGGCCGCCGAGCGGACGGTCCGCACGAACGTCCCGGCACGCCTCGACCGGCTGCCGTGGTCGCGTTTCCACTGGCGGGTCGTGATCGGCCTCGGCACCGTCTGGGTGCTCGACGGGCTCGAAGTGACGATCGTCGGGGCGATCGCGCCGCGCATGACCGAGTCCGGCAGCGGCATCGACATGAGCAGTGCCGACATCGGGTTGGCCGCGGCGATCTATGTGGCGGGGGCCTGTCTCGGTGCTCTGCTGTTCGGGCAGCTGACCGACCGCTACGGCCGCAAGAAGCTGTTCATGGCGACGCTCGGCCTCTACCTCGTCGCCACCGTGGCGACTGCGTTCGCGTTCGAGCCTTGGTACTTCTTCATCTGCCGCTTCTTCACGGGGATGGGAATCGGCGGCGAGTACGCGGCGATCAACTCCGCGATCGACGAGCTGATCCCGGCGCGCAGCCGCGGTCAGGTCGACCTCGCGATCAACGGCAGCTTCTGGGTCGGGGCGGCGCTCGGGGCGCTCGTCTCGGTGCTGGTCCTGGACGAGGGCGTCCTCGCGAGCGACGTCGGCTGGCGCGCGGCGTTCGCCGCCGGCGCGTTGCTCGGGCTGGGGATCATGCTCGTACGCCGTCACGTGCCCGAGAGCCCGCGCTGGCTCTTCATCCACGGCCGGGAGGAGGAGGCCGAGCGGATCGTCTCGCGGATTGAGGCCGAGGTGCGCGCGGAGGTCGGGCACGAGGGTCCCGAGCCCGACCAGTACATCGTCGTGCGCCAGCGCGACGCGATCCCCTTCCGCGAGATAGCCCACGTGGCCGCCGAGCGCTATCCGACGCGCGCGCTGCTGGGCCTCTCGCTGTTCGTCGGGCAGGCGTTCCTGTACAACGCGGTCACGTTCGACCTCGGCACGATCCTGCACGGCTTCTTCGACGTCGCGTCCGGCACCGTGCCCTATTTCATGGTGCTGTTTGCACTCAGCAACTTCCTGGGGCCGCTGCTGCTCGGCCGGCTGTTCGACACGGTGGGGCGCATCCCGATGATCGCCGGCACGTACCTCGGCTCGGCCGCGGTCGTCGTCGTGCTCGCGCTGCTGCTGCGCAGCGACTCGCTCTCGACGGCCGCGTTCATGGCGCTCGTGCTGCTGACGTTCTTCCTCGCGTCGGCAGGTGCGAGCTCGGCGTACCTGACCGTCAGCGAGATCTTCCCGATGGAGACGCGGGCGCTGGCGATCGCGCTCTTCTACGCCGTGGGCACCGCGGTCGGCGGCGTCTCCGGACCGCTCCTGTTCGGCCAGTTCGTCGACAGCGGCAGCCTCGATCAAGTCGCCACGGGCTTCCTGATCGGCGCGGGCGCGATGGCGCTCGGCGGCGTCGCCGAGCTCGCGTGGGGCGTCCCCGCCGAGCAGCGCTCGCTGGAGGCGATCGCCACGCCGCTGACCGCCGCGGAGGTCGACGCCGGCCCGCACGATCTGCCGCCGGCCGAGCGTGCTGCCGAGGACGACCTGCGCCGGCGCATCGCGGACCGCAGCGCGCGCGACCGCACGCCCCGGCTGCGGCCCGGTCCCGGCAGCGGCAGCCGCTACTGGTCACCTGGCATGCTGGGCACCGCCGGCACGGCGACGCGCTACGACGCCGCTGCCGCACGCGCGCTCGATCGGGAGCTCGAGGCCATCGCGCGCACCCTGCAGGCGCGTGGGGAGCTGACCCGCGACGCTCTGCGTCAAGACCTGCGTGCGCGCGAGTGGGGGCCGCGCCGCTTCGACCGGGCGCTGCGCCAAGCGCAGCAGGAGGGGCGCGCTGCGCGCGGGCCCGACGGGAGGTACGGGCCGGGTGCTCCGAGATCGCGGGCGCGCCCGGTGGTCGACTGACACGGCCAGCCGGGCGCGCGAGCGGAGAGCAGGTCCACAGTCCGGCTTGACAGGCGAGGCGCCGGGCCTACCGCGGAGTGTGTAGGCAACGAACGCAAGGGGCCGATCATGCAGATGCTGATGGAGCCGTTCGCGCCGTGGCGGCGCGATCTCTACCGCCAGCTCACGCGCAGCACCCCGGCGGGGTTCTTCCCGGCGGCCGACGTGCTGGTCTCCGACGAGGACGTCACCGTGCACCTCGACCTGCCCGGCCTCCGCGCTGACGACGTGGAGATCGAGCTCGACGGCGACGTCCTCGCGATTCGCGGGGAGCGTCGCTTCCCGTACGGGGAGGACAAGGCCGGTGGGGCGACATGGCGACGGATCGAGCGGCCCTTCGGCGCGTTCGAGCGCAGCCTCCGGATACCGAGAGGGCTCTCGCCGGACGCGATCGACGCGGCGATGCACGATGGTGTGCTGACGGTGAAGATGCGCAAGCCCGAGAAGGCCAGGCCCCACCGCGTCGACGTCAGAGCCGAGGAGCGACAGGCCGAGCAGGTGAAGAGCCCGGAGTCTGGGCGCAGCGAGAAGCAGGGCGCGGCCGCGTGAGCGTGACCGGACAGGCGACCACGGTCACGTGCCCGCATTGCGGCACCAGAAACCGGGTGCCGGCCGCGGCCAGAGGTGCACCCAGATGCGGCAGATGCCATCAGCCGCTGCCCTGGATAGTCGAGGCCGACGAGACGAGCTTCGCCGCAGTGGTTGACGCCGACCTGCCGGTGCTCGTCGACTTCTGGGCGGCGTGGTGCGCGCCGTGCCGGATGGTCTCGCCGCTCGTCGAGCGCGCCGGGGCGGACTACGCAGGGCGGCTCAAGGTCGTCAAGCTCGACGTCGACGCCGCGCCGCAGGTTGCGGGCCAGTTCGGCATCCAGGGGATCCCGGTGCTGATGCTGATGCGCGGCGGGAGCGAGGTCGACCGCATCGTCGGAGCGGCGCCCGACAAGCAACTGCGCGCGTGGCTCGACCGCCACTTGTGACAGCGCCGGCCGGTGGCCCGTCGCAGGATGCGTCGCGCGCGCCACGTCCGGTTGGCGAAGCGGGACCGCCGGACTACCTCCACAGCTGAGGTGACCTCCGACGGGCAGCCGCCGGTAAGACCGCCGCGCGAGGGGCGCGGCGTGCGCCTGCGCGAGATCTTCGCGATCGAGACGGGCATCGGGGCCGCCGAGACGGGGATCTACGTGGTCGTCGCGCTGCTCCTGCTGGTTGCCGGCGCGTTGACGTTGCTCGGCACGATCGTCGACGTCGTCCAGGGAGCCGACGCTCGCCAGATCGACGACACGGGCGTGTTCTTGCTCGATCGGATACTGCTGCTCTTCATCGTCGCGGAGCTGCTCGCGACGCTGCGGATCGTGAACCTCGGGGGACGGATCCACGTCGAGCCGTTCCTCTTCATCGGCCTGATCGCCGTTGTGCGGAAGATCCTCGTGCTTGCCGCGGAAGGCGGCGAAGACACGACGGACGTGGTGCTCGAGCTCGCTGCGCTCGGCGGCCTGACGCTCGTGTTCTCGCTCGCGATCTTCCTGCTGCGGCGCAGCGGCACCGCGTAGAGGAGGGCCTGGGTTTCGGAAGCGCTCCAGCCACCAGGTGGCCACGGTGTCGAATCGCAGCCGCGGTGAGACGGGCTCGGTGCCGCCGCGAACGGCAGCGGCCAACGCGACACGTTGGCGGCGGGCCTCGCTCAGGCTGCGACCTACGGTGCGGAAACGCAGACGACCGGCGTGGCGAAAACAGACCGCGTCGCTGCCGTTGGGCTGGAGCTAGATGCCGCGCTCGACGCGCCGTCGCCGAGGCCGGTCGGGATCGTTCGTACACGCCACCACGTATCACTGCTCGCGGGCTGGGATGCCAACGCTAGCTCGACTGCCGAGGAGTTGACTGAAAGTTGACCAGCCTCCGAGACCGGCCGGCGAGCCGTCCCCGAAACGCAAAGAACCCCGCGCTTTGCAGGGTTCTTTGAGTGGAGCTAGCCGGGCTCGAACCGGCGACCTCCTGAGTGCGATCAGCTCGCTCGCCGCTGGAACGCTTCAAGCGTGCAGGGTGTTTATCGGTCGATCTGGTCGCTGGCGTGTCCCTGGTTGTGGACATGGGACGGTCCCTCGGGATTCAGCCACTCGCCGGCCCGAGTGGCTGAACGGCCCGGCAGGGCCCGCGGCGTGGTGCGACGGCCGGCCTCGTCCGATCTCGTTTTCCGTTCTGCTGGCTTTCTGATCGGTCCGGCCTGACCGCGATGCTTCTCTCGTGATCGAGCGCAGAGACTCCGACGCCACCGACTTTTCCCCCGCTGGTTCCGAGCCGCTGCTGGCGGCCGCGTGGATGAGCGTTCTGCAGGCGGAGCTGATGCTGCACCATCTCGGAGCGGCTGGGGCCGCGTTCCCAGAAGCGAACCTCTATTGCCACGCGTGTGTCACGGCCATGCGCAGCGTGACGTTCATGCTGCAGAAGGCGCTCCGTCATGAGGAAGGCTTCGACCACTGGTACAGCGGTATCCAGGACGAGCTCGCGGCCGATCCCGATTGGGTCTTCCTGCGAGAAGCGCGGAACTACGTTCTGAAGGAGGGCTCGCTTGAGCTGATGATGAGCTTCTCGATCGCGTACTCCGGCGACCTCCACATGGAGGTTCGCGGCGTCGGCCCGGAGGGACCGGATGTCTGGGTCGGCGAGCCGGGCAAAATGGTCCCGGCCGACTGGAGAAAGCTCAACGGCTTTA
>Ga0164243_10007658_pt1 | contig 16093 bp, 11 predicted proteins | sample OricompcompostOP_FD_108781 | JGI IMG/M metagenome (GOLD analysis project Ga0164243, IMG submission 108781) | Organic Plus compost microbial communities from Emeryville, California, USA - Original compost - Organic plus compost (OP) | ecosystem: Engineered > Solid waste > Mixed feedstock >...
CGCTCCATCGGCGTCTCGAACTCCGGGTTGTCGTCGACGAAGTCGCGGAGCCGGTCGGCGACCCACTCCAGCGACACCGTCTCGTCACCCCGCCGCTCGATCAGCTCCTCGATGCCGCGATCGGTGAAATACACCCGTCACGCTCCGGCGCGGCGCGGCAGGGCGGCCTCGATGAGGGCGGCCTGCTCGGCGTCGTGGAGCTTGGTCGAGCCGACGGCCGGCGCCGCGGCGGCCGGGCGGGAGATCCGCCGCAGCCGGACACCCTCCAGGTGCTCCAGCAGGTTGAGCGCGACGAACGACCAGGCACCCTGGTTGGCCGGCTCCTCCTGGACCCAGGCGAAGTCCACCGCGTTCGGGAACTGCGCCAGCGCCGCCTTCACCTCGTCGACCGGCAGCGGGTAGAGCTGCTCGACCCGGACCAGCGCGGTGTCGGTGATCTTCCGGTCGGCGCGCGCCTGGACGAGGTCGTAGTAGACCTTGCCCGAGCAGAGCAGCACCCGCCGCACGCCGGCCGGGTCGAGCCCGCTGGTGTCGGGGATGACCGGCTGGAACGTACCGGTGGTGAACTCCTCGACCGAGGAGACGACGAGCTTGTGCCGCAGCAGCGACTTCGGCGTGAACACCACCAGCGGCTTGCGCTTGGGCGAGAGGGCCTGGCGGCGCAGCAGGTGGAAGTAGTTCGCCGGGGTCGTCGGGATCGCCACCCGGATGTTGTCCTCGGCGCACATCTGCAGCCACCGCTCGGGCCGGCCGGAGGTGTGGTCGGGGCCCTGGCCCTCGTGGCCGTGCGGCAGCAGCAGCGTCAGCGACGACTGCTGGCCCCACTTGACCTCGCCCGAGGTGACGAACTCGTCGGCCACCGACTGCGCGCCGTTCGCGAAGTCGCCGAACTGCGCCTCCCAGAGGACCAGCGCCTCCGGGTTCTCCACGGAGTAGCCGTACTCGAAGCCCATGGCGGCGTATTCGGAGAGCAGCGAGTCGTGGACGAAGAACCGCGCGCGGTCCCGGGTGAGGGTCTGCAGCGGCAGGAAGTCGGTGCCGGTCTCGGCGTCGACCACCGACGCGTGCCGCTGGACGAACGTGCCGCGGCGCGAGTCCTGGCCGGCCAGCCGGACGGTGATGCCGTCCTGCAGCAGCGTGCCGAACGCGATGATCTCGCCGAAGCCCCAGTCGATGTTGCCCTCCACCGACATCTTGTGCCGGCGGTCGAGCAGCTGCTGGATGCGCCGGTGCGGCGTGAAGCCGGCCGGCAGGTTGACGTGGGCCTCGCCCACCGCGCGGACCGCCTCGACCGGCACCGCGGTCTCGACCCGCGGCTCCGGCTCGGGCTGGCGGGTCCGCACCGGGCGGGCACTGGTCGTGGCGGCGTCGCGGGTCGCCTTGAACACCTGCTCCAGCTGGGACTGGTAGTCGCGGAGCAGCTCCTCGGCGTCGTCGACGGTGATGTCGCCGCGGCCGATCAGCTCCTCGGTGTAGAGCTTCCGGACGGAGCGCTTCTGGTCGATGATCGCGTACATCAGCGGGTTGGTCATCGACGGGTCGTCGCCCTCGTTGTGGCCGCGCCGCCGGTAGCAGACGAGGTCGATGACGACGTCCTTGTTGAACGCCTGCCGGTACTCGAACGCCAGCCGCGCGACCCGGACGACGGCCTCGGGGTCGTCGCCGTTGACGTGGAAGATCGGGGCCTGGATCATCCGGGCGACGTCGGTCGAGTAGAGCGACGAGCGGGAGTATTCCGGGGCGGTGGTGAAGCCGACCTGGTTGTTGACGACCACGTGCACGGTGCCGCCGGTGCGGTAACCGCGCAGCTGCGAGAGGTTGAGCGTCTCCGCGACCACGCCCTGGCCGGCGAACGCGGCGTCGCCGTGCACCGCCAGCGGCAGCACCGTGTAACCCTCGAGCTTGAGGTCGATGCGGTCCTGCTTGGCCCGGACGATGCCCTCCATCACCGGGTCGACGGCCTCGAGGTGCGACGGGTTGGCGACCACCGACACGCTGATCGCGTGCTCGCCGTCGGGCGTGGTGAACTTGCCGGTCTGGCCGAGGTGGTACTTCACGTCGCCGGAGCCGTGCGCCGACTTCGGGTCGATGTGCCCCTCGAACTCCGAGAAGATCTTCTCGTACGGCTTTCCGACGATGTTGGCCAGCACGTTGAGCCGGCCGCGGTGCGCCATGCCGATGACGACCTCGTCCAGGCCCCTCTCGGCCGCCGTCTGCAGGATCTCGTCGAGCAGCGGGATCAGCGACTCGCCGCCTTCGAGCGAGAAGCGCTTCTGGCCGACGTACTTGGTCTGCAGGAAGGTCTCGAACGCCTCGGCCGCGTTGAGCCGGTTGAGGATGTGCTTCTGCTCCTCGGCCGACGGCTTCTCGTACTTGCGCTCGACCCGGTCCTGGATCCAGCGCCGCTCCTCCGGGTCCTGGATGTGCATGTACTCGATGCCGACCCGGCGGCAGTACGTGTCGCGCAGCACGCCGAGGATGTCGCGCAGCTTCATCGTCTGCTTGCCGGCGAAGCCGCCGACCGGGAAGCTGCGGTCGAGGTCCCAGAGCGTCAGGTCGTGCTCGAGCACGTCGAGGTCGGGGTGCTTGCGCATCTTGAACTCGAGCGGGTCGGTGTCGGCCATCAGGTGGCCGCGGACCCGGTACGCGTGGATCAGTTCGATCACGCGGGCGGTCTTGTCGATCTGCCCCTCGGAGCTGGCCGCGACGTCGCGCATCCAGCGCACCGGCTCGTACGGGATGCGCAGCGAGGTGAAGATCTGGTCGTAGAAGCCGTGCTCGCCGAGCACCAGCTCGTTGATCGTCTTCAGGAACTCGCCCGACTGCGCACCCTGGATGATCCGGTGGTCGTACGTGCTGGTCAGCGTGATGACCTTGCTGACGGCGAACTCGGCGAGCTTCTCCTCGGACATGCCGGCGTACGGCGCCGGGTATTCCATCGCGCCGACGCCGATGATCGCGCCTTGGCCGACCATGAGCCGGGGCTGCGAGTGCACGGTGCCGATGCCGCCCGGGTTGGTCAGCGAGATCGTCGTGCCGGCGTAGTCGTCCATGGTCAGTTCGTTGCGCCGGGCCCGCCGCACGATGTCCTCGTACGCCTGCCAGAACTGCCGGAAGTCCATCTGCTCGGCGGCCTTGATCGACGGCACGACCAGCGAGCGGGAGCCGTCGGGACGCTTGAGGTCGATCGCGATGCCGAGGTTGACGTGCTCGGGCTTGACCAGCGCCGGCTTGCCGTCGACCTCGGTGTACGAGTAGTTCATCTCCGGGTGCGCGTGCAGTGCCCGGACCATCGCCCAGCCGATCAGGTGGGTGAAGCTGACCTTGCCGCCGCGTCCGCGGGCGAGGTTGTTGTTGATGACGATGCGGTTGTCGACCAGCAGCTTCGCGGGGAGCGCGCGGACGCTGGTCGCGGTCGGGACCGACAGCGACGCGTCCATGTTCTGCACGATCCGCGCCGCCACGCCGCGCAGCGGGACGGTCTCGACCTTCTTCTCGGGCGTCTCCTTCGCCGCGGCCGGCGCCGGTGCGGTGCGGCGCGGCGCCGGCTGGGCCGGGGCCTTCGTCGTCTTCGCGGTGGTCTCGACCTTGCCGTCCGCCTTGGCCGTCTCGGGCCGCGCCGCCGGCTTGGTCTCGGTCGCCCGCGGCTCGGCGGACGACGACGCGCCTGGTGCGTCGGTGCCGGCGCGGGCCGCGCTCTGCTGGGCGGTCGTGGCGGTCGCCTGGGTCGGCGACGTGCCTTCACCGTCGGGCCGGTAGTCGGCGAAGAAGTCGTGCCACGCCGGGTCTACGCTTTGCGGATCCGCCAGGTACCGCTGGTACATCTCCTCGACGATCCACTCATTCGGGCCGAAACCCGCCAGTGGGTTCTCGGATGTCTGCTGGCTCGACACGGCCGGTAATCGCCTCTTCCGCGCGCTGTGGGTATGTGTGAGAAGACAGATCCAAGGCTACGCCGGTCACACGGGCGGCCGTCAGCGGCGTCCGCCCGTGTGACCTCTTACAGATAGAGAACGCGAGAACGCGTCAGGAGATGTCCCGCCTCCGGGTGATCAAGGTCCCGAGGGTACCCGTGACGACCGCCCAGGCCACCAGGATCACCGCGCCGACCCAGAACGCCGGTTGCCCCGGCACGTCGGTGCCGCTGACCATCAGGCTGGAGGCGATCGACGGGAGTGCGTACTGCGCGTCGTTGATCCAGTCCTGGTTCAGCGCGTCGGAGAGGAGGGTGAAGACGATGCCGACCACGGCCGTGCCGAGCACGTAGACCAGGACCGCCGTCACGGTCGCCGCGATCTGGCTGCGCATGAGCACGCCGATGCCGACGCCGAGGATGCCCCAGAGCAGGTACGCGACGCCGTTGAGCAGGATCGCGCGCTGCACCGCCCACTCGCCGAAGTGGTTCGGCAGGTTCTCCGCGCTGAAGAAGATCATCGTCGCGGGGATGTTGAGCGCCGTGGTGACGACCCAGAACAGCACGCCGCAGATCGACGCGACGCCGAGCTTGGCCGAGATCACGGAGGTGCGGTGCGGTGTGGTCAGGAACGTGGTGGTCGCCGTCTGGTGGAAGAACTCGTTGGTGACCATCACGATGCCCAGCAGCACCACGAACATCAGCCCGAAGAACTGGCCCGAGGTGAACAGGTTGGCGGCCTGGAAGACCTGGTCGCTGGCCGCGGCGATCTCCGCCGCGTTCTCCGGCGGCACGTCGGTCGACTGCGGCTGCGTCAGCAGGAAGTGCGCGCCGATCGCGTTGAACGCGAAGGTCACCACCCAGGTGAGGAAGGCGCCGAGGGCGAACAGCCACCAGACGTTGGTGGTCAGCAGCTTCAGGAACTCGGCCTTGACCAGCCTCATCGGATGCCCGCCTTTCCGGCCGTGAGCTCCAGGAACACGCCTTCCAGGTCGGGGCGTTCGGTGGTCAGCTCGTGCAGCTCGATCCCCGCCGCCAGCGCGGCCTTGCCGACGGCCGGCGCGTCCACCCCGGTGATCAGCAGTGCGCCGTCGTCGCGCGCGGTGACCGTGCCGCCGGGCAGCTTGCCGACCGCGGTGGTGAGGGCGTCGGCCTGCGGGGTCCGCACGCGGACCTGCGTGCCGGTGGACATCGAGGAGACGATCTCGGCGACCGGGCCCTGGCGGACGAGCCGGCCGCTCGCGATGATCACGACGTCGTCGGCGAGCAGCTCCATCTCGGAGAGCAGGTGGCTGGAGACGAGCACGGTGCGGCCCTCCGCCGCGAGGGCCTGGAGGAAGCCGCGCATCCACCGGATGCCCTCGGGGTCGAGGCCGTTGGCGGGCTCGTCGAGGATCAGCACCCTGGGGTCGCCGAGCATCGCGGCCGCGATGCCGAGCCGCTGGCGCATGCCCAGCGAGTAGCCCTTGAACTTGCGCTTGGCCGCCGGGGTCAGCCCGACCATGGCGAGCACCTCGTCGGCGCGCGACGCCGGCAGGCCGGCCGCGGCGCAGATGACCCGCAGGTGGTTGCGGCCGGTGCGGCCCCGGTGCGCGCTGGAGGCCTCCAGCACCGCGCCGACCGTACGCAGGGGATCGGTGAGGTCGGCGTACCGCCGCCCGCCGATCGTCGCCGTGCCCGCGGTCGGCGTGACGAGGTTGAGCAGCATCCGCAAGGTCGTGGTCTTGCCCGCGCCGTTCGGCCCGAGGAACCCGGTCACCCGCCCGGGCCGCACGGTGAACGACAGCCCGTCGACAGCGGTCAGCGACGCGTAGCGCTTGGTGAGCCCGGAGACCACGATCTGCCCGTCCGACATCCCACTCCTTCCTGGTCACGACATCCCCCGCACCTTATCGGGGTGGTCAAATCGGTTAGATCGCAATCCAGGTGGCGTGGGCGTGCGCGAGCAGCGTGCCGCCGGCCGTGTAGAGGGCGGAGTCGACCGTGGCCTTGCGACCCTCGCGCTCCGACATCCGGCCGACGACGACGTGCTCGGCACCCGGCTCGGGCAGGGCCGAGACGACCGCCGCGATCCGGCCGAGCACGAACGGGCGGCCCGCGGAGATCACCGACCAGCCGCCCGGGCAGTCCAGCGCCGCCCACACGGTCTGCGGCGTCACCTCCACCGGCGCGGTGAACGGCGCGGCGACCCCGCCGCCGTCGAGCGGCCCGGGAAAGATCGCCAGCCCGTCGTCGCGCTCCGGCCCGCAGACGTAGCAGGTCGGGAACGGGTGCTCCGTGAAGCCCGGGTAGTGGCGCGCCGCCTCGGCCGCCACGGGGAGCGGCACGGGCTCGACCGCCACGGGAAACGGCGCCACGGCCGCGACGGTGGCGACCACCCGCCCCGACGGGGACAGCACCTCGCCGCCGCGCGCCGTCAGTGGCGTGTCCAGCGGCGGCGGCATGCGGAGCGTGACCTCCGCGACCCCGTCCACGAGACCGGCGAACATTCCGGCCGAGTAACCGCCGTTGCCCGAGCCGCTCGGACCGTTGAACCGCCCAGGAATGACCATCGCACTCACGCCGACCACCCTGCCACGGCCGTTCACGCAATCGACATTTATGTAGTGCGTTGGGGACACGTGTCGGGCGGTCGGCGGTCCTACACAGAACGCATGGACCTCCTGACCAGGACCGGCGGCTACACCCTGATGGTCGCCGACGACGCGGAGCAGGTCGCCGCGGCGCAACGGCTGCGGTACCAGGTGTTCGCGGGGGAACTCGGCGCGACGCTGGCGAGCACCGTCCCGGGGCACGACGTCGACGCGTTCGACGAGTTCTGCGACCACCTGATCGTGCGCGACGACGCTTCCGGCGCGGTCGTCGGCACGTACCGGATGCTGCCGCCGGGGCGTGCGCCGCGGCGCTACGCCGACACGGAGTTCGACCTCACCCCGCTCGACCCGCTGCGCGACGTCCTGGTGGAGACCGGGCGGTCGTGCGTGGCGGCGGGGCACCGCACCGGCGCGGTGATCAACCTGATGTGGGCGGGCATCGCCCGCTACCTGCACCTGCACAACCGGCGGTGGCTGGGCGGCTGCGCGTCGGTGCCGCTGGACGACGGTGGGCACACCGCCGCCGCGGTCCGCGAGCGGGTGTTCGCCCGGCACCTCGCGCCGCCGCGGATGCGGGTCACGCCGCGCACACCCTGGCAGCCGGGGCCCGGCCTGACCGTGGCGGACGCCGCGCCGCCGCCGCTGCTCCGCGGCTACCTGCGGCTGGGAGCCTGGGTCTGCGGGGAGCCGGCGTACGACCCGGACTTCCGCTGCGCCGACTTCTACGTGCTGCTGTCGCTCGACCGGGTCGATCCGCGCTACCTGCGCCACTTCCTCGGGGACGCGGGATGACGACGCTCTGGCGGCCCCGCAACGCGTGCGGGCCGCACTGCCTGGTGGCCGAGGAGGAGGCGCCGCCCGTGCGGGTCCGGTGGCGCCGGTTCGCCGGCCTGCTGGCGGCGGTCGCCTTCGGGGCGGCGCTGATGCCCGTGCTCCTCTGCCTGAGCGACGCCGGACGGGCCCGCGCGGGGCGGGCCTGGGCCCGGCTGACGCTCGCCGCTCTCGGCGTCGACCTGCGGCTGCGCGGCCGCCCGCCGGTCACCCGCGCGCTGGTGGTGGCCAACCACGTCTCCTGGCTCGACATCGTCGCGATCATGGCGGTCGCCCCCGGCCGGATGCTCGCCAAGGCGGAGGTCCGCCGGTGGCCGCTGGTCGGCGCGCTGGCGGCGGCCGCCGGCACGATCTTCGTCGACCGCTCCCGGCCGCGCACGCTGCCCGACACGGTCGCCGAGGTCGCCGCGGCCCTGCGCGACGGGGCGGTGGTCGCCGTCTTCCCCGAGGGCACCACCGGCTGCGGTGCCGACGTGGGTCCCTTCCGGCCCGCGATGTTCCAGGCCGCGATCGACGCCGGGGCCGCCGTCGTCCCGGTCACCCTCCGGTACGGCACGCGGGCCGCCGCCTTCGTCGGCGACGAGACGCTGTGGGCGTCGGTGCGCCGCGTGCTCGCGACGCCGCGGCTGGTCGCCTCCGTCACCGTCGCGCCGGCCCTGCATCCGGAGCCCGCCGCCTCCCGCCGCGCACTCGCCCGTGCGGCCCGCTCCGCCGTCGGCACGTCGGGCCTGCCCGTACCCGTGCCGTTCCGCCGTCGCTGGCATATCGCGATGTATCGCGTTAGGCTGGCGGCGAGCGAAACGGGAGGTACGCCGTGGCCGGCAGCTGGACGATCGAGGAGCCTACGCAGCTGACCGTGGACGGCGAGGTCGAGCGCGTCGACGTCGACCTCGTCTCCGGCCGGGTCAACGTGGTCGGCGCCGACGGGCCGGCGCGGGTCGACGTGAGCCGGGTCGGCCGCACTCCGCTGGTCGTGGAGCTTGTCGACGGGCGGCTCACGGTCCGCTACGAGAAGCCGCCGCGGTTCCCGGCCGTCATGTGGTGGCTGGGCCAGATGCGCCGGCGGGTCCGGGTCCACGTCTCGATCGCGGTGCCGCACCGGGCCGCCGCGCACGTCCGGCTGGTGGAGGGGCCGGTCGTCGCCGCCGGGCTGCACACCGACACCGAGGTCGACGTCACCTCCGGCCGGATCACGCTGATGGGTCTCCGCGGCCGCACGCGGGCCCGGCTCGTCTCGGGGCCCGTCGAGGCCCTCGGCGTCGAGGGCGACCTCGGGATGAAGACGGTCTCCGGTGAGCTGGTGCTGGCCGACAGCTCGGCCGAGCGCGTCCAGGCCACCACCGTCTCCGGGTCGATCACCTGTGACCTCGACAACCCGCGCCACCGCGAGCTGCGGCTCGGCACTACCTCCGGCAGCGTCACCGTGCGCGTCCGCGCCGACAGCGACCTGGCCGTCGACCTGCACAGCCAGTCCGGGCAGATCACCAGCGCCTTCCGCGAGGTGGGCGTCGCGCGGCACGGTGCGAACCGCACCGCTCGCGGAGTGCTCGGCCAGGGAGCGGGCAGACTGTGGGTCACGACCGTCTCCGGGAGCGTCGCGCTGCTGGCGCGGCCCGTCGAGGACGAGGAGCTGGTCGACCGCGCGAGGGAAGGAGAATCGCCCGCATGACGGCCGTGTTCAGCCATGGGCGGTTGCGTCTTTACCTGCTCAAGCTGCTCGACGACGGCCCCAGGCACGGGTACGAGCTGATCCGCCTGCTCGAGGACCGCTTCCACGGCACGTACGCGCCGAGCGCCGGCACCATCTACCCCCGGCTGGCCCGGATGGAGAGCGAGGGGCTGGTCAGCCACACCGCGGCGGGCGGTCGCAAGACGTACGCGATCACCGAGGCGGGGCGGGCCGAGCTACGGCAGCGGGCGGGCGAGCTGGCGGCGCTGGAGCGCGACATCACCGAGTCCGTGCGCGACCTCGCCGGCCTGGCGTCGGAGATCCAGGCGGAGGTGCGCGGCTCCACCCGCGATCTCAAGCGCGAGCTGCGGGAGGCGGCGCGGCAGACCCGCCGGGGCGGCGCGTGGGCGGCGGCACCGGGGCCGTACCCGGGGTCCGACCCGCGCGACGACTTCGACCGCCGCCTGGTCGCCTTCACCGACGAGGTACGCGCGATCGTGCGCCGCGGCCGGCTCAGCGACGACCAGCTGCGCACCGCGTCCCGCCTGCTCGACGGCGTCCTGGACGGTCTCCGCAGGATGCAGCGCTGACCAACATATGCCGATATGTCCGGCCTCACAGAATTCTTTCAGTCTCAGTCCAGCATTGGCTCAGCCCACGGGTAAATGATGGGTGTCATGGCCGCACAGACTGAGGCGAAGCTGCTGGTCGTCGAGGACGATCCCAACATCCTGGAGCTCCTCTCCGCCAGCCTCAAGTTCGCCGGCTTCGAGGTCAGCACCGCGACGAGCGGCAGCTCCGCGGTCAACGCCGCCAAGGAACGGCGGCCCGACCTCGTCGTGCTCGACGTGATGCTGCCTGACCTCGACGGCTTCGAGGTGATCCGGTTGATGCGCGAGGGCGGCACCCGCACGCCGGTCGTCTTCCTCACCGCCCGCGACGCCACCGACGACAAGATCCGGGGGCTCACGCTGGGCGGCGACGACTACGTCACCAAACCGTTCAGCCTGGAGGAGCTGACCGCCCGCATCCGCGCCGTGCTGCGCCGCACCTCGGCGGGCGACCAGAGCGCGTCCCGGCTCACCTTCGCCGACCTCGAGCTCGACGAGGAGACCCACGAGGTCTACCGGGCCGGCCAGCGCGTGCAGCTCTCGCCGACGGAGTTCAAGCTCCTGCGCTACCTCATGCTCAACGCCAACCGTGTGCTGTCCAAGGCCCAGATCCTCGACCACGTGTGGAACTACGACTTCCGCGGCGACGACAACATCGTGGAGAGCTACATCTCGTACCTGCGTCGCAAGATCGACAACGGGCAGCCGCGGCTGATCCACACCCTGCGTGGCGTCGGATACGTCCTTCGCAAGCCGTCAGCGTGACCGGGGGTCGCCCATGATGGCACCCCTCCGCGGCACCCCACTCCGGATCAAGCTCGTCGCCGCCGTGCTGGCGCTGGTCTCCGCCGCGTTGCTGGTGATCGGCGCGGCCAGCTCCTACTTCCTCCGCGGCTACCTGCTCGACCAGGTCGACGGCAACCTGGCCGCGCTGCACAGCAACGTCGAGACGCTGGTCACCGCCGACATCCGGTTCGCCGTCGGCGACGAGGCGTTCGCGGTCGCCGCCACGCCCGAGCCGCCCCAGCTGCACAACCTGAGCGTCGACAACGGCGCGCTCACCTCCAGCGACCGGCCGGCGCTGCCCAGCTCGTACGCCGGCTTCGTCGAGGCCATGCGGCAGCATGACGGCAACCCGTACACGATCAGGGCGGTGGCCAGCCCCGCGCAGTGGCGGGTGATGATGACGCAGCCGCAGGGCAGCGAGGCGATCGTGGCCGTCGGCATCAACCTCGCCGACGTGGACCACACGGTCAAGCAGCTGCTCTGGATCGACCTGCTCGCCGGCGGCTCGGTGCTGATCATCCTGGCGTCGCTCGGCGCGGCGATCGTGCGCAGCAACCTCAAGCCGCTGCGCCAGATCGAACGCACCACGGTCGCGATCGCCGCCGGCGACCTCAGCCAGCGCGTCCCCGACCCGGAGCCCGGGGTCGCGGAGCCGAAGACGGAGCTGGGCCGGCTGTCGCGGGCCCTCAACGCGATGCTGACCCAGATCGAGACCGCGTTCGCCGCGCGCGCCGAGTCCGAGGCCGCGGCGCGGGACGCCGCGTTCGCCGCGCAGGCGTCCGAGGCACGGGCCGTGCGTTCCGAGGAGCGGATGCGGCAGTTCGTCGCCGACGCCTCCCACGAGCTGCGCACGCCACTGACCACCATCCGCGGCTTCGCCGAGCTGTACCGGCAGGGTGCCGCCAGCTCGCCGGAGGAGACCGCACGGCTGGTCCGTCGCATCGAGGACGAGGCGGCCAGGATGGGGCTCCTGGTGGAAGACCTGTTGCTGCTGGCGCGCCTCGACCGCGAGCGGCCCCTGTCGCTCTCGCCGGTCGAGCTGCGGGTGCTCGCCGCCGAGGCCGTGCAGGCCGCGGAGGCCACGGCGCCGCAGCGCCACATCAGCATCGAGGTCGCCCCCCGGGCCGGGCCGCTCGTCGTGCAGGCCGACGACGCGCGGCTGCGGCAGGTTCTCGGCAACCTGCTGACCAACGCGATCATCCACACACCGCCGGACGCCGAGATCACCGTACGGCTGCGCTCCGACGGCGCGTCGGCGATCGTCGAGGTGGCCGACACCGGGCACGGCCTCTCGCCCGAGCAGGCGGAGCGCGTCTTCGAGCGGTTCTACCGGGTCGACGCGGCCCGCCGGCGCGACCGCGACGTCGCCAGCACCGGGCTGGGGCTGGCGATCGTGGCCGCCCTGGTGAAGGCTCACGGCGGCACGGTCGAAGTCGACTCCGTGCTGGGCCAGGGAGCCACCTTCCGGGTACGGCTGCCGCTGGCGCAGAGCGACGACGAGCACGACGATCCCGCACTCTCAGACAACCCTCAGCCCGGGCCCAGTTCCGTCGCAGAGCGGTATTAGAAGGTGAATGCCATGACCGAGCACGAGAGCGACCCCCGGCAGCCCGGGAACGCCGGCGCCGAACCGGAGCCGGCGGCACCGGCCGCGGCGCCGCAGGACTCCACCTCTCCCCGTCCGCTCGGCGCCGACCAGCCAACCGCACAGCAGCCGGCCGTCGACGCGACGGCCCCGCAGCCGGCGACGGGTGCCCCGGCGCCGGTGTGGGGTACGACCGCCGGCGGCGACCAGCCGCGCAGCCCGTGGCAGGCGCCGACCGGCTATCCACAGTCGACCTACCCGCACGGCGGGCAGTCGCAGGGTGGGCACCCGCACTACCCGTACCCGGGCGGCGGTTATCCGCAGTCCGGTTACCCGCAGGCCGGCGCCGCGCAGCACGCCGCACCCGGCGCGTGGGCCGGCGGCGGGCCCGGCGGCCCGCCGCCGGTGCCGGGCCAGCCGTGGCAGCAGCACCATCCGCAGCGGCCCAGCCGGGTCGGCCGGTGGATCGCCGGCATCGCCGCGGCGCTCGTCCTCCTGCTCGGCGCCGGTGTCGTCGGCGGCGTCATCGGCGCCGCGGTCACCGGCCGGGACAACGACAACGCGGCCGCCCGTGCCGCCGCCGCGCCGGTCATCAACCGCTCCTCGCTCGCCGAGATCGCGCAGAAGGTCGAGCCGAGCGTCGTCTCGATCACGACCGGCTCCGGCGAGGGCTCCGGCGTGGTGCTCTCGGACGACGGCTACGTGCTCACGAACAACCACGTGGTCGCGGGAGCGGGCGGCGGTGCGCTCACCGTCGTCTTCGACAACGGCAAGCGCGCCTCGGCGACCGTCGTCGGCACCGACCCGAAGACCGACCTGGCCGTCCTGAAGGCCAGCGGCGTCTCGGGGCTGAGCCCCGCCACGTTCGGCGACAGCGGCGCGATGCAGGTCGGCGACACGGTGCTCGCGCTCGGCAGCCCGCTGGGCCTGCAGGGTTCGGTGACGGCGGGCATCATCAGCGCCAAGGACCGCACGATCCGGACCCAGGACCAGCAGCAGAACCCGTTCTCCAACCAGCCGACCACGGTGACGTCGCTGTCCGGTCTGCTGCAGACCGACGCGCCGATCAACCCCGGCAACTCGGGCGGGCCGCTGGTCAACACCAACGGCGAGGTGATCGGCATCAACACCGCGATCGCCACCTCGGGCCAGGGCAACGGCAGCATCGGCGTGGGCTTCGCGATCCCGAGCAACAAGGCCAAGCAGGTCGCCGACGCGCTCCGCTCCGGCGAGAAGGTCTCGCACCCGGCGCTCGGCGTCGGGGTCACCGAGAGCGAGAACGGCGAAGGCGCGATGGTCACCTCGGTGACGCCGGACAGCCCGGCGGCGAAGGCCGGCCTGCAGCAGGGCGACATCATCACCGAGTTCGACGGCACGAAGACCAACACCTCCGACGAGCTGGTGGCGGCCGTGCAGTCGCACAAGGTCGGCGACCAGGTGAAGCTGACGTACATCCGCAACGGCCAGCAGAACACCGCAACCGTGACGCTCGCCGAAGCGTCTTAGTACCAGACGCGCACACCGGGATCGCGAGCCGCGTGACCCGCGGAGACGGTCCTCCTCCCAAAAAGGTGGCGGGTGGCACAACCCTCGGGGGTTGGTTGTGCCACCCGCCACCTCCTTTTTCCTGCCGCTCTTCCTGCTTTCGGTGACCGCCCCGTGACACCCGGGCGAAACCGGCCGTGAACGGCTGTCGGGTTGCGGACCCGACGGCCGTTCACGTTCGATGACCGGCCTACTCTGCTTGCCCGAACGTGCAGAGGGGGGTTCAACCACCGTGACGGTCGTCGAGACCCGGGTGAGTGTGTGGGAGGCGCTGGCCGGGCGTGCTCCGGGTCAGCCCGTCGGCCCGGCCGACCCGGGCATGTGGGCGGCGGTCGTCGAGCGGCTCAACCCGGCCCGAGCCCGGCCCCTCCTGCGCGAGGGGATCGAGCAGGTCGAGCTGGTGTCGGTGCGCGGCGTGCCGTACGTGATGCTCCGGTCGCCCGACGGTCGCGGCGCCGCCTGCTACCTGCGGCTCACGCCCGAGGAGTGGCAGCTCGCGCGGCTCATGGACGGCACGCGGACGGTGGCCCGGCTCGTCGCCGAGTTCGCCCGGATCGGGGGCCGGCTCGCACCCGACCAGGTCACCCGGGTGGTCGCCGACCTCGCCGCCAACCGGATGCTCGCGGAGCTGCCGGTGGACGCGTTCCGGCCGCTCGCCGCCGTCCACCGCCGGCCGTGGCCGATCCGGCTCGGACGCGGGCTGCTCGCGTTCGCGCGGGGCCGGCGCACGGTGCTGGCCGACATCGACGGGCTCGTCGGCTTCCTCTACCGCGCCGGCGGCCGGCTGCTGTTCACCCGGGTGGCCGCCGTGCTGCTCGGGATCGTCGCGGTGGTGGGGCTCGGCGCCTTCTGCTGGACCTGGTGGAACGGCACCCAGTCGGTGTTCCTCACCTCCGGGTCGTACGCGCTGGGTGCCGCCGTCCTCCTCGCGCTCAACGTCGTCGCGCTCGCCTGCCACGAGCTGGGCCACGCGCTCGCCACCAAGCACGCCGGGCGGCGGGTGCCGGCAGCGGGATTCCTCGTCTACTTCGGCATCCCCTCCGTCTTCGTCGACACCACCGACGTGTGGATGGCCGGTCGCAAGGCCCGCATGCTCACCACCGCCGCCGGCCCCGCCACCGGGCTCGTGCTCGCCGGCGCCGCGGGAATCGTCGGGCTGCTCGTCCCCGAGGCGGCGCCGTGGACCTTCAAGCTCGCGTTCGCGTGGTACCTCAACGCCCTGTTCAACCTCAACCCGTTCCTCGCGCTCGACGGCTACTACCTGCTGATGGACTGGCTGGAGATCCCCAACCTGCGGGCCCGGGGTCTCGCCTTCGTCGCCGCCCGGCTGCGCCGGCGGCCGCCGCGGTGGTCCGAACTCGACCGCGAGGGACGCCTGGTCGGCCTGTACGGGACGCTCGCCGTGCTCTGGCTCGTCATCGCGCTCAACATCGGCTGGCGGGTGTGGACGGACCGGGTCGCCGGGCTCACCATCGGCCTCTGGCGGTCCGGGTGGCCGGCGCGACTGCTGCTCGTGGCCGTCGTCTGCGGGCTCGCAGCGCCGCTCGTCTACGTCGCCCTCGGCTGGATCGCCGGCCGGTTCCGCGCGCTGCGGCGCCACCTGGCCCAGCGCCGGCGCGACGCCGACCTGCCGCGCCGCCTGGACGCGCTGCGCGCGTCGTCGCTCGGCCGGCTCCCGGCCGAGGCGCTGGCCGCCCTGGCCGACGCCGCCACCTGGGTACGGCCGCGCACCGGCCAGCAACTCGTCTTCGCCGGCGCCGCCCAACCGGCCGTCTTCGTGGTCGTCGACGGCGCGCTGGAGGCCCGGCGTCCCGACGACCCGTCCGGGCTGGTGCGCCAGCGGCTCGGCGCCGGCGGGGTGGTCGGGCTCGCCAACGCGCTCACCGGAGCCCCGTCCGCGCTCGCCTGGCACACCGCCGGCACCACGCTGCTGTCCCTGCCGCCGCCGGCGGTGGCGTCCGCGGTCGGTCCGCTGCCGGGCCCGCCGCCGGCCGAGTGGGACGCGGCCGACCGGCTGTTCGCCGAGGCACCGGCGCTGCAGGCGATGAGCCCGGAGGAGCGGATGGGCCTCGTCTCCGCGGCGCGGCCCGTGCTGCTCGGGCCCGGCGACCCGGTCGTGCTGGAGGGGCCCACGGACACCGTGGTGGTCGAGTCGGGCGTCGTGGCGCTGCCGGACGGCACCGAACTGCGCCGGGGCACGCTGATCGGTCCCATCGGCGACGGGCCCGGCGGGGTGGTGGCGACCGCCCGGACGCCCTCGCGGCTGTGGTCGGTGCCGGCCGTGTCCGGCGTACCGCTGCTGCTCGGTGCCGCACCCGACGCGGTGGCCGCGCAGGCGTCGTCCGCCGGTGCCGGGCCGGTGGCCGGCGTCCACCCGGTGTCCGGGTACCCGCCGCTGGCCGCGCCGCCCGGCCCGCCCCCGGTGATCGACGAGACGGTCGACGGGCGGTTCGAGAAGCGGCTCTGGTGGCTGGTGCTGCTGCTCCTGCTGCTCGCGCTCTTCCTGACCGGCACCAACTTCGTGCCGGGGCCGGCGTGGGCCGAGATGCCCGCGGACCG
>Ga0164243_10007662_pt1 | contig 16080 bp, 16 predicted proteins | sample OricompcompostOP_FD_108781 | JGI IMG/M metagenome (GOLD analysis project Ga0164243, IMG submission 108781) | Organic Plus compost microbial communities from Emeryville, California, USA - Original compost - Organic plus compost (OP) | ecosystem: Engineered > Solid waste > Mixed feedstock >...
CCACGGCGCCGGTGCTTTTATTCTGATGTGCACGGAAATGAACTTGGCAAAGCAAGCAGACTGAGGGCTCACCGGAGCAAGCCGAGCCCGCGCCAAAATCGTTTGAGTCCGTTTACTTGGTACGGACCTCAGCTCAGCCATGATTTCCCGGACTTCGAGTTTATGAAAAAAACCGCCTCCACACCGGATGTACCGGAAGGGAGACGGTTTTCTTCATTTTACACCATCACACGCTTGAGCTTGTGAACGTAACGCGAGCGTACGATCAGAAAGTACACCATCTGGACGATAACAAAAGCGATCGAAGCGAGCAGAACGGACGAATTCACTTCCCCGACCCCGAAGTCCTTACGGACGGCATTCAGCACGACGAGCGTCTGTATGACCGACACCACGATCGGAACGAAGAACAGGGCGGCGATCTGCAGCGTTGCGGCGCGGCTCATTTCCTGGATTTTCAGGCCGATTTTGGACATCGACTGGTACATCCGCTGGTCCTGCGTCAATTCATGGTGGAGTTTGAAATACAGGAAGCTCGCAGAGGAAATGGACAGAACCGCCGTAATGAAAATACCGGCAAAGCTCATCATCGCAAAGGACTGCCTCAGCGAGTAGAAATCCCCTCCTCTGGAGTTGATAATATTATGTGTCTTGTCATCCATTACCCGGTCGATTCCCTCCTGCTTCAGCTTCATGCCGATGCTGATTTCGGGATCTCCTTCCGCAGGAACGGTTCCTGTCGACCATTCGGGAATGATATACACAACGCTGCCCTGGATTCGGTTAGATTTCGGCTCAGCGGACAGAAGCTTTTTGTTCGCCTGATATTCATCATCTGAAATGATCAGCATATCCGAAAGTGTAGGCGACACGTTCACGGCAGGCTTGATCGTATCGGTGATGTCCAGCTCCGCTTTCGTATCCCGCAGCGTAATCTTCCTGAGGTCGTACCAATCCGGACGCTCCCTGGATACCTCCGAGGCAGGAATGACATGCACCGCCTGATGGTAATCCAGCTTGCCGACCTTCGGCGCACCGACGGCTTCTGCCAGTTGATTGTACATGGACTGCGGCATAACCGAGACTGAAGAGGTTCTATCTTCAACCACGCTAAAATATTGCTCCGTACGAACCGTCTGATAGGTAATACCTTGACGGCTCAGCGATTGCTCGATCAGCGCCAAATCACCCTTCAAGCCTGTGTCATCATACACCAACAGCCGGATGGCATACGGATTCGCCCTGTAATTATCTTTATTCGTCTCGTTGATGGACATCACGAACGCGACACTCATACAGGAAATAGCGGTGACGACCGTCACCATGAACAGCACTCTCGCATTGTCTTTCATTTTATAGGCCATTTCCGAAATCCAGATCAGGTTCGTCCCCTTCCACACCCACCTGCGGCTGCGCTTCAAGAGACGCATGACGAGCACGGTAATTTGCGTGAAAAAGAAATACGTTCCCGCAATCCCGGTCACGGCCGCGAGAACGAGATTCACCCGGAGTGACATATAGCCGGCGGCCAGAAGGGCGATCCCGAATAAGGAAATCAGGATGGACGCCTTTGGCTCAGTTTTCGGCCGATTCGACCCCTGCAGCAGATGCAGGACGTGATTGCGGCGGATCAGGATCAGCGTAAATGCCGAAATCGCGATGAACAGCAGGGCGAACGCGGCTACCGTCAGCAGCACCGCCTTGACCGGTAGGTACAGCCCCAGCTTCTCCATGCCCACTACCTTTGCGCTCAGCAGCAGAAACAGCTTGGACAGAATGAGGCCGCTGCCGATCCCGGTCACGATGGACGATGCGCCGATGATCATATTTTCGATAAAGACCAGCCGGCTGATCTGGCCCTGCTCCGCCCCCAGAATCGTCAGGATGCCGAATTCCTTGTTTCTTGCCTTCAGAAAAGCCCCGATCGAGTAGAGCACAAACAGAAATGAAAAAATGTAAATGATGTACTCCATAATCAGCATGACCAGCATCGTGGTGTGTCCAAGCTCGGTCTTGTTGATGTCCGGATGGAAAATAAACAAGGCATACGTAAAAAACACCATCACCATAAAGCTGCTGCTGAGGTAGTAAGCGAAATAAGCCCTGGCGTTGCGCTTGACGTTGTTAAACGCGAATTGAGGAAAGCTCATGTGCGTTACCTCCCAGGAAAGACAGCATCTCGATGATCTTCTGGAAAAAGGCCTGACGGCTCTCTCCCCGGTGAATTTCTCCCGACAGCTCGCCGTCCTTGATGAAAACCACCCGGTGGCAGTAGCTTGCGGCCTGGGGGTCATGCGTCACCAGCATCATCGTCACGCGGTCGGCGACGTTCAGCTTCTCCATCGTCTCCATCACGTTGCGGGAGGATGCGGAATCCAGCGCCCCAGTCGGCTCATCGGCGAGCAGCAGGGACGGCGAAGGGATGATCGCCCGCGCGATGGCGGCACGCTGCCGCTGTCCACCGGAAATCTCATAGGTGCGTTTGTTTAAAATATCGGTAATGCCAAGCTTGTCTGCAATCTGCGTTAGCCGCGCTTCAATATCCGGCAGCTTCACCCGGTCCAGCGTCAGCGGAAGCACGATATTTTCGGCCACGGTAAGGGTATCCAGCAGGTTGAAGTCCTGGAAAACAAAGCCCAGCTGGCGCCGGCGGAATCCCGCCAGTTCCTTCTTCTTCAGCTTGTGGGGATTCTGCCCGTTGATCAGCACCTCCCCGGAGCTTGGCGCATCGATCGTCGACACCATGTTCAGCAGCGTCGTTTTGCCGCTTCCCGAGGGCCCCATAATGCCGACAAATTCGCCTTGCTTGATCGTCAGCTGAATATTCGTTAATGCGCGGGTGGTTACTTTGCCCGGATAGACTTTGCTCAAGCCGGTCACTTTCAAAATATCCGTCACAGGAATGCTCCTTTCTTGTCTGTCTTCTGTGATACCTCTACTGTAAAGCATCACCCGCAGCCGAAACTATGGATTCGTCTTACGCCAATCTTAAACCTTCGTAAGGATATGTTCGGTGTCCCGCACCGCAAAAAAGGACGCCATGACATTTCATCAAAGCGCCCTCCCTCCCTCTGCGATTGTTAGACAGGCAGCCGTACCGGCCGCGCATCAAAAACGAACCTTACCGTCGTCCCCTGTTCGGGCGCAGAATCGATTTCTACGCGGTGACCGAGCCTGCTGCACACCTCACGGACCAGGTACAGACCCATTCCCGTCGATTCGTGGTAGTTCCGGCCCGTACTTCCCGTGTAATAAGGCTCAAATACCCGCCCCAAATCCTCGGGCCGGATGCCCACACCTTGATCCGTGATTTCCAGAACCGTTTCGGCTTCGCGGCGGCTGGCCGCAAACACTACGCGCTCACCGCGGCCGGCCGAGTACGTGACAGCATTCGTGATGACTTGACCCAGCATGAAATGAAACCATTTGGCGTCCGAGTAGACGGCCAGCTCCTCATCGATCCGGATGTCTGGTACAAGACGATTGCGGATAAACCAGCGCCGGTTGTCGGCCACAGCCTCCTGGACGGCGGACCGGAGCGGAATGGCATCGACCCGAAAGTCATGCTCAAACCGGTCCAGCCGGGATGTATGCAGTGCCATCTCCAATCCCTTGCGCAGCTTGTCCAGCTCCTCTTGAAGGCTGCCCTCCACCTCGTCGTCGTCCAAATCCATATCCTGCAGTGTCAGCTGGATGACCGAGATCGGCGTCTTCATTTGGTGCACCCACCGGTTGATAAAAGCGGTGTGAAGCGCAAGCCGCTGCCTCGTATCATAGAGCTCATTCTGATACAGCTGAAATTGATTCTCCAGCAGCTCATGCAGCGCATCGGCGAGCGGGGACTCCCCGATTTCGTTCTGGGACTGATCCAGCGTCCCGGCCGGCTCCGACAACCGCTGGTATAAGCGGCGGTGGCTCAAATACCTGTAGGTTAGATAAACGAATAATAGAACCGTTATCAGGACGGCGCTGTACAGGGAGATGGAGACGGAATGCGTATCCGATCCCAGCCAAAACAGCGTTCCGACCAGGATGATCTGCACGAGGTATACGATCAGAAGCGGGATGTGCTCTTTCAAAAACAGCCTCACGGCGACTCCTCTCCCGTGGTACGGAGCACATAGCCGGCTCCGCGCACCGTTTCGATCCGCTCCTCCATGTCCAGCTCCTTCAGCTTCTTGCGCAGCCGGGTCATATAGACGTTCAGCGTGTTGTCATCGACAAAGTGATGATCTTCCCACAGCAGATCCAGCAGGCGGTTGCGGCTGACGACACGGCCGGCCCGGTTCATCAACGCTTCGATCAGCATCGATTCCTTCTGCGTCAGCTCTACACTGGCGCCGGCCGATGACAGAATAAACCGTTCCGGATACAGCGTCAGTCCGCCCGGCTCCTCTACTTTACGCTCCTCCTGCCTGCCGGAGTAAGAGCCGTAGGCACGGCGAAGGCTGCTGCGGATTTTGGCCATCACCACTTCATAAGCAAAAGGCTTCGTTATATAATCGTCCGCCCCGTTCTCCAGCGCCATCACCTGGTCCATTTCACTGTCGCGCGCCGAAATGAACAGCACCGGGCATGTGGACACATGCCGGATCTGCCGGCACCAATAAAAGCCGTCAAACTTCGGAAGATTGACGTCCAGCAGAACGAGATGCGGCTGGAAAGATTCAAACCGTTCCATCACCCGGTCGAAATCCTCCAACACCGCCGCCTCATACCCGTATTTCTCCACATGCGCCTTCAGCATGGAGGAGATTTTGGCGTCATCTTCGATAATGAATATACGAAACAAAACAATACCTCATTTCCTTTCCGCCGACGGCGGAAGATTCAGGGCAGGCTCGGATGCCGGCTCAGGCAGTTCCCCTGCCTGCGAGTCTTCGCCGATGCGCAGCTGCTGCATGGCAAACTCGCGGTACATGGCATGCGATTCGAACAGCTCCTGGTGCGTCCCGCTTCCTGTAATGCGGCCCTTCTCGATGAACAGGATCTGATCCGCATCAACGACGGTCGACAGCCGGTGGGCGATAACCAGCGTCGTCCGGCCCTTCATCAAGTTGTCGAGCGCCTTCTGGACGAACACCTCCGACTTGCTGTCGAGGCTCGAAGTAGCCTCGTCCATCATCAAAATTTGCGGGTCCCGCAGCAGCGCCCGGGCGATCGAAATCCGCTGGCGCTGGCCGCCGGACAGCTTCACCCCGCGTTCGCCGACTTCCGTGTCATATCCGTCCGGCAGCTCATGAATAAAAATATCGGCATACGCCATATGCGCCGCCCGTTCCACCTCCTCGTCCGTCACTTTCCGGTCCAGCCCGTAACAAATATTGTCGCGGATCGTGCCGGAAATGATCGGGCTCTCCTGCGGTACATATCCGATCCGGCTGCGCCAGGAATGCAGCGAGAAAGATTCGATATTTTCCCCGCCGATACGGATGGTGCCTCCGGTCGGCTTGTAGAAACGTTCGATCAGGGAAAACAGCGTCGTTTTCCCGCCCCCGCTCGGTCCGACCACGGCCGTCACCTTGCCGGGCTCCAGCGTGAAGTTAAGTCCGTGCAGCACGCCCTCGCCATCACCACTGTAGGCAAACGTCAAGTTTTCCGCTTCGATGGCCTGAGCCGCATCGGTCAGCGTGCGGCCCTGCAGCACGTCCTCCTGCTCGTCCTCCAAAATGGAGACGATGCGTTCGGTCGCCCCCACGGATTTTTGCAGCTGCGTGAAAAAAGCCGTGATCTGGTTCACCGGCATGACAATTTGGAACAGGTACAGAATAAATGCCACGAGCTCCCCGGCGGTCAGCGCCCCGCTGGATACGCGCATGCCGCCGTATCCGATAATGACGACCAGCAGGCCCATCATGACCAGCGAAATGACCGGGCCGATGAACGCCTGCACTTTGCCCTCGCGGATGCCGAGCGACAGCAGGCTTTCAATGGAACTCCGCCCGACCCGCTCTTCGCGGTCTTCGGCGTTCGAGGCTTTGACCAGCCTGATCTCGGACAGCACCTGGTTCAGCACCGCTGTGAACGAGGCGGTCTCATCCTGCATTTTCCGTGAAATATTCAGCATGGTCCGGCCGAGCGGCACCAGCACCGCCGAAGCCACCGGGATGGCGGCGAGCATGATCAGCGTCATCTGCCAGTCCATCAGCAGCAGAATGATGATCGAACCGATCATAGAGATGATGCCGTTAAAAAATCCGGTCACATGCTCGGATACGAGCGATTTCAGCACCGCGGTATCATTGGTCATCCGGCTCACGGTATCCCCGGTCCGGTTATTGTCATAGTAAGGGATGGTGAGCGTCAGCAGCTTCTTCCACAGCCTGTCGCGGAGCTTGGCCACCACCTCCTGCCCCAGCCGGTTCAGCAGGTAGATCGAGACGCCGCCGGCAATCGCCTGCAGGACAAACGTCACGACCAGCAGCACGATCTGCTCCGGACGGATCGACTCCACAGAGAAGCTGTCCACCAGATTTTTCGTAAAATACGGGACGATCAGGCTGACCAGCGTGGAAATGACGCTCAGCACCGAAGCCACGGCGAGCAGCCATTTCGACGGCCTCGTCTGCATGACGAGGCGGATGAACGCCTTCCAGTCTCCTTTGGGGGCGGCCGCTTCTTTCGAAGCCCCGCCGATTGCAGATTGATGTTCCGTCATCGTAACACCGCTTCCTTTACATAATATGGTCCAGATCCATTTTCTATAGTTATACCGCCCGGGTCGTTCTTGTCAAATTCAGGCGCGTCCACCCGTGTATACGTTACTCCCCCCTTGCGGGTTTCGCTCCTCCCGCCCGCGCTTCATCGGCGAGCCAGCTTCGGGCGCAATCGATCATTTTCCGCGTGGCCGGAGAGACGTTCCTCGTGGCGTTCAGGGCGATCCCCAGCGACCGGCAGCTTCCGTCCTCCAGCTCCAGTGCTACCACCTCGTTCCGCCTGCCCCGCAGGATCATTTCCGGTAAAATGCTGATGCCAAGTCCGTTCTCCACCATGGCCACGATCGCATAATCGTCGGCTGCCCGGAACTTGACCGGCGGTTTGATCCTGCCTTTTCGCAATACCCGCCGAACATCGTAATCGCTGCCTTCCTTCGGCATGATGAAGGGCTCGTTGGCAATGTCGCTGTACCGTATGCAGGACTCTTTTTCCAGGCGATGACCCGGGGGAAGGATGCACAGCATCCGGTCCTGCTTTAACGGGATGACCTCAAACGAATCGAGGGTGGGCATCGACACAAACCCGAAGTCAATTTCACCGCTGAGAAGCCATTCCTCGATCTCATGGTAGTCCCCTTCATACAAGTTCACTTCGATCCGGGGATGGCTGGCCAGGAAATCGCGGATAATCCCCGGGAGCCACTGCACCGAAATGCTGGTAAAGGTTCCGATCCGGATCGTGCCGGTTTCCAGCCCGTTAATGGCCGCCACTTCCTGCTTCAGCCGCTCCTGCACCTGCAGCATTTCCCGTACGAATGCAAGCACGCGTTCCCCGTTATCGGTCAGGCGGACGCCGGAACGGTTTCTCGTAAGGATCGAGAAGCCGAACTCCGTTTCCAGACTATGAACGGCATGGCTGACACCGGACTGGGTCAAACCCAGCGCCTCGGAAGCTCTTGTCAGGCTGCCGAGCTCTACCACTTTATGAAACACTTCATACTTAAACAGACTCACCTTCGCCACCCTTTTTTCATTAAATTCATTCATGCTTCACATTCAAAACATTCAATTTTCTTATTTAAAAATACCACGTATACTGGATCAGGCGAAAGCTGTTGTTCAAGTTTGATACTACAAAGGCAGGGTCTCCCATTCCATGAAACCTTTTAAAGCAAATGTCATGATTATGATCGTCACCCTTTTTTGGGGCTCTTCCTATCTGTTTATGAAAATGGGGCTGGATTCGGTTCAGCCCTTCAATCTGATCGCCCTCCGGTTCGGGCTGGCGTTCATCGCCGCCGGCAGCCTCTTCGCAGGCCGGCTTCGCCGCAATACGGACGCCTCTGTATTGAAACATGCCGCGCTTTTAGGCTTCATCCTGTTCGGCGTGTTTGCCTCCATTATGCTTGGGCTTCAAGGAACGTCCACATCCAATGCGGGCTTTTTGATGAGCCTGACGGTCATTTTCGTGCCGGTTCTCTCGGCCGTATTCGGCAAAAGCATGCCAAGCAAGCGGCTCGTCCTTGGCGTCCTGCTGGCGATGACCGGGATCGGTCTGCTCACGCTGCGGCCCCAGTCCGGCATCGGCTTCGGAGACCTGTGGTGCATCCTTGGGGCCCTGCTGTTCGCCGTCCACATGATGCTGACGGGCCGTGCAGCCAAAACATCGCCGGATCCGCTCTGCATCGGCATTTGGCAGCTCGGCTTTGCCGGGGCGTTCGGGCTCGTCTTCACGGTGCTGTGGGAGACCCCGCGCCTGCCCGGCAGCATCTCCGGCTGGATGGCGGTGCTGGCGCTCAGCCTCGTGTGCAGCGCGCTTGGCTTTATTCTGCAGACCATGGCTCAGCAGTATACGACCGCAACCCAAGCAGGCCTCATTTTTGCGCTGGAGCCGGTCGTGGCCGCCGTCATCGGACTGCTGTTCATGAACGAAACGATGTCCGTCCAAGGATATGCAGGCGCCGGCCTCGTTCTGCTCGGTGTAGCCCTGTCCGAGCTCAACGTCAGCAGGGTGCTGGGCCGGAAGAAGCAGCCGCGCCGCGAGGCTGCCGGATGAAATGTCCGTACATAATTTAGCAAAAGTATTTTTCTTGCAATATCAGGAAGCCATGGCTCTGGAGGTTGTACTTTCTGATATTACAAAAAAGGCGCCCCTCTCATCAGAGACGGCGCCTTTTATTCATTTACATATGAACCCGGTCTCAATCCACACTGGCAGCTTATACCTCAGTTTTACGCACGCATCAGCGCAAGTGTAGGCGTTCCGCTCGAAACGTCAACGAACATCACGTAGTTATTACCGTCCGTGCCCTTGAGCACAAGCCCTGGCTGGCCCGGCAAGATCGCCGGATAGAAACGGACCTGCTGCGAGGTAAAACCTCCTGCCGGCACAGTCGATTGGGACTGCGTGACCATACGAAACAACGCGCTAACCGTACTGCCGGCACCGATATTGCCGGATACCGTTTGGCTGCCGTTCACCTGCAAGGAGCCAGCTATCGTCTCGTTCCCCATCACGTTAAAATTTTGCATGACCGTTTCATTGCCGTTCACCTGCATATCCGTTCCGATGGTGGCATTACCGTTAACCTGCATGTCCTGCTCAATCGTTGTATTTCCCGTCACCTGCATGCTATCAAATGTTGGCATATCTCTCATTCCTTTCCCTGAAGATAGAATAGTATATGCCAAGCTTGTCATTGAAGCCCCGTGCTATTGACTCAACAATTCTTCTACTCTGACACAGTAGCTCAGGCTTCATCCTTTCCTAGCATGCGGTGATTGATTCTATTTCAAGCCGTATTTGCCCAGAAGGCTGCGGGCGTCCTTATTGATCCGGTCCACATCCGGCCCATTTGCCGGTTTGTCGGTAAGTCCATAAGCCCTCTTCAGCTTAAGAACGGCGTATACCCGGTCATTGAGCACTTCTTCGGAGATCGTCCCGTTTTTTACTGCGTCCTTCAGTGCCCGGATGGCCTCCTTCTCCTTGGCATAATCATGCCCGATGAGAATGATGTTCCCGCCCGCAAGGATGGCCCCGACCGATGCCTTGCCGATGCTGTAATTTTTATCGATTGCCCCCATCGTCATGTCGTCCGAGATGACGACCCCTTTGAACCCAAGCTCTTTGCGGAGCAGGTCCGTAATGACGGCTTTGGAGAAGGAGGCCGGGTGGTCCGGATCCAGCTTCGGCATAAGCAGATGCGCGATCATGACGACATCCGCCTGGTCTTTCACCGCCGCCTGGAACGGCACGAGCTCGAGCTTCCGCAATCTCGCCAGGTCATGGTTCACGACAGGCAGACCGATGTGGGAGTCAACGGACGTATCGCCATGCCCCGGGAAATGCTTCACGACCGGCACCACATGCTCCTCACGGATTCCCTCCATCGTAGCTCTACCGAGCCTGGCAACCCGTTCGGCGTCATCACCGAAGGAACGGTCCCCGATCACGGGATTGTCCGGATTGCTGTTGACGTCCAGCACCGGCGCAAAATCCATGTTCAGCCCGAATCCGGCCAGATCCCGGCCGAGGATCTGCCCGATGCCATGGGATAACTCCGTGCTGTTCTTCCTTCCGATAGCGAGGTTTGTCGGCATGTCGACGAATTCATCCGGCATCCGGGACACCCGTCCGCCTTCCTCGTCCACGCTCATCCACAGCGGAACGGGATTGTCCTGGTTGTCTTTTTTGAGGCCGTTGAACAGGCTCAGCGCCTGCTTCGTGCTGTCAATATTGTTTTTGTAGAAAATAAATCCGCCGACATAATACTTCTGCACGAGCTCGCGGGTCTCTGCACTTGTGGCGGTCCCGTCCATACCCACCAGCACGAGCTGGCCGATCTTCTCTTCGGTCGTCAGCTGGTTCAGCTGCTTAAGGACCGGATCGTCCGCTGTTGTATTTGTGTCACCCGGATTCGATCCGTCTGGACCCGTATCCTTGCCGCTGCCTCCGTCTCCATTGGACGTGCTCTCTGGGGGATTGGACGAATCTCCGCCTTGATTCGCAGAAGAATTCGGCTCACCGTTCCCTCCGGCGGTCCCCTCTTGCCCCGTTGCGTCATGTTGTCCGTTTGCACCCGTTTGTCCAGATGCGTTATTCCCTCCGTGATTTAAAGAGCAGCCGGATGCGAGCATGATCGACATCACGCATGCCAAGCTGATTCGAAGCAGTCTATACAAAGCCTTCACACCCTTCTTTTTCTCGGTATGCTCTTCCTGTTTGTTCATCTTTAACCTCGGGCACAGAAATATACATGCTTAGGATTCACCTTATATGCCTGCTGTAATAATGCCCCACCAAATTTTTACGGCGGTGGCTGCGATCAGGACGGCGAGGGCGATTCTCAACGACTTGACGTTGAGGTGGCGGCTGACCATCGTCCCCACCGGTGCGCCAAGGATGCTCCCGAGCACGGTAAACAAGGTGGGCCACAGCGGGATATGCCCGCCGGCTATTTTCCCGGATACGCCGCCGATGGCTGAGATAAACACGATCGCCAGTGAGGAAGCCACCGTCACCCGCACCGGAATCCGCAGCATGGTCAGCATGATCGGAATCAGAATAAAGGAACCTCCGGCACCGACAATCCCGGAGACAACGCCCACCATCAAGGCGGAAACCGCGGAGATCCACGGGTTATACTGCACCGATGCCAGCTGCACTTCCCCCTGGGTGCCACGGCCGGGGATCATCATCAAGACGGCAGCAATCACGGCCAGCACCCCGTAAATAATATTGATGCTTGCACTGGGCAGATAAGCCGAGCCCAGGCTGCCTACCAAGCTGCCGATCAGAATACTCGCCCCCATATTCATGATCAGCCCTTTGTGCATCAGCGGCTTTTCTTTTTTGCTCTGTCTGAGAAAAGCCAGCATACCTGCCAGGGAAGAGAAAAATACCTGGATCATGCTGATCGAGGAAACCTGCCGCGGGCTGAACGTCTCCACGCCAAAGAATCCCGGCACATAGAGCAGTAGCGGGTAATTGATAATGGCTCCGCCGATGCCCAGCAGGCCTGAAAAAAAGGAACCCGCCAGCCCGATGATAAACATAACGATATGTCCTGCTAAATCCATCTACTACACACCTCTGGATGACTGAATAGTTCGCAGCAAAAAACTCAAAATTAACACTATACGAATGTAATATTAGCGTTTATAATAAACCCAAGTAAATCAATGGGAATAGGATGGTGAATAAGCTTGTTTGCGAAATTAAAAAGCTTGTTTGTAGACCGCTGCCCTTCATGCTCCGAGCCTTTGATTTCGAGCAAGGATCACCTGCGCGTCATCAAGAGCTGTCCGAATGACCATTATACGGAAGAGATTTACACCCATCTCCATGTGAGAATCGTTTACCATAAATGATGAATTGCCTACATTTCAGGCTCTAATGATGACGGCTGGATATCTCCCCCATGCGGGGTGACCCGGCCGTTTTTTTATTTTGCGGCGGCTTGTCCGCAGCGCGTTTATCATAACACACTTGACCTTGCCGAAGAAACCGATTGGAGAGACAACCCCCCGCCCCGCTGGTATAATAGAACAATATTCCATTCAAGATATTATCATCGAATTAAGGCGGTGTTTTTATTGAGCGTACTAGTGAACAAAGCTTGGGTGCTTGCCCGGATGTACGAGCCCGACGTGACGATCGTCGACTGCCGGTTCATGTTGGGACAGCCCGATGCCGGAAGGATTTCCTATGAGGAGAGCCATATTCCTGGAGCGGTATTCCTTGACTTGGAAAAGGATTTGTCTTCCTCTGTCAGTGAGCATGGCGGCCGCCATCCCCTGCCCGATACCGGCCAGCTTGCCGCAAAGCTGGGAAAAGTCGGCATCAACCGGGAAACCCGGGTCATCGCTTATGACGATCAAGGCGGGCTGTACGCTTCGCGTCTGTGGTGGCTGCTGAGCTACATGGGTCATGAGACGGTGTTCGTCATGAACGAAGGCTTCAGTGCATGGAAGGATGCAGGCTACCCCGTAAGCAAGGACCAGCCGGTTCGGGTCCCCACAACCTTCACGGCTGATGTGCATCCTGAAATGCTCGTAAACCTGGAAGACGTCCGTCAGGCGATGAAGGATCCATCGATCGTTATCCTGGATTCCCGTGAATCCTCCCGATACCTGGGTCTGAACGAGACGATCGACCATACCGCTGGCCATATTCCCGGCGCCAAGAACAAGTTTTGGAAGGGCGTCCTGCAGGACAACGGGGAATGGAAATCCCTCGATGAGCTCAAAGAGTACTATAAGGACGTGCCGAAGGACCATGAAATTATCGTCTACTGCGGTTCAGGCGTGTCGGCCTGCCCGAATGTCCTTGCCTTGACCGAGCTCGGATACCCGGATGTCCGGCTGTACGCCGGCAGCTGGAGCGACTGGATTTCGTACAGCGAAAATCCGATTGCTACGGGGGAAGAGTAAAAACCGGGAAGCCGTGTCGGACGCGGGTTTGGGGGCTGTGACAGGTTGCCGATGGGCAGGCTGTTGCGGCCCTCTTTGGCGTTCTCCGGCAGCAAGCTGCAATCCATAAGCCGGGCTAAAATTTAAAAAGACTCTTCGCTACCCCGTATCTTATTATGGATTTTTATCGTTATTAGATTGAAAATCAGGTTAAAGGAGAGTGCTTATCTTTGGAAAAAATCATCGCTTATGTATCCGGCATTTTTATTCCGGTGACCGACATTACACGTTCAGAGGAATGGTACGTTCGAATGTTCGGTTTGGAGACGATTGAAAAGACCGATGATCGGGTCGGGCTCGCCTTCCCTAACGGCCAAACCTTGGTTTTGTTATGGAAAGTGGAAAAACCGCAGCCTGTCCAATTTGATACCGGTAAAGAAATGATGCCATACTTCAATTTCACTTCGTATGATATTAACCATTCGTATAGCCAGCTTAAGGCGAAAGGAGCGGAATTAAGCGAAATCCACGAAGAGGATGGGTACAGGTTTTTCAAAGCATTCGATCTGGACGGAAATCCCGTGGATATTGTGGAAGAAACGGGGCAAACGCAGTATTTTACTCACAAGAATAATATAAGGAAGCAGCAATAGTGACGCAGGGAGATCACTTAACAGACGCAGGATATGAGACATTTGCTAAAATGACGCTTCCGCTGCAAAGCGATCTGAAACGATATTGTCTGGCTAAGGCCGGTTCGGCGTGGGATGCGGACGATTTGCTCCAAGAGTCGCTTATTAAAGCTTATCGTTGGTATACCCGGTTCCCGAATAGAGAAATAACGAAGCCATTTTTGTTTCGAATTGCTGCCAACGCTTGGGTGGATATATGCCGCAGCCGCAAATGGGAGCCGCAGGTCGGACCACTCGAAGAGCATTTAATCGGTTCCTATGATGAATGGAGTAAGTGGGATGTCCGTGAGGCGCTCGAACTGCTGTCCGATCGGCTCGAACCCAAACAGATCGTTCTGATTTTGCTGATCGACGTATTTCACTTTACCGCAAAGGAAACGGGAAGGCTGTTCGGACAATCCGAGGGTTCGGTGAAGGCGGCTCTGAGGCGGGCGAGGACGAGGCTGAAGACGGCCGTTGAACGCAATCCCGAATATTGGGATGATTCCGTGCTTACAGCTCCGCGTGGCGGACTGAGCATCGAGGTTTTCGAAGCGTTGGTCGAAGGTTTTCGCCGTGCGGATCCCTATGCGATATTCCGCTCGTACCAGACTTTGATTGACGATGGCGCGGTGGTTGACCGGATCGAGCTGCGCGGCAATACGCTCTATTTTACGATCATCGATCCCGACGGCAACGTATTGACGATCACTGAGAAATTGAAATGGCAAGACGATAAGTATCATTCGAAATCCTAGAGGTGATTGCGTTGCTCGAAATGCTGCAGCAACAATACGATTGGATCCGATCCGTTAGACAAAACATGTTTGCGTTCTTGGAAGAGCTGCCTCCTCAAATTTTGCATCAACCCGTTCCCGAATTTGGGTGTGGAACGATCATTCGAACCCATCTTCATGTCGTTGACTGCTATCGGTGGTGGTTGGGATCTTTCGCGTTTAATAAGAGAAACGAGCATAGGGATATTTCCATAAAAGAAATTGAACGCGCCGATGTGAAGTACGTCCGTGAACGATTTACGGAAGCGGATGAACTCGTGCAGCGGTTCATAAGTGAATATCGCGATCGCTGGAATGAACCGATCAAGCAGGACGAAAGCTGGCGGGGTTACCCGAAGGCTCCTACTCCTTTGCTGCTGTTAACTCATACGGAGACTCACGAATTTCATCACAAAGGCCAAATCGTATCCATGGCAAGGCAACTGGGCTGCCCGCCTCCAGCTGATGACCGATTAGGCGGACTTTTCACCTGATTCGACAAATCGGATACAAAGCTGCGACCGTTTTTCGGTATTCACCGGGGAACGGTCGTTTAGTTTCTACGTTTTGATTTGTTCACGACCAGATCATCAACCATTTCAGGCGGTTTGAAACTGTTTTGTATACACCATTCCTTGCTGAAATTTGGTAAAATGACAGGAAGAGGTGAAATGCAATGAAAAGCAGAAGATTTATGCAGCCCCTGACTTCCCCGATTCACTTCCATACCGCGATGATTGAGCAGACGCCTGTTGCCGTTTTTTTGGGCCAGGAGATGATCGGCAGCGGGAAGATCGTTCAAATCACCGATTACATCGTGAAAATCGGTAACGAATTTTATGTGCGCGATGCCTGCACGTTTAAATATGCGGTCTAATCTTAGCTTGTTGAAAGGATGTATTGATTTGATCAAACTTAAAAATCTTTCCGTATCCCTTGTCCTGAGCGCTGCACTGTCGGCTGCGGCGATCTGGCCCATCTCTCCTTCGGTACAAGCAGCGCCGGCCAAAGAATGGCTGCAAATTTCGGATACAACCACCTATTACGGTGAAGTCAGCGGTGGCAAGCCTAACGGCCGGGGAACCATGAAATGGGGCGACAGCAAACAATATTCCGGGGAGTTCGTGAACGGCCAGCGCGAAGGCAAAGGGAAGTACATCAATGAGTACGCCGCCGACGGCGAAAGCCACAAAGTCGTATATAACGGGGAGTGGAAGCTGGACCGGATGAACGGCACCGGCACGCTAACCCACAAAGTCATCCAGGAAGATGGTACGGTCCGCTCGAATGAAATCCAAACGGGTGCTTTCGGCGGCGGCGTGCAGACGAGCGGATATGATGTCATTCATGCCCTGGCCGATCCGGACTTCTACTTTGCGTTCAAATCGCCGCAGGAACAGCTCGTCATCATGGGAAGCGCTAACCATCTTAAATCGTCGTTGAAAAGCGGCAGCCTGTTCAGCGCGGAGTACCTCAGCGGCACGATCCACAAGAGCTACTCTGTCTTCCCTGCGGATACGGCGGCAGAACAGCGTATAAACGAAGCTAGCCTCAAATATTTGCAAA
>Ga0164243_10007664_pt1 | contig 16079 bp, 18 predicted proteins | sample OricompcompostOP_FD_108781 | JGI IMG/M metagenome (GOLD analysis project Ga0164243, IMG submission 108781) | Organic Plus compost microbial communities from Emeryville, California, USA - Original compost - Organic plus compost (OP) | ecosystem: Engineered > Solid waste > Mixed feedstock >...
AGCGGATTGCCCGTGTGGATCATCTGCCCGGCGTCACGCTTGATGAAGGTGTCGCCCGTCGACGCAAACGCCACCGGCTCGCTCGCAGCATTGCTCAGCATCTGCTCGAACTTGATTTCCTCGCGGCGAAAGCCCGGAGTCGTCGCATTGGCCATGTTGTTCGCTATCGTCTCGATGCGCTTCTGAAAGGCCATTTGCGACGACAGCGCGACGTAGAGGCTTGATTGCATTCGTTAGGCCCCACCCAGCTTGAGGTTCTGCAGGCTGTTGAGAAGATCGTAGCTGATCCCCGTCTCGATCGGCTGCAACAGCGCCACCGCCGGGTTCGTCTGAACCTCGGTCGAATTCTCGACGTCCCACTTGGCCGAGAAGCCGATCAGCATCTTCTGCACCTTCACGGGATCCTGGAAATCCTCCATGTTCACGCGCTGCGAGATCATGTCCGCCTGCTTGTCGATATCGAGCAGCGACATGCTGGAGGGCAAGCCGTACATCGTCTGCACGACCTGCAGCAGCGCCTTGTCGGCAAGGATCGCGTATGGGCTCGTGATGCTCGAAGCCTTGCGCTCGAAGTACAGCGCCAACCGAACGCCTTCGTTCTGGCTGCCCGCGTCCTCTTCCACCTGTTGGCGGTAGTAGGCGCTGCGTGTCGACGCGATGCTGCTGATGTCTTGCGCCACGGCGACCGCAGCACGGCCCGCGCTTCCGTCGCTGTTGAAGTTGAAGTCGGCAGCCAGCGCCTTGTATGCGGCATTGCCGGACTTGTTGGCGAAGCTGCGCTCATCGAGCTTGTCGCTCGTCAGGATCTTGCGCAGCGTCGTATCGCTGATGTCGCTTTCGAGGCCGTACGCCCGGACGATGTAGCTGCGCAGCCGCGAATTATCCAACAGGTCGTCGACCGACGTCACGGAAAGGATCGTCGTGTCGAAGTACTTCGTCTCGGCTTTTCCGCGCGCCTGTTCTCCGCTCAGCTCGCCGAGCGTCGCAGTGTACCGCGCAATCGTGCTCTGGGCGGCTGTCGCCGTCTGCACCTGCCGGGCACCCTGCGCAAACCCGTCCGAGTCGAAATTGAAAGCGCCGGCGAGCGCCGTGAAACGCTGATCCTGCAGCAGACTGGCGTAGCTCGATGCGCTCTTGGGGTCGCTGAGGAGTATGCGCTTGACCTGGATCTTGCTCACTTCGTCGGGGTCGATGCCGTAGGACGTAAGCATGAAATCGTAGAGCTTGGCGTCGGACAGCAGCGCATCGACGCTCGTGACCTTGGCGATGGCGCTTCGGTAGTAGCCGATGCTCTCGTCTTCTTTGCCAAGCGCCTTGTCATCGTAGAATTTGTTATAGAGCGCGTTGAGCGCCTCGGACTGATCGGCGTCCTGGGCCGGAACACCTGCGTCGAGCAATCCGTCGGTGTTGAAGTTGAAGGCCTGGGCGACGCTCTTCAAAGCGCTGCTCTGATTTGCTGCGCTGTCTGGATCGGAAAGGTCGCTGACGAGGATTTCGCGCACCGTCTCAGCCGTCGTCAGAGTTGGATCGAGCCCTGCCGCCACGGCCACGAACGAGCGCAGGAACTCGTCGTTCGCGAGATCGTCGACGTTGGTGATGCCTGCCATCGCCTCGGCGAAATAGCCCACCTTGAAGGTCGCTGCCGCCGGAGATGCATCCGCGTCCGTCGCTTCGTAGTAGGCGAGGATGGTTTGATTGGCTTGCTGCGTGCTCTGGGCAGCGCCGCCCGCCACCGATCCGTCGGGCGCAAACGAGAACGCCGCAGCCAGTTTCTGGTATTTTCCGCCGTAGACGTTGGCAACGCTGCCCGGATCCGACAAATCGCTGGTGAGAACGTTGCGGATAGCCGACACCGACGCAAGACTCGGATCGAGGCCATGCGCAGTCAGCGCGAAGTTGAACAGCCGCTCGTCAGCCAGCAGTTGATCGACCGACGTGATGTTGCCGATGTGGCTCTGGTAGTAGGCCGCCTGCGCCTGGGCCGTCTCGCCTTTGGTGATGCGCTGCTGCGAGTAGAGGCCGATGGTGGCATCCTCGCTGGCGGCATCCTGCGCTGCCGTGGGCCCGATCGCCAGGCCTCCGTCCGGCATGAAGTGGAACGCCTTGGCAAACTCGAGATAGCGCTTGTCGGACAGCTTGTTGACGAAGCTCGACTTATCGTTGAGATCGCTCTCCAGCACCTTCCGCATGAACGCCTTGGCGTAGGCCATGTCTTCGAGGCCGTACGCTTTCATTGCGTACTTGAACAGCTTCTCATCGGAAAGGAAGTCATCGACCGACTGCACCTTGCCGATGTTGGCGAGATAGTAGTCGGTAGCACCTGCAACTATCGGGTTCTTCGCGGCCGTGTTGATCGAACGCTCGATGTCTCCGCTGATGAGCCTGTAGCTGGCCAGTGTGGTGAGCACGTTCTGCTGTCCAAGTGGAATGGGTGGCCGGAAAGCTGCACGAATTGGCTTTCGCGAAGCTGGTGGCCAAACCGTATTCCGAACGCCTGTGGCAGCCAGCTTCACGCAAGGAAGTGATGCTTCAACTCATAAGAGGATAAAATCACTTCGGATTCCCTGACGTGACCATCGCGATTGGCTTGATCGTTACTCTCGCCTGCATGCTTGGCGGTTTCGTCGCCATGGGCGGGCACGTCGGCGTCATCTGGCAGCCGTGGGAGTTCATCATTATCGGTGGATCGGCCCTCGGCACCTTCATCGTCGCCAACCCGGTGAAGACCATCAAGGACACCGGGGCAGGCATTAAGGAAGCGGTAACCGGTGACGCCCCCGGTCGCCAGCAGTACCTCGAAGTGCTCGGCATTCTCTACTTCCTGATGCGCGAGCTGCGCTCCAAGCCCCGCAACGAGGTCGAAGAGCACATCGACAGCCCCGAGCAGTCGCCCCTGTTCCAGAAGTTCCCTTCCATCGCCGCCAACCGCGACCTGACCACGTTCATCTGCGATTATTTCCGCCTGATCATCATCGGCAACGCCCGCACCCATGAGATCGAGGCGCTGATGGACGAGGAGATCAACACCGTCCGCACCGACAAGACGAAGCCCTATCATGCCCTCGTCGCCGTCGGCGAAGGCCTGCCCGCGCTCGGCATCGTCGCTGCGGTCCTCGGCGTGGTGAAGGCCATGGGAGCCCTCGACGAATCACCCGAAGTCCTAGGGCACCTCATCGGCGCGGCCCTTGTCGGCACCTTCGCCGGCATTTTCATGTCGTATGCGGTGTTCACCCCGCTCGCGACCAAGATCAAGACGCTGCGCGAAAAGCAGTTGCGCTCCTACGTGATCGTCAAGCAGGCGTTGCTGGCATTCATGAACGGCGCCATGCCGCAAGTCGCGCTCGAGCACGGCCGCAAGACCATATCGGTCTATGAGCGCCCGTCTATCGACGACGTGGAGCAGATCGCACTCAGCTCCAGCGGCGCCGGTGGGGAGACGGCGACTGCGGAGGCGGCCTGACGCATGGCAGAGCCCGCCGCCACGCGCAAAAGCCTCGAAGGGCTGTTCGCCGGTCCCCAGGACTTGGTCGAACGACTGCCGATGCTGCGCACCGTCCTGCAGAAGGTGGCGAGCGGTTGGGCCGAGCAGTTCACCCATGTCGTGGCAACGGCCCCCGAGGTCGTTCTGGTCGGCGTCGAGGGCGGGCCGGCCGATGCGATGATCGCCGGCACTGCCAACCAGGCCGTCGCCTGCGTTCTCGAAGCCCCCAAATGGAATGCGCGGCTCATCATCTGCGCCGACTACGAGTTCGTCTTCACGGTCGTTGAATTGCTGCTCGGGGGCGATGGCTCCGAGCCCGCCCCGATGCCCGACCGTCCTCTCACCCGAACGGAGCTGGGCCTCGCGCAACTCGCCTTCACGCAATTTGCCCATGCGCTGGAGCAAGCCTTTTCTGTCGTCGCGCCCACCAACTTCCTCGTCGGCGAGGCCGCCCCGCGCGTCAGCTTCGAAGTGCTCGGGCGGCTGACCGTGCCGCTCGTCGCTGCCAAGTACCACCTGTTTGCCGTGGGCCTCGGCGGTGGCGTCACCCTGCTGCTGTCGCAGTCGGTGTTGAGCCCGATGCGCAACGAGCTCTCGCGCACCGCCGGGCCGGAATCTGTCCGCCCCGATCCCGCCTGGAGCCAGAAAATCCAAAGCGAGGTATCGCGCGCGAATGTCGATCTCGTCGCCGTGCTCGACGAGCAGGAGCTGTCGCTGGCCGACGTTGCCCGCTTCACCGTGGGCCAGGTCTTGCCGTTGAGCGCCACGCCCGAAGGCGTGCTTCGCGTGGAATGCAACGGCGAGGCGCTGCTCAACTGTGAGATCGGCAAGTCCAATGGTGCGTATGCGCTGCGCGTTCGCGACTTTATCGATCAACATCAAGAGTTCATGGATGACATTCTCGCCGGCTGATCACCAGCAGCCGCAATCGAGACCCCGATCAAGGAAAGCGCATGTCGAATTTCGATCCTCTCAACCTCCAGTCCGAAGGCGACCCCGCCGCTGAGGCAGGTTATGGCAAGGCGCCCACCTACGCTGCCGCCCCCGGCGCAACGTCCGCCGAAGGGCTGAGCCTCGACACCATCATGCGCATCCCTGTCACGGTGAAGATCGTGCTCGGGTCCGCGTCGATGCCCGTCGCGGCGCTGATGAAGCTCGGCCGCGGCGCCTTGATCCCGCTCGATCGCAAGCTCGGCGAGCCGGTCGACGTCATCGTCAATGGCCGCGTCGTGGCCCGCGGTGAAGTGGTCGTCATGGACGATGACCCCTCGCGCCTGGGAATCTCGCTGACCGAGGTGGTCGGGCCGCCCGGCACCGATGCCCTCGCGTAACAGCTCGCCATGACCGTCTATTCGCAGCATCGCGGCAGTTCCAAGCGCAACGCGCTTTCCGGCCCTGAAAAGGTCGGTATCCTGCTGCTCGCGCTCGGCAAAGCGAAGGCCGCGCAATTGCTGCGCCGCCTCGATCCCGACGAGCTGCGCTTGCTGACCCGTTCCAGTTCGCGCCTGCGCCCCGTCAGCTCGGACGAGGTCGAGGACCTGATCGAGGAGTTCGCCCAGAGCTTTTCCGGCGGCATGAGCTTTTCGGGTTCGGCCGATGAGGTGAAGAACCTGCTGGCGGACGTCATGTCGGCTGATGAGATCGCGCAGTATATGCGCGACCAGCCCGACGACACGCAGTCCGTTTGGGAAAAGCTCGTCCCGCTGCGCGACAACGTGCTGCAGCAGCTCATCATGAAAGAGCACCCGCAGACCATCGCCGTCATCCTTTCGCGCATTGATTCGAACGTCGGCGCGCGCTTGCTCCGCTCTGTCGAACCCGAGTTCCGCCATTCACTTCTGCGCCGGATGCTGGGTCTCAGCGGCGTATCCGATGTCGCCATGACGGCCATCGAGAACGGCCTGCGCGACGACCTGATGGCGACCATCGTCTCGGCGCCCAACCCCGAGACGCGCAGGACCATCGCCGGCATCCTCAACAAGCTCGACGGTTCGCAGGCCAACGAGATCCTGAAAAGCATCGCCGCCACGCGGCCCGAAGACGCCAACGAGCTCAAGAGCATGCTCTTCTCGTTCGCCGACATCGCCAACCTCAAGCCGCGCGCGCGCGGCCTCATCCTCGAGAAGGTGCCGACCGAGCAGGTCGTCCTCGCCCTCAATGGCTCCGACCCCGACCTTCAGGAAGCCGTTCTGTCGACGCTCACCTCGCGTGTCCGCCGCATGGTCGAGGCGGAGTTGGAGGCGGCCCCCCCGGCCCGCCAGCGCGACATCGACGAGGCGCGGCGCGGCATCGTTGCCGTTGTTCTCGGTCTCATGGCGCGCGGCGAGATCACGCTCGAAGATCGCGACAACGACAACGAATTTGGCTGACGCGCTGAATGGCCGATAACGATCAGGACAAGGAAAGCAAGACCGAGGAAGCGACGGAGAAGAAGCTCCGCGATTCCATCGAGAAGGGCAGCGTGCCGTTCTCCAAGGAGCTTCCGACGTTCGCCTCGCTGGTTGGCCTTCTGATCATCACCAGCTTCTTCATCGTCGGTGGCGCGATCGAGCTTGCTTCCTCGCTCAAGGGCTTCATCGACGACCCCGGCCGCTGGCCGCTGGAGAACACCGCCGACGTCGTCCAGGTGTTCGGCGCCTTGAACCTCGACGCCGCCCGCGTGCTCGGGCCTGCGGTCCTCGTGCTCGGCATTGCCGGTCTTGCCAGCTCGCTGTTCCAGAACTCGCCCAATATCGTCTTCGATCGCATTCAGCCGCAGCTCTCCCGCCTGTCGATCAAAGCCGGCTGGAAGCGGATCTTCGGTGTTCAGGGATGGGTCGAGTTTGCCAAGGGCGTGTTCAAGCTGACAGCGCTCTCGGTCCTTGCCTACCTCATCGTCCGCGCCGCCCGGTACGACGTGTTCAACGCGATGTTCATGTCGCCCTACGCGTTGCCCGAGTTGCTCAAGAGCATGACGGTTCGCCTGTTTCTGTCGGTGGTGGCCGCGCTCGTCATGCTGGTCATTGCCGACATCATCTGGTCACGCGTGTTCTGGCGCCGCGAGCTGCGCATGACCAAGCAGGAGGTCAAGGACGAGCACAAGCAGTCCGATGGCGACCCGATCATCAAGGCGCGGTTGCGCTCGTTGGCCCGCGACCGCGCCCGCAAGCGCATGATTGCCCGCGTTCCGCGTGCAACCGTCGTCATCGCCAACCCGACTCACTATGCCATCGCGCTGCGTTACGTCCGCACCGAGAGCCATGCGCCGCTCGTCGTCGCCAAGGGGCTGGACCTTGTTGCTTTGAAAATTCGCGCTGAAGCCGAACGTCACGGCATTCCGGTCGTCGAAGACAAGCTTCTCGCAAGGTCGCTGTACGATAAGGTCGAGGTTGATCAGCTCATTCCACCTGAATTTTACAGGGCTGTTGCAAACGTGATTCTATACATCATGTCTCGTGGGCGTCCTGCGCAGACGGGCGCTCCCATCCGATGATGAAACAAACCAACCGGTTCACCTACGAGCGCGAGCGTGCTCTGGGGCATGGCATCCGCGAGCTGGCCTCCGACCTGCGCCTGGTCGAGCCTGCCGACTACATCAACTTCGTGCGCACCGAGCGCTTCGCCAACATCGCCAATCTCATTGCCTCCTCGGCGGAGCTGTTCTTCAAGCCCGGAACCATATCGTTCGGCCACTCGGGAGACGTCGATGTCGGCTGGGACCAGCCGCCCACCGTCGCGCTCGACATGGAATTCCGGCACATGTGCGTCAACGTCTACTTCCGCCTCGTGCTCGAAGCGCAGCGCGCCGGTGTCGAGATCACCTATGTCGCGTTCGAAGGCGCCTCCGATGAGCCCGACGAGAACACGCGGCGCCTCGTCGAAGCCATTGCCGACGCCCGCCTGATGCCCGTTCCCGCCGTCGACGATGCCGCCCTGGCGGCCGATGGTCAGGTCGCGACAAGCCTCGGACAAGCTTAAGCCTTTATTCAGCTATGCAAACATCAACGCATAGCTATCGGCATGAGCTCACTTTACCTCTTCGACATCGCCTCGCAGCGGAGCCAGTGGCTGTCTCTCCGTCAGGAGACCATCACCAGCAACATCTCCCATGCCAACACGCCGGGTTACGCCGCGCGTGATGTGCAACCTTTCGAGGCCGTGCTCCAGTCCGAGCAGCTCTCCATGGCGACCAGCGATCCCGCGCACCTGGGAGAGCCGATCGCAACCGGTTCGGCCGCCCCGCAAGCCGACGAGGGTGGCTGGGCCACATACGATTCCGGCAACTCGGTCAGTCTCGAGAAGGAGCTGGTCAAGGCCGGCGAGGTCAACAGTGCCTTTGCGTTGAATAACGGCGTGGTGAAAGCGTTCCACCGCATGCTGCTAACCAGCACTAAGGGCTAACCGTGGTCGATCCGCTCAACGCTTCCCAGAAGATTGCCGCCGCTGGACTTGACGTCCAGTCGCACCGCATGCGCGTCATCGCCGAGAACATGGCGAACGCGCAATCGACGGCCAACACGCCCGGCGGCGATCCCTATGCCCGCAAGACCATCGTCTTCTCTAATGACTTCGACGAGGTGCTCGGCACCAACGTCATCGGTGTCGAGCAGATCGGTACCGATTCGACGCCCTTCCGCGTCGAGCGCAATCCCGGTCACCCCGCCGCCGACGCCGACGGCAACGTGAAATACCCGAACGTCAACATGCTCGTGGAGATGGCCGACATGCGCGAGGCCAATCGCTCGTATGAGGCCAATCTCCAGATGATGAAACAGTCGCGCGCCATGGTGATGTCGACCGTCGACCTGTTGAGGAGTAGCTGATGATCGACCAGATCCTCCCTGCCCTCGGTATCGGTCAAAGCTCGCCCGTGCAGGGCGACACAACCATGCGCTCAGCCAGCGCCGCTGCCGTATCCGAGCCCGGCACCGATTTCTCCAGCATGCTGGCGCGCATGGCCGGCGACACGGTCGACAGCCTGAAGCAGGCAGAAGCCGTCTCTGTTGCCGGCATCAAGGACAAGGCGACGGTTCAGCAGGTCGTCGAGACGCTCATGGCCGCCGAGCAGCAGCTTCAGACGGCGATCGCGGTACGCGACAAGGTTGTCTCCGCGTACATGGAAGTCAGCCGGATGGCAATCTAAGGAGCAGGTCCAATGAGAGCACTGGCCATCGCAGCGACGGGCATGAACGCGCAGCAGTTGAACGTCGAGGTGATCGCGAACAACATCGCGAACATCAACACGACGTCGTTCAAGCGCGCCCGCGCAGAATTCACCGATCTGCTCTATCAGACCGAGCGTCCCGCCGGCACGCCCAACCGCGGCAACCAGACGCCCATTCCCGAGGGCGCCCAGCTCGGCCTCGGCGTGCGCACCGCCGCCATTCGCAATCTGCACATTCAGGGTGCGCTCACCAGCACCGGCAACAGCCTCGACCTCGCCATCAACGGTCGCGGCTGGTTCCAGATCGAAGGCGCCAACGGCGACACGTTCTATACGCGCGCCGGCGCCTTCAACAAGAATGCCGATGGCCAGCTCGTCACCATGGACGGCAACATCGTCCAGCCCCAGATCACCATTCCGAACGACACCACCGAGGTGATCATCAACGAGACGGGCGAGGTGTTCGCGCGCATCAGCAATCAGACCGATCTGCAGTCGCTGGGTCAGCTCACCCTAGCCAACTTCGCCAACGACGCCGGGCTCGAAGCGTTGGGCAGCAATCTTTATCGCGAGACGCCGGCATCGGGCACGCCGACCGTCGGCATTCCCGGCGATCCCAGCTTCGGCACGGTGCAGCAGGGCTATCTCGAGCTGTCGAATGTCGATCCCGTCAAGGAAATCACCGAGCTGATCACGGCGCAGCGGTCCTACGAGATGAACTCGAAAGTCATCCAGGCCGTCGACGAGATGTACAGCACGATATCGCGGGGATAGTCATGCTCCTGTCCGGGTTCAAATCTCGTCTGACGCAACAAGCTCTCGCGCTGGTCGCCATCGTCGGCTGCGCCGGACCGCTTGCCGCCGGCCAACTGCAACTGCCGGTTCCGCGCGTCACGATTTACCCCGGACAAGTGATCGAGCAGGCCATGCTCGTCGACCGCGCGTTCCGCACCAACGACGACGCGGGCTCGGCCCAGTTGCCCTCCCGCGACGGCCTCGTCGGCAAGGTCGCAAAGCAGACGCTTCTGCCCGGCCAGCCCATCTACAACGACGCCATCCGCCAGCCGCACTCGATAAAGCAGGGCCAGGCAGCCTCGGTCATCTTCCAGAGCGGGGCGCTCACCATTACCGCGAGCGGCATCGCCCTGCAGTCGGGTGGCCCGGGCGACAACGTATCTGTGCGCAACACCGATAGCGGCCGCATCATCAAGGGCACCATCGGCGCCGACGGCGCGGTTCATGTGAGTGATCAATGAAGCGCACCATAGCCCTCATCGCTGTCCTTCTCGTCTGCATGGTTGGAGCGCCGAGCGCATCGCGCAGCGGCGACATCGGCCGTTTTGACGGCGACATGGGCCCGTCTGCCTTCCCGAACTTCGGCTCGCCCACGCGCATCAAGAACATCGTCTCGGTGCAGGGCGTGCGTCCCAATCAGCTCGTCGGCTATGGTCTCGTCATCGGCTTGAACGGCACCGGCGACAGCCTTCGCAATTCGCCCTTCACCGAGCAGTCGCTGCAGTCGATGCTCGATCGCATGGGCGTCAACGTCCGCAAGCTCAATACACGTACCCGCAACTCCGCCGCAGTCATCGTCACCGCCGAGCTGCCGGCCTTCGCTCAGACCGGTGTCACCATCGACGTCACCGTGTCGTCGCTGGGCGATGCAACCTCGCTTCTCGGCGGCACGCTCGTCATGACGCCGCTCTACGGTGCCGACAATCTCGTCTACGGCGTCGGGCAGGGCCCCGTGACCGTCTCCGGCTACCAGGTTACCGGCGCGGCCCAGACCGTCACGCAGAACGTGCCGACTTCAGGCCGCATTCCCAACGGTGCACTGATCGAGCGCGAGGCGCCCGGCCAGTTCATGGACGTCGAGTTTATCGGCCTTGAGCTGCGCAACCCGGACTTCTCCACCGCCATCCGCATCGCCGACGCCGTCAACGCCTACGGTCTCGACCGCTTCGGCGTGCAGTTGGCGCGCGCTGCCGACTTGCGCAGCGTCGCCGTCAAGCGTCCGCCCGGCATCACGCCGACGCGCCTGATGGCGGAGATCGGCGAGCTGATCGTCGAGCCTGACGTGCCCGCACGCGTGGTCGTCGACGAGCGCACCGGCACGATCGTCATCGGGCGCGACGTACAGATATCGACGGTCGCCGTCAGCCACGGCAACCTGAACGTGACCGTGACCGAAACACCGCAAGTCTCCCAGCCGCTGCCCTTCTCCGAAGGCCAGACGGTCGTTACGCCCGAGACGGACATTTCAACCTATGAGCAGGGCGGCGCGCTGCGCATCGTCCGCGGCACCAGCCTTCAGGTGCTCGTGCGCGGCCTCAATCGCATGGGCCTGAAGCCGCAAGGCATCATCGCCGTTCTGCAAGCGATCAAGACGTCCGGTGCCCTCCAGGCCGACCTTGTGGTGCAATAATGAGAATCCCCAGCGTCCCCCCGCTCTTGCGCTTGGCGGCGGCGCTTCTCGTCTGCGCCATATGCGCGTCTGCGCCGGCACGCGCGCAGCAGAGCTGGAATCCGACCGTCGCCCCGATCACCAAATCGGAGGCGATCCATCGCGCTATGAATGCAATGCCGGTGCCGCGGACGCCGCCCCGCAGGCCCGTGGCGAACGCGGCCGTCTCGCCGCCCGTCCCCGAGCCAAAGCCCGACCGCGACAAAGGCAAGAAGCTCGTGCTGATCCCGGTCGATGAAATAACGACTGGCGCGATCGGCAAGGAAAAGGACACTCACCCGGGCTCGTCGGCCGATGCGGCGCGCTTGTTTTCCGAAGACGCCCAGTCCAGCACCGGCGATCTGACGACCGGCGCCGTCGACGGCCAGGGCGGGGACCTCGCGCGCGGATACTGCGCGGGCATTGCCAACTCGGCCGCAGAAGCGCGCATCGCTCTCCAGAAGGCAAAGCTTGCCGACATGGAGCAGCAGATCGGACGCCGCATCGCGACCCTGGAAGCCAAGAGCGCCGAATACAAATCCTGGGTCGAGCGTCGTGATGAGTTCCTGAAGCGCGCAACGACCACGCTCGTGAAGATCTACACGCAGATGGAGCCGGACGCGGCCGCCCTGCAACTCGTCGCCATGGACGAGGAGACGGCCGCTTCGCTCCTGGTGAAGCTGGACCCGCAGGCCGCGAGCGCCATCCTCAACGAAATGGCCCCCGAGAAGGCCGCCCGTCTCGCCGCCACGATCGCCGGCGCAGCGCGCGTGCCTGCGGCGAATGCGGCAGCGGCGCGGCCGCGCGCGCCAAACCCAGGTGAGGGCAGATCATGACCGCACGATTCTGCGCTCTCTCGCTGGCGGTGCTCCTTGGTGGGTGCGCCGTGGACGTGCGCGATTTCAATCGCGAGCCGCACATGACGCCGGTCGGAAGCGGCATGGTGCCAAAGCGCGTGTCGATGGTGACGGAGCCCTCGCCGCCACCGGTTTACCGCGGCAACAGCTCGATCTGGCAGGATTCGCGCGCGGATCTGTTCTCTGACCTCAGAGCGCGCAAGATCGGCGATACCGTCACCGTCAAGATCTACATCAAGGACAAGGCGTCGATCGCCAACGATTCCGAACGCAAGCGCGATGCCTCCAACAAGCTGAACTTCGGCGCCACCTACGGCGCCACGTCGAGCGACATCACCATCGCCAACGCCGCCGACCTCGGCGCCAACGCCTCGTCGAATACGAAAACGAAAAGCGAAGGCGGCATCGAGCGTTCCGAGAAGATCGAGCTGCTCATCGCGGCGGTCGTCTCCGACGTGCTGCCGAACGGCAATCTCGTGATCAGCGGCTCACAGGAAGTGCGCGTCAACTATGAGCTGCGCGTCCTCAACGTCGCCGGCATCGTGCGTCCGGTCGACATCTCTGCAGAGAACACCATCGCCTACGAGAAGATCGCCGAAGCGCGCATCGCCTATGGTGGCCGCGGCCGCCTGATGGAAGTGCAGCAGCCGCCCTGGGGGCAGCAGCTCGCCGACGACGTATTGCCATGGTGAGCGAGCGCAGCGCATGGCGATGACGGAAGACGAGCAGGCTAAAGGCCAGTTGTCGATGACGCAGTTCCTGCTCATCGTCGCCGGCTTGACGCTGCTCGCCGCCGCCGTCGGCTTTCTCAGCGGCCAGCAGATCGTCTCGACCGCCGATGCCCCGCCGCCCGCCGAGACGGCGCAGCCCGCCGGTTACCTGGGCGAGCGCCAGCGCATGGAGCGCGCCAAGTTACAGCCGCTGGCTCCCATCGTGACCAACCTCGCCGATACGCCAGTGGTGTGGATCAGGATCGAATCTTCGCTCGTGTTCGAGGAAATCCCCGAAGACGTCGAGGCGCTGTCAGCGCGCATCTCCGAGGACATTGTCGCCTTCCTGCGCACCATCTCCGTGAAGCAGATCCAAGGCGGCGCCGGATTTCAGCACCTGTCCGAGGATCTCAATGAGCGCGTGCGCGCCCGCAGCGGCGGTCTCGTCAACGAGCTCATCATTCAGGGGCTGATCGTCGAATGAAGCGCATCGGTCTCATCATCTGCCTGCTGCTGCTCGGCTCGGCCCACGCTGCCGCCCAGCAGGTGCCGAGCCTCGAGCAGTTGATGCCGGCCGGAGACGCCACCGCCGCCGGCCGCATCGTCCAGATCGTCATTCTCGTCACCGTTCTGTCGGTGGCCCCCGGCATCCTGATCATGGTGACGTGCTTCACACGCTTCGTCATCGCCCTGTCGTTCCTGCGCGCCGGCATCGGTCTTCAGACGACCCCCGCCAATCTGATCCTCATTAGCCTTGCGCTTTTCATGACGCTCTACGTCATGGCGCCGACCTTCGATCGCGCCTGGCAGAACGGCGTGGTTCCGCTGATGGAGAACAAGATCACCGAGGCGGAAGCCTTCGACAAGATCTCCGCGCCGTTCAAGAGCTTCATGCTCGCCAACGTGCGCGACAAAGACCTGAAGCTGTTCAGCGACCTGGCACAGGAGCATCTCTGGCCCAAGCAGAACGGTGGCGCGCCATCCGCTGCGCCGCCACCGCCGCCTCCGCCAACCACCGACAGCGAGCTCGGCCTGCGCGTGATCATTCCGGCCTTCATGATCTCGGAGCTGCGCCGCGGCTTCGAGATTGGCTTTCTGATGGTTCTGCCGTTCCTCGTGATCGACTTGATCGTCGCCACGCTCACCATGTCGATGGGCATGATGATGCTGCCGCCGACCGTCATATCCCTGCCGTTCAAAATTCTGTTTTTTGTTTTGATCGACGGGTGGAATCTTCTCGTTGGGGGCTTGATTCGCTCCTTTGCGTAGTTCGCGTGCGTTGTCCGTGCGTTGCGATGGCTTGGGCCGCCCACCGGCCCGAAGGCATGAAGCCGCGCCGTCGCGCCGGAGCTGATCCGGCATGGAGTAGCAATTCGACCAGGCTTAGGGACCTACGCAAATGGCCAGCATCAACACCAACATCGCCGCGATGACTGCGTTGCGGTCTCTTACGGCCACCAACAACGCGCTCACCCAGACGCAGGATAGAATTTCCACCGGCTTACGCGTCGCCACCGCCGCCGACAACGCCGCCTACTGGTCGATCGCGACCACCATGCGCTCCGACAACTCGGCGCTCTCGACCGTGCAGGACGCCCTCGGCCTCGGTGCCGCCACCGTCGACGTCGCCTACACCGCGCTCGACGAAGCCAAGAACATCGTCACTAAGATCAAGGACAAGCTGGTGGCCGCCGCGCAGCCCGGTCTCGATCGCGAGAAGATCCAGACGGAAATCTCCGAGCTGCAGGCCCAGCTCAAAGGCATCGCCGACGCCGCCAGCCTCCAGGGCCAGAACTGGCTCTCGGTCGACTCCAGCGCCGCCGGCTTCAACGCAACGAAGCAGGTCGTTTCCTCGATCAGCCGCGCGGGCGGCACCATTTCGGTGCAGACCATTTCGATCGACACGACGTCGATGGTGCTGTTCGACTCGAACGCTGCCGCCAGTGGCATTCTCGACTCGACCCGCAACGCAGTCACCGGCGTGATCGACGCGGCCGGCACATTCTCCATCGCCACGCTCGACATCTCGGCGCTGACCGACAGCGCCGCAGACCTCGCCATCCTCGACGGCTACATCAAGGGCGCCGACCTGGCGATCACCGAGATGGCGGCTGGCGCAACGGGTCTTGGCGCCGCCAGCGCCCGCATCGAGATCCAGCAGTCGTTCGTCGATGCCCTCATGGACGCCATCGAAGGCGGCATCAGCCAGCTCGTCGACGCCGACATGAACGAAGAATCGACGCGCCTTCAGGCTCTGCAGGTGAAGCAGCAACTCGGCATCCAGGCGCTCTCGATCGCCAACTCGTCGAGCCAGAGCATCCTCACGCTGTTCCAGAGGTAACGCCGCCGCCTAACCCTGGCCGCACAACTTCGAAGCGTGGAGGCCGAGCCCGACCGGCCTCCCGCGCTGCAATTCATTAACCTTATTTCAAGCCAATTTACCTAAAAGCCAACGCATGACAGGTTGAGCCTGCGTGCGCGCGGCTCAAGGGCATGACGCCGAGCTGTTGCACCGGATCAATCCGGTATGTCCCCGAAAACGTTAATCTTAGGGACTGGCACACATGGCTAGTATCAATACCAACGTCGCCGCAATGACTGCGTTGCGGTCTCTCACGGCAACCAACAACGCGCTGACCCAGACGCAGGATCGCATCTCCACTGGCCTGCGCGTCGGCACCGCCGCTGACAACGCCGCCTACTGGTCGATCGCGACCACCATGCGTTCGGACCTCTCCTCGCTTTCGACCGTGCAGGACGCCCTCGGCCTTGGCGCCGCGACCGTTGACGTGGCCTACACCGCCATTGATGAAGCCAAGAACATCGTCACCAAGATCAAGGACAAGCTGGTCGCCGCTGCCCAGCCCGGCCTCGATCGCGAGAAGATCCAGACGGAAATCTCCGAGCTGCAGGCCCAGCTCAAGGGCATCTCGGATGCTGCGAGCCTTCAGGGCCTGAACTGGCTCTCGGTCGATTCCAGCGCTGCCGGCTACAACGCGACCCGCCAGGTTGTCTCATCGATCAACCGTGCCGGTGGCACGCTGTCGGTTCAGACGATCTCCATCGACACCTCGTCCATGGTGCTGTTCGACGCGAACGCTGCCGCCAGCGGCATCCTCGATTCGACTCGTAACGCCACGACGGGCGCTATCGACGCGGCCGGCACCTTCACCATCGCCGCGCTCGACATCTCGGCTCTCACCGACAGCACCGCCGACCTCGCCATCCTCGACGGCTACATCAAGGGCGCCGACCTGGCGATCACCGAGATGGCCGCCGGTGCAACGACGCTCGGCGCCGCCAGCGCGCGCATCGAGATCCAGCAGTCGTTCGTCTCCAGCCTCATGGACGCGATCGAGGGCGGCGTCAGCCAGCTCGTCGACGCCGATATGAACGAAGAATCGACGCGCCTTCAGGCTCTGCAGGTGAAGCAGCAACTCGGCAT
>Ga0164243_10007665_pt1 | contig 16078 bp, 13 predicted proteins | sample OricompcompostOP_FD_108781 | JGI IMG/M metagenome (GOLD analysis project Ga0164243, IMG submission 108781) | Organic Plus compost microbial communities from Emeryville, California, USA - Original compost - Organic plus compost (OP) | ecosystem: Engineered > Solid waste > Mixed feedstock >...
CCACGCGATTTTTTCCGGAGATCGAAATTACTCGGCACGCCGCGGCCGGCGTCCGCGATGGCGAGCTCGTAATGTCCTTGTTTCGTGCGTCGCCCGATGATGCGCACTTCACCTGCGCTGTCCGGTGCATAGGCATGTTTGTAAGCGTTGGTGACCAGCTCGTTGACGAGCAGACCGATCGGCACCGCCGCATCCGCTGAAACGATCGCCGGTTCGACTTCGACGAGGGTCGTGTGGCGGGGTGCCCCGATCGCGATGGCCGCGGCCAGATTGGAAAGAAAGGGCGCGAGCTCGATGTCACGGGCATCCGCCTGACGCCACAGCTGGTCGTGCACCGTTGCGACCGTGCGGACGCGAACCGATGCATCCTCGATCGTGTGGCGCATGGTGCCGGCGAGGCCCTTGGCCTGCAGATCCAGCAGGCCGGACACCATGGCGAGGCTGTTCTTCACGCGATGGCTGACTTCGTGCAGCAGCAGCCTCTGGAAGTCCTCCCGCTGTTGCTGCTCGGTGATGTCGGTATTGGTGCCGAACCAGCGCGTGACACGGCCCTCGGCATCTCTGAGCGGCACGGCACGCGACAGGAACCATCGGTACTGGCCATTCGCGCCGCGCAATGGAAACGTATCTTCCCAGGGTTCGCCGGTGTTCCACGAGTGTTGAATGCGCTCGACGACCCGCTCGACATGATCGGGGTGCTGCACCTTGCGCCAGCCCCAGCCCCAGCCCTGCATCTCCTCGAGCGTCGTGCCCGTGTATTCGAACCAGCGTCGGTTGTACCAGTAGATCGAGCCGGTCTCATCGGCCATCCACGCGAGCTGGGGCAGGGCATCCGCCATGGTGCGGAACTGTTCCTCTCGGTCGCGTAACACTTCGGCCACGGCACGCATCCGCTCTTCGGCGGCCTTCGCTTCCGCCGCCTTCTGTCGCTCCAGCATTTCAGCGGTGACGTCCTCGACCTGATGAATGATGTGACGCACGCTGCCATCGGGGCCGAGCACGGGGATGTTGAGCGGCGCCCACCAGCGCGCCTCGAATTCCCCGGACGGACGGCGGATGTCGTATTTCTGTACCGGCATGCGATGCGGCCGGCGATGCTCCATGACCCAGGCGAGCGAAGCGGCAAGGTTGCGTACGCCGTTGGCGTGCGGATCGTCGGGATTGTCCGGAAACGCGTCGAACAGATATTTGCCGACCAGATGCTGGTCGCGACTCAGGGTCGCCTGCATATACGGCTCGGAAACCGCTTCGATGGTGAGATCGGGAGCGAGCACCAAGTGCGCGGTGTGCTGCGCCTCGTATAACAAACGAAACCGCTCTTCACCGGCGCGCAACGCATCCTCCATGCGTTTGCGCTCGGTCACGTCGGTGGCGGCGCCGAACCACTCGACGATATCGCCGCGCTCATCGAGGATCGGCACGGCTCTCGAATGGGTCCAGCCGAAGCCGCCGCCGGCCAGGTTGACGCGATGTTCCAGGTCGAACATGGTCTTGGTGCGGATGGCTTCGTCGATCTTTGCGAGCACCCGCGGCTGCTCATCGACTGGAATGTACGACTGCAGCCAGTCCGTCCTTGGCGCGGCGGTGTCGGACAGAAAGCCCTGGCCGTCGAGCTGACGCATTTCGTGCCAGTCGGGGCTCATTCGATACATCGAAGTCGTGCTCGCCAGCAGAAACGCGTGGAATCGCTGCGCGCTCTCGCGCAGCTTGCGTTCGGCCAGGACGTGCTCGGTGGTGTTGTACACGCTCCCCAGCACGCCCGCGGGTCGGCCGAGCTCATCGACCACGGGCCAATACGTGAGCGCTTCGTCGCGGGCCTGCACGTTGCTGCCCAGCTGTGGATGGGAATCGCCCGCCGAACGCGCGTAGGCGTCGTTATAAAGGAATATTCCTTCCTCGCCCCACAGCAGCACCATCGGCACCGGCGCACGGAGCAGCAAGGCCACGGCGATCCTCAGGACCGGCGGCCAATGCTCGATGGGCCCCAGAGGAGTGCTCGACCAATCGTGAGTTGCAATCCGGGCCGCAGCTTGCCCGCCCGGCAGAAAGGCCGGCTTACTCGTCGAATGCAGGTCGTCGCCGCGACGACCCCTTGCAAGCCCTACACGACCGGGCTTTGCCTGCATGGCTGCCTCCACCTCATGAGAGGGAAGGCACCCCGAGCGCGTGCGGTTCCTAGTGGATGGCGCTTACAGGCCGGCAGGTACGGAAATCGAACCCAAAAAAAACGGGGCAACGAACCCGCGAGGATTCGCTGCCCCGGAACACACAATCGATCAGACGATTTCGACCGCCAGCGCCGTGGCTTCGCCGCCGCCGATGCAGAGCGAGGCGACACCGCGCTTCAGGTTGCGATTGCGCAGCGCATGGACCAGCGTCGTGAGGATGCGAGCGCCGGTGGCGCCGATCGGGTGGCCGAGCGCGCAAGCGCCGCCATTGACGTTGACCTTGGCGTGATCCAGGCCGACATCCTTGATCGCTGCCATGGTCACGACCGCGAACGCTTCGTTGATTTCATACAAATCCACATCGCCAGCCGACCAGCCCGTCTGCGCGAGCACGGACTGGATGGCACCGACCGGGGCGGTGGTGAACCACTCCGGCGCCTGCGCGTGGCTGGTGTAACCCACGATGCGAGCCAGCGGCTTGAGATTGTGCTGACGAACGGCGGCGGCGCTCGCGATGAGCAGGGCCGACGCGCCGTCGGAGATCGAAGAAGAGCTCGCGGCGGTGACGGTGCCGTCCTTCGCGAACGCCGGCTTCAGGCTCGGAATCTTGTTGATGTCACAAGTGAACGGCGTTTCGTCCTTGCTGACGACGCGCTCGCCCTTGCGATCCTTGACGGTGACCGGAGCGATTTCGTTGTTGAACGCAGTGCTTTCGACCGCGGCCAGCGCACGCCGCACCGACTCGGCGGCGAACTCGTCCTGCTGCTGCCGGGTGAAGCCGTACTTGCCGGCGGTGGCTTCGGCGAACGAGCCCATCATCTTGCCGTCGAACGGGCTCTGCAGGCCGTCGAAGAACATGTGATCGAGAATTTCCGAATGGCCCATGCGCAGACCGCCGCGGGCTTTCGGAATCAGGTACGGCGCGTTGGTCATCGACTCGATGCCACCGGCGAGCACCACACCGGCGGAGCCGGCGCGAATCTGATCGGCGGCCATCATCACGGCCTTCAGGCCCGAGCCGCACATCTTGTTGATGGTGGTCGCCGGCACTTTCTGCGGCACGCCGCCGGCCAGCGCGGCCTGACGGCCCGGCGCCTGGCCGATGCCGGCCATGAGCACGCAACCGAGAATGGTTTCGTCGATCTGCTCGGCCGACAGACCGGAGTCCTTGATCGCGGCCTGCACGGCGGCGGCGCCCAGCTGCGGGGCGGTCAACGGGCTGAGTGCGCCCTGGAAGGCACCGATGGGAGTGCGGCGGGCGGCAACGATATAAACCGGTTCGCTCATGGGGGTTGCTCGACTAGAGGTTGTCCGTGAACGGCGGTCCTGTACGAAACCGCCGGTGGCCACGCAAGTTTGGGTCACGCCAGTTATGGCGGCTCCTAAACTTACTTGCAAGTACCCAATGTACGCCGAGTTTGTATGCAGTGCAACAAGACGCGCCCGGCCCGCAAAATGTCGCTCGTTATCCGCCGCCGTAGGGCAATTTAATGCGGCTCAGGGCGGCAATGCGTTCCTCGGCCAGGCGGCGCGCCGCTTGCCAAGTCGGGATGTCGTTGCGGGCGGCGAGGCTGAGTATTCGACCGATGATCGAGTGAATGCGCGCGACGCTGCGCAGGGCGCGCTCTTCGTTGTAGCCCTCCAGCTCGAGCGCGCTGTTCATCAGGCCGCCGGCGTTGATGGCATAGTCCGGCGCGTAAAGAATGCCGCGACGTTCCAGCTCGGTGCCCAGCTCTTCGGATTCGAGCTGATTGTTTGCACCACCGGCCACGATGCGACAACGCAGCCGCGGCACCGTGTCCTCGTTGATCACTGCACTGAGCGCGCAGGGCGAGAATACATCGGCGTCGACATCATAGATTTGTGACATCGGCACCGCCTCCGCGCCCAATTCAGCCACGGCGTGCTCGATGCGCTCTTCATTGATGTCGGTGATGAAGACTTTCGCGCCGGCGGCGCGCAACGATTTTGCCAGGTGATATCCAACCTGACCCGCGCCTTGCACGGCGAACGTCGTGCGACGCAGATCCGCGTGACCGAGCTTGAACTCCATGCAGGCGCGAATGCCGTGCAATGTGCCCAAAGCAGTAAAGCGCGACGGATCGCCACTGCCGCCGAGCAATTGCGGCACGCCAACCACGTGGCGCGTTTCCTCGCGAATGAGCTCCATGTCATCGGCATTGGTGCCGACGTCTTCGGTCGTGATGTAGCGGCCGCCGAGCGATTGAATGAACCGACCCAGCGCGCGAAACAACGCTTCGCTCTTGTCCGTCTCGGGATTGCCGATGAGCACGCCTTTGGCGCCGCCGAGATTGAGGCCGGCGATCGCGGCTTTGTAAGTCATGTCGGCGGAGTGTTTGAGCACATCGCGCACTGCGTCCGCTTCGTTCGCGTACGGCCACATGCGCAGGCCGCCGAGCGCCGGACCCAGCGCCGTGTTGTGAATCGCGATCACGCAGCGCAGGCCGCTTTCGCGATGATGGAAGAACACCACTTGCTCGTGACCGAGCCGGCCGACCGCTTCGAACAGGTTCATCGCCGTCCCTCGAAAAACCGCAACGCCCGATTATAGGCACCGCGCCGCCATCGGCGGCGGCGAGAGGTAAAACTCGCGGCTTTTACCGACTCGCACGAGGGTCGTGGCAGGAGGCTCGATCCCGAGTCTTGACCAGCGCGGCGATGCCGTCATTCGACGACAGATCCGGTTCGCCCAGCTCGGCGAGGATGCGCGCGTGCGCCAGATCGCGTGTCTGGGCGACCGCGTCCGTATGCTTCATGTCCCGCATCGGGCCGATCGACGGCAGCACGTGAATGTCGATGCGTCCCAGGCGCGGCAGGAAGCGGCCGGACGGCAGAATGTAGCGCGTGCCCTTGAGAGCGAGCGGCACGACGGGCAGGTCGACGCGAGCCGCGATGGTAAACGCGCCACTGTGAAATTTGCCGAGCCCGGGCTCGGCCAGGAACGTGCCTTCCGGAAAGAACGCGAGCGCCTGACCGGCGTCGGCCGCTTTCAACAGGCGTCTCGCATCCATGCCGCCGGCGTGGCGATTGAAGCGGTCGACGAACTCCGAGCCGATGCGCTTCAACAGCAGGCCGGCGAGCGGCACGCGGCTGAACTCTTTTTTGATCACGAACGAGAAGCGCGCGGGCAGGGCGGCCTTGAGCACGATGCCGTCCAGATAGCTCGCGTGATTGGCGACCACCACGCAAGGGCCGCTGGGTAACAGGTGCTCATTCACCAAGCGGATGCGCAAGCCGGCGACGGCGAAGAATGCCCGGCCGGCGAAGTGGGCAATCTGCCGACGCGCCTGGATCCCCAACGGCAGCAGCACCGCCACGAAGGCGCTCAGGCCGAACACCAGGAACACCGTCAGCACGTAGAATCCGTAGATGATTTCGAACACCGCCCGGAGCAGCGTCCCGGGAGCGCGCAGCCAGCCGTCGGTCATAACTCGACACAGAAGTCACGAGGAATTTTCAGGTGCGCTGGCATGCAGTTCGTCTAACGTCGATTTCTGTGAACTAAGTCTCTTTTATGTAAACCCCGCCGGGGTTCTGTGATTGTAATCACGCCCGGCGCCAGACCCGGTCTCCATACTCGCCGCCATCGATTTACCGGTCTGTCGTGAGCGATCGCGGCGTAAACCTGAAAGGCGATGAGCAGCGTAACCAAAGCATCAGTTTACTCGAGGTCAGGCGAGGATATGCCGCAGACGCCGTCGTTGGCGGCCATTGACCGCTTTCTCGACGCAGTGTGGATGGAGCGCGGTCTGTCGCCCAACACACTGTCCGCCTACCGCGCCGACCTGACTGCGCTCGACCGCTGGCTGCAGTCCCGAGGTACCTCGAGTGTCGCGGCCAGGCGAGCCGACCTGCTGGCATTCATCGCCCACCGGGTCGAAGCTGGCGCGCGGCCCCGTTCGACTGCCCGCCAGCTCTCCAGCTTTCGACGATTCTACCGTTATCTGATTCGCGACGGGGCCATCAAGGAAGATCCGACCGCCCAGATCGCCATGCCCAAGATCGGCCGTTCGCTGCCGAAGTCGCTGACCGAGGAAGAGGTCGAGGCGCTGCTCAAGGCGCCCGTGATCGAGGATCCGCTGGGTCATCGCGACCGCTGCATGCTCGAGGTGCTGTACGCCACGGGGCTGCGTGTCTCGGAGCTCGTCAACCTGAAATCCAGTCAGGTGAACATGAACCAGGGCGTGTTGCGCATCGTCGGCAAGGGCGATCGCGAGCGGCTGATTCCGCTGGGCGAGGAAGCCGTGTCCTGGCTGCAGAAATTCATGAATGGCCCGCGGCTGGAGATCCTGCTGGAGCGCCAGACCGACTACCTGTTCCCGACGCGCCGGGGGGATCGCATGACCCGCCAGGCGTTCTGGCACATCATCAAGCGCTACGCGCAGAAGGCCGGTGTGCAGAAGGCTCTGTCGCCGCATACACTGCGTCATGCATTTGCGACACATCTGCTGAATCATGGCGCGGACCTGCGCGTGGTGCAGATGTTGCTGGGGCACAGCGACCTGTCGACGACGCAGATCTATACGCACGTCGCTCGGGAGCGCATGAAGGAGCTGCATGCCCTTCATCACCCGCGGGGCTGAACCCGCATGATTCAGTCGCGGCTTCCGGTCGCGACCCCGCCTGAACGAACGTACTCTCGCCCGTCACGGGGCTCCTGTTAGACTCCGTGCGCCCCCGGAGCCGGATTTGCCTTGAACTTGCGGCGCCGTGTCGGCGTCGAATCGGCCAGGGTCACGAGAGTTCTCATGAAAAAACTGTTGTTGTGTCTGTTCGCCCAGTTGTCGCTGGCGACGCTGCTGGCCACCTCGGTGGCGGCGGCCCAAACGGCTGCCCCCAAGGCGACTGACCAGAAATCCGCCGACGCCACCATTCGCGCGGCGCTCGCCAAGAAATTCCCCGACATGAAGGTCGACGAAGTGCGGGCCTCGCCCATGGCCGGCATCTACGAGGTTCAGCTGGGCGGCGAAGTCGCCTACATCAGCGGCGACGGCCGCTTCCTGATCGCGGGCGACATGTACGAAATCGACTCCCGCACCAACATCACCGAAACCGGCCGGCAGAAGAGCCGCGTGCAGGCGCTCTCCAAGCTCGATGAGCGCGACATGATCGTGTTCAAGCCGCAGAAGGTGAAGCACACGATCACCGTGTTCACCGACGTCGAATGCGGCTACTGCCGCAAGCTCCACAGCGAAATCGCGCAGTTGAACGATCGGGGCGTGCAGGTCCGCTACCTGGCTTATCCGCGCGCCGGCCCGGGCACCGAGGACTGGGCCAAGATGGAAGCGGTGTGGTGCTCGATCGATCGCAAGAAAGCCATCACCGACGCCAAGGCGGGCAAGGCAGTCAAAGCGCCGGCATGCGCGACCCCGGTCGCGAAGCAGTTCCGCCTGGGCGAGCAGCTCGGGGTGCGCGGCACACCGGCCATCTTCACCGAAACCGGCGAGTACATCGGCGGCTATCTGGCTCCCGATCAGATGGTGAGCCGCCTGGACGGCACCGCTCAATAACTGGGGAGCGGGCATCCTCGTGCGAGCCAGCAGAAAGCCGTGACTTTTTGCTGCTCGCCGCCGCCCTGGGGCGGCAGGAGAGATCCTCGTACCCGGGCGGCGTTGCTCGACCGCCCCGGTATCCTCAACGCTCCAGCAGCTTCAGCTTGTCCGGCTTGCCGTCCCATTCCTTGGCATCGGCCGGCATGGGCTTCTTTTCGGTGATCACCGGCCAGGACTTGGCCAGCTCGGCGTTCAGCGGCTTGAAGTGCTGCTGGCCCTCCGGCAGTTCCTCTTCGGAGAAAATGGCTTCGGCCGGACACTCCGGCTCGCACAGCGTGCAGTCGATGCATTCATCCGGATCGATCACCAGGAAGTTCGGACCTTCGTGGAAACAGTCGACCGGGCACACCTCGACGCAGTCGGTGTACTTGCACTTGATGCAGTTTTCAGTGACGACGAAGGTCATCGGCTAGAACTCCGGAATTCGCTCGGCAAACGGCGTCTGGACAAGGTGGTTGCGCCGCTTCGAGGCCGCGCATTGTGCCAAAGGGGGCGCGGGGATGCGAGGCGCGTTGCGAGTTATCTGGGGCTGAGTGCCGGGCTCACTGGGAAAGGCCGTCGGTCATGATCGGCTTGCCCTCCTGCCAGTCGATGTCGCGGAAATGCAGCCGTTCCCGCCCCAGACGACGGTCCTCCAGGTAGCGCCGCAGGGCGAATTCGCCGCTCAGGAACGCCAGATCCTGCCACGGGATGTCCTCTTCGGCATACAACCGGGACTCCAGGCTCTCCGGCCCGATGCCGAACACAGGGTTGGTCAGCGTGGCCCGAAACATGATGTGCACCTGGTGGGCGCGCAGCACGTTGACGACGGCCAGCATCGTGCCGATCCGCACGTGCGCCAGCGCTTCTTCCATCGCTTCGCGCGCCGCTGCCTGTTGTACCGACTCGCCGTTCTCCATGAAGCCGGCCGGTATCGTCCAGAAACCCAGCCGCGGCTCGATGGCCCGCTTGCACAACAGGATCTTGCCTTCGGACTCGATCACGCAGCCGGCGATGATGCGGGGATTTTCGTAGTGGATGGTGCCGCAGCTGGCGCACACGAAACGTGGCAGATGATCGCCAGGTGGAACAGTGAGACTGACCGGATGAGCACAGTTGGAGCAGAACTTCATGAGGTAACGAATTGCACTGCCTGGAATTCGCGCTTCAATGCGAGGACGGCATGGTCCTCCGACACCGCCGCCTTGTCGAGAGGTGCCTGCCTGCGACGCTTTGACGGTCGTCAAAGTTGGCCCCTATAGTCGCCGGCAGTGGCAAGCCGCGAGTGATACGAAGATGAGCGCTAGAGTGAAGGTGGGGAACCTGGAAATCGCGAGCGTGCTGCATGGTTTCGTGCAGCAGGCGCTGGCGGGCACCGGTGTGGAGGAGGCGGCGTTCTGGCAGAGCCTGGAGCGCATCGTGAAGGAATTCTCGCCTCGCAACGAGCAGCTGCTCGCGAAACGGGATGATCTGCAGGCGCAGATCGACCGTTGGTGGCGGCAGCAGCGCGGCAAACCGATCGACGTAGCGCAGCAGCGTCAATTTCTCGAATCCATCGGTTATCTCGTGGCCGAGCCCGCGCCGTTTCAAGTCGATACCGAGCACGTGGATCGCGAGATCGCTCATATCGCCGGCCCGCAGCTGGTCGTGCCGTTGAGCAATGCCCGATATGCATTGAATGCGGCGAACGCGCGCTGGGGCAGCCTGTACGACGCGCTCTATGGCACCGATGCATTGGAACCGCCCCTGGCGGCGGGTTCGCCATACAACGCCGAGCGTGGCGCGAAAGTCATCGCGTATGCGCGCAGATTTCTGGATGAGGTTGCCGCACTCACGCATGGCAAGCATGCGGACGCGACCAGATACTCCATCGAGAGCGACAAGCTGGTCGTGACACTCGAGGATGGATCGCGAGCGGCGCTCGCCGTTCCCGCAACGCTCGAAGGCTGGCGCGGCGCCCCGGCCGATCCGGAAGCCATCCTGCTGCGCCATCATGGCCTGCACGTGGAAATCTGCATCGATCGCAAGCATCCGATCGGCGCGACCGATGCGGCCGGCGTGTCGGATATCGTGCTCGAATCCGCGATCACGACGATTCAGGACTGCGAAGATTCGGTCGCTGCCGTCGATGCGGAGGAGAAAGTCGCGGTCTACAGCAACTGGCTCGGTTTGATGAAGGGCGATCTGGCGGCCACGTTCGCCAAGGGCAAGGGCACGATGACCCGAACGCTCAACGCGGACCGCGTGTACACCGCTCCCGGCACCAAGCAGCTCACACTGCCGGGCCGCAGCCTGATGCTCGTGCGTAACGTCGGTCATCACATGCGCACCGACGCGGTGCTGCACGAAGGCAAGGAGATTTTCGAGACGGTGCTCGATGCGCTCGTCACCGTCGCGATCGCTCTGCATGACCTGCGAGGCGGCGGCAGGAACAGCCGCGCCGGTTCGGTGTATGTCGTGAAGCCGAAGATGCACGGTCCGGACGAAGCGGCGCTGGCCAACGATCTGTTCGGCTGGGTCGAGACCGCGCTCGGCCTGCCGCAGCACACGGTGAAGATCGGCGTGATGGATGAAGAGCGCCGCACCAGCTTGAATCTGAGCGCGTGCATCGAGAAGGTGAAACACCGCATCGTGTTCATCAACACCGGCTTCCTCGATCGCACCGGCGATGAGATTCACACCGCCATGCAGGGCGGGCCGGTGATGCGCAAGGAAGCCATCAAGACGCAGCCCTGGCTGGTCGCCTACGAAAAGCGCAACGTCGAAATCGGCCTGAACACCGGCCTGCGCGGCCGCGCGCAGATCGGCAAAGGCATGTGGGCCATGCCGGACAAGATGGCCGGCATGTTGGCCGCGAAGTCCGGTCATCCGCGCGCCGGTGCGAACACAGCGTGGGTGCCGTCGCCGACCGCAGCCACCTTGCACGCGCTTCACTATCACCAGGTCGATGTGCGCGCGGTTCAGAATGAATTGCAGCGACAGCTGCAGTCGGGCAAAACCACCGGCATCGACGATCTGCTGCGCGCGCCGCTTGCGGAGTCGGGCTTCACGGCCGAGGAAATCCAGAGCGAGCTCGACAACAACATCCAGGGCATTCTCGGTTACGTGGTGCGCTGGATCGATCAAGGCGTCGGATGCTCGAAGGTGCCGGACATTCACGATGTCGGCTTGATGGAAGATCGCGCCACCTTGCGCATCTCGAGTCAGCACGTCGCGAACTGGTTGCTCCACGGTGTCTGCACCGAGCAGCGGGTGAAAGAAACATTGCAGCGCATGGCCGCGGTCGTGGATGCGCAGAACGCGGGTGATCCGGCCTATCGGCCGATGGCCGGCAACTTCAGCGGCAGCGTCGCGTTCCAGGCGGCGAGCGATTTGATTTTCCTCGGTCGCGAGCAGCCGAACGGCTACACCGAGTACATCCTGCACAAGCGCCGGCGCGAGTTGAAGGCGGCCGGCTGACAAATCAGGCGAGGCGGGCGTCGAGCCACTCGATCCAGTGGCGCACCGGCGCCCGCGCGCCGTTCGCGAGATGAGTGATGCAGCCGATGTTGGCCGAGAGGATCACATCGGGCTGCTCGGCATGCAGCGCTTCGAGCTTGCGCTCGCGCAGTTGTTTGCTCAGCTCTGGTTGCAGAATGGAGTAGGTGCCGGCCGAGCCGCAACACAGGTGGCTCTCGGGGAGCGGTAATACTTCTGCGCCCAACGCACTGAGTAGCTGCTCCACGACGCCGCGAATCTTCTGTCCGTGCTGCAGAGTGCACGGCGGATGAAACACGACGCGTTCGGCCGGTTGCTGGCGGAGCTTGCTGGTCAGCTTGTCGGCATGTGGAGGCAGCAGCTCAGCGAGATCTTTCGTGAGAGCAACGATGCGCGCGGCTTTTTCCGCGTATGTCGGATCGTTGCGCAACAGGTGCGCATATTCCTTGACCATCGCGCCACAGCCGGATGCATTCATCACGATCGCCTCGGCGCCGGCTTCGACGTGCGGCCACCATGCGTCGATGTTGTGCCGGACTTCGATCGACGCCGCGTCGTGATCATTCAAATGATGTTTGATCGCGCCACAACAGCTTGCCGGGGGCGTGATCACCTCGATGTCGAGTGCATCCAGCACGCGGGCAGTCGCGGCGTCGATGCCGGGTGACATGGACGGCTGCACACAGCCAAGCGGCAGCAACATCTTGCGAGCGTGCGAGCGTTGCGGCCACGCGCCAGGGGCGCGTCGTTGCGGAACCTTGCCGCGAATCGATTCGGGCAGCAACGCTCGTACTGCCTGGCCGGTGCGCATCGCGGGCCCGAACAGCTTGCTCGTCAGGCCATGTTTCAGCGCCGAGCGCGCAACTCGTTCCGCAAACGGACGCTCGATCTTTTTCTCGACGATGGCGCGTCCGATGTCCACCAGCCGGCCGTATTGCACTCCCGAAGGGCAGGTCGTCTCGCAAGCGCGGCAGGTGAGGCAGCGATCCAGATGAAGTTGGGTGCTGCGGGTGGGCTCGGCGCCTTCGAGCACTTGCTTCATCAAGTAGATGCGGCCGCGGGGTCCATCCAGCTCATCGCCGAGCAGTTGATAGGTGGGGCAGGTCGCCGTGCAAAAGCCACAATGCACGCAGCGGCGCACGATCTCCTCGGCTTGCTTGCCTTCGGGCGTGTCTTTGATGAACTCGGCGAGTTGCGTTCTCATGGTCGAGGCGACGTCAGAGATCGAGGTAGAGCCGGCCGCGATTGAACAGGTTGAGCGGATCGAACTGCGCTTTCAGCCGTCGATGGATTGCTGCGAGCGGTGCCGGCAGCGGTGTGAACGCACCCGCCGAGCGATCGCCATTTCGAAACAGAGTCGCATGACCGCCGGCTCGTGTCGCGCACTCTCGCACCTGTTCGGCAGGCCGAGCGGTGCGCAGCCATCGTAGCGCGCCGTTCCATTCGATCAACTGCGGCTCGCCGATGGACAGGGCAGGGGCGGTCGAAGGCACTGACATTCGCCACAGCGGCGCGTTGTCGGCAAAGAACGGATGCGTCTGCTCGCGAATGCCGATCCAGAAAGCGTCCGCTTGCTCGTTGTCGAAGTCCTCGCCGCCGAGCTGATGACGCGCAGCTCTCACCGCGGCGGATGCGCCGGCCAGGCGCAAATACAGCGTGCCTTCATGCCACGCCGACGCCGACAGCGGCAGCGGCCGTCCCGCCCACTCGTTGAGTTTGGAGATGGCGGTGTCTGCGGTCATTTCGAAGCGCAGCGTGTGATGTGACATCGGACGCGGCAGCACCTTGATCGACACTTCGGCGATCACGCCGAGAATGCCCATCGAACCGGCGAGCACTCGCGAGACGTCGTAGCCGGCGACGTTCTTCATGACCGTGCCGCCGAAGGTCAGTAATTGACCGCGACCGTCGATCAGCTTCGCGCCGAGCACGAAATCACGGACGCCGCCATAAGTCGGCCCGAAAGAAACGCGCCGAGGGCCGGCCAGGCCGGCCGCGATACAACCGCCGATGGTCGCGTTGGCGCCGAAGTGCGGCGGTTCGAACGCGAGCAGCTGTCCGTTCTCGGCCAACAATTGCTCCAGCTCGGCGAGCGAAGTGCCAGCCCTCGCAGTGATGACCAGTTCCGTTGGCTCGTAGTCGACGATACCCGCGACGCTGCGCGGATCGAGGACGGTGCCCGAGGACGCATTCCCATAGAAGTCTTTGGTGCCGCCCGCTCGAATGAGCAGCGGCGTGTGCGCCTCCGAGGCGGCGCGCACGGTCTCGCACAGCTGGCTGAGTGATTGATCCATCAGAAGCGCGGCAAGTCGGGGAATCGAACATTGCCACCATGGACACGCATGCGTCCGTACTCGGCGCAGCGGTGCAGCGTCGGTACGACCTTGCCGGGATTGAGCAGGCCGGCAGGATCGAACGCGCTCTTCACGCCGAGAAAGGCGTCGAGCGTGGCTCGATCGAACTGCGAGCACATTTGATCCAGCTTCTCGACGCCGACCCCATGCTCGCCCGTCACCGTGCCGCCCATTTGCACGCACAGCTCCAGGATCTCGGCGCCGAAGGCTTCGGCGCGCGCCACCGAATCCGGATCGGCATCGTCGAACAGGATCAATGGATGCAAGTTGCCATCGCCGGCATGAAATACATTCGGACAGCGCAGCCCATACTTCGGCTCCAGCGCTTGAATCGCTTTCAAGACTTCGCCGAGCCGACGTCGCGGAATCGTGCCATCCATGCAGTAGTAGGCGGGCGAAGCTCGCCCGGCGGCGGGGAATGCATTCTTTCGGCCGGCCCAGAAACGCAAACGTTCGGCTTCACTGTTCGATACCTGAATCCGAGTGGCGCGCGCGGCCAGCAGCACTGCTGTCATGCGTTCGATTTCTTCGGCCACTTCTTCGGGCGTGCCGTCCGATTCGCATAACAACACCGCTGCGGCATCTAGATCGTAACCTGCATTCGCAAAGGGCTCGACCAGCCGAGTCGCGGCTCGATCCAGCATTTCCAGGCCCGCCGGGATGATGCCGTCCGCGATCAGCGCAGCGACCGCATCGCCGGCTTCGCCCACATCCGCGAAGCTGGCCATGATGCAACGAGCGGTCTGCGCCACTGGCACGAGGCGCACGGTGACTTCGGTAACGACCGCCAGCATGCCTTCCGAGCCGATGACCAGCGCCAACAGATCCAGACCGGGCGCATCCGGCGCGAGGCCCCCAAATTCCACCCACTCGCCTTCGATGGTGAGGCCGCGCACGCGCAGGACGTTGTGAACGGTGAGGCCGTATTTCAAACAATGCACGCCGCCGGAATTTTCGGCGACGTTGCCGCCGATGGTGCAGGCGATCTGACTCGACGGATCGGGCGCGTAGTACAGACCATGACGCGCTGCTGCTTCGCTGATCGCGAGATTGCGTACACCGGGCTGGACGGTTGCGGTTCTCGCGAGAGGATCGATCGAAAGAATCCGATTCAGCTTGGCGAGCGAGAGCAGCACTCCCGCATGATGGGGCAGCGCGCTGCCGGACAGGCCAGTGCCTGCGCCACGCGGGATGACGGGTACGTTGTGCTCATTACAGAGCTGCAGCACGCGTCGAACCTGATCCTCCGTGTCCGGCAGAGCCACGACCATGGGCAACTGGCGGTACAGCGTGAGCCCGTCGCACTCGTAAGGTCGGGTGTCCTCTTCTCGAAACAGAACCGCGTCTTCGGGCAGGAAGGCACGCAATGCGTCGACCAGACTGCGTTGCCGGGTCGCATCCACGGCCCGCGAGCGCTCGGCCGGTGGCGAAAGAGCATGCAAGGTGCTTTCCATGGTCGGAATCATAGAGGACTGACCGGTTCACCGCCCGCGTCGGCTTATACTCGCCGCGGATTCACTCAGGCAAAAGGAACCCTGCATGACGACCCATAGCCGACGAGAAGTGATCACTGCCGCCGCCGCGCTGGCTGGCGTCGCGGTAGCCGCCCAAGCCGACGCTGCGCCGTCTTCGGGCGCCCAAGCGGCGGGCAAGGCGGCAATTCCCCCGGTCGTGCACCATGTCTTCTTCTGGCTCAAGAATCCCAAGTCCAAGGAAGATCTGGCCCGACTGCTGGCGGGACTCAGGACGCTCGGCGCGATCGAAACCGTCAAAGCCATTCACATCGGCGTACCGGCCGAAACCGAGCAGCGCGGCGTGGTCGATGCCAGCTACAGCGCCTCCGAGATCTTGTGCTTCGAGGACGTCGCCGGCCAGAACGCCTATCAGGTGCATCCCATCCACAAAAAATTCGTCGCCGACTGCGAGCACCTGTGGGAGCGCGTCGTCGTTTATGACGTGAAGCCCGCGCCCTGAGCTGATCCCGCGACGGTGCGAGTCGTTCGATGACTCAGGATTGCGATTGGCTGCCGCGCTTGATCAAGTCGACCGTGGCGCGGGCGATGAGCTCCAGCGCGCTGGCGATGTCGCGGTGATAACGCACGCCGTCTTCGGTCAGCACGCTGCCGGCCGGCGTCCGTTCAATCAACTTGGTGCCGGTCCAGTCCTCGATGGCGCGCAAATGCCTGCTGACGACAGCGTGGTCACGGCATAAATACTGCGCCGCCTTGCGTACGCCGCCGAGGCGGGCGATGGCATCGAAGGCTCGCAATGTCTCGAACGGAGGAAGAGCTCGTCGAGACAACAACTGAACGGAGGAGTCGCTGGACGAGTCGGTATCGTGAGTGCTGACAGGAGCATCACTGGAAACAGTTTGCACGGATCACCTCGCCCCCTAGGGCTCTGCAGAAACCTCCATGGATTTGTTCGCGGAGCGTTGCCGGCAGCTGCGTATCCGTCGGCCGCATGGTGCCGATTCGTCACCTCCCGCGCAAGGCTGTGGACGTTGATTTTGCGCGTTCGGGCACGC
>Ga0164243_10007667_pt1 | contig 16078 bp, 7 predicted proteins | sample OricompcompostOP_FD_108781 | JGI IMG/M metagenome (GOLD analysis project Ga0164243, IMG submission 108781) | Organic Plus compost microbial communities from Emeryville, California, USA - Original compost - Organic plus compost (OP) | ecosystem: Engineered > Solid waste > Mixed feedstock >...
CCAAGGCAAAGCGCCCTGGGACTGGACCGACGGCTATGTACTGCGGCCCGGGCAGACCGGGGTGCTGGCCGTGACCAACGGTTGGCTCAACGTGACCTCGCCGACCGCCGACGACAGTTGGGGGCCGCGCGGCGCCGGCTATCTGGCCATCGGCACCTGCGCTGCCGGTGCGAACTGCGCCGGCGAAACCGTGCTGTATTCGGAAGGCACCATCACCGCCGCCACCAACAAGTCGTTCGAACTGGGCGAGTCCGTGCGCTATGGCACCCGCAACCTGGTGCTGGCCGTGGGCGGCATCAACGTGGGTAGTGCCGCCGCGCTGGCCCAGGCCAATGCCGCGGGCGTCCTGCCCGCGGGGCTGACATTGAACCAGACCGTGCTCGACCGGCTGCTGCGCGGCGACACCCGCAGCGGCGCGCCGGCACTGGAAAACCTGGTCTTGAACGCGAGCGATTCGGTCAACTTCTACGGCAGCGTGGACCTGAGCACCATCGATCCGGCGACGGGCAGATCGGCGCTGGAACGGCTGGTGCTGGGCACGCCGGCCATCTACGGCCACGGCGGCGCCGGCGACCTCGCCCGCATCGAGACCGACATCCTGGTCTGGAACGGCGCGACCACGCCGGCGGCCAGCGTCATCGCCGGGGGCGCGGGCACGGGCAGCGGCCGCTTTGTGGTCGACGCGAAGACCATCGAGTTCGGCTACGGCCCGCAAAGCCAGCCCGATACCGTGGCCACGCATGCTCGCCTGGCGCTGGGCTTTGCCAATGTGGACCTGAATGCCGGCGAACGTATTACCGCCAACCACAAGGGCGACCTGGCGGTGTATCAGTCCCAAGGCGCTTGGGACGCCACGACCAAGGCATGGACCTATAGTGGCGGCAACCTCAACGTCAATACCCCGCTGCTTACCGGCCAGGCCGGCTCGGTCAATGCCATCAAGGCCGGCGGCGCCATCGCCATCGCCGCACCGGCAGGCGTGGTCGTGCCCCCGGCTGAGCCTGCCACGCTGGCCGAGGCGCTGGGCGCCGAGTTGGCGCTCGATGCCGGTACGCATCTCGTACTCGATACCGCTGTGGTGCTGCCTAGCGGCAGGCTCACGCTGTCGGCGCAAGACGAGGTGCGCCTGGCAGCCGGGGCGCAGTTGGACCTGGCCGGCCGCAAGATCGATTTCTTCGACGTGGGCAAATACAGCTGGGGCGGCGACGTAATGCTTTCAAGTCGTCACGGCAACGTCGTCCAGCATGCTGCCTCGATAATCGACCTTGGCGCCGAATACAACCGCGCCGGCAAGCTGACGGCACGGGCGCTTGAAGGCATGGTCGACCTGGCTGGCGGCATTGTGGGCGCCAGCACTGGTCACTATGATGCAGGCGGCACGCAAGTTCCATTTGCAGCTGGCTACCTCGACTTGCGCGCGCAGCGCATCGCCGACTTCGCCGGCCTGAACGAACGGCTCACGCAAGGCGGCGTGTTCGGCGGGCGCAGCTTCCAGCTCAAGCAGGGCGACCTGGTCATCGGCAACGAACTGAAGGCCCGAGAGATCAATGTCTCGGTGGACAACGGCAGTCTGAGGGTAACGGGACGGGTCGACGCCAGCGGCGAGCAGGCCGGCAGCATCCGACTGGCTGCCAACAACGGCGTGACGATTGCCAGCAGCGCGGTGCTCGACGCCAGCGCCAGCGTATTGCGCCGCGACAGCTACGGACAGGCCATCGAGGCGCCCAACCGCGCCGTCATTGAGATCGACTCGGGCGGTGGCCGCCTGGTGCTGGCCGACGGCGCGCGCATGGAGCTGGGCGTGGCGGGCGCCAGCGCCGACTACGGCACGGTGGCGCTCAATGCGCCGCGCCTGGGCGGGGCCACCGGCAACGACGTCGACATCGATGCCAGCGGCAACATCGCGATTACGGGCGCCAAGTCCATCGCGGTCAACGCCTTTTACACCTACGATGATGCCAGCCCCGGCGCCGATACCGCGGTGGATGGGCGCAGCTACCAGCGCATCGACCAGGCCTACCTGGACGAGAAACACGGCGACAGTGTTGCGTTCATCGGCAACGCACTGGCCAACGGCACGCTGATGAACGGCAAGCTCGTCGGCCTGCGCCGCTATACCGGGCAGTTCCACCTGCGCCCCGGTGTGGAGATCGTGAGCAACGCGGCGCTCAATCCCGACGGCGACCTGCACGTCGATGGCGACATTGACCTGTCGGGCCATCGCTACGCCAGCGTCAATCCGCACACGGCAAGGACGTCCGTCTACGGCTCGGGCGAAGCCGGCGCGCTGGTGCTGCGCGCCGCCGGCGACCTGACGCTTTTCGGCAGCATCGCCGACGGCTTCGACACCTCGAAGCTCGGCGTGACCGCCGACGACAATGGCTGGGTGCTGCCCGCCGGCCGGATGCCCTTTGGCGGCGACCTCGTCATCCCGCACGGCGCCATGGCGACGCTGGATGCCGGCACCAAGTTCGCCGCCGGCCGCACGCTGAACTACGACGTGCCGATCGCCGGTGTCACGCTGCCGGCCGGCACGCTGCTGCCTGCAGCCATGCCGTTGGCGCAGCCCCTGGCCCTGCCTGCCGGCACGGTACTGGGCGCGGCGGTGCTCGATGCCGGCGGCAACGTGGTGCATGCGGCCGGCACGGTGCTGCAGGCGCCGCTGACACTGGACCCCGGCATGCAGCTGGCCGCGGGTTTTCGCCTGCCGGCCGAGGCGCACATCGCGGCCACGGTCTGGCCTAAGGGCGTGGCGCTGCCGGTGGTCATGACGCTGTCTCAGCCGCTGACGCTGGCCAAGGGCGCCGTCGTGCCATCGGAGACCGACGTGGTGCTGACCGGCGGCGCCCAGGTGGTGAACCTGCGTCCCACCGGCACCGACGGCACCCAGGGCCGGACCCTGGCGCTGGCGCCGATGCTGGCGCCGGGGTCGCAGTCGTGGGACATCCGCCTGGTGGCTGGCGCCGACCTGCAAGCGGCGGATTCACGCTTGACGCAGGTCAATACGACGGCTCGGCTGCGCTTGGCCGATCCCCATTTCGGTCTGGGCGCCGTGATCACCGAGGTCCCGGGTAGCGGCGGCGGATCCTCTTATGTGTGGGGTGATCTGAGCCAGTATCAGGCCTTGATCGACATGATGGGACTCAGTGAGCTTCTCACCTTTACGCCTGTGTCGGGCGAGCCTGTCACGCAGGCGCAGATTGACGAGCTGATGATGTGGGGGATGATTGGCTCGAGTCCCGATGAATTGAATGGCTTCGGCATGGGGGATATGGTCGGTGTGGTCCAGCCAGGTTTTGTGTGGGGCGACCTGAGCCAGTATCAGGCCTTTGCGGACATGATGGGGCTCACTGAGCTGCTCACTTTTACGCCTGTGTCGGGCGAGCCTGTCACGCAGGCGCAGATCGACGAATTGATGATGTGGGGGCTGATCGGATCGAGTCCTGATGAATTGAATGGCTTCGGCATGGGGGAGATGGTCAGCGGGTCGGCCGGCGGACCGCCCGAGACAGTCACGTCCTACCATCCGGCGCGCCAGCAGTTGTTCAGCGTTCTGCGCACCGGCACCGGCGACCTGGACCTGATCTCCGGCGGCGACGTCGAGATGACCTCGCTCTACGGCGTCTACACGGCCGGCACGCAGTCCGCTTCCCTGGGTGGAGCCTACGACCAGGCCCGTGGCCGTTTGACGGACGGCACCGTGCTGCGCCCCGAAGGCGCGTCGTTCGAGGGCTTGGTCGACGGCGGCCCCGACAGTTTGTACGCAGCCTGGTATCCGGAACAGGGCGGCAACGTGCTGGTCCGCGCGCAAGGCGACCTGAAGGGCGATCTGGTCGGCAACAACGAGGGCAAGGGCGATATTGGCTACACCTTCGCCAATACCCGCCAGCAGATCGCCAGCACGGCGGTGGGCAACTGGCTGTGGCGCCAGGGCACCGGCAGCGTCGAGGCGGGCGCGCACGCGCTGCCCACGGCGTGGTGGATCAACTTCGGCACCTACGTCGCTGGTGGGGCCAATGGCGCTCGCGACGAATACGGCACATGGTTGTTCGGCAATGAACCCTTCCTGGTGGGCTTTACCGGTGTCGGCACTCTCGGCGGCGGTAACCTCACCGTGGAGGCCGGCGGCAACGCCGGCATGATCGATGCGCGCGGCATCCAGGCCACCTGGGACGAGACCCGCCACACCCCGCGCAGCCAGGGCCTGCATCTGGCCGTGGCCAGTACCGGGCGTATCACGCCGGACGGCGTACTGATGCAGACCGGCGGCGGCGACCTGGCGCTGCGCCTAGGCGGCAGCTTGAATCCGGATCCGGCGCTACGGGTCAACGAGCACGACCTCAACAGCACCTTCGTCAACCTGCGCGGCGCTACCGCCATCGACGCCGCGGCCATGGGCGGCGTGAAACTGAGCTATGGCGGGATGGACCAGATGGATTCGCGCCTGGGCAACGTCTACGCGGCCGGCGGCGGGGAAGCTACCGGCGGGCCGATTCTGGTGCTTGGCGATTCCGCGGTCCGTATCGAGACCCGCGGCGATCTGGTGCTGGGCGGCACGGCCGATCCGGGCCGTACGCTGCTGCTCAATGCAACGCCCTTCTCCTACCAGGGCACAGCTCACGACGGCGACGGTTGGACCTGGTTCTCACTGTGGACGCCGGCGACGGCCATCGATTTGTTCAGCGCGGGCGGCAACTTGACGCCGACCACGACCTGGGACGAACGGGACCTCAACGAGACCGTGCGCGGAGGCGGCAAGGGCCGCAATCAGTCGGCCAACGGCGACGGCTCTTTCTATCCATCCGTGCTGCGCGCGGCGGCCGCCAACGGCAGCCTGTACTACGGCGCCAGCGCCAGCAGCGCGCGCCACGTCGGCGTCGGTATCATGCGCTACGCGCACGGCACGGTGCTGGCGCCTGCGCCGGTGGGCGCGCAGTTCGTCAATGCCACCGGAACGGGCGAGCTGCAACTGCTGGCGCAGGATTCGATCCAGGGCGCGGGATACGTGTTCTCGACCTCCACGGCCGACCCGCGGGGGATGGCCAGTCCGTTCCGCCCTGGCTTCGTCGGCAAGCTGGCCGAAACCGGCGGCGGTCAGTACGGCACCGATCCGCTGCTGGTTCACAATGCCGCGGCCGACGCGGCGCTGCTCAACGACTGGCTGGCCAGCAGCGGCACCTTGGGGCGTGGCAATACCGCTGCGTTGTTCACCTTCGGCGGCCCAGCGACCGTGGCGGACGCGGTCGTGGGACGGGAGCCGTCGCGCTACTACGCGGTGCAAGGTGACATCGTCGGGTTGCGTGTCGGCCAGGAAGTGCTGCTGGGCTTTCCAGCGGGCGCGGCCGGGTCGCGCTACGAGGCATCGGGCCCGGTGGCCATACGCGCCGGCCGCGACATCGTGGGTTCCGGCACGCCGCTGGGCAAGAAGGATCCGACGGCAGGTCGCCTGAGTTCTACCGATTCGACCCGTGGCAACTTGATCGCGCATGCCTATGCCGATGAGATCTCGGTGGTGCAAGCCGGCCGCGACCTGCGCGACAGCAGCTTCTACATCCTCGGTCCGGGCCTGCTCGATGTCTCGGCCGGCCGCCACGTCTATCTGGGCAACAGAGGCGAACTGAAGAGCCTGGGGCCGATCAACGGCGCCGCGTCCTCGGGCGAGCGCAGCGGCGGCGCCGGTATCTCGGTCTCTGCCGGCATGGGAGAGGGTGCATACTGGGACGCTTTTGCCGAGCGTTATCTGAATCCTGACAACCAGGCGAATCCGGATTTGCCCTTTGCCGACCAGCCTGGCAAGGCTGTCATCACCTACGGCGGTGAGCTGACGCTGGGGCAATGGCTGCAAAGCGAGTTCGGCTATACCGGCGATGAAGCCGGGGCCGAAGCATTCCTGGCGCAGAAACAGGCCGAACTCGATGCGGCGCGGATCACTGCGACCGCCGAGGGCCGTACCGCGGCCAACCGCTCGCTCGCGCGCGAATTCCGAGCGGAAAGCCAACTGCGCTTGGTGAATTGGTTGAGCGAACGTTTCGGTGGTGCCAATGGCCTGGGCTTGCACTTCGATGCGGCCACCACGGACGCGCGCGCCTTTTTTAACGCTTTGCCGCCGGATCAGCAGCGGGCCTACCTACGCAATGTCTATTACGCGGAACTGCGCGAGTCGGGCCGCGAGTACAACGATCCCGACGGCAAGCGCTTTGGCAGCTATCTGCGCGGCCGCGAAGCCATCGCCACCCTGTTCCCCGCACAGGATGTGCAAGGCCGGGCGCTGACGTACGAGGGCGACCTGACGATGTTCAGCAGTGCGCTCTACTTTAACGCCGACTATGTATCCAACAACATTGGCCGCCCCCGCCCCACACCGGGCGTGACCTACATTACCAAGGCGCAGTGGGAAGCGATGGGCAGCCCCGGTTACAACGTGTCGTTTTACGATGTACTGGACGCCGGTATCCACACCAATTTCGGGGGCGATATCAGCATCATGACGCCAGGCGGCCGTACCCTGGTGGGCATCGATGGCGGGTTCAATCCAGGTCCGGGTTCGGGCGTGATCACACAGGGCGATGGGAACATCAATCTCTACGCGCTTGACAGCATCTTGATGGGCCAGAGCCGTATCTTCACGACCTTTGGCGGCAGCATCCTGGCCTGGTCTGCCGAGGGCGATATCAACGCTGGCCGCGGCAGCAAGACCAGCATGGTCTATACGCCCCAGCGCCGGGAATACGACAGCGTAGGCAACATCGCGTTGTCTCCCTCCGCGCCCACGACCGGCGCGGGCATTGCCACACTGAACCCCATCCCGGAAATCCCGCCCGGCGACATTGACTTGATTGCACCCTTGGGTACAGTCGATGCGGGCGAGGCGGGTATCCGGGTGTCAGGCGACGTCAACATTGCTGCGTTGAGGGTGGTCAATGCAGAGAATATCCAGGTCCAAGGCGAATCCACAGGGATTCCCATGGTGGCGGCAGTCAACGTCGGCGCGTTGACCAGCGCCAGCGCAGCGGCGTCCACCGCTGCCTCTGCCGCATCCGATGCAGCAAGAGGTGCGCGCGCTGCCGCGCAGCGTGCGTTGCCCTCGATCATCAACGTCCAGATTCTGGGCTTTGGCAACGAGCCCATCACCAGCGCTCCGCCACCTGCCAGCTCGTCTGCGCCGGTCATCCAGCCGCTGTCCTATCGTCCAAACGGCGTGGTCCAAGTCGTCGGCACGGGCCCCCTGACGGCCGAACAGTTGGCAAGCCTGACACCGTCAGAGCGGCGCAATCTTGCGCAGTAGAGGAGCATCGCTAAAAAGGGGGCGCCAGCCCCCTTTTTAGCGACTGCAGTACGAGCTCGCAATGAGCACAGCCGCACGGTGCAACGCGTACCGTCTTTGCCCCTCTAGTCAGCAGCCATTGTCCCGAGCATGCTGCGCTTCACAGGTGCGCGTCCACCACTCAGTACCCACTGCATAGCGTCTTTCCTGCTCCACACAAATTTCTCCGTGAAGTTTTTGTGACATTGAGCACTCCCCACGTCTGTCATTCGTCTAGCAATCAGTAAACGCTGGTCATTGCCGGTTCGTAAAAGTGATCGGTTTGATCGACCGGCTTTTCGTGATTCACAGGCGGCCGCTGCGCGTTGCTGATGCCTTGCGGCTCCGTGACTCGCGGCGAATTCTAATCAGGATTGAGTGCGGTTCTATGCATGAATTGAACAACGCAGGCCACGGCGTCTGTCTCAGGATTTTTAGCGCGGCTCTCGCGGCGCTAGGTATACATGCCTGTGTAAACGCCCAATCATCGGTGGGCACCGATAGCGCCGACCCCGTTGCTGCCGCTGCTTCACAGCAGGCCGACGCCCGCCGTGTGAACGTCAGCGAGTACATCGTGCGGGGCAATTCCGTATTGACCGCGCGCGACATCGAAAAGGCCGTTTACGCTTATCTGGGACCCGACCGCACGATGGCCGACATTGAGGCGGCCCGCGATGCCTTGCAAGAGGTCTATCACCAATCAGGTTACCAATCTGTGTACGTCGACTTGCCTGAACAGCAGGTCAGCGGCGGTGTGGTGATCTTGCAAGTGACCGAAACCAAGGTGGGGCGCTTGCGCGTGGTGGGTGCCAAACATTACTCGCCGCTGGAAATCCGCGATGAGGTTCCTGCCTTGAAAGAAGGCGAGGTTCCGGATTTCAACGAAGCTCAAACGCAGTTGACTGCCTTGAATCGTACGGCCAGCCGCCAGGTCATGCCCCTGGTGCGTGAGGGCAAGATGCCCGGCACCATGGACGTCGATCTGCGCGTCGAAGACAAAAGCCCCTGGAACGCCAGCGTGGGCTTGAACAACGACTACAGCGCCGACACCGAAAAACTGCGGGCGATGGTCACGCTGGGCCACGATAACCTGTGGCAGCGCGGGCATGCGTTCTCGGTGACCTATTTCACCGCACCCGAGGAGCCTTCCAACGCCAAAGTGTGGTCGGGTTCCTACACCATGCCCTTATCCGGAAAGTGGAGCCTGCAGTTTTCCGGCTATCACTCCGATAGCAACGTGGCCACGATCGGCGGCACCAACGTGCTGGGCAAGGGTTATTCCTTCGGCATGATGGCTACCTACGCCATGGAGCCATTAGGCAATTGGCACAACTCCTTGTCCGTCGGTGTGGACTACAAGAACTTCGATGAGAGCCTGATGTATGGCGGGGACGGCGACGAGGTCCCGTTGAAATACGTGCCGTTCACCTTGGCATACGACGGCTACCGCTATACCGAAACATCGCAAAGCTCGGTCAGCCTGAGCGTGGTCGGTGCCACGCGTACCTCGTTCGGCGTGAGCAGCAGCGACGAAGAGTTCGACTACAAGCGCTATATGGCCAGCCCCAGCTTTGCGCTGTTGCGCGGCGACCTGACTCACACTCAGACAGTCGGCAACGATTGGCAGGCTTTCTTGCGCACGGGCTTTCAGTTGGCCTCGGGCGCGCTGGTGTCCAACGAACAGTTTTCGGCCGGAGGCGCCACCAGCGTTCGCGGCTATCTGGCAGCCGAACGCTCGGCTGACGAAGGCCTGATGGCCTCTCTCGAATTGCGCACTCCTTCGCTGTCGCGCTGGTTGGGGCCTCAGGTGAATGAATGGCGTTTCTTCGCCTTTAGCGACTGGGCCTTTATGCGCCTGCGCGACCCGCTGCCCGACCAAGAGAGGTCTTTCGGTTTGGCCAGCGTCGGCCTGGGCACACGTATGCAGCTGTTCGATTGGCTGCATGGCGGCCTGGTTTGGGGCTATGCCCTGCGTGACGGCGATGTCACCAAGAAAAACGAATCGCGCGTGAATTTCAACCTGCGCGCCAACTTTTAACCCTTACGCATGACGGACTACCGGAGCACGGCAACCATGCAACGCTTACTTTTTCTCATGCTGGCCTTGATGGCCAGTGTGTTTCCCTTGACTGCCAACGCTTGGTGGCAGGCCGACTGGAATTTTCGCAAGCAGATTTCTGTCGACACGACCGCGCAGGCCGGGGCCATCAATGAAAACGTCGGCCGCATGCCGTTACTGGTGCGCTTGCACACCGGCAACTTTGCGTTTGACGGCGTGAACGAGAAAGGCGCCGATCTGCGCTTTGTGACCAGCGACGATCAGACGGTGCTGAACTACCAGATCGAGAGCTTTGATCCCTTGCTGGGCATGGCGTTGGTGTGGGTGGACATTCCGGATGTCGTCGGTGCGCAGCGCCAGGACATCTGGATGTATTACGGCAACCAGAAAGCACCTGCCACCTCGAACGGCCAGCTCGCGTTCGACCCGAACTACACCTTGGTGTATCACTTTAATGGTGCGCCGGATGCGCCGCCGCGCGATGCCACGGCCTATAGCAACCACGCCCAGACTGCGTTGGCAGGCATGGTCGATGGGGTGATGGGGCGTGCGGCGCAGTTCGTGGGCGGCGCCCCGCTGATGTTGCCGGCCAGCCCTTCGCTGGCCGTGCCGGCCGCAGGCGCGTTCACATTCAGCGCCTGGGTGCGCTCGGACCAGGCCGCGGGTGCGCAATTGATCTACGCGCGTCGCGATAGCGGCAATGCGTTGTTGATCGGCGTGGATAACGGTGTCCCCTTTGTCGAAGTCAATGGTCAACGCACGCAGCCCGGTCAACCTTTGTCGCCGGCCGCGTGGCAACACTTGGCAGTCACGGCCGATGGCCGCCAGGTCGTGCTCTATGTCAACGGTCAGGCGAGTGCAACGCTGGCCACCAGCTTGCCGCCGCTGAACACGATCGCCGCCATCGGGGCCGATGTTCCAGCTCAATCCACGCCGGCCGTCGCGGCGCCCACAAACCCTGCGCCATCTGCCGACACCCCTGCAACCCAAGGGACCGCGGCCGCATCAGAATCTGCTGGCGCTGCAGCGCCAGCCGCCCCGGTCGCGACCTATGCACCGTTCATCGGTGCCATCGACGAAATCCGTTTATCCAAGACCGCTCGATCCGCTGCGCTGATTCTGGCCGATGCCGTATCCCAGGGGGCAGAGTCGCGCCTCGTCGTCTACGGTGCCGACGAAGAACAATCCGGTTTTGGTTTTGGTGGCCTGGGCTATTTGCTGAACGCCGTGCCGCTGGATGCCTGGATCGTGATCGCGGTACTGGTCTTCATGATGCTGCAATCCTGGGTCATCATGGTGTCCAAGAGCCGCAAGGTCAAACGCGTGGAGCAAGGCAATGCGGCATTCCGCGAAGCCTTTGCCAAAGTCGGCAACCGCCTCGAAATGTTGATCGACGACACGGCGTTGAAAGGCCGTATGCAAGACGCGCCGCTGTGGAACCTGTACGAAGTCGCGGTCAACGAACTGCGTGTGCGCCGTTCGCAAGGCGCTGACACCACGTCGATTTCCGCCGCCACCATCGAAGCTATCCGCGCTTCCATGGATGCCGTGCGGACCAAAGAATCCCAGGCACTGGGACGTCGCATGGGCGTGTTGTCCAACGCGATTGCGGGCGGGCCATACATCGGGCTGCTGGGTACTGTGCTCGGGATCATGGTGGTGTTCCTGGGGACGGCCATGGCTGGCGACGTGAATATCAACGCGATCGCCCCGGGTATGGCTGCCGCGCTGCTGGCCACTGCCATGGGCCTGTTCGTCGCGATCCCGGCACTGTTTGGCTACAACCGTCTGCAGGGGCGCAACAAAGATGTCGGCGCCGACATGCGCGTATTCGTAGACGAGTTCGTGACGCGTCTGGCCGAGGTACACGGCGAAAGCCAGGCCGCCGAGGCCGCCCATCAGGGCCGTCGCACACCGGCATCGGTCAAACCCGAAGCCGCCGTTGTTTAAAGGAGAGCGCACATGGCATCTGTGTCCTCGACCCCTGATGACGACGACGGCGTACCGGTCGACAGTATCAATATCACGCCGTTGGTTGACGTGCTGATGGTGGTGCTGGTGATGTTCATCCTGACTGCCACGGCGCAAGTCGCGGGCATTCAAGTCAACCTGCCCAAGGCCAGCAGCACTGTATCGCTGGCGCAGCCCAAGACGAAAGCCATTTCGATCAACGAGAGCGGCCAGGTTTTCCTGGACGCTTATCCGGTCACCTTGCCCGAACTGGAAGATCGATTGCGCACGGAAAAGGCGCTGAATCCCGATTTTCCCGTCATCGTCCGTGGCGACGCCATCGTGCAGTACCAGAAAGTCGTCGAAGTGCTGGATATGCTGCGCCGTCTCGAGCTGTCCCAGATTGGTCTAGTCACCGGCAAGCCGACCTCGTAGAGCGCGCAACATGTCGTCGAACATTCCTGATCCAACCGACCGCCAGGACGCCGGGCGAGGCAAAGACCGGCGCGTGCGCATCGCCAAAGGCGTAGGGGTCGTGGCGGTGGTGGCCGTGCTGGGCTATTTCCTCTGGCAATGGGCCAACGATATGGCCGGCGTGAAGCGCGAGGCCCCGAAGGTAGCCACCATCATTCCGCTGCCCCCGCCGCCGCCTCCGCCGCCCGAACCGGAGCAGCCTCCTCCCGAGCCCGAGCAGAAAGAGGAAGTTGTCGAGCCCGAACCCGAGCCCGAACCCGAGCCTCAGGACGAACCCCCGCAGCCCAAGGAAGAAGCGCCGCCGTCGCCCTCCGATGACCTGGCCAAGCCCATGCAGATGGACGCCGACGCGCAAGCCGGCAGCGATTCTTTCAACATCGGCGCAGGAAAAGGCGGCGGCATGGCGGGGTCCGGAGGCGGCCGCGCAGGCAATGCGACGTACAGCCAATACATGGCCTACGCCCTGCAGAAAATCCTGCGCGAGGACGACCGCACCCGCAATCTGACTTTCCGCATGACCGTCAACATCTGGCTCAACGCGACGGGGCAGATTCTGCGCGTAGAGATCGCGCGCTCCAGTGGTGATGCCGACGTGGACGAGCGAGTGATTGCCGCATTGCGTGCCGTGCCTGCGCTGGACGAGCGGCCGCCGGCCTCCGTCAGCATGCCTGTGCGCGCGTCGTTGACGGGCCGCCGCCCGTCCTGATCGAGCTGTCTTGAACATGATTCTTAGATTCGGAGTTTGCAGATGAAATTCACATCCACACGATTGGCTAGCGCTGTAGCCGTCGCGCTGGTGGTAGGCGTGGGCCCGGCCGTCGCGCAGGGCCAGGCGTCGCCCAACGCCACTATCAATCTGATTCGGCTATTGGTCCAGCAGGGCGTGCTGAAACAGGATCAAGCCGACGCCCTGGTCCAGCAAGCCGAATCGGAAGCGGCCGAGGCGCAAAAGGCGCAAGCCCAGGCCGCCCCGGCACTGCAGGTGGGGGCGGCAGGCGCCGCAGTGGCTCAGCCGGGCGACGTGCGCGTGACCTATATCCCCGAATCGGTGCGCGACAGTATTCGCGACGAGGTCAAAGCCGAAGTCATGGTCCAGGCCAAGGCCGAAAACTGGGCGCAACCCAATACCTTTCCTGATTGGGTTTCCCGCATCACCGTCGAAGGCGATGTGCGGGCTCGCTACGAGTCGCGCCTGTACGACTCCTATAACAGCGACACGATCGTCGACTTCAACGATTGGAACCGCAACGGTCCTGTCCCTGTCGTCGTCAATGGCCAAGACTATCCGCTGGAGATGCCATTCCTGAATACCCGCAAGGACCGCCGCAACATGCTGCGTGCCCGCGCGCGTCTGGGTGTGAAGGCTCAGATCTCGGATCAATGGATGGCGGGCATCCGGTTGGCCACCGGCAGCGACGACAGCCCAGTGTCCACGACGCAGACGCTGGGCGGCGGCATGGACAAGAAGGATATCTGGCTGGATCAGGCCTATATCACCTACCGGCCTGCACAGTGGGCCAGCATTACGGCAGGGCGCGGGGCCAATCCCTTTGTGTCCACCAATATGCTGTATTCGGATGATTTGAACTTCGACGGCATCTCGGCGCAGTTCAAGCAGGCGCTGCAAGACAGCCCGGTGACACTATTCGGCTCCTTAGGCGCGTTTGCCCTGGAGAACACCTTCGGCAGCTGGAGTGATAGCAGCTGGAGCGAGGGCGAGACGGAAAACAAGTGGTTGTTTGGCGCGCAGATCGGCGCACGTTGGGAACTGGACAAACGCAATACGCTGACCGGTGCGTTGGCCTATTACCGTTTCGACAATATCGAAGGCCAGCGTTCCTCGCCCTGCCTGACGACCTCGGCCGTGTGCGACACCGACTGGTCGCGTCCCGCTTTCATGCAGCACGGCAACACGGTGTTCCTGCTGCGTGACCTGATGGCCGCTGTACCGGGCAATCCCGCCGATCCTGCCAACGATCAATATCAATACGTCGGCCTGGCCTCCAAATTCAATTTGCTGGACGTCAATCTGATCTGGGATACCCAGATATTCGACGGCATGGGTCTGCGTTTGCACGGCAACTATGTTCGTAACCTGGCCTACGACGAAGACAAAATGGTCGGTCGTGCGGGCGGCATCAACAACGTGGCCAACAATCGGACGGGCGCAAACAACGATTCGATCGAAAGCGGCCCCAACGCCTGGATGCTGCAAGCTTCGCTCGGTCGCGGACTCGATCTGCGTGCCCGAGGCGATTGGATGGTGTTCGCGGGATACAAATACATCCAGCCTGATGCCATGCCTGACGGCTACAACGATTCCACCTTCCACTTGGGCGGCACTAACGCTCGAGGCTATTTCCTGGGAGGCGGTTACGCCTTTGACAAGAACGTCTACGGCCTGCTGCGTTGGACCAGCACCAAGGAAGTCTATGGTGCTCCGTACTCCGTCGACGTCCTGCAGGCGGAAGTCAACGCGCGCTTCTAAGGTGGTTCGCACTCATGACAACTTTATATTTTTCTCGTCGTCACGCGACGATCCGCCAAGAGCCAGTGTCCCGGCGCGGCTTGCGTTTTCCTTGGACGGGGCTGTGGCTGGCCCTGTCGGTAGTGTGGGCCGCGCCGGCCGCGCACGCGCAAAGCATGGAGGAACGCCTGCGGTCGGAATTGCGCAACGTCACCCAGCAATTGCAGCAAGTGCAGAGCGAGCGCGCTCAAACCCTCGCCGCCAAGGCCACCGCTGAGGCGCAGCGTGAAGCGGCACACAAGGACAACGAGCAACTGCGTGCCCAGATTGCGCAGCTGCGTAAGCAATTGGGCGTCGCGCAAGACGAAGCCGGCAAACTGGAGGCCGTACGCGAAGCCGCCCACGCCCAGGTGGCGGCCAGCCATGCGCAGATCGACAAGTTTCGCGGCGCTTACGAGGAACTCCTGGGAATGGCGCGCGCCAGCGAGGCCAAGCGCCTCACCCTGGAGGCCTCCTTGAAAGACCGCGATGGCCTGTTGACGATGTGCGAGCAAAAGAACGCTGACATGTATGCCGCCGGCAAAGAATTGCTGTCGGCCTACGAAGCATTCGGGACGGGCGACATGCTGAAAATCCGGCAGCCCTTTGCGGGGCAGGCTCGCGTGTTGTTCGACGAGCAAGCCCAGGCGCACGGCGACAAACTGTACGAGGCCCAGTTCAACCGCGACGCGGCCGCCGCCCAATCGCGCAAACAGGAAACGTCCAATCAGCCAGCAGCAGCGGACAACGCGTCGCGCCCCGCCAAGAACTGAGTTTTCATTTTTTTTACATGGAAAGATCACACAATGACTGACAGCACTACTCTCGTCCAGACCGTCACAGCCGAAAGCCTGACCCAGCTGTTGCAAGATGCGGGCTACCGCGTGAACCGTTCCGAACAGAACGGTTCGGTGCAGTTGCTCAGCGCCAGCCAGGGGGTGGGGTTCTCCGTCCGTTTCGGCAACCCGGGTCCGCAAGCAGGCGAGTTTGTCGACTACACGCTGAGTTGCGCGTTGCGCGTGCAAGGCGAGCTGTCTGCTGACTTCGTCGCTGGTTGGAACGTGGCCAAGCGTTTCGCGCGCCTGACGGTGCAGGGCGGTTCGTTCCTGGTACTGGAGTTCGACGTCATCGTTGCCGGCGGCGTCAGCCAGTCTCACGTGCGTGCCGTGACCGAGTTGTGGGACCACTTGCTGCAGGAATTTCTCTTGTTCCTGCGCCAGTATGCCCACCAGACGGTGGCATCACAGCAAGGCGCGAGCAGTGTTGCTCCGCAGGATCAGGCTGTTGCGGTAGAAGAGGGCAGTGCGCAATCCGCCGCGGTGCATGACGCCGCGTAGTTGTGTTGTGTCCATTCCGAGAGTCCTTATGAACGAAAGCAATATCTTGCGTGTGGCCGCCATGCTTGGGTTGAGCGCGGCATTGTTGGGCGGTTGCGGCGATGGCGGCGATGCGCACGCGCAATCGCAGGGCGCGCCGAACACGCCGGTCCCGGCGGCGAGTGGGGCCGCCTCCGGGCCGGTCACTCAAAGCGCAGGCAAGGCCGCGCCATCCAAGATCGACGTCAGCAAACCCGTGGCCACGCTGGGCACCATTTCGATTTCGCGTGCCGACATGGATGCGGTCCTGCGCGGTTTGCCGTCCGAGCAGCGTCTGCAGTTACAGGCCGACCGGGCATCGCTGGATCAGTGGCTGCGCGGGCGCTTGGCCGAAAAAGCGTTGATCGAACAGGCTACCCTGCAGGGCTGGCCCGAACGTCCGGAAATTCACCGCGTGCTGGAGCTGGCCC
>Ga0164243_10007669_pt1 | contig 16076 bp, 14 predicted proteins | sample OricompcompostOP_FD_108781 | JGI IMG/M metagenome (GOLD analysis project Ga0164243, IMG submission 108781) | Organic Plus compost microbial communities from Emeryville, California, USA - Original compost - Organic plus compost (OP) | ecosystem: Engineered > Solid waste > Mixed feedstock >...
ACGGTCATGCCGCGGAACGGCTTGGCGATCTGGAACGTACGGGCCACGCCGTGCCGGGCGATGGTCCACGGCTTGGCTCCGGTGAGGTCGCGCCCGTCGATCAGCACCCGCCCGGCGCTGGGCCTGAGATGGCCGGTGACCAGGTTGACGAACGTGGACTTGCCCGCGCCGTTCGGCCCGATCACGCCGAGCGTCCGCCCCCGCGGCACGCTGAAGGACACGTCGCGCACCGCCTCGAGCCCGCCGAACCGGCGTCCGAGGCCGCGCACCTCAAGTACGGGGACGTCGTCCGTCACAGCCGGTACCTCCGGACGTTGGCCAGCAGGGAGTACTCCCCGTGCCGCCGCGCCTCGCGCACGTAGTTCACCGCCCCCTGCGGCAGCAGCACCACCGCCACGATGATCACGATGCCGAGGATGAAGATGTGTGCCTCGGTGTAGTTCTGCCGCAGCCACTCCGACGCGAACTGCAGCGCGACCGCGCCGAGCACCGGGCCGAGCACGGTGCCGGCGCCGCCGAGCATCACCATGATCACCATCAGCACGGTGATCTCCACGTCGAACAGCCGGTCCGGAAAGATGGTGATCTGCTGGAACGCGTACGCGGCGCCGACCAGGCCGGTGAGGAACCCGGACAGGCCGAGCGTGAGGACCTTCGTGCGGGTGGTGTTCACCCCGGCCGCGCCCGCCGCGTCCTCGTCCTGGTGGATGGCGCGCAGCGCGAGCCCGTACCGGCTGCGCCCGACCAGCCCGCCCGCCAGCACGGCCACCGCGGCCAGCACCAGGAACAGCACGTAGAAGCCGTCGTTGCCGATGTACGCCGTCACCGCCGCGGAGCCGACCGTCGGCACGGTGATGCCGGACCCGCCGCCGGTCAGCGAGCCGAGGTTGGTGACGACCTCGCGCATGCCCTCCGCGACGCCGAGCGTGGCCACCGCGAAGTAGTGGCCGCGCAGCCGCAGCAGCGGCATGCCGATGAGCACCCCGAACGCGCCGGCGAGCAGCCCGGCCAGCGGCAGCGTCGCCCAGAAGCCCAGGCCGAGGTGGCTCATCAGGACCGCCGTGGTGTAGCCGCCGAGGCCGAAGAACACCACCTGGCCGAAGCAGGCGTACCCGGTGAACCCGCCGATCAGGTTCCACGCCTGGGCCAGCGCGACGAACATGAACACCGACGTGACGATCCGCTCCTGGCCGACGAACAGCAGCGACTGCAGGCCGAAGCACGCGAGCAGCGCCACCAGGCCGGCCGCCCACGGCCACCAGCGCCGGACCACCGGCGACCGCAGGACCACGGCGCTCGCGGCCATCACACCTCCAGGCGGAACGAGTAGAACGCCTTACCGACCAGGCCGGACGGCCGGAAGATGAGCACCAGCACGAGCACCGCGAACGCGATCGCGTTCACCCACGTACCGGACAGGAACTGCCCGCCCCACGCCTCGACCAGGCCGAGCAGCAGCCCGCCGAGCAGCGCGCCGTACATGTTGCCCAGGCCACCGAGGATCGCGATGACGAACGACAGCAGCGTGTAGTAGCCGGCGTCGGCCGGGTTGAACGTGCCGACCGTGCCGATCATCGCGCCGGCCATGCCGCCGAGCCCGATGGCCAGGCCGAACGTCAGCGCGTACACGTGCCGCGCGCGGATGCCCATCAGCCGGGCGGCGCCGCGGTCCATGCCGGTGGCCATGATGGACAGGCCGGTGCGCGTACGGGTGACGAACAGCACCAGCAGCAGCGTGATCACCACGGCCAGGCCGAAGGACAGCAGCCGGCCGATCGGCACCTCGACGGCGCCGATCGACACGCTTCCGGACGCGTACGTGGTCGGGATGCTGCGGTAGTCGGCGGTGAACACGATGTTCATGCCCTGCACCAGCAGCAGCTGCAGGCCGAACGTCAGCAGCAGCGTGATGTAGATCGGCGCGTTCACCACCAGGTTGATGACCAGCCGCTGCACCAGGTAGCCCACGACGAACAGCACGGCCGCCGAGACGAACATGGCGGCGAACGGGTCCAGGCCGAAGGTGGCGTTGACCTCCCAGGCGATGTACGCGCCGAGCAGCACGAACGCGCCCTGCGCGATGTTGATGACGTTCATGACGCCCCACACCATGGAGAACCCGACCGCCACCAGGGCGAGCAGCCCACCCTGCAGCAGCCCGTACACCGTGGCCTGGACGAACGCCGTCACGACGCCGTACCGGGCCAGATCAGCTTGGCCTCCGCCTCGTCCTTCGGCCAGACGGTGACGGGCTTGCCGTGGCGTACCTGGATCACCGACATCGTCTTGTAGACGTTCTGGCCGAGCGCGTTGAACTTGATCCGGCCGAACGCCGACATGGTGTCGAGCTTGGCGAGCGCGTCACGCACCTTGTTCGCGTCGGTGCTGTTCGCGTTCTGCACGGCCAGCGTGAGGGCCAGGCATCCGGCGGCCGCCTCGGCGTTGTGGTAGTCGGGCGTGTGGCCGTACTTCTTGGTGATGTCGGCCTGGAACTGCTTCGCGGTGCCGAAGATCTTGTCCGAGCCCTTCACCGTCGGCGACCACTGGCTGGAGCTGAGCACGTTCTCCGCCAGCTTGCCGAGCGTCTTGGGGAAGTCCGGGGTGGGCGGGGCGACGGTCTCGGCGAACCCGCCGGGCGGCTTCACGCCGAGCTCGTGCGCCTGCTTGATGATCGCGACGCCCTCGACGAGGTGCACCGACCCGATGATCACGTCCGGTTTCTGGCCCTTGACCTTGTTCAGCGAGGAGCTGACGTCGGTGCTCGCCTCCGGGAAGTACTGCGACGGGAGCACGGTGAAGCCGAGCTTATTCGCGGTGGCCGTGCCGCCGTTGGTGACGGTCTTGGAGAAGCCGTCGTCGGCGGACAGGAACACGATCTTCTTCGGCCGCGGCTTGGCGAGGTCGTTCAGCGCCTGCACGATCGACGCGGCGTACTGCGACGCCGGCGACAGTACGGCGAAGGTGCGCTTGTAGCCCTTGTGGAAGATCGAGTCGTCGGCGCCGCCCGCGTCCACCATGACCTGGCCGTTGCGCTCCACCACCGGGGCCTGCGCGGCGGTGTTGGGCGTGCCGTAGGACGACAGGATGAGCTTGGTGCCCTTGTCGTTGAACTGGTCGACGAGCTGGGCGGCGGTGTCCGGCTTCGACGTGTCGTCCTGGTAGGCGATCTTCAGCTTGAGCTTCTTGCCGCCCGCCGTCACGCCGCCCGCGGCGTTGACCTTCTCGACGCAGAGGTCGTAGCCCTCCTTGGTCAGCTGGCCCTCGCGCGCCAGCGAACCGGTGAGGCTCATCGACGCCCCGATCGTCAAGGTGTCGCCGCTCACACCCCCCGAGCTCTCCGCCCCCCGCGAACCACACCCGGCGACCAGCACCAGGGTTACCGCGCCGCTCAGCGCCATGATCGGGATTCGGTCCATGCCGCACCCCTCCCGAGCCGGGGGATATGTGGCGTGCGCCACATCGCGCACTAGACGGGTTATACGTGACGGAGATCACCCGTGCAACCCCGATTGCATACCGTATCCCGGCGGGCACGCGGACCCTCGACGTACCGGCGGGAAACCCGTACAACGGGGTGATGAGCACCCCGCCCGATCACACCCGCAGCTACTTCCTGACCCGCCTCGCCGACGAGCTTGAGGCGCGCGGAATGGATGCGGCTCTGCGCACGTACCCGGCCGTGCTGCGGGTCACCACGCCCGGCATGATGCTGTCCGAGACCATCGACTGCACCGCGGTCGGCGACGGCACGAGCTGGTGTTTCCGCTGGTCCTGGGGGGATGTGCTGCACGACGCGGCCGATCCGGCGGCGGCCGCGGACAAGGTGGTCCGCGTGCTCGCCTCCCGCTGACCGGCTCAGGCGCTCGGCGGCACCTGCACGGGCCGCCGGCTCGCGCTCGCCCGGCGCCGGTCGCGGCGGGTCTTGGCCACGCTGGCGATGATGGTGACGGCCATCGCGGTGGCGATGAAGCCGAGCGACGCCCAGATGGGGATCTCCGGCACCTGTTCCAGGCCCACCGCGTGCAGCGCCTGCAGGAACAGCTTCACGCCGATGAACCCGAGGATCGCGGCGAGGCCGTACCCGATGTAGACCAGCCGCTCCAGCAGCCCGCCGAGCAGGAAGTACAGCTGGCGCAGGCCCATCAGCGCGAACGCGTTGGCGGTGAACACGATGAAGGCCTCACTGGTGAGGCCGAAGATCGCGGGGATGCTGTCGAGCGCGAACGCCAGGTCGGTGGAGCCGATCGCCACCATCACGATGAGCATCGGCGTGACCACCCGCCGGCCGTCCACGACCGCGGTGAGCCGCGTGCCGTGGTACTCCGGCGTGCTCGGCAGCACCCGGCGCGTCCAGCGCAGCAGGATGTTCTCCTTGAAGTCCTCGTCGTCCTCCCCGGGCGGGCCCTCGCGGCCGACCTTGATCGCCGTGTAGATCAGGAAGGCGCCGAAGCCGAAGAACAGCCACTCGAAGCGGGCCAGGGCCACCGCGCCGACCGCGATGAACACGCCGCGCAGCACCAGCGCGATCATGATGCCGACCAGCAGCACCCGGTGCTGGCTCTCCTTCGCCACCCCGAAGGAGCTCATCAACAGGAAGAACACGAAGAGGTTGTCGACGCTGAGGCTGTACTCGGTGAGATAACCGCCGAAGAACTGCCCGGCGTACTCCGGGCCGGCCCAGATGCTCAGCGCGATGCCGAACAGGACGGCGAGGATCACGTAGAACGTCACCCAGAACGCGGCCTGCCGCATCGAGAACGCCTTGGGGGTGCCCCGGTCGACGACGAACAGGTCGACGACGACGACGCAGACCAGCCCGGCGATCACCGCGAGCCACATCCACAGCGAGACGTTCATCTAGGAGAACCTCCGGCAAAGTCGCATACGTGACCGCCGGAAGTCTCTCCCGCCCCGATGGTCTGGTCGGGGCCGATGGCGCCGGGCCGAAGCCGTGATGACGACACCATCGCGCAGGGATACTCCCCTCCGTTTACGAGGCGAGTATAGAGCGGATCCACCGCCCCGCATACCGGTGGAACGTCACACCGGGCCCGGCGATTCCGGGACTCACTCCACTTCCCGGGCGGCCCGGTGCCAGGCGAGCAGCCATCGTTCCAGCCACAGCAGCAGCGCGTTCAGCCCGTACCCGAGCAGGCCGAGCAGCCCGATCCACGCCCACATGTCGGTGACCTCGAACGCCTGCTCGGCGTGGAACAGCGTGTAGCCGATGCCGTCGAAACCGCCGACGGTCTCCGACACGACCATGAGGATCAGCGCCATCGACAGGCTGATCCGCAGGCCCGCGAAGATCTTCGGCGCCGCCGACGGCAGGATCACCGACCACAGCCGCCGCGCCGGGCTCAGCCGGAACACCCGCGCGGTGTCGAGCTGCAGCGGGTCGACCGAGCGCGCGCCCTCGATCGTGTTCAGCACCACCGGCCACACCACGCCGAACGCGATCACCGCGATCCGCATGACGTCGGTCAGCTTGAACACGATGATGAAGATCGGGATCAGCGCGGGCGGCGGCAGCGCGCGGAAGAAGTGCGTCAGCGGGTCCACGTAGTCGTGCGCGCGGGTGACCCGGCCGAACAGCAGGCCCGCGGCCACGCCGGCGGTGACGGCCAGCGCCCAGCCGCCCGCCATGCGCGCCAGGCTGGGCAGCACCTGGCCGGTCACCACGGGCGTGAGGAACAGGTGCGCGGGCGGTCCGGTGAGCCACAGCCGGTACATGTGCGCGGCGATCATCGACGGCGGCGGGAAGAACGCGCGCTCCTCGGCCGGCACGAGCCGCACGGCGAACTGCCACACCGCGACCACGGCGGCGAACACCAGCCACCGGGCGGCCGTACGGGTCAGGCGCGGGCGAAGTGCCACCGGAACAGCCTCCGTTCGGCGGAGCGCAGGAGCACGTCGATCAGGTAGCCGAGCAGGCCGACGGCGGCGACCGCGGCGTACACGACGTCGGCGTGGGCGGTGTCGCCGCTGGCCGTGAGGATGAAGATGCCGACGCCGTGCTCCCCTCCCCCGGCGATCAGCTCGGTGCTGACCACGACGATCAGCGCGATGCCGGCCGACACGCGCACGCCGGTGGCCACGAACGGCGCGACGCTGGGCAGCGTGACGAACCAGGCGATCGCCGGCCGGCCGAAGCCGAAGCAGCGCGCCGTCTCGCGCGCCATCGGGTCCACCTCGCCCACCGCGTAGATCGTGTTGAGCAGGATCGGCCAGGTCGCCGCGTACGCCGCCAGCGTCCGCTCCATCGCCGCCTGGTCGGCGATCAGCAGGATGGCCAGCGGGATCAGCGCCACCCCGGGGATCGGCCGCAGGAACTCCACGACCACCCGCACCGCGGAGTTCACCCACGGCAGGCCGCCCAGCAGCAGCCCGGCCGGGGCCGCGACGACCAGCGCGACCAGCAGCCCGGAGCCGACCGCCGCGACGGTGGCCGCGAGGTCCCGCAGGAACCCGCCGTCGCCGAGCAGCAGCGCCAGCCGCCACAGCACGTCCGAGGACGGCGGCAGGTACGACCGGTCCACCAGCCCGGACCGGCCGGCGACCTCGCCGATCGCCAGCACCACGAGCACCCCGGCCAGCCCGCGCAGGCCGCGCCGCCCCCTAGCCAGGAAGCCCGGCGGGCAGCAGGTCATGGATGTCCAGGTGCTGCTTGATCAGGCCGTACTTCTGCATCAGGTCCGGTACGCGCTGCAGCTTCGCCGGGTCGGTGGACGTGGCGAAGTGGCCGATGACGATGCGGGACGCGGTCTGCGGCGTCAGGCCCCGTACGTACGTGGGGAGGATCTTCTCGACCTGCTTGCGGTCCTGGGCGATCCGCTGCGCCTGGGCCATGGCGCGCCGGAACGCGGCGAGCGTCTTCGGGTACCGGGCGACGGTACGGCTCGCGGCGGTGAACCCGGCGATGGGCAGGTCGTCGGCCGCGCCGCTCGACGTGTCCACGATTTCCCTGGCGTGCGTTTTCTCGACGGTCTGCGTGGCGAACGGTTCGGTCACCCAGATCGCGTCGACCGCGTGGCTCTGTAACGCGGCGGGCATGTTCGGAAATGGTATTTCGGTCATCTTCACGCTCGTCGGCGCAATGCCGGCGGCGGACAGCAGTAACGGCCCCAGGCCTTTCTGGCTGTTCACCGAGATCTTCTTACCGGTGAGGTCGGCGCGCGTGCGCAGCGGCGACGACGGGAGGGCGAGGACGGGGAACAGGTGCCGGGTGGTGGCGTACCCGTCGACCACGATGCGCGGCTTCGCCACGCCGCTCTCCGCGGCGACGATGACCGTGGGATAGCTGGTCCAGGCCAGGTCGACGTTGCCGGACATCAGGCGAACCAGCCCCTCGGCGCCGTTGGCCAGCGTCACCGGCCGTACGTGCAGCCCCTGCTTGGCGAACAGGCCGTCGCGCAGGGCGATGTAGAAGGGGGCGTCGTCGACGATCGGGAGCGTCCCGATTCTCAGTTCGGTCTTTTCCAGCCCATTCGCGGATTTCGGCTCTCCCGACGATCCGCAACCGGCCGCGGCGACCAGGGAAATGAGCGCGACGGCCGCGCCTAAGCTCCGCATCGGGTTCATGCGCCGGGACTATATACACCGCCGGACGGATGTCCATACGCAATTGCGGCGAGTGAAATTCAGGCGTGCGTCGCCTCGGCGTAGATGCCGCAGACGTGGTCGACGGCGTCGTCCTCGCCGGGCAGCGTGAGGCCGCGGGCGGCGGCCTGCGCGGCCAGCAGGCGGGCCCGGCGCGGGTCGTCCAGCAGGCCGGCCACCGCGCGGGCCAGCGCGGCGGGGTCGCCGGCCGGCACCAGCTCGGCGCCCTCGGCGACCATGTCCGGAACGCCGCCGACCCGGGTGGCCACGATGGGCCGGCCGACCCGCAGCGCCTCCTGGACGATCAGCGGCTGGCCCTCCCACACGCTGGGCACCACCACGACGTCGGCCACTGAGAGCAGGTCGGCGACGTCGTCGCGGTCGCCGAGCAGCCGGACCGGCAGCCCGGTGGCGGCGATCCGCGCTTCGAGCTCCGCGCGCAGCGGGCCCTCGCCGGCGATCAGCGCCAGCGGCGGCTCCGGGCGGTCCGCCCAGTTGCGGGCGGCGTCCAGCAGCGTGCCGAGGCCCTTCTGCGGGGCCAGGCGGGCGACGGTGAGCAGGATCGGGCGGGTGAGGGCGTCCAGCTCGGCGCGGATGGCGCCCACGCCGTGGGCGGGCAGCGGGAGCGGCGGCGCGGGCACCAGCGCGCGCCCGACCGAGCGGGCGCCGCGGTCGCGCATGCGCTTGACGAGGTCCGGGGAGACGCCGAGCACGCTGTCCGCGCGGCGGGCCACGATGCGCTCCAGCATGCCGTACACCGCCGCGATCCGGCCGCCGGTGACGGGCGCGTTGTGCAGGGTGGCGATGAGCGGCGGGCGGCCGCCGCCGCGCCGGCCCAGCGCCAGGGCGGTGAGCGCGGCGGCGCGCAGGCCGTGCGCGTGCACGATGCCCGGCCGCATGCCGGACCGGCGCAGGAGCCGCCGCAGCCGGCGCACCGCGGCCAGGTCGGCGGCGGGCCGCGGCCGGTCGGCGATCTCCACGGCGGTGAACTCCGCGCCGGCCGCGGTGAAGCCGAACGTCTCCTCGGTGGCGGCCGGGCCCAGCACCCGTACCGTCATGCCCCGCGCGACCAGCCCGACGGTCAGCATCCGCACGTGCCGGCCGACGCCCCCGGTGCTGGTGGCCAGCACGAAACAGACCGTCGCGTCATTCCCCATCGGTGCGCTCCTTGTCGGGCTCGGTGCCCCGTACGCCCGGCAGGCGGCGCAGCGGCGTGCGGGACAGCGCGGCCAGCAGGTCGCGGCGCGCCACCACCGCGACGACCAGCGCGAACGCGACGGCGGCCACCACCGCGGCGAGCACCGCCACGCCGACGCTCGCCGCGAGCCCGCCCGGGCCGACCGCGGCGACGGTCCACGCGCCCGCGGCGTACCCGGCGGCGCCGCCGAGCAGGCCGCCGCCCAGCGTACGCCCGAGACCGGAAAGCACGGCCCGGCCGCGGACCCGCCCGAGCGCGGCCAGCAGCAGCACCCCGGCGACCGTCATGCCGACGGTACTGCCGAGGCCGAGCGCGGGCACGACGAGGTCGCGCGGCGCGGCGAGCACGAACCCGGCCTGCGCGGCCATCACGACCAGCCAGCCGGTGACGGTGGCCGTTGCGGACGCGCGGCCCCGCCCGCAGGCGTACAGCGCGCGGCCCGCGTGCGCGATCAGCCCGTAGCCGACCAGGCCGGGCGCGAACGCGACGATCGCCCGGGCCAGTTCGCCGGGCGCGACCGTACTGTGCGTGCCGAGCAGGAACACCCGGGCCACCGGCACGGCCACCGCGGCGAGCACGCCCGCGGCCGCGCAGGACACCAGGACGACGGCGCGCGTGGTGGCCGCGGCCATGGCGTCGAACCCGCTGGTGTCGCCGTCGCTGACGCGGGCGGACAGGACGGGGAAGGCGCTGGTGGCGATGGGCACGGCGAGCACGGCGTACGGCACCTGGTACAGCGCCCAGGCGTAGTTGTACACCGCCAGCGCGCCGCCGCCCCCGCTGCCGTTGGCCAGCTTGATGACGACGAGCATCGCGGCCTGCTGGGCGAGCAGCGTGGCCAGGCCGGCGACGGCCAGGTGCCGGACGCGGACGGCCACGCCGGGCGGGAAGCGCAGCGTGGGCCGCAGGCCGGTGCGCAGCCGCGCGACCGGGCCGATGACGGTGAGGACCAGCGCGACGACGCCGAGCGTGGTGCCCACGGACAGGGCCAGCTCGGCGGCGGTGGGGAGCGCGGCCAGGTCGGTGCGGTGGCCGCCGGCCAGCGGCACGAACAGCAGGTACGCGACGATCACCACGATGCTGGACACCAGCGGCGCCAGCGCCGGCCCGAGGAACCGGCGGTGCGCCTGCAGCACGCCGTACAGCACCACCGCGACGCCGTACAGCACGACCTGCGGGCTGAACACCACCAGCATGCGGGTGCTGACCGCTGCGACCTCGCCGGTGGGGCAGTTCGCCGGGTTGCCGACCATGAGCGTCATCAGCGGCCCGGCCAGCACGGCGATCAGCGCGGAGATCGGGACGAGGCCGACGATGGTCCAGGTGAGCAGCGCGGAGGCGATGCGGGAGACGTCGGCGCGGGCGCGCGCGTCGGTGGCCGCGCGGGCGGCCGGCCCGGCGAGGACCGGCACGACCATGCTGGCCAGCGCGCCGCCGGCGACGATCTCGAAGAGGATCGTGGGGATCTGGTTGGCGGTGTAGTACGCGGTGCTCAGGCAGCCGGACTCGACGGTACGGGCGAACACCAGCGTCTTGCCGAACCCGACGGCGCGGGCCGCGATGGTGACCGTGCCGATGAGCACGGCCGCGCTCGCCACTCCGCGGGCGACGCGGGTCCCGGCGGCGGGCTCCGGGACGGCGGGATCGTCCGGCGCGTCCACCGGTGCCGTCAAGGCGCGAGCGCCACGCCGCTCGTCTCCTCCGGCTCCGGATCACGCGGACGGGGGGCGACCGGGCGGCGGCCCAGCATGTCGAGCCGGTGGAGCGGCGGGGTGGCCGCGATGACCTTGGTGAAGCTGACCTTCTCGCTGGCGGCGGTGAGCCCGGCGATGACGGTGAGCGCGGCGATCCGCCCGGCCCGCGGCAGCGTGGTGACCGCGGCAAGCCCGAGCAGCGCGCCGAGCGCGTTGGCCCCGGAGTCGCCGAGCATGGCCCGCTCCCCCAGGTCTTCGTCGAGCAGGGCGGTGGCGGACCCGAGCGTGGCGGCCGCGGCCGCGCCACCGGCGCCGTTGGTGAGCGCCAGCGGCGTCCCGGCCAGCACGGCCACCTTCACCGCCCGCCCGGGCCGCAGGTCGAACAGGTTCAGCAGGTTGGCGCCTCCGGCGATGACGCCGCCGTCGATGACCACGTCGACCGCCGCCATCAGCGCGGAGCGCGACGGCCGGCCGGGCGCGTACGGGCGGGCCAGCGCGGCGGCGGCCAGGCCGGTGGCGCCGATGCCGAGGATCTTGACGGCGCCGCTGGTCACCTCGCCGCGGGCCAGCGCGCCGAGGTGGCCCTTGAAGCCGCGGGAGTCGCCGCTGCCGGCAAGGTCGTCGTACGCGCCGAGCGCGCCGGAGCCGAGGCCGGCGAGGAGGGCGGCGGCGCGCAGCCTCCCCGGTACGACGGCGGCGCTGGACACCGACGCGGCCGCGGCCACGGCCGGGCCTTCGAGGAGCGTCAGCGACTCACCGCGATGGTTGGTCCGCGTCCACGTCGCCGCGCCGCCGGGCGGGCGGGCGGTCAGCGCCGCGTACGCGGCGCGGGCGGCGACGGCGCCGAGCGCCAGGCAGGCCAGGCCGCGTGCGCGCATCAGCTCTTCCCCTTCGTCTTCGTGGCGCCCTGGAGCTGCGGGACCGGTGACGGCACGGGCGTGGCCGCCGTGCCGTACTGCCCGGTGTGGCCCTCGTTCTCGGCCGCGAGCGCGTACACGCTGACCACCTGCCCGGAGGAGTAGTCGATGTTGTTGACGGTGGACACCTTGGACACGGCCGCGGAGTCCTCCGCCAGGGCGGCGAGCATACCGCCGGTGGTGGTCGACGCGGTGGAACCGCCGACGACGGCGCCGTTCCCGGCCGCGTCGAGCGCCTTGGCCAGGGACACCAGCGCGGTGTTGCTGGCCTCGGAGTTCGGCCCGGTGTAGGCCGCCTGCGGGCTGAGCACCATGGCGAGGGTGGCGCGGGCCGCCGGGTTGCCGGTCGTCGTGATGTACCCGGCGTCGCGGAACCCGGACAGCGTCGTGTCGCTCGAGGTCTCCTCCTGCCCGGCCCGGGACGTCTTGCCGGTGACCACCGCGTCGGCGATCTCGGCGGCGGCGCGGTCGCGCGGCGTGCCCTTCGGCAGCTCCAGGCTCGATGGACGGAGCTGGTCGACCAGCCCGTCGATCACGTTGTCCTGGCTGGGGTCGAGGTACTTGTTCTGCACGATGACGTCGCCGGTGATGGTGCCGCCGGCCTTGCGCACGAGGTCGGCCACGCGGTCGCGGGCGTCGGTGTTCGCGCCCGGCGTCTCCACGAAGACGATCCGCTGGCCGGTCAGCTGCTTGGCGACCATCTGCGGGGACAGCGAGCCGATGACCTGGTTGGAGTTGTCGGACTGGCGCTGCGCCTCGCGTTGCTCGGCGCGCAGCGTCTCGTTGTCCGACCGCAGATCCTCCAGGGAGTGACTCTTGACGGTCTTGGTCACGGCCGGGCCCATCGAGGTGCCCAGCACGATGCCGATCGCCAGCGCGAGAAAGACGGCGACGATCGAGACGAGGTGATAACGGAAATCGATCACGTGAACAATCCGGTCAGCCAGAAGACGAAGGCGTCCCACTTCGCCCCGGCGTAGGTGAGCGACAGCTCGCCGATCGGGGAGAAGACGAACGCCACCGCCAGCGTGATGAGCGTGGCGAAGACGAGCAGGAGCAGGGAGGACACCGAGATGCGGCTGCGGTACAGCCGGGAGACGCCCTTGGCGTCGACCAGTTTGGAGCCGACCCGCAGCCGGGTGAGGAAGCTGCTGGCCATGCCGGCCCGGCCCTTGTCGAGGAACTCCGGGAGGGTGTTGTGCGTGCCGACCGCGACGATCAGCTCGGCGCCCTTGTCGTCGGCCAGCAGCAGCGCGACGTCCTCACTCGTGCCGGTGGCGGGGAACGCGACGGCCTCGCGGCCCAGCTCGTGCACCCGCTTCAGGCCGGGCGCCCGGCCGTCGCGGTACGCGTGCACGACGATCTCGGCGCCGCAGGCCAGCGCCTCGTCGGACACGGAGTCCATGTCACCGACGATCATGTCCGGCGTGTAGCCGGACTCCAGCAGGGCGTCGGCGCCGCCGTCGACCCCGATCAGCACCGGGCGGTACTCCCGGATGTACGGCCGCAGCGTGGCGAGGTCCTCGCGGTAGTGGTAGCCGCGCACCACGATCAGCGCGTGCCGGCCCTCAAGCTCGGTCGACACGTCCGGCACGCCGACGCCGTCGATGAGCAGCTCGCGCTCGCGCTTGAGGTACTCCATCGTGTTCGCGGCGAACGCCTCGAGCTGCACGGACAGGCCGGCCTTGGCCTCGGCCATGGCGGCCTGCACCGAATCGGCCGTCTGCTCGACGCCCTTGGCCACCACGTCGTCGCCGACCTTCAGCAGCCCGCCGTCGAGGTGCGCCTGGACGCCCTCCTCAAGCTTGGTGAACGCGTCCGGCCCCACGTCGTCGACCAGCGGTACGCCGGCCTCGACGAGGATCTCCGGGCCGAGGTTCGGATACCGGCCGCTGATGCTGGGGGCCACGTTCACGACCGCGCCGACCTGGCAGTCAAGCAGCGCCTCGGCGCTGACGCGGTCGATGTCGACGTGGTCGATGACCGCGATGTCCCCCGGGTTCAGGCGCTTCGTGAGGTTCTTGGTGCGCCGGTCGAGCCGTACGGTCCCGGTGACGCCGCTCTCTTCTTCGGCGCGAGCGCGGCGCAACCGGGGTAGGCGCAGCGCACGCCGCCGCTCACGCGGCGGCGTGTCCTCAGGCGAGGACGCCGACTTCATCCCGCTCACCCCGTCAGACTGTCAGAGCCCGTTTACGCCGGGCGCGATCGCCGCACTTCACGGCGTGTTGACCGGCTCCTGCGAGCCTAGCGGGTGAGCGGCGGTCTCCAGCCCGGTTTTCCACAGGCACGACGACGACTCGTCGTGATCGCCGGAGATGTCCCGGGGAATCGTACGGGTCAGGTGCCGGAAACCCGGTCGGCGGCGGCCGACGCCAGCAGTTCCTCGGCATGCGCGCGGCCCAGCTCGGAGTCCTCCAGGCCGGCGAGCATGCGGGCCAGCTCCCGGAGCCGCCCGTCGTCGTCCAGCCGGGTGACGCCGCTGCTGGTGACCACCCCGCCGTCGTCCTTGACCACCACCAGGTGCCGGTCGGCGAACGCGGCCACCTGCGGCAGGTGGGTGACCACGATGACCTGCGCCTGGTGCGCGAGCCGGGCCAGCCGCCGGCCGATCTCCACCGCGGCCTTGCCGCCGACCCCGGCGTCCACCTCGTCGAACACGAACGTCGGCACCGGGTCGGCACCGGCGAACACCACCTCGACGGCCAGCATCACCCGCGACAGCTCGCCCCCGGACGCGCCCTTGTGCAGCGGCAGCGGCGGCGCGCCCGGGTGCGCGGCGAGCCGCAGCTCCACGTCGTCGCGCCCGTGCGGGCCGTACTCCTCGGTACGGGTGACCGCCACGGTCACCTCGGCGTGCGGCATGGCCAGCTCGGTCAGCTCCTGGGTGACCTGCTGGCCGAGCTTCTTGGCGGCCTTCTCGCGGATCTCGGTGAGCCGGTCGGCCAGCTCGGTCATCCGCCCGGCCAGCTCGGTCTCCTCCGCGCCGAGCGCCTCGATCCGCTCGTCGTCGCCGGTCAGCTCGCCCAGCCGCGCCGCGGACCGCTCCGCCCAGGCCAGCACCTCATCGACGGTGCCCTCGGTGTCGCCGTACTTGCGAATGAGCTGGCCCAGCAGCGACCGGCGCTCCTGCACGGCGGCCAGCCGCGCCGGGTCGGCCTCCACGGACTCGGAGTACGAGGCGATCTCGGTGGCCACGTCGGTGAGCAGGTACGACGCCTCGGCGAGCCGGTCGGCCAGGCCGCCAAGCTCCTCGTCGTGGTCGCGCACGCCCTCCAGGGCCTGGCGCGCGGCGCCGAGCAGCCCGGCCACGTCGGCCGCCCCGATCGCGTCCGCCGCCGGGTCGCCCATCAGCGCCTCGTGCGCGGTGACGGCGGCGGTGCGCAGCGCGTCCGCGTGGCCCAGCCGCTCCTCCTCCGCGCGCAGCTCCACGTCCTCACCGGACTGCGGCTCGGCCTTCTCGATCTCCTCGAGCCCGAACCGCAGCATGTCGGCCTCCTGCGCCCGCTCGCGGGCCTGGGTGACCAGCTCGGTCAGCTCCTCGCGCACCTCGCGGTGCCGCCGGTACGCCGCCTGGTACTCCGCGAGCGGCTTGGCCAGCTTCGTGCCGGCGTAGCGGTCCAGCGCGTCGCGCTGCCGCCCGGCCTGCAGCAGCCGCTGCTGGTCGGACTGGCCGTGCACGGCGACCAGCTCCTCCGACAGGTACGACAGCAGCCCGACCGGTACGGAGCGCCCCCCGGCGTACGCGCGGGACCGGCCCTCCGCGGACACGCTGCGGTTGACGATCAGCACGCCCTCGTCGATCTCGCCGCCCGCCTCCTCGACGCGCTCGGCGACCTTGCCCGTGCCGTCGACGATCAGCCGCCCCTCGACGGCGGCGCGCTCGGCCCCCGGCCGTACGCGCGCCGGGTCGGCCCGGCCGCCGAACAGCAGCCCCAGGCCGGTGACCACCATCGTCTTGCCGGCGCCGGTCTCACCCGTCACGACGGTGAACCCCGGCGACAGCTCGAGCACGGCGTCGTCGATCACGCCGAGGCCCCGGATCCGGACCTCTTCCAGCATCGGCCGTGTCGGCTTCATCGGCTAGGAGACCTCCGTTCCGTGCCCGTCGTCGTACGAGCGCCGACCGCGCCAGCCCGTCACCGGCAGCCCGAACTTGGCGACCAGGCGGTCGGTGAACGGCGCGTGGTGCAGCCGGGCCAGCCGGACCGGGTGCGTGCCGCGGCGGACCTCGACGCGCGCGCCGTACGGGAGATCGACGCTACGCCGACCATCGCACCACACCACGCCGATCGGCGCGGGCGCGCCGTCGGAACCGTCACCCGGTTCGTCGCCCGGGACCGGGCCGACCAGCTCGACGGCCACCGCGGAGTCCGGCGACACCACGAGCGGGCGGCTGAACAGGGCGTGCGCGCTGATCGGCACCACCAGCAGCGCCGCGACCTCGGGCCACACCACCGGCCCGCCCGCCGAGAACGCGTACGCCGTCGAACCGGTCGGTGTGGCGCAAACCACACCATCGCATCCCCAGCGGGACAGCGGCCGGCCGTCGATCTCGGCGACGACCTCCAGCATCCGCCGCCGGGACGCCTTCTCCACCGACGCCTCGTTCAGCGCCCACGTCGCGCCGGTGACCGTGCCGTCCACCCGGACGGTGATCTCCAGCGTCAT
>Ga0164243_10007671_pt1 | contig 16073 bp, 13 predicted proteins | sample OricompcompostOP_FD_108781 | JGI IMG/M metagenome (GOLD analysis project Ga0164243, IMG submission 108781) | Organic Plus compost microbial communities from Emeryville, California, USA - Original compost - Organic plus compost (OP) | ecosystem: Engineered > Solid waste > Mixed feedstock >...
ACGAGCGCGGCGACGGCGGCGCCGTCGAGGTCGTCGAGCACGACGTCGTCGCGGCGCGAGACCTGGCGCAGGCGGTCGAGCACGTGCCAGGTCGCCGAGCCGCCGCGCAGCGCGCTCGTCGTCGCCGTGAGGACGAGCAGCAGACGCGCGTCGGGCGCCTCCAGCACCAGCCGCAGCAGCCGCGCGCTGGCGGCGTCGAGCGCCTCGGCGTCGTCGACCACGACGACGACGAGCTGCTCGCGCGCGACCGCGACGAGGCGCGCAGGCGTCGCGCAGCGCCCGCGCCCACGGTCCCTCACCGTCCTCGGCGGCGGCCGCCCGCCATCTCACGTCGTCCCAGCCGTCGGCGTCGACGAGCGGCGCGAACGCCTCCCGCAGCGCGCTCGTGCCGCCGCCCTCGCCGGGGTCGGCGCGGCCGAAGAGGACGTAGGCGCCGTCGTCGTACAGCTCCCGCGCGAAGAGGCAGGCCAGGCGCGAGGTGCCCATCCCCGGCTCGCCGAGGACGACCGCGGCGCGCGGCCCCTCCGCCCGCACGCGCGCGACGCTGCGGTGCAGCAGCCGCAGCGGCGCCTCGCGCCCGGCCGGCTCGCCGCTGCCGAGCGCGTGCACGACCGGCGGCAGCGGCGGACGGGCGAGCGGGGGCTCGGGCGTGTGCGGCGAGCCGTCGTCGGTTCGAGCCGGTCCCGGGGAGTTGTCCGCGCGCTGGGGGCGTTCGCCGGCCAGCACCTCCGCCAGCAGCGCTCGCGGCGTGACGCCCTCGTCGCCGCTCAGCAGCCGCTCGTGCAGCTGCCGCAGCTCCGGCGACGGCGCGACGCCCAGCTCCTCGATCAGCAGCCGCCGCAGCCGCTCGTAGACGCGCAGCGCCTCGGCGCTGTTGCCGCGCGCCGCCAGCACGCGCATCAGCGCCGCGTGCGCCGACTCGCGCAGCGGCGCGAGCACGACCGCGATCCGCGCCGCCTGCTCACCGGCCGCCAGCGGCGCGCCGCCGAGCAGCACCGCCGCGTTCGCCTCGCACTCGAGCGCGTCGAGCCGCAGCGTCTGCACCAGCTCGCGCGGGCCGGCGGTCCAGTCGTCGTCCTGCTCGGGCAGGAAGCCGGCCTCGGCGACGCGCAGCGCCCGCGCGGCCGCGTCGCCGGCGGCGCGGCCGTCGCCGGCGGCGAGCGCGCGGCGCGCCTGCTCCAGCGCGGCGGCCGCCTCCTCGACGTCGACGGTCGACCCCTCCGGCAGCAGCAGCCCGACGCCGCCGTCGCTGCTCTCGATCCGCGCCGGCGCGACGACCGGCCGCAGCCGCGACAGCAGGCTCGACAGGACCGCGTCGGGATCCTGCGGGGCGCTGCCGGCGCGCGGCCACAGCACGTCGCACAGCACCTCGCGGCGGACCAGCCGGCCGCTGCGGGCGGCGAGGTAGGTCAGCACCTGGCGCGCCTGGCCGCCGGGCAGCGGCGCGTCGCTGTCGCTGGGCTCCAACCCGAACGCCCCGCACAGGGTCACCCGCATGGGCGCCAGCCTAGCCGCGGCCGGCGACCGCGCCAAACCGGTGCATCGGGGCCTCGGCCATCATGGAGGCATGAGCGACAGAGCAGCGACGCACCTGGTGGCCGACATCGCGACGACCGGGGCGGCGCCCGACCCTGTCGAGGCGTTCGCGGGACGGACCTTCGACGCGATCCTGTTCGACCTCGACGGGACGCTGGTCGACTCGACCGCCTCGGTCGAGCGGGCATGGCTGAGATGGGCGCGCGAGGAGCACGTCGAGATCGCGCGGATGCAGGGCAGCCACGGCATGCCGGCGGCCGAGATCGTGATCCGGCTGCTGCCGGAGGAGCGCCACGCGAGCGCGATCGCGCGGATCATGGAGTACGAGGTCAACGACGTCGAGGGCGTCGTCGCCCGCCCCGGCAGCGCCGCGGCGCTCGCCGCGCTACCGCCCGGCCGCGCCGCGATCGTCACCTCCTGCACGCGGCCGCTGCTGGCCGCGCGCGCCGGCGCCGCGGGGCTGACGCTGCCGGCGGTGACGGTCACCGCCGACGACGTCTCGCGCGGGAAGCCCGACCCCGAGCCGTTCCGGCTCGGCGCCGAGCGGCTCGGCGTCGACCCGGCCCGCTGCCTCGTCGTCGAGGACGCGCCGGCCGGGCTGACGGCCGCGCGCGCCGCCGGCTGCGCGACGCTCGCGGTCGACGGCACCCATGCGCTCGACCAGCTCGACGCAGACGCGTCGATCGAGAACCTGTCGCTGGTGCGGTTCGTCGTCGACGGCGACGGCGTCCGCGTCACGCGCTGAGCGCGCGGCGCCTCAGGCGCGGCTGAACGGCAGTTCGGTCGTCAGCCAGCCGACGAGGCCGCTGGGCGTGCGCGACTGCGTCAGCACGCGGCCCGGGCCGGTGAACTCCATCACGAGCCCCTCGCCGGACTTGAGCGTGTTCATCAGGCCGCTGGAGACCTTGCGGGTTGTGAACGTCGTCGTCGGGTCGAAGGCGACGACGTGGCCGGAGTCGAGCACGACGCTCTCCCCCGCCGCCAGCTCGACGGTGTCGAGCGCGCCGTAGCAGGAGACGATCACGTGACCGCTGCCGGTCGCGTGGACGAAGAAGCCGCCCTCGCCGCCGAAGAGGTTCTTGAAGCCGCCCCACTTCGTGTCGAGCTCGACGGTCGACGAGGAGGCGAGCCAGTTGCCGCGCGAGATGTTCAGCGGCTCGCCGAGCTCGAGCACGATCAGGTCGCCGGGCAGGTTGGCGGCGACGTCGACCCAGCCGCCGGTCGCCGGCGCGGTGAAGGTGGTGACGAACAGCGACTCGCCGCCGAGCACGCTGCGCTTGAGGCCCTTCATCAGGCCTCCCTGCATCTTCGCCTCGACGCCGACCCCGCCGGAGGTCGCCATCATCGCGCCGGACTCGGCTCTCATCGACTCTCCCCCGGAGAGCTGGCAGCGGGCGACGGCGAAGCTGGGGGCGTGGCGAATGGATACGTTCATGGCGCGAAGGTACAGTGCCAGCGTGACCGCACCCGAGCGCCCGCCCGCCCCGCAGATCACGAGCGCCGAGATCGAGGCGCAGAAGCAGGCGGCCGCCGAGGCCGCCGCGCTGCTGGTCGAGGACGGGATGCGGGTCGGGCTGGGGACCGGCTCGACGGTCGCCTACCTGCTGCCGGCGCTGGCGCGGCGGGCGCTGCGCGACGTCCGCTACGTCGCCACCTCGCCGCGCACGGAGGCGGCGGCGACCGCGCTCGGGCTGGCGGTCGAGCCGTTCGCGCTCGCCGAGCTGGACGTCGCGATCGACGGCGCCGACCAGGTCGCGCCCGACGGCTGGCTGATCAAGGGCGGCGGCGGCGCGCACACGCGCGAGCGGCTGGTCGCGGCGGCGGCGCGGCGGTTCGTCGTGATCGCCTCCTCCGACAAGCCGGTCGAGGCGCTGCGGGCGCCGCTGCCGCTGGAGCTGCACGCCTTCGGGCTGGAGGCGACGCTGGCGCGCCTGCCCGCGGCGCGGCTGCGGGCCGACACGCCGCACTCGCCCGACGGCGGAGCGATCGCCGACCTGCACGAGCCGATCGGCGACCCGGCCGCGCTCGCGGCCCGGCTCGACGCGACGCCGGGCGTCGTCGACCACGGCCTCTTCTCCCCCGCGCTGGTGCACGACGTGCTGATCGCGGGCATCAACGGCGTCGAGCACCGCCAACCCTGAGATCCGAGGAGCAGCGATGAGCACCGCCGCGCGCGAGTTCCACCTCCGGCGCCATCCCGACGGCGAGCCGGTGCCCGACGACTTCGAGCTGGTGGCGCGCGAGCTGCCCGAGCCTGCCGACGGCGAGCTGCTCGTGCGCAACAGGTGGCTCAGCGTCGACCCGTACATGCGCGGGCGGATGAGCGGCATCAGAACGTACGTCGAGCCGTACGCGCTCGGCGCGCCGATGGAGGGCGGCGCCGTCGGCGAGGTGCTCGCCTCGCGCGCCGACGGCTTCGCCCCCGGCGACACGGTCCTGCACCAGCGCGGCTGGCGCGACCATGCGCTCGTGCCGGCGCGCGAGGCGCAGAGGCTCGACACGACCGTGATCCCCGCGCAGGCGTTCCTCGGCGCGCTCGGCATGCCGGGCCTGACCGCCTACGCCGGCCTCGTCGAGACCGCGCCGGTCAGAGACGGCGACGTCGTGCTCGTCTCGGCGGCGGCCGGCGCCGTCGGCAGCATGGCGGTCCAGCTGGCGCGGCTGCTCGGCGCCTCGCGCGTGATCGGCATCGCCGGCGGGCCGGAGAAGTGCGCCTACGTGACCGACGAGCTGGGCGCCGACGACGCGCTCGACTACAAGCAGGGCGACATCGCCAAGCGGCTGCGCGCGATCGCGCCCGACGGGATCGACGTCTACTTCGACAACGTCGGCGGCGAGACGCTCGACGCCGCGCTCGGCTCGCTGCGCCTCTACGGGCGGGTCGCGATCTGCGGGATGATCTCGCAGTACAACGCGACGACGCCGCCGCCCGGCCCGAGGAACCTCGTCCGGCTGATACAGACGCGCGCTCAGATCCGCGGCCTGCTGGTGCTCGACCACTACGGCCTGATGGGCAGATTCGTCGAGCAGGCGGGCGGCTGGCTGACGCGCGGCGCGATCCGCTACCGCGAGACGATCGTCGACGGGCTGGAGTCGGCGCCGCAGGCGTTCATCGACCTGCTCCTCGGCGCCAACACCGGCAAGATGCTCGTCCGCCTCTAGGCGGGCGCGACCGCGACCGGCGCCGCCGCCGGCCGCGCGGCGCGCGCCGCGGCGAGCTGCTCGACCTCGTCGGCGAACCGCTCGGGGCCGCCGCTCGCGCGCAGCCGCGCCCCCGCGCGGGCAGCGCCGTCGCGGGCCGCGATCGCGCTGTGGACGGCCGTACGCAGCGCCGCCGGCGACAGCTTCCGCTGCTGCAGCAGCACGCCGGCGCCCGACTCCGCCACGCGCCGGCCGACCTCCGGCTGGTCGCGCCCGAACGGGACCGCCACCAGCGGCACGCCGGCGGCGACCGTCTTCTGCACGATCCCCATGCCGCCGTGGCAGACGACCGCCGCCGCCCGCTCCAGCACCGGACCATGCGGCACGAACCGCTCGAGGCGGACGTTGGCCGCCCGCGGCAGCGCGGCCGCCGCCGCGCCGCCGGCCACGTCGGCGAGCGTCACCAGCACCCGCAGCGGCTCGTCGCGCAGCGCCTCGATCGCGGTCGCCGCCAGCCGCTCGTCGCCCTGGTACTCGGTCGAGCAGGTGACGAGCACCCACGGGTCGCCCGGCTCGGTCAGCCACGCGGGCGCCGGCGCGGGCGGGTCCCACGCCTGCGGCCCGACCAGCCGCACGTGCGGCGGCAGGTCGGCGCGCGGGTACTCGAGCGGCTCGCCGGTGAGCGCGAGCACGCGGTCGGGCGTGTCGAAGAGCTGCAGCGGGCTGGCGAACGGCGACAGCCCCGCCGCGCCGCGCAGCTCGTTCAGCCGCGGCAGCAGCGCCGTGCCGTAGAGCCGCTCGACGAGGCGCCAGCCGATGCGGTCGCGCAGCCGCCCGAGCGGGTCGTGGCGCGGCGCGAGCCCGAGCCCGTACGGCGGGATCCCGCGGCCGCGCAGCGGCAGCAGCGACGGCAGCGTGATCGCCCACGGCAGCCCGCCGCGCTCGGCCGCGACGCCGGCGCCGTAGGCGAGCGTGTCGACCAGCAGCACGTCGGGCCGCACGTCGGCGACGGCCGCCTCGAGGTCGGGGCCGTCGAGGCGGCCGCGGCGCAGCACGTCCTCGAAGCCGCGCTTGAGGCGGTCGGTGCCGCGGCGGGCGGTGTGGTCGCCGACCTCGATCTCCTCGATCCGCGGGTCGACGGCGGCGCCGTCGAGGCCGGCCGCCCGCACCGCCGGCAGCAGCTCGGCGGCGGTGCGGACGTGGACCTCGTGGCCGCGGCGGCGCAGCTCCAGCAGGCCGGGGACGAGCGGGAACAGGTGGCCGGCGGCCGGCGAGGTGTACGCGAGCACGGTTGGCATCGTCGGCCTCCTATCGCTTCAGCGTGAGGGCGAGCGAGCGCACGCCCGCGCCGGTGACGGTCAGCTTCGCGCTGCGCGCGTGGCGCAGCTTGCGCTTGCCGGCGGCGGTGAAGCGCAGGGTCACGGTCGCGCCGCCGTCCTTGCCCGCTCTCGCGGCCCCTCTGGCGACGGTCGTCCTGCCGCTGCGCGCCGTCAGCGCGACTCTGCGGCCGGCCGCGACCCCGCGCACGCGCACCTTGACGCCGCGCTTGAGCGCCGTCCGCAGCGAGACCTTGCCGGCGAGCGCGAGCCGCGCGCCCGTGGGGGCTCTGCCGCCTCTGTCCGCTCTGCCGCCTCTGTCGACGCCGTCTCTGCCGCTTCTCGGCGCCGGCCCGGCCGAGCGCTCGACCGTCTCGCAGCCGTCGGCGATGACGTCGTTCGGGTCGGCGAGGACGGTGTCGGCGCCGACGCCGCAGTCGACCGAGTCGACCTCGCCGTCGCGCACGTCGATCGTGTCGTTGCCGATCGGCATCGAGCAGCTCTCGAAGAGGCCGCAGTTGCCGCCCGACTTGTCGGCGACGATCGTGTCGCGGCCGGGGCCGCCGACGATCGTGTCGTCGCCGAAGCCGCCCTCGATGCGGTCGTCGCCGGCGCCGCCGTCGATCGACTCGGACGCGTTGCCGGCTCTGATCTGGTCGTTGCCGCCGCGGGTGGCGATCGTCGATCTGCCGTAGTCGAGGTTCGACCACACCTCGACGACGTCGGGCGCGTCGCTGAACTGGAAGGTGCCGGAGACGTGCGAGAGGACACGCTCGACGTCGATCACGTTGTCGCCCTCGCCGGGGCGGCCGTCGTCGGCGACGCCGTCGACGGTGACGGTGACAGGCGGGTGGACGTCGGCGTCGGGGATGCTCCAGCCCTCGACCTTGTCGTTGCCGGGGCCGCCGTCGATCAGGTCGGCGGCCGGCGGCTCGAAGGCGCCGCCGTTGAGGGAATCGTCCCCGGTGCCGGCGTGGATCGTGTCGCGCCCCTCGCCGCCGTCGATCGTGTCGTTGCCGTCGCCGGCGTCGATCGTGTCGTCGCCGCCGGATGTCGAGATCGTGTCGTCGCCGGCGCCGCCGATCACGCTCTCGGCCGAGTCGGCGCCTCTGAACTCGTCGTTGCCGGCGCCGAGGTCGACGCGCAGCGCGCCGTCGGGCAGCATCCCCTCCGTCAGTCTGAGGCTCGTGACGTGGTCGTTGCCGCCGGCCGTGTCGACCTGCACGCCGCCGGCGCCGAGCGGGCAGCGGCTGCTCTCGAAGATCGTGCGGGTGCAGCCCGGGCCGGTCTCGTCGCTGTTGATCTCGACCTGGCCGTCGGCGGTCATCGAGAGGATGATCGTCTCGTTGCCGTCGGTGCCTCTGACGTAGATCGTCGTGCCGTCGCTGGAGGCGACGTCGGCGCCGGCGACGGCGGGGGTCGCGGCCGCCGCCAGCGTGGCGCCGGCGAGGGCTGCGAGCAGGATGCGGGGCGTGGGCTTCACGGTGGCTCCTTCGGTGTCGGGTCGGAACGCCTGCCGACACGCTCCCGCCGTCCGGTCCCCGCGGGGAGGCGGGGGATCCCCGATCCTCCCCCCATGCACCCCGCGCCCTCTACCCTTCGCCGCGATGAGACTGCTCGGGCGCGACCTCGAGATCGCCGCGGTCGCACGCGCACTCGCGGAGGTCGAGGCCGGCGGCCACCGTTCGCTGGCCGTCTCCGGCGAGGCCGGGATCGGCAAGAGCGCGCTGCTCGCCGTCGCCGCCGAGCGGGCGTCTGCGGCGGAGCTGCTGGTGCTGAGCGGCCGCGCCGCCGAGCACGAGCAGGACCTCCCCTTCGGGCTGCTGCGCGACGCCGTCGGCGACCGCCTCGACCCCTTCCCCGCGCCGGCGCCCGAGGAGCCGGTGATCCCGTGGGAGCGCTTCCGCCTCCACCACGCGCTGCGGGCGCGGCTGGAGCGGCTCGCCGACGAGCGGCCGGTGGCGCTGCTGCTCGACGACGTCCAGTGGGCCGACGAGGCGACCGTCGAGCTGCTGCTGCACCTGCTGCGCCGGCCGCCGCGCGGCGGCTTCCTGCTGCTGTTCGCGCTGCGCCCCGGCAGCGTGCTGACACGGCTGCTCGACGCCGGCCGCCGCGCCGACGGCTGGGACGAGCTGCGGCCGGCGCCGCTGAGCCGCAGATCGGCGCGCGCGCTGCTGCCCGACGACCTCGACGCCGCGGTGCGCGAGCGGATCCTGCACGAGGCCGACGGCAACCCGCTCTTCCTGCGCGAGCTGGCGCGCGGCAGCGGCGCCGCCGGCGACCCCGACGAGCCGGTGCCCGGGACGGTCGCCGCCGCGATCGCGCAGGAGCTCGACCGCCTCTCCCCCGCCGCGCGCGCCTTCGCCGCCGGGGCCGCCGTCGCCGGCGACCCGTTCGAGCTCGACGTCGCGACCGCCGCCGCGGCGCTCACCGAGGCCGACGCGATCGCCGCCCTCGACGAGCTGGTCGCGGCCGATCTCGTGCGCGCCGCCGGCGGCCGCAGCTTCGGCTTCCGCCACCCGCTCGTCCACCGCGCCGTCGCCGACTCGACCGCCTCGGCATGGCGGCTGGAGGCGCACGCGCGCGCCGCCGCGCTGCTCGAGCGCCGCGGCGCCTCGCCGGCGCTGCGCGCCTACCACGTCGAGCAGTTCGCGCACCCCGGCGACAGCGCCGCGATCGCGGTCCTGCGCGCCGCCGGCGCCGAGACCGCGGCGACCTCGCCGGCCGCCTCCGCCGACTGGTTCGGCGCCGCGCTGAAGCTGGCGCCGGAGGAGGACGCCGCGCTGCGCGCCGAGCTGCTGGAGCGGCGCGGGCTCGCGCTCGGCGCCGCCGGCGCCTTCGACGACAGCCGCGCCGCGCTCGACGCCTGCATCGCGCTGCTGGCGCCCGAGGAGGGCGACCGCCGCGCGACGCTGCTGGCCGCCGTCTCGACCGCCGACGTGCTGCTGGGCGAGTACGGCGCCGCCGAGCGGCGGATCGAGGCCGCGCTCGCCGACGCCGCCGCGCCGCTGCGGCCGCGGCTGCTGTCGCTGCGCGCCGGGCTCGCCTTCCTGAAGGGCGACGGCGCGGCGGTCGCCGGCTGGGCGGCGCGCGCCGAGCAGGCGCTCGCGCTGCTGCCCGACGACCAGCCGGCGGTGCGCGCCGCGATCGCCTCCCAGCACGCCTTCGGCCAGGTGCTGCTCGGCGAGCCGGCCGGCGAGCGCGTCGAGCAGGCGGCGCGGCTGCTGGAGCAGGCCGACGACGCGACGGTCGCCGCGCAGGTCGACGCCGCCTGGACGGTCGGCGGCAACCTCTCGCAGGTCGAGCGCTACGCCGCCGCGGCGCCGGTGCTGCGGCGGGGGCTGCGGCTCGCGCGCAACTCGCTGCAGGCGCACCTCTACCTGCACCTGCACGTCGTGCTGGCGATGGCGGAGCTGCCGCTGCTGGAGCTCGACGCGGCGCTGGAGCGGCTCGAGGTCGCCGAGGAGGCGACGCGGCTGCAGGGCCGCCGCTACGAGCTCGCCTTCGCGCTGACGCAGAAGGCGCGCGTGCTGGCGGCGCGCGGGCAGCGCGAGGAGGCCGAGCAGGCGGCCTTCGACAGCGAGCTGCTGATCGGAAGCCGCGCCGCGCGCGGCGCGACGGTGACGCTGCTGGCGCACAACGCGCTCGTGCGCCACGGGCGCGATCCGCGGCAGCTGCTGCGCGAGCTGGAACGGGCGGCCGGGCCGCGGCTGCGGCGGCTCAACCGCACCGCCGCCGGGAGCGTCCTGCTGGCCGCGACGCGCGCCGCGATCGCGGCCGACGCGCTCGACGAGGCGGAGGCGTGGGCGGCGCAGGCGAGCGCCGTCGCCGGCGGCCTCGACCTGCCGGCGACGGCGGTCCGCGCCGTGCGCGCCGAGGCCGAGCTGCTGCTCGCGCGCGACGACGCCGACGAGGCCGCGCGGCTGGCCCGCCGGGCGGCCGCCGACGCGCTGCGCCACGGGCTGCGGCAGGAGCAGCTCGGCGCCGAGCTGCTCGCCGGCCGCGCCGAGCTGGCCGCCGGCGAGCGCGACGCCGCGATCGCGCGGCTGCAGTCGGTCGCGGCGACGGCCGGCCGGCTCGGCGCCTTCGCCGACCGCGACGAGGCGGCGCGGGCGCTGCGGCGCGCCGGCGCGCGCGTCTCGATGGGCGCCCAGCGCGCCGCCGACGCCGCCGGCCGCAGCGACCTCAGCGAACGCGAGCTGGAGGTCGCCGAGCTGGTCGCGCGCGGCGCCAGCAACCGCCAGGTCGCGGTCGAGCTGCACCTGTCCGAGAAGACGGTCGAGCGCCACCTCTCGCACGTCTACGCCAAGCTCGGCATCGACGGCCGCGGCGAGCTGTCGGCGGCGCTCGGCGGGTAGCGGGGCGGCGCCTCGCGGCAGGCGGGCCGGCGGCCGCGTGCGCCGGCGTCGGCTACCAGGCGTGGCCGACGAAGACCGGCTCGGGCACGAGCGCGACGCCGAAGGCGCGCTCGACGCCGGCGGCGATCTCGCGCGCGAGCGCGACCAGCTCGGCGGTCGTGGCGCCGCCGCGGTTGACGAGCGCGAGCGTGTGCTTGGAGGAGATCGCGACCGCGCCGCGGGCGGTGCCGCGCGCGAAGCCGGCCTGCTCGATCAGCCACGCGGCCGAGGTCTTGACGCGGCCGTCGGGCTCCGGGAAGGCCGGCGGCGGGCGGTCGCCGGGGGCGGCGGCGGCGAGGCGCGCGTAGGCGTCGGCGTCGAGGATCGGGTTGGTGAAGAAGGAGCCGGCGCTGACCGAGTCGGGATCGGCCGGGTCGACGACCATCCCCTTGCCGCGCCGCAGGCGCAGCACAGCCTCGCGCACCGCGCCGAGCGGCGCCCGCCCGCCGACCTCGACGCCGAGCGCGCGCGCCAGCTCGGCGTAGGCGACCGGCGCGCTCGGCGCCTCCGCCCCGGCGCCGCCGGTCGCGCCGGCGCCGCTCGCGCCCGCGCGGCTCGCCTCGCCGGCGTCCGCCCCATCGAGCGCGAACCGCACCGCCAGCACGATCCGGTCGTCGCGCCCTTTGAACGCGCTGCTGCGGTAGCGGAAGCCGCAGGCGGCCGCCGGCAGCTCGCGCACGCTGCCGTCGCGGCGGTCGAGCACGCGCACGGCGGCGATCGTCTGGCTGACGTCCTGCCCGTAGGCGCCGACGTTCTGGATCGGCGTCGCGCCGGCCGAGCCGGGGATGCCGGAGAGCGCCTCGATCCCGGCCAGCCCGGCGGCGACCGCCTCGCCGACGACGCCGTCCCACGGCTCGCCGGCCTGCACGGTCAGCGTCCCGCCGTCGCGCTCGACGCCGCGGGTGCGCACGAGCACGACGGTCCCGTCGAAGCCGGCGTCGGCGATCACGACGTTGGAGCCGCCGGCCAGGACCAGCAGCGGCTCGCCGGCGGCGTCGAGCTCGCGCACGGTCGCGACCAGCTCGGCCTCCGTCTCGACCTCGACGAGCCGGCGCGCGGGGCCGCCGAGCCGCAGCGTCGTCAGCGGGGCGAGCGGCGTCGCGGTCTGCTCTGCGGGCGGCGTCGGCACGCCGGTCACGATATCGGCCCTCCCCCGCGCCCCGTCCGCCGCCCGCGACCGTCGCGAGCGGCCGCCCCGACCCTCCGGCGCACCCCCTGATTGGTCAACACGCTGACATCGACCCCCTGCTCGTGACAGCGATCTTTCAGTTCCGGCGAGCCGGACCGCTACCGTCTGCCTCCACGTGCCGACCCGACGGACCCACATGACCCGAGCACGGACGCTCCTGCTCATAGCCGGTCTGCTGCTCTTCCTCGCCGCGGCAGGCGTCGGCCTGCTGGGCTGGAACGCCCGCGCCGCGAACGACCGCATCCCCAAGGGCGTGACGATCGCCGGCATCGACGTCGGCGGCAAGAGCGCCGACGAGGCGCGCGCGATCCTGCGCAGACGCGTCGCCGACCGCGCCGCCCGCCCGGTCGAGGTCGAGGTCGACGGCAGAACGGTCGAGCTGACCGCCCGCGAGGCCAAGGTCGGCGTCGCCTTCGACGGCGCGATCCGCCGCGCGCTCGAGGCCGGCGAGCAGGGCAGCTTCATCGAGCGCGGCTGGCGCGAGCTGACCGGCGGCGAGGTGAAGGCCAACGAGAAGGTCGTCGTCGCCGTCGACGACAAGGCCGTCGCCGCGTTCGTCGACCGGATCGCCAGATCGGTCGACAAGCCGGCCGTCGACGCCTCGCTCGCGATCTCCGTCGACAGCGTCTCGGTGACGAGATCGCAGGACGGCGCCAGACTCCAGGACCCGGCGAAGCTGCGCAAGCAGATCGTCCGCGCGCTCCACCGGCCCAACGGCGAGCGCTCCTTCAGAGCGACCGTCGTCAAGGTCCCCGCCGCGAAGACGACCGAGCAGGTGTGGGAGGCGACGCCGACGGTCGTGACCGTCTCGAAGTCGTCGACGACCGTGCGCGTCTTCGTCAGAGGCGAGCTGGTCAAGACCTACGGCGTCGCGGTCGGCTCCTCCGAGTACCCGACGCCCGAGGGCCAGTTCGTCGTGCAGTCGATGCAGGTCGACCCGCCGTGGAACGTCCCCAACTCCGAGTGGGCCGGCGACCTCGCCGGGCAGACGATCCCGGGCGGAGCCCCCAACAACCCGCTGAAGGCGCGCTGGATCGGCTTCAACGGCTCGGTCGGCTTCCACGGCACGGCCGACATCGGCTCGCTCGGCAGCGCCGCCTCCCACGGCTGCGTCCGCATGAACCCGTCGGACGTGATCGACCTCTACGATCGCGTCGCGATCGGCACGCCGGTCCTCGTCGCCGCGTAGGCGGCGGCGCCGCGGTCGAGCCGCTCCTACGCGTTGACGCCCCCGTCGACGGCGAAGGCCGCGCCGGTGATCGAGCGCCCCGCCGGGCCGGCGAGGTGCGCGACGAGCGCGGCGACGTCGTCGGCGCTGCCGTAGCGGCCGGTCGCGAGGCCGGCGCGCTGCTCCTCCGCGTGCGGTCCGTCGGCCGGGTTCATGTCGGTGTCGGTCGGGCCCGGGTGGATCACGTTGGCGGTGATGCCGCGGGCGCCGAGATCCCAGGCGAGCCCCTTCGTCATGCCGGTCAGCGCCGCCTTCGTGAGCGAGTAGATCGTCATGCCGGGGCCGCCGGCGCGCTCGGCGAGGCTGCTGCCGATCGTCACGATCGCGCCGCCCTCGCCCATCCGCGTCGCCGCCGCGCGCGAGGCGAGGAAGCTGCCTCTGACGTGGATCGCGAGCATCCGGTCCAGCCGCTCGGCGTCGAGCTGCTCGATCGGCGCCGCGTCCCAGATGCCGGCGTTGTTGACGAGCAGGTCGATCCGCCCCAGCACGCGCACGGTCTCCTCGACCGCCGCCACGACCGCGTCGCCGTCGCCGCTGTCGGCCTCGATCGCCAGCGCCCGGCGGCCGAGCGCGCGCAGCTCCTCGACGACGGCCGCCGCCTGCGCCGGCCGGCTGACGTAGGTGATCGCCACGTCGGCCCCCGCGCGCGCCAGCCGCCGCGCGGTCGCGGCGCCGATCCCGCGGCTGCCACCGGTCACCAGCGCTACTCTTCCTGCCAGTTCGGTCATAGTCCCTCGCTTATTTCTGTATGGCTCGATACATAAACCGTAGGCGGCCGCTCGCCGCGCGTCAAGCGATTTATTTTTCGATCGCTACAGAACCGCCTGAGGCGCGGCGCTGATGGCCCCGCGCGGCCGTCCCCGCGGCTTCGACCGCGACGAGGCGCTGCGCCGCGCGCTCGCCGTCTTCTGGGAGCGCGGCTACGAGGCGACCTCGCTGAGCGACCTCACGAGCGCGATGGGGATCGCCGGGCCGAGCCTCTACGCCGCCTTCGGCTCCAAGGAGCAGCTGTTCAGGGAGACGGTCGAGCTCTACTCGCGGCTCGACGGCGCGATCGCCGACCGCGCGCTTGCGGAGGAGCCGACGGCGCGCGCCGCGATCGAGCGGATGCTGCGCGAGAACGCCCGCGCCTACGTCAGAGCCGGCCAGCCGAGCGGCTGCATGATCGTGCTGGCGGCGACCAACGTCACGCCCGCCAACAAGGGCGTCGGCGACTACCTCGCCGAGCTGCGGCGCAACAGCCGCGCGGCGATCCTGGCGCGGCTGGAGCGCGGCGTGGCGGAGGGCGACCTGCCGCCGGGCACCGACGTGAGAGCGCTCGCCGGCTTCGTCTCGACCGTCATGCACGGCCTCTCCTTCGAGGCGCGCGACGGCCTCTCGGAGGCGGCGCTGGAGGCGACCGTCGAGCGCGCGATGGCCGCGTGGGACGCGCTGGTCGGACACGGCGACGCGGCCGAGCTGCCGACTCCGGCACCATAGGGGGACGATGAGCGACGAGATCCACGACCCGCGCCGCGAGGCGGTCGCCGCCGCGACGCGCGCGCCGACCGCCGGCGCCGCCTTCGCCGAGGCGCTCGGCGGCCCGCTCGGGATCATCGAGTCGGCGGTCCCCGCGGCCGCCTTCGTGATCGCGTACACGCTCGGCGACCTGGAGCCGACCGAGGCGGCGATCGTCGCCGTCGCGATCAGCGTCGTGATGGCCGCGGCGCGGCTGGCGCGCAGACAGACGGTCCAGTACGCCCTCTCGGGCCTGCTCGGGATCGCGATCTCGGCCTTCATCGTCAGCCGCACCGGCAAGGCGGAGGACTTCTTCCTCCCCGGCCTGCTGCTGAACATCGCCTACGTGATCGGCCTCGCCGGCTCGATCGCGCTGCGCTGGCCGATCGCCGGCGTCGCGCTCGGCGCGGTCGCCGGCAGCGGCATGGGCTGGCGCGAGGACCCGCGGCGGGTGCGGATCTACACCCGCGTGACGTGGATCTGGGTCGGCGTCTTCGCCGCCCGCCTCGCCGTCCAGCTGCCGCTGTACCTGCTCAGCGCCGTCGTCGCGCTCGGCGTCGCCAAGGTCGCGATGGGCCTGCCGCTGTTCGCCGTCGGCATGTGGCTGTCGTGGCTGGTGCTGAGACAGGAGGGCGCGCTGCAGGCCGAGGACGAGCGCGCGGCGCGGCAGGCTTCCGAGCAGGAGCCGAGCGCGCGCTGAGGCGCCCGCTCGGTCGGCGCCGGCCGATCGCGGCACGGCGAACGGCGCCTGGCCGCTCGCCCGCTATCTTCGAGCCATGGCCAGCCACACCGACCCCACCTGCGGCTGCGGCGTCTGCGGCAGCGAGGCGCCGCCGCTGATCGGCAGCGTCCTGACCGGCGTCGGCATGACGCTCGCGCAGGCCTCGCGCGCGCTCGAGCGCGGCGAGGAGCCGGCGCTCACCCCGCTCCAGCGGCAGCTCGTCGAGCGCTGGGCCGAGCAGCAGCTCGGCGCCTAGCGGAACGCCTCGGCGTGCTCCTCGGCCCAGCCGCGGAAGGTCCGCGGCGGGCGCCCGAGCAGCTGCTCGACCGTCGGCAGGACCGACGTCTCGTCGACCGCGCCGCCGACGAAGAAGTCGAAGAACGCGTCGACGTACGCCGCCGGCATGCGCGCGCTCATGTCGGCGCGCGCCTCCTCGTCGCTCTGCGCGCGAAACGGCAGCTCGCGGCCGAGCACCTCGCCGAGGATCGCGACGCGCTCCCGCGGCAGCAGCGCCTCTGGGCCGGTGATGCGATGGGCGACGCCGTCGTGCTCGCCGCTCGTCAGCGCCAGCGCGGCGATCGCGGCGATGTCGCGCGGGTCGTTCACCGCGACCGCGACGTCAGCGAACGGCGCCACGACGGGCGCTCCGGCGCGGATCGCCTCCGCCCACTCGAGCGCGTTGGTCATGAAGGAGTTCGGGCGCAGGAAGGTCCATCCCAGCCCCGAGTCGCGCAGCGCCTGCTCGGAGCGGAGGTGGTACGCGGCGACGGCGTTGCCGAGGTCGCCGGTCGGCGCGCTGCTGCTCGACAACAGCGCGACCCGCGGCACCCTTCCCTCCCGCAGCGCGGCGACGAGGCCCGCGTCGTCGTAGCCGCTCAGCAGGAAGGCGCCGTCCGCGCCGGCGAAGGCGTCGCGCAGCCCGGCGCCGTCGGCGAGGTCCCCGACCACCTCGACGACGCCCTCCGGCCACGTCCGGCCGCCGGCTCTGCGGACGATCGCCCGCACCTCGTGTCCGTCGGCGGCGAGGATCCGCGCCAGCGCTCCTCCG
>Ga0164243_10007673_pt1 | contig 16071 bp, 17 predicted proteins | sample OricompcompostOP_FD_108781 | JGI IMG/M metagenome (GOLD analysis project Ga0164243, IMG submission 108781) | Organic Plus compost microbial communities from Emeryville, California, USA - Original compost - Organic plus compost (OP) | ecosystem: Engineered > Solid waste > Mixed feedstock >...
CCTGTGGGAGCTTCGATCCAAGTGTGCCATCCAGCACCGACGGCGGCCGTCTCCCACGCTGCATGGGTCGTGCCTAGACATGTACGACCACTGACGGCGTTCCCGGACGGTCCGCGACCGGCGCCTTCTCGCAATTGCGTGGCCTTCTATTCTACTCCGTTATCAGCGAGGAGGAGGTGATCGGCGAGGCGCGCACAGCAGGGCTGACTGTGGTGAACTCGACGAGAAACTTCCTTGTGCTCTCGCCATGGCAATAGCCCGCCGGCTCCGCAGCCTCGGATCGCCGACAGCGCTGTCCCGGCCGGTCTCGAGCCCTTGGCCCTGAGTGCGCTGCTACTTCCTCTGGTGTGGCAGTGGAATCTCTGAGGGTAGGCGGCTACTGGGGCAACCGCGAGGTACCGCAGGAGCCGCCGAAGCCCGGGAACGCCAGCTGACGCGACGCCAACCTAGCGACGGAGCCACGGAGCGCGTCCTCTCCGGGGGCGGTAGTTGACGACGGTGGTCGAGTTGTCGCCAACATACTGAGCGACACCCTTCCAAGCCTCGCCGAGTTCCTCGTGGACCCAGGATCTTGACCTCACCGCGACCCCGCAATACCCGTCCGGAGCCGTCCCGCACGCGAGGCCGCCCCAGGCCATACGAGCGCAAGAGTTCCACGCGCACGAACAGTGCTCCAGCAAAAGAAAGAACCACGGCCCTCAAAGGACCGTGGTTCTAACGAACTACTTTTGGTAGCGGGGGCAGGATTTGAACCTGCGACCTCTGGGTTATGAGCCCAGCGAGCTACCGAGCTGCTCCACCCCGCGTCGGTGAACCCAACGTTACAGCCCGACCCAAGGCGGCTCCAAATCGGCACCGGCCTCAGTGGTCGGCGAGGAGCTTCGTCGCCTGCTCGACCTTCGTACGAGCCTGAGCGAGCAGCTTCTCGCGCCGGACGGTGTTGCGGTTCTGAAGGGCCTTGTCCGCTTCGGCGTAGAGATGCTCGGCCTCGCTCAACAGTCGGCTGGCCTTGGCCTCGACGGAGGCATCGCCGGCGCCCCCCTGACTCCCCCCCTTGCCACCGGTTCCTGGACCCGATCCGCCGGTCTTGCCCGTGCCGCTGCCCGACCCGGAGTTGTTGGACTTCGCGTCAGCGCCGAGGGCGTCCGCGAGCGCGGCCTGGAGGGTACGGCCGTAGCCCAGCCGGTCGTTGTAGGAGACCAGCACGAAGGCGAGGTTGGCGTACCTGCTCTCATTGGTGCTCTGGCCGGTCGGCGTCGCATAGACCGGCTCGACGTACAGCAATCCGTACGACGTGGTCGGCACGGTGATGATCTGACCCCATACCGGCGTGCTCGCGCTGCGACTGAAGGTCGCGATCGCATCGGTGATGTCGGAGTCGGTGCGGAGGTGGTTGCTCACCAGACCGGGGCCGGCCGTGCCTTGGCCGAAGCCGGTGAGGATGCGAATCTGACCGTAGTCGGAGGAGGTGGCATCGGAGTCGACGCTCATGATCCCGGCGAGGTTCTGCCGCGAGTAGGGCACGAAGGTCGAGGTCAGCGACCAGCGATCGCTGTCGTCGTCGGCGAGGAACATCCGGTACGGCGCCTGCAGGTGTCCAGGGTTGTTCGGATCCGCGGGTACGGCCCAACGGTCGTTGCCGTTGAGGAAGTCGACCGCATCGGTGACGTGGTAGCGCGCGAGCTGGTAGCGCTGCACCTTGTAGAGATCCTCCGGATAGCGCAGGTGCTCCTTCAGCTCGGTGGGGATCTCCTTCTTGGACTTCACCGTGCCTGGGAAGACGTCCTCCCAGGTCTTCAGGATCGGGTCGGAGTCGTCCCAGGCGTAGAGGTTGACGGTGCCGTCGTAGGCGTCGACGGTCGCCTTCACCGCGTTGCGCATGTAGTTGATCTCGTCGGTCGGCAGGGTCCGCGATCCGGCGTTCTGCTGGGTGGCGTCGTCGGTCATCGCCGCGAAGGAGTCCCGCGCCGACTGCGGGTAGCGGTCGGTGGTCGTGTAGCCGTCGACGACCCAGAGCAGCCGGCCGCCGACCACGACCGGGTAGGCATCGCTGTCGAGTGTCAGCCAGGGCGCGACCTTCTCGACCCGCTCCTGCGGGGTCCGGTTGTAGAGGATCTGCGAGTTGGCGTTGACCCGTTCGGAGAGCAGGAAGTTCGCCGAGCCGAACTGGATCGCATACATCAGCCGGCGGAAGCGCGACCCGATGGAGACACCGCCCTTGCCGGCGTACGTCGTCGTGGACTGGCCCTTGCTGGGGCTGAAGTCCAGCTCGACCGCCTTGCCGCCCGCAGAGCGCCCGACGATCGAGTAGTCGGGGCTGTCCTCGCCGAAGTAGACCTGATCCTCGAGCTTCTGGCCGCCGGTCAGGTCGGTGCTGTTCAACCCCTCGGCGTAGGTCATATCGGCCTTCTCCGTGGCGTCATCGGCGCCGCGCATGTTGGCGTAGGCGGCGATGACGCCGTTGGAGTGGGTGTAGACGGTGTGCAGGTTGGTCCAGGTCCGGTCGCTGGGGCTGATCCCACTCTGCTTGAGCTCGCGGACGCCCAGGACGAGCGCGCGGTCCTTGCCGTCGATCGTGTAGTGGTCGACGTCGAGGGGATTCTCCACCGTGTAGTAGGAGCGCCCCTGCTGGGTCTGTTCGAACTGCTGCTGCACCACCGCCGGGTCCACGATCGGCAGCGACGACGCGGTCGCGTCCAGCGCCGCCGCCGAGGTCTTGGTGGCGTCGGCCTGCGAGGTGTAGTTCTGCACCTTCACATGCGCGTCGTCGATGTCGTACGCCGCCCGGGTGGCCGCGATGTTGGCGGCCAGATAGGTCCGCTCCTTGTCCTGCTCGGAGGGCTTGACCTGGAAGGCCTGTACGGCCGCTGGCCAGATCAGTCCGATCAGGATCGCGCACACGACGAACAGCGAGAGTCCGATCGAGGGCAGCTGCCAGCTACGACGCCAGACGTTGAGGAGGAAGAGAACGGCGCAGATCAGCGCGACGCCCAGCAGGATGTTCTTGGCCGGAAGCACCGCATGCTCGTCGGTGTAGGACATCCCGTCGACCAGCGGCCCGGAGTCGTGGACCAGGTCGTAGCGATCGAGCCAGTAGTCCACGCCCTTGACCAGCAGTACCAGCGCAACCAGCACCGAGATCTGCCGCTGAGCCGACCGGGAGAATCGGTCCTGGCGCGAGGAGAGTCGGATCCCGCCGTACAGATAGTGGACGACGATCGAGGCGATCGCGCCCAAGATGAGCGCCGTCAACGCGAAGTTGACGACGTAGTGCCACCAGGGCAGATCGAAGACGTAGAAGCCGATGTCCTTGCCGAAGAACTGATCCTTCCGGCCGAAGGACCGACCGTGGCGCCACATCAGATAGGTGCGCCACTCCCCAGCACCCGAGACCCCGGCGAAGATCCCCGCGATACCGGCGATGCCGACGATCAGCCAGGTGCGGATCGGGGCGATCGCCTCGCGGTAGCGGTCGAGGCCGGCGTTGTCGTCAGCGTCGTGGAAGAACGGCCGGGCGCGGTAGGCCACCACGACCGGTGCTGCGATCGCCGCGACCATCAGCAGCCCGAAGATCACGAAGAGGACGGTCCGGGTCCAAAACATCGTGCCGAAGACGCTGGGGTAGTCGGCGGCGTCGTACCAGAGCTTGTCGGTGAAGAGCGAGGCGAAGGTGGTGACGGCGAAGAAGAGCAGAATGAGTACGACGCCGGTGAGCACCAGCCAGCGGGCACGGCCCGACGGCCGGCGCGGCGGCGCGTCCTGGGGATCGTCGTCGAACAGCTCGCTCACTCGTGCTCCTCGGGAGGCTCCTCGGTGCTGTCTTCCAGGGTGGCCGAGAGTAGCTGGAGGAGCTGTGGCACGAGGTCGGTGCCGGCCACGACCGACTGGTCGTCGTCGTGCGCCCGCAGCCGAAGTGCGCAGTAGGTCGCTCCCGCACGGGTGGCGCCGGCCACGATCCGGACCTCTTGACGATCGGGATGGTCCCGGGCGAACTCCTCCGCGGCCACCGGGTCGTCGGGGATCTGGGCATCGGCGTCCGGCGGCAGCACGAGCCGCTCGACCACGGCCGCACAGCCTGCCACCTCCGCCGGCCAGGCGGTGGTCTGGAGAACGTCCTCGAGCCGCTCGTCGGAGCCGAGCTGGTCCTGCTCGACCGGGGTGAGCGACCCGGCCGCCGAGGCCTCGTCGAGTCCCATCAGGGAGGCGAGCACCGGCTCGGCGACGACGAAGGCGGCGGTGTCGACGAGTGCGTAGAGCCGGGCCGGCCGGTCCCAGCCCTCGCCGGCGAGGTGGGCCTCGATCTCGAGTACGGCGGCCGCCAGCGCCGGATCCAGACCGGCCTCGATCTCGGAGCCGAGCCGCGGGTCTCCGGCGGGGTCGGGGAGCGGCGAACTGCCAGGCTGGTCACTCACGAGCCACTCCGGCAGGTCGGAAGCTTGGCGGAATGGTTCTTCGTCCAGCTCTCGATGGCGCTGATCGCGTCGTCGAGAGTGCTCACCTTCACCAGTCGCATGTCCTTGTGGTCGGCCCCCTGCACGTCGGGACAGTTGCCCGCCGGGACCAGGAACAGCTTGGCACCGTCGTGCATCGCCCCCGGGATCTTCTGCTGGATGCCGCCGATGAGGCCGACCTCGCCCTTGGCGTCGATGGTGCCGGTCCCGGCGACGTGCTGACCGCCGGTGAGCGAGCCCGGGGTCAGCGTGTCGTAGATCGAGAGCGCCATCATCAGCCCCGCGCTCGGTCCGCCAATCGCCGGGTCGATGCCGATGTGGACCTGGAACGGGAAGTCGTAGGCCGACCCGAGCGAGACGCCGAGGTAGGCCTTCTGCTCGCGCGACCCGGCGGTCACCGTGACCTTCTTGGTGGCATCGCCCCGCTTGATGGTCAGCACCAGCTTCGATCCCGGCTTCACCGCCTGGACCGCCTTGACCGCCTGGTCGGGGGTGCTCACCGCGGTGTCGCCGACCTTGAGCAGCCGGTCCTCGACCTTCAGCGCGCCGGCCGCGGGCGCCCCCTTCACCACCTGCGCGATCGCCACCACGCTGGGGACCCGGTAGCCGAGCTTCCGCAGCGCCGCCGCCGCCGCGTCGTCCTGCGCGGACGTCATCTGGGCGGCACCGGCCTGCTTGTCCTCCTGGCTGGTGCCGTGCTGGTCGGGGTAGGCCACCGAATGCGGGTAGATGGCGTCGTCGCGGCTGACCCACGCCGAGAGCAGCGCCCACAGACCCAGATGAGCCTCCCGGGTCGTCTCGCTGACCGTGGTCATCCGTAGTTCACCACCGTCACGGTAGGTCTTGTGCCCGGTCACGTCGACGATCGGATTGCCCTTGTAGTCGCCGAGAACGTTGACTGTCGGGCCCGGGCTGTAGATCGTGAACGGCAGCGGCACCACCCACGCAACGATGATCAGGGCGAGCACGATGGGCAGGGCGATCACTCCCGCCAGGGTGCGCTGCGTCATGGCGACACCCTCTCATCCGAGGCCAAGACGGTGCTGAACGCGCTATAGCGCGTGCGATCGAGCAACCTTCAGGAGGCCCGGCGGCGCTCGGCGGCGCGCTGCGCCGAACTCCGGGACGACCGCTGCGCGGGACGTACGGCGATGCCGGTCGAGCGGTCCCGCTGCGGCGGTCGCGCGGCGTACCGCTGCGCTGGCTGGGGGGTCTTCGAGAGCGCCTCCCCCAGGCGGCGTACGGCGGCCTCGCGGTCCACCTCTCCGCGACCCTCACGGCCCAGCCAGGCGACCCAGAGCATCGCCAGCAGCGTCACCACGGCCGGCGGCACGAGCCACAGCAGGATCTCCACGTGGTCAGCGTAGGAGCCGATCGGCTCGCATCGGCTACGGCGCGCCGACCCACTCCTCGGTCCCGTCGCCGAAGCGCTGGTGCTTCCAGATCGGGACGGTCGCCTTGAGAGTGTCGATCAGATCGCGGGAGGCCTCGAAGGTCTCCCCGCGATGCCCCGAGGCGGTCGCGACGATCACCGCGATGTCGCCGATCGCGAGCGTGCCGGTGCGATGGACCGCCGCGAGGCCACCGACACCGTGGTCGGCTGCCACCTTCTCGCACACCTCGCGGAGCCGATCGAGCGCGGTCGGGTGGGCGGCGTACTCCAGCTGCGTCACGCCCTTGCCGCCGTCGTGGTCACGCACCTGGCCGACGAAGAGGGTCAGCCCGCCCGCGGTGTCGTCGGCGAGCGCGGCAAGGACCTCGGTGACCTCGAGCGGCGTGTCACGGATGTCGACGAGCTTGACGGCCGGATGCATGGGATGACCCTACGACGGCCGCGCCGGTCGTGGTCGGACAACCGTTGGTCGTGCATCCACCAGGCACGTAGATTTGAGGCATGAGTGACACCCCCGGCAAGGGCCCCGACGAGTCCGGCGAGCCCGAGGAGCCGCAGAACCCGTTCAAGGGCACCCCCTTCGAGGGCCTCTTCGGCGGCCTTGGTGGCCCGACCGGCGGCCAGGGCGGCCTGCCCGGTGGCGGTTTCCCGGGCTTCCCGGCGAGCGGTGCGGGCGGGATGCCCGACCTCAGCCAACTCTTCGGTCAGTTGCAGTCGCTCCTACAACCCTACGACGGCCCGCTCAACTGGGACGTCGCCCTCGATCTGGCCCGCAAGGTCGCCGCGCAGAAGCCCGACCCCACGCCGACCCAGAAGCAGAAGGACGCGGTCGCCGACGCCTGCCGCCTCGCCGACCACTGGCTCGACGAGACCACGTCGTTCCCCTCCGGTGTCAAGACCGCCACCGCCTGGAGCAAGGCGGAGTGGCTGGTCAACACGCTGGACGTCTGGAAGGTGCTGGTCGAGCCGGTCGCCAGCTCCTCGGTCACCGCGATGAGCGGTCAGCTGCCGGAGGAGATGAAGGCCATGGCTGGCCCGATGATGGGCTTCCTCGGCAAGGCGGTCGGGGCGCTCTACGCCAACCAGGCCGGGTCCGGGCTGGGCGCGCTGGCCGGCGAGGTGCTCTCCGTCTCAGACATCGGTGTCCCCCTCACCGCGCCGGGCCGGGCCGCACTTCTCCCCGCTAATATCGGCCCCTTCGCGGACGGGCTCGGCGTCTCCGAGGACGACGTACTCCTCTTCCTGGCCCTGCGCGAGGCGGCGCACCAGCGGCTCTTCGCCGGCGTCCCGTGGTTGCGCGACCACGTGATCGAAGCAGTCCGGCAGTACGCCACCGGCGTCGAGATCAACCTCGACGCCATCCAGAAGCGGATCGAGGAGCAGATGCAGGGGCTCGACCCCTCCGTCATGCAGAACCCCGAACAGCTCCAGCAGCTCTTCGAGAACGGCATGTTCGAGCTGCCCGAGTCCGCGCAGCAAAAGGCCGCCCTGGAGAAGCTCGAGATCGCCCTCGCGCTCGTCGAGGGCTGGGTGGACGAGGTGGTCTCCCTGGCGACCGCCGACAAGATGCCCGCCGCGGCCAAGCTCCAGGAGGCAGTACGCCGCCGGCGGGCTGCCGGCGGCCCCGCCGAGCAGACCTTCGCGACCCTGGTCGGCCTCGAGCTCCGCCCACGCCGGTTACGGGATGCGGCCACGCTGTGGGGCTCGCTGCGCACTCGGCAGGGCATCGAGGCCCGCGACGGCGTGTGGATGTCGCCGGCGCTGCTGCCGACGGCAGCCGACCTCGACGATCCGCTTGGTTTCCGCGAGGGGGCCGAGGCTCCGGAGTCGCTCTCGGAGGCAGACTTCGACGAGGAGCTGCGCAAGCTTCTCGAGGGCGACGGCGAGTCGGGCGACACCCCCGAGGCCGAGTGACCGCTCGGTGACCCTCCATACGGACGCGCTCGCCGTGCTACGGGCGTGGACAGCACCGACGCCTGCACAGATGGCGCTACGCGACCGCTATGTCAGGCATCTGCAGGCCCACCCCGATGGCGTCTTCCGCAGTTGTGCGCCGGATCATCTGACCGCGTCGTGCCTCGTGCTCAGCAGCGACGGCGCACAGGTCCTACTCACCTTGCATGCCAAGGCGAAGCGCTGGTTCCAGTTCGGTGGTCACCTCGAGCCCGGCGATACCAGCCTGCTGGCCGCGGCCACCCGCGAGGCGACCGAGGAGTCCGGACTGTCCGGACTCGCGCCACGTCCCGAGCCGGTGCAACTCTCCGAGCACGAGGTGCCCTTCTGTGCGGGGGCGGGTAGCGCTGGTCCGGTGCATCATCTCGACGTGCGCTTCCTGGCGGTCGCTCCCGACAACGCCATCCACCGGATCAGCGACGAATCCCTCGACGTTCGCTGGTGGCCCGCCGAGAACCTGCCCGATCCGGACTCCGATCTTGTCGAGCTCGTCGATCTGGCTCGGGCCCGCCTGCTCGCCGGGTAGCCACGACCGCGGACGGGTCAGTCGACGTCGCCGCCGGTCTCCTCGACCCCCGGCGGGGCGTCGAGGCGGGAGGCGGCTGACCAGCCGAGGAGGTAGCCCTTCGCCCGCTCGGCCTGCGGATAGCGGTCGACCCAGCCCCAGAAGGCGTCGTTGTGGTGCGGCTCGAAGAGGTGCGCGAGCTCGTGGACCAGGACGTAGTCGACCACCCAGGGTGGCATCCCCTGGAGCCGAGCACTGAGTCGGATCGAGCGGTCACCGGGCGTGCAGGACCCCCAGCGACTCTGCTGATTGTCGACCCATCTGACCGAGGTCGGTGTGGCCAGGCCTCCGAAGTACTTGTCGCTGAGCCCCATCGCCCGCTTGAACAGCTCTTCGTCCGACGGCGTTCGGCGCCGCTCGGCCTTCTCGATTCGGGCGACCATCTGCTCGACCCACTCGGCTTCTTCGCGGCGGCTCATGGCGGCCGGGATGAGAACGATGATCCGCTCGCCGTCGCGATAGGCAGAGACGGTACGCCGGCGACGCTTGCTGCGGCGTACCTCCACCTCCGGACGGGCCATATGGTGAAACTACCTGTTCGCCCACTCGAGAAGTCGCTGCTGCGGCCAGGTGTTGACGATCCGGTCCGGGTCGATCCCGGCCGTCTCGGCCCGCGCGCAGCCCAGCACCAGGAAGTCGAGTTGCCCGGGCGCGTGCGCGTCGGAGTCGATCGAGAAGAGGCACCCGATGTCACGCGCCAGCTCCAGCAGCCTGGTCGGCGGATCGCGGCGCTCGGGTCGGGAGTTGATCTCCACTGCCACATCGTGCTCGGCACACGCCTCGAAGACGGCCCTGGCATCGAACTGGGAACCTGCCCGGGTGCCCCGATTGCCGGCAACGAGCCGACCGGTGCAGTGACCGAGCACGTTCATCGGCGAGCGAGTGACCGCCGCGATCATTCGCTTGGTCATCTGGGCCGGTTCCATCGCAAGCTTGGAGTGGACGCTGGCCACGCGAAGATCGAGCCTGGCCAGCATCTCCTCGCTCTGGTCGAGGGTGCCGTCGTCGAGGATGTCGACCTCGATCCCCTTCAGCAGGGTGAAGCCGCCGGCCAGGTGGTCATTGATCGCTTCCACGACCGCGAGCTGCTTCTCCAGCCGGGCCGCGCTGAGTCCGTGCGCGACGGTCAGCCGCGGGCTGTGATCGGTGAGCACGAGATAGTCGTGGCCGAGCTCGATCGCGGTGAAGGCCATCTCCTCGATCGGCGAGCCGCCGTCGGACCAGTCGGAGTGCGAGTGCAGATCGCCGCGCAATAGCGCGCGCAGCGTCTCACCGGCGCTGTCGGCGGTGAGCGGTCCACCGAGGCTGCGCTCGGCCTCGACGAGGCGGGCCGGCACTTGCCCCGCAGCGGCCTCGGCGATCACCTGGGCCGTGCTCGCGCCGACCCCGGGGAGGTCGGTCAGCGAGCCCTCCTCCGCCCGGCGGCGTACCTCGTCGTCGGCGAGGGGAAGGAGTGCGGACGCCGCCCTCCGGAACGCCCTCACCTTGTAGCTGTCCTCCCGGCCGCGCTCGAGGAGGAAGGCGATCCGGCGCAATGCCGCGACGGGACTTAGCACCGAACCGCTCTCAGAGGACCCGATCATGCACTCTCCTCTCGAACTATTTTTCCTCCACAGCCGGTGGAAACGCATCCACGCAGGTCAGCAGGGCGTACGCCGCCGACAACGGCCACCCTTTCACAGGCCTCCCCCACAGGCTTTCGCGTGTCGTCCACCGGCTTTCCCCAGCTCGCCGGGAGTTGTCCACAACTCTGTCCACAGGGCGGGAAAGCATTGCGTTGACCCTCGCCCGAGCGCTCCGTAGGTTTGCTCGCCAGAAGGGCCCCCGGCGCCGCCGGACGGCCTTCGCAAGGGGAAGGCGAAGGACGATCCAGGCACCGGGGGTCTCTCTATCTCCCGAAGTCTCCCGAAGTCTCTCGATGCCCCGCGAGGTTGCTCATCGGCCGATGAACGTCGGCGACCGTTTCTCGGCCGCCGCGCGGAGCCCTTCTTGGAGATCTTCGGTGGCGAGCGTGACCGGCTGGGCCAGCGCCTCCCATTGGAGCGCCGACTCGATGTCGGAATGACGCTGGCGTAGCGCCCGTGTCGTCAGCCTGCTCGCCACCGGCGCGGTGGCGGCGATACCGGCAGCGACCTCGATGACGGCGTCGAGGAAGCCCTCGGGGTCGAAGACCCGCGAGACGAGTCCGATCGATGCCGCCTCGGGAGCCTCGACCATGCGCCCGGTCAGCAGCAGATCCCGGGCCACGGCCTCGCCGACGACGTCGGGCAGCAGGTAGGTGCCGGCCATCCCCGGATGGAGGCCGAGCTTGACGAACGGCACCGCCATCCGCGCCCCCGCCGCGGCGTACCGCAGATCACAGGCCAGGGCCAGACAGAGTCCCGCGCCGATCGCCGGGCCGTTGATGGCAGCGATCGTAGGAACCTCCAGGCGTCTGATCGAGAGCCAGGAACGGTAGAAGGGCAACATCCGCGAGCGCAGGCTGTCGACGTCGGCATTCGGCTCGCTGGCGAGCCAGGCGAGGTTGCCGCCCGAACTGAACGCGCCGCCGGCACCGGTCACCACGACCGCGCGCACCGTCTGGTCGGCCGCGAGCTCATCGACCGCGGCAACCCAGGAGACGGTCATCTCATCGGACATGGCGTTGCGCTGACCGGGGTTGTCCAGGGTGATGAGCGCGACCCCGTCGGCCGGTCGCTCCAAAAGCAGGTGCTCGTAGGTCATGGTGGCAATCTACGCAGCGTCTCCCCCAGCATTGGCGAGGCCTGCGACACGCGGAGCCGGGCTCAACCAGGCTTGTTGGGCGGAACCCTCCCCGGTGTCATAAGGTCGAGGCGGCCCGCTGACGCGGGCTTCCGACGGGCTTCCCTGACCCATCCCCGTCGCGACGACCACGAAGAAACAGGCAAGGAGGCCGTCATGGCGGAGACCTGGAGCGGCGAGTTCTACTGCGTGAAGTGCAAGGAGAAGCGCGAGGCGACCGGCGAGATCAAGGTCAACGACAAGGGCACCAAGATGGCCAAGGCCGTCTGCCCGGTCTGCGGCACCAACCTCAACCGGATCCTCGGCAAGGCCTGATCGCCCTTCGTTCAGAGCATCACAAGCCAACGACAGCGCCCCGGGACTCGATCGTCCCGGGGCGCTGTCGCGTATCAGGTGGGCACGGCCGGCGGCCTGTGGATGAAGTCGGCGCGCGGCAGCCGGGTCGTGTGAGGCTTCCCGCATGGAAACGTCGGACACCACGGCATCGGAGAACGCAGCCTCGGGGATCGCGGCAACGGGCGTCGAGGCAGCGACACGGTTCCGGTTGCGGCCGGGTTACGTCGCGGTGCGCCGCGACAAGACCCATGTGCAGGTGGGCCTTGATCCGCCTCAGCGCGTGGTGTTGCCCGACACCCCAGACGTACGCCGCCTGCTCACCGACCTGGTCGCCGGAAGTGCCCTCGCCCCGACCACCGTGCCGGCCCGGCGAGCACTCGCCGATCTCGTCGCGGCGCGGCTGGTCGACGACGGTGCGCCGCCCCCGGCCCTGCCCGTCGCTGTCGAGGGACCCGCCCCACTGGCGGCCACCTTCCGGGGTCTGCTCGGGCCGCTCGCGCGCGCGGAGCCGGCCCTCGTCGTATTGCTCTGCGCGGGGCCACTCTCGCGCGAGCGCGTCGATCCGCTGCTGCGCGCGGGCACACCACACCTGGTGGTGGAGGGCGGTGCCGACGCCTGGACGGTCGGACCGCTGGTGATTCCGGGAGTCACCGCCTGCCTGCGATGCGTCGATGCCACCCTCGGTGAGGCCGACCCCAGACGCGCTCTGGTGCTCGAGCAGACGGCGCGGGTCGCTCGGCCACCGGTCGATCAACTGCTGTCGGCGTTGGCGCTGTCATCGGCGGCTCGCGACGCCCGGGCGCACCTCGCCGGCGGCCGGCCTGCTACCTGGTCAGCGACCATCACCCTCACCCGCGAGGGTCAGCCCGCCGAACGTCGGTGGCGGCGCCACCCGCACTGCGGGTGCGCCTGGGACCTGATCGCGGTAGGCGGCTGAGGCAACTCACCACCATTCGGAGTCGAGCTTCGCCTCCATGCTGCGCAGGTGCTCACGCGAGCAGACCTCGCAGAAGTTCTTGGTCTTGCCGCTCTCCACCGCGGTCGTCCAGAGCAGCAGCCGGCCCGGATCACCCTCGGTCTTCCCACAGAAGTCGCAGGTGCGCACACCGTCACTGTAGGCAGCCACATCGCGGCGTAGGGCGACGACACCACGACAGACCGGCCCGGTCCGAGATCCCTCGGACCGGGCCGGTCGTTCACACACCCGCGATCAGGGTGGAGTCATCACGATCACAGTGCGCGTGCCAGGGCCAGGCGCGCCTGCTTGGCCGCCTTCTCCGCCTTACGGCTGAGCCGGCGGGCACGGGCCAAGTGGTGGGCCCGCTGCATCATCTGCGCCTCTCCCAGGCGCGCGGACATTTGCGCGCGCGCCAGGTCTTCGTTCATCAAACTCATTTCAATACTCCCGGTTCGGTACGTGTTCATGGCTGGTCGTTCTTTCGGATTCGTGCAGTGAGGCCTGTCGCCATTGATCAGGCTTTGGGTTTGATCGGCTCAGGACTCTTGTCAGGCTGCGGACTCGTTCTTGCGCGGACGGCCTCGCGGACGCTTCCTGGGGATCACCGCCCCCTGCAGGAACAACTGCCCTCCCCAGACGCCCCAAGGCTCACGCCGGGTCAGGGCACCGTCGAGGCAGAGCGCCTGCACCGGACACGACTGACACAGAGCCTTGGCGAACTCGACATCGGCGGGAGACTCTGCGAACCACAGCTCCGGGTTGTTGACCCGACACGGAAGCAGTTCCTCGTCGACACGGCCGGCCTCGTCGTGCAAGACGCCGAGGGTGGGCTCGAGAACGCTGGTCATCATGTGACACCTCCTTCCATGACCTGATCGCGGTGGTGGAAAACAACTGGCAGAAATGAAAAGGGCCGCGGATCCCGGTTTCGGGTTCCGCGGCCTGGAGGCTGCCGATCTGCGTGTGATCACGTAGACGGTGGTCTCCAGGCATCGGTCCCCGTGGCCTCGGCACCCTGGGTGCGACGCTCGGCGCGGACATCGCCATCGACGAGAAGAGACACGTGTCCCTTGCCCTGGACGGTGGCGGGCGCGACATAGGTCGCCCCCATGAAGGCACCCGTCATCGGGGTGGCGATCCGAGCCGCCGGCACAAAGGCGTGGCCGCACGCGGACATGCGAATACCGACGCCGTTGGTCGGCATCGGGTTCCACGTCATGATGTTCGTCATCTGGGCCACCTCCTTCGGTGCGTCGAGCGCTGGACCTGCCAAGTCCGTGGTGCGCGGTTTGGGGTTGTGCCGAGAACGCTAACCCGGTTGCTCTCGCGCGAGCAAACGATTAACTACCTCAAATTCAAGAATTCTCGTCGAGCCGTCCGACTGAGGTACCTCAGCCCGCCTCGGCGACCACGGCGAGGACGTCCTCGCCGTACGTCTCGAGCTTGCTTCGGCCGACCCCGCTGACCCGGAGGAGGTCTTGGAGCGAGTCCGGTTTGCGCTCCGCGATCGCCTCCAAGGTGGCGTCGGTGAAGACCACGAAGGCCGGCTTGCTGATCGCGTCGGCCGTCTCCTTGCGCCAGGCCTTCAGGCGGGCGAACAGCTCCTCGTCGTAGGTCGCCGGGCAATCCTCGTGACGGCCGCGGATCTTCTCCTCTCGGGAGCCGAGCGGCCGTCCGCAGGTCTTGCACATCCGGGCCTTGCCGACCCCGGCCCGGCGAGGCTCGGCGACCGGGCGATCGGGCAGCAGCGGGTCAAGGAAGCGGGACGGCTTGCGACTCCCCCGTCCTCCCGGCTGCCGGGCAAGTGCCCAGGAGAGCGAGAGGTCACGGCGGGCGCGGGTAACGCCGACGTAGAGGAGCCGGCGCTCCTCCTCGAGGGCGACGGGTGAGTCGAGCGAGTAGGAGAACGGGAGGGTGCCGTCTTGGAGGCCCACTAGGAAGACCGAGTCCCACTCCAGGCCTTTGGCCGCATGGAACGTGGCGAGGGTGACGCCGTCGGCGACGGGCGCATGCTGGTCGGCCGCGCGACGGTCGAGTTCAGCGACGAAGCCGGCCAGGTCCCCACCGCCCGAGGCGAATTCCTCGGCCTGGTCGATCAGCGCCTGCCAGGACTCCCAGCGGTCACGGGTCTGTCCGCGCCCGTCCGGCGGCTTGGAGGTCCACCCCATGCCGGCCAGGGTGGCGTGGACGGTCTCCAGGAGTGCCTCCGCGGTGCTCTCGCCGTCGCCACCACGGGCGGCGCCCCGGAGCCTGGTCACCGCCTCGCGCACCTCAGGGCGGTCGAAGAACCTGGCAGCGCCACGGACGACGTACGGGATCCGGCGCGCGGTCAGGGCGTCCTCGAAGGTCTCGGACTGGGCGTTGATCCGGAAGAGGATCGCGATCTGCGACCAGGGGCGTCCGGCCTCGTGGAGCCGGAGGATCTCGGCAGCGGTCACCTCGGCCTCGGCGACCTCGTCGGGCTGCTCGGTGAAGGTCACCGTCGGCCCCGCGTCCCGCTGAGCACGCAGCTCGACGCTCTGGCTCGACGTGCCGGCGAGAAGCGCGTTGGCCGCGGCGACGACCTGCGGCGTGGAGCGGTAGTTGCGGACCAGCTCGACCGACGTCGTACCAGGGAACTTCCGGGGGAAGGAGCGCAGATAGTCAGCATCGGCCCCGGCGAAGGAGTAGATGGTCTGAGCCGGATCGCCCACGACACAGATCTCGTCACGCCCGCCGAGCCAGAGGTCGAGCAGCGCCGACTGGAGCGGGGAGACGTCCTGGAACTCGTCGACGGTGAACCACTTGTATTGCCGCCGCACCTGGGCCCCGACCCGCTCGTCCTCGGCGAGCAGACCGGCGGTGAGGAGGAGGACGTCCTCCATGTCCATCCGACCCTGGCCGCGCTTGGTCTCCTCATAGGCGGCGAAGACCTGGCCGACCGTCTTGGCGTCGAGGTTCGTGACCTCGCGGCCGCGGCCGGCCGCCACCTTGGCGTAGTCGTCGGGGTGGACGTTGCTCACCTTCGCCCACTCCACCTCGGCGGCGAGATCCCGGAGCAGCGTCTGGTCGGCATGGACCCGTACCCGCCGCGCGGCCGCGGCCAGCATCGGGATCTTCGACTCCGTCAGCGTCGGCAGTTCGGTGCCGTAGACCTTCGGCCAGAAGAACCGCAGCTGGCGCAGCGCGGCGCTGTGGAACGTCCGCGCCTGGACGGACCCCGCCCCCATCGCTCGCAACCGCTGGCGCATCTCCCCTGCCGCCCGGGTGGTGAAGGTGACCGCCAACACCTCGGTCGGGGCGTAGACACCCGACGCGACACCGTAAGCGATCCGATGAGTGATCGCCCGGGTCTTACCCGTCCCAGCTCCAGCCAGCACCCGCACCGGCCCACGCAGCGCCTCCGCAACACGACGCTGCTCAGGATCGAGAGCATCGAGAAGAGACTCAGGGGCCATACGTGGGAACACTCCTGGAGATGGGAAGGTTGACCAGACGACGACCACCTTAGATGCCGAAGGGGACAGTTCCGATGGCTGCCAGCTTCACGATGTACACGACGCCCTGGTGCGGCTACTGCAAGCGGCTCAAGAGCCAGCTCGACCGCGAGGGCATCGCCTACGACGTCGTCGACATCGAGCAGGTCCCCGAGGCGGCCCAGATCGTCGAGTCC
>Ga0164243_10007674_pt1 | contig 16071 bp, 12 predicted proteins | sample OricompcompostOP_FD_108781 | JGI IMG/M metagenome (GOLD analysis project Ga0164243, IMG submission 108781) | Organic Plus compost microbial communities from Emeryville, California, USA - Original compost - Organic plus compost (OP) | ecosystem: Engineered > Solid waste > Mixed feedstock >...
CGCCCGTCGGCGACGGCCCGGGTGACGAGCTGTGTGCCGGCCAGCTTGGTTCGCGCGTACCGGCCGGCCGGACGGGCCGGCAGTGACTCCACGAGTCTCTTGCCGGGGTGTGCCCCGTACTCGTACGCCGAGCCGAGGTGCACCAGCCGCACCGGTCCCGGCTGTGCGGCGACGGCGTCCACGAGGCGTTCGACGAGAGTCACGTTGCCCTCGGTCAGCTCGTCGTCGGTGACGTCCCACAGCGCGCCCGCCGCGTTCACCACCAGGCCGGGGCGCAGGTCCGCGAGTCCGGCGGCGAGGTCACGGGTCCCGGTGCGGGCGAAGTCGAGGCGCACGGCCCGGCAGCCCTCCGGCGGGTGTGCGGCGCGACGGCCCACGGCCGTCACCGCCCAGCCGGCGGCGCGCAGTGCCGCACAGATGTTGCGGCCGATGAAGCCACCGCCGCCGAGCACCACGGCGACCGGCCGGTGTGCGGTCTCAGCTCCGTCCACGGGTCACTCCCCTGCGTCGTCCGGCCACAAGGCGAGGGCCCGCCCGGGCGGGCCCTCCTCACGGGCCGGCGGCCAGTGTTCACGCGCCGCGGAGCCACGCCTAGCCCCGGCCGTACCACGCACCAAAAGTCTGGGGGTTTCCCCCGATGCTCGACCGCGCGCCCCTTTCCGGTCCGGCGCCCGACGACCCTGGAGGGGCACCGGATCAGCTGCCTGCCCCAGGAGTCCACCGTGCGCGTGCTGTTCACCACGATCCCCGAGAAGTCCCACCTCTTCTGCATGACGCCGATGGCGTGGGCGATGCGCGCCGCCGGTCACGAGGTGCGCGTCGCCAGCTGCGCGGAACTCGTCGACGCCATCGCCCGGACCGGTATGACGGCCGTGCCGACCGGCACCAACGACGGCATCACCGCCGGGATGAGCGCCCACCGCGAGTCGCAGGAGGAATGGGAGGCGGCCAACTGGAACGAGCTGGACCCGGCGAAACTGACCTACGAGGGCGAACTGGAGCGGATCCAGCTGGCCACGTACGGCAGCGCGATGTACAACGAGCCGATGATCGGCGAACTGGTGGCCTTCGCCCGCGCCTGGCGGCCCGACCTGGTCGTATGGGACCCGCTCACCTACGCCGGGCCCCTCGCCGCGGGGGCCGTCGGCGCTGCGCACGCCAGGTCGCCCTGTTTCGCGGACGTGTGGACGATGAAACGCCAGCTGTTCCGGAAGCTGTCCGAGGAGGTGCCCGCCGGCCGGCGGCGCGATCCGCTCGCCGAGTGGCTGGGCGGTACCGCCGCACAGTTCGGAGGCTCCTTCACGGAAGAGCTCACCACCGGACAGCTCACCCTGGACCCGCTGCCCGCGAGCCTCGGCATCGCGACCGAGGCGCCGCGCACCCCGGTGCGGTTCGTCCCCTACAACGGCCCGGCCGTGGCCCCTGACTGGCTGCTGACGCCACCCGGACGCCCCCGGATCTGCCTGAGCCTGGGCGCCTCCAACACCGAGCGGTACGGGGGCGACTACATCCCGAAGGGCGACATCCTCGCCGCGCTGGCGGAACTCGACGCCGAGGTGGTCGCCGCACTGCTGCCCGCGCAGGTCGCGGAGCTGGGGGCACTGCCGGACAACGTCCGCGTGGTCGACTCGGTGCCGCTGCACGCGCTGCTCCCGAGCTGTTCGCTGCTGATCCACCACGGCGGCTTCGGCAGCTACGGGACCGCGCTGACGCACGGGGTCCCGCAGCTGACCGTCACCACGCCCGTCGCCGACCAGCTCTACCGGGGCGCCGGCCTCGAACAGCAGGGCGCCGGGCTGCTGCTCACCACTGCGGAGGCCACCCCGGATGCCGTGCGCGAGCGGGCCTCGCGGATACTGTCGGACCCGGCCTTCCTCCGGAACGCGGCCCGGCTCCGTGACGAAGCGGCTGCCCTCCCCGCACCGTCCGAGGTGGTACCCGTGCTGGAGCGGCTGGCACAGGAGCGCCGGGCCGCGCCCTGGCGGGCCTGAGCGGGCCTGAGCGGGCCGGCCCGGGGTACGGGGGGCGGCAGCCGCCGGCTCCCGGGTCCCGGCCGGGTACGGGGACGGCCGCCGAGGCTCGGACTCGTTCACGCGAAGGGGCAGTGACGTGCGCGCACGCGGCATCAACTACGACACCGGTTTCCTCCCCGGTCGGCAGCTGACCCGGAAGGTCTTCCGTCCGGAGGCGGTCCGGCGCGAGATGGCGGTGATCGCCGGAGAACTGCACTGCGACGTCGTACGCGTCTCGGGGCGCGAGCCCGAACGGCTGGAGACGGCGGCCCGGTTCGCCGCGGACGCCGGCCTCGAAGTCTGGTTCGCGCCCTTCCCCGTCGACCTCCCCACCGAGCGGCTGCTGCCGTTCTTCTCGGACTGCGCCCGGCGCGCCGAGGCCGTACGCCGGTCCGGTGCCGAGGTGGTGTTCGTGACCGGCTGCGAGATCAGCCTGTTCTGCCGCGGATTCCTCCCGGGTGACACCTTCGGCCACCGCCTGCAGGCGATGGCCTCCGACGCAGCGTGGTGGTCCGCCCTGGAGAAGGCGTCCGGACGCGTCGACGAATTCCTCGCCGAAGCCGCCGCCACCGTGCGCGCGCAGTTCGGCGGGCGGGTCACCTACGCCTCCGGCCCGTGGGAGTCGGTCGACTGGGCGCCCTTCGACCTCGTCGGCATCGACGCCTACCGTGCCGCGCACAACACCGACACCTTCCGCACCCGGCTGCGCGAGTTCTTCCGGCACGGCAAGCCCGTCGCCGTCACCGAGTTCGGCACCTGCGCCTACCAGGGGGCCGGAGACCTGGGGGGCATGGCCTGGATGCCGCCGCCGGGCGCTGTGCCGGACGAGGAGGAGCAGGTCCGCTACCTCACAGAGCTGCTGACGGTCTTCGAGGAGGAGAGGGTGGACACCGCCATGTGGTTCTCCTTCGCCAACTACGACAAACCGGGGGAACGCGACATCGCCTCCTACGGTGTGGTGAGGATGCTCGACGACATCCGCTGGGAGCCCAAGAAGGTCTTTCGCACCATGGCGGACAGGTACGCCCGCCGCTGAGTCGCCTGTCCCTCCGGTGCGGGCCACGAGGACGGGGGCCCGGGGCTGTCAAGCCCCGGGGCGCCCATACTGGTTCTTGCCTTCGACCGTGCGGCGGCGGGACCTGCCGCGGGCCGCGCTCCTCTACGGTCGGGCAGCGTGAGAGAAGACGCAGCGAACCCGGACGTTCTCGTAGTCGGCTACGGCCCTGTGGGACAAGTGCTGTCGATCATGCTCGCCCAGCGCGGCTGGCAGGTGACCGTGGTCGAGAAGCACATCGAGCCCTACGCCCTGCCCCGGGCGGTCTCCTTCGACCGTCACATCGGCCGTCTCCTGGGCACGGTGGGCGTCGCCGACGCGCTCGTCCCGGTCGGCGAGGCGACCGAGGACTACGTCGTCGTCAACGGCGACGGGCAGACGCTGATGCACTTCGATCTGGAGCGGGACAGCCGGCACCGCTGGCCGGAGACGACCGCCATCTACCAGCCGGGCCTGGAGGCGGCTCTCGTCGAGCGCGGCGAGCAGCTGTCCAATCTGCGTGTGCTGCGCGGTCACGAGGCGGTCGGCCTGACCGAGAAGGACGACTCGGTCCAGCTCGCCGTCCGTACGGCGGACAGCGAGCACACCCTCACCGCCCGCTGGCTGGTCGGCTGCGACGGGGCCAACAGCCATGTGCGCGGCCATCTGGACGTCCCGTTCTCCGTCTCCGACTACGCCGCCGACTGGATGGCGTGCGATGTCATGCCGCACGACCCCGCACAACTCCCCTCGGGGAACGTGCAGATCGCCGATCCGGCCCAGCCCCGCGTCGATCTGTCGGCCGGACCCGGCCACAACCGCTACGAGTTCCTGCGGCTTCCCGAGCAGTCCTTCGAGGACTTCAACACCGTGGAGAGCGCCTGGCGTCTCCTCGGCCATTTCCAGGTCACCCCGGACAAGGCGACGCTGCAACGGTACGTCGCCTACACCTGTGTGGGCCGCAACGCCGACCGCTGGCGTTCGGACGGCCCAGGACGGGTCTTCCTCGCGGGGGACGCCGCCCACACCATGCCGCCGCACGCCGGGCAGGGCATGTGCACGGGAATCCGGGACGCGACCAACCTGGCGTGGAAGCTGCATCTGGTCCTGGCCGGTTCGGCCGGCGAGGAGTTGCTGGACACCTACGAGGTCGAGCGCCGCCCCGACGCCCAGCGTGCCATCGACCTGTCGGTGACCCTGGGCGAGCTCATCGGCACCATCGACCCGGCCGTCGCCGGCTACCGGGACAGCGCCCTGCTGTCCCTGAGCCCCGAGGACGCTCCGCCGCGCACCGCCGAGGAGTTCGCACGCCCGGGTGAGGAGGCGGTGAAGGCCGGGCTGTTCCAGGAGGCCGCCGACGGCATGTTCGCCGGGGTGGACAGCCGGGTCGTCCCCCAGGCCCGCTCCTCCCGTACAGACGCCGGTGAGCTGTGCGGCGGCGACTTCGTCCTGCTCACCCTGGACGACCCGGAGACGCTGGTGGAGCCGGGCCTGGCCGGCCGGCTGCGCGACCTGGGCGGCGAGATCGTCCATCTGACGCCCGACGTCGACATCGACGGCACCTACACCGCCTGGCTGAGGGAGAAGGTGCCGGCACCGGCCGCGCTGGTCCGTCCCGACTTCCAGGTCTACGGCGCGGCACGCGACCGCACCGAGATGACCGAGCTCCTGGGCGGCCTGCTGAAGGCCGTGGGAGCGCCCTCGTAGAGGGCACGGCGGGCCGCGCACGCCGTCCTGGCCCCTCCCGTGCCCGTGCCCCCCGCCGCGGTGGCGGGGGGCACGGGCACGGGAGGGGCCGGCGGACTACGACGGTTTGCGTGCGCAGAGCATGATGGCCTCTTCCATGCCCAGGACCGTCCGCGAGGTGAGTTCGAAGCCCGCTGTGCCTAGCCACTGCTCGAACTCCCTGCCCGTGTACACCATCCCCTCGCCGGAGGCGAAGGCGAGGAAGTACGCGGACAGGTACGCCGCCTGCACGGGCCCCGTCTCGTCGTCGTGCTGGTAGGGCGCGATGATGAACAGGCCTCCGCCCGGCGGCAGCGCCCGGTACGCCTTGGCCAGGAGCTGCTGGATGCGTTCGGGCGACCAGATCTCCAGGAAGTGCGCGAAGAGCACCGCGTCGCAGCCGGACGGGAACTCGTCGCTGAAGGCGTCGATGCCGGCGACGTCCACCCTGTCCGCCAGGCCCAGCTCCCCGACCCGCTTCCTGGCCTTGTCCGCGACCGAGGGCAGGTCGGCGATCGTCATACGCAGATGGGGCCAGCGGTCGGCGAGGTTCTCCGCGTTGGCGGCGGTGCCGCCGCCCACGTCCAGCAGATGCCGGTATCCCGAAAGGTCCAGGTTCTCCTTGATGGCCGCGCCGAACTTCCGGCTGTGGAAGGCCATCATCGTGTGGAATTCGGCCTCCAGCTCGGCGTTTTCGGTGAGCCGTTCGTAGAGGTTGTCGGAATTCCCCGCCATGACACGCTGCAAGCCGACGTTGGTGTTCTCCTGCACCGATTCGGGGAGCCAGGTCAGCGCACGGTACATATTGCGGCTCTCACGGGTGATGATCGACGTCATCGTCCCCTCGTAGTCGCCGCTGACCCCCTTCGTCAGGGGGGTGTTGTAATAGCTCCCGCCTTCCTTGCGCAGCAGACCCAGCACGGTGCATCCCAGAAGGAGGATGCGGGCCGGCTGCTCCTCCAGGCCCAGCCGCTGCGCGACGTCCTTGACGGAGAGACCGGGTTCGTTCTCCAGCGCGACGAAGAGACCGGCCCGGCACGCGGCGACGAGATACTGGAACCGGTAGTGGTCCGCCAGCATGATTTCGAGCTGCGTCTCGACGGGCAGTTCCGACAGTTCCATTTCGCTCCTTCGAAGATGTGTGGTGCCGCGCCGAACGCCCTCGCCCGGAGCGGGGCCGGCTCAGGCGGTGGGTTCGGCGGGCGACAGGCGGGCGGCGGTACGGGCCACCAGCGCGCCCGTGAAGCGAGCCGCTTCCAGATCGCCGTCGGTCGGCATCAGCCCCTCGGGGCCGCCTGCCTGAGCGACCGGCCCGTACGGGCTGGAAGCGCGGAACTGCACCGGGTCGGCGTAGCCGGGGGAGACGATCAGCATGCCGAAGTGCATCATCGCGGTCAGCAGGTCGTGAACGGTCTGTTCCATACCGCCGTGCGGGCTCGACGCCGTGGAGAACGCGGCACCCACCTTCCCCTGGAGCACCCCGTTCATCCACAGCCCGGCGGCGCCCTCCAGGAAGTGGCGCATCGACGCCGCCATCCCGCCGAACCGGGTGCCGCTGCCCAGGATGATCGCGTCGGCCCAGACCAGATCGTCGAGGGTGGCGACGGGGTGCGGGGCGACGCGCTCGGTGAACAGGGCTCCGGTGTGCGGCGCCCGGGCCAGTGCCTCGTCGCCGCGGATGTCGGCGACCCGCAGCAGACGGACGTCGTGATCGTTCCCCTCCTTCGCGGCGCCTTCCGCGACCGCACCGGCCAACGACATGTTCGACCCGGCATGGCTGTGAGCGATGACTGCGATCCTGGCCATAAAGCAGCAGACTCCAAATTCTCGGCGGGAAGGAATGACGGGGCGGGAGGAGAAGCGAGAGGCGAAGTGCCGGAGCCGGTACCCGCGTTCCCGCCAAAAGGGTCCTCGCGTGCCTCACGCTAGACTCGTCGCCCCTGGTCCCGGCCCCGCGACCGGGCACACTAGGGGATTCCCTATTCGGTCCCTGCGGATACTGCCGCCATGGTGACGATGAGCGCGGAGGAATCCAGATCGCTGACCGACGGTTGGCTGGCCTGGGACCTCGACGAGTGGACACGGCACGTGCTGCGGCGGCAATTCGATCCGGAAACGGGGTCCCCCTACTGGCTCAAGCGCCGTACCGAGCTGGACTTCGACCCGCTCTCACTCACCGGCTACGACGACCTGGCCGCATTCGGCCACTTCGATCTCGCCGTCCTGCGGGATCTCGACCCGGCCGATCTCGTTCCGACCGCCGTGCCACGTCCGCTCGGCGGCCGGGTCCGGGAGACCGGCGGCACCACGGGCAAACCGGGCCGTGTCTTCTACACCGGGAAGATGACGGCCGCCCGGACCGCCTGGCGGTTCCACGGCTTGCTGGCGGCCGGGTTCCGGCCCGGCGCCACCTGGCTCCACGCAGGCCCCACCGGGCCGCACATCGTCGGCGAGGAGGCCGATTTCCTGGCCCACCTGGCCGGGTCCACCGTGTACACCATCGACCTCGACGCACGGTGGATCAAGCACCTCATCCGTGGTGGCCGGCTGCTGGAGATGGAGGAGTACGTCGACCACGTCGTCGAGCAGATCACCGACATCCTCGACACCTGCTCCGTCGACTACCTGCACAGCACCCCCGCCACGGTGCAGGCCCTCATCAACCGCCGTCCCGATCTGGTGGCGCGTCTGTCCGGAGTCTACCTCGGCGGCACCCAGCTCACCCCCGACGCCTACCGCAGGTTCGCCGAGGCCATGTCCGGCGGGGTGATCGGGACCATCTACGGCAACACCCTCGGCTGCGCCAACGGCCTCCCCTCGCCCGACGGGGGCGCCACGCTCCCCTACGTGCCCAACTACCCGCAGCTGACCATGACCGTGGTCGACAAGACCGATCCCGGGCGCGTCGTGGACTACGGCGAGGTGGGCCAGGTGCGGCTGACCGTGCTGCACGAGGACCTGTTCCTGCCCCACATCCTCGAGCGCGACCAGGCGATCCGCTTCCGGACCTCGGAGGAGTGGCCCTGCGACGGTGTGGCCAACGTACAGCCGCTCCAGGTCAGCTCGGAGAGGCCCGAGGGCCTGTACTGAGTCCGGGCGGCGGCCGGCCCCCCTCCCCCGCCGCCCCCTCCTCTCCGCCTCTCCGTCCGCCGTGGCAGGGCGCCGGCCGCCGTGTCACCGGCGCAGCCGCACCCCGTGCTCGAAGACCGCCGCCACTGCCCGCGGCACCGCGTCCGGGCTGTCGACGAAGACGACGGGGAACGGGTAGCGCAGCGCGTTCAGGATGGGCGAAGGGCCCACGACCAGTCCCAGTCCGGCGCCGTGCCGGTGCAGCTGGCGGGTCAGATGCACCAGGCTGATGGGCGCGACGACGTTGTCGACGAACATCGCACGCACCTCGTCGGCACACGTCAGCGTCTTCTGTTCCAGGGACGAGCAGAGCGTCAGCTCCGGGTCGGTGAACGACACCGCCGAGACGTGCTCGCGGGTCGCCTCGCGGGCCCGGGCCCGCAGCGGGCTGTGCACCGCCACGTCGGCGCCCTCGGTGACGTTGACCATGCCGCCGGTCTCGGCGCTGAGCTTCTCCAGCTCGTCCCGGTAGCCGCTGAGCATGACGATCCGCACCTTGCGGTCCGCGTCCCAGCCGAAGTCGCAGCTCAGGTAGATGCCGTCACGGTCGGCGTACAGCCCGGCCGGGTCGTCGTCCGGCCCCAGGTAGGCGGAGGCGATGGCTTCCTCCCGGCCCGGCTCCGCCCGCCCGGGCTCCTCCTGTCCCGCCTCTTCCCCGGTTGTCGCGTGCAGCGGCTGGTGTTCACCGCGCACCAGCACATCCATCAGCTCCCGGCGTTCGCACGCCCCGGCGACGCACGAGGCGACCATGCCGCCCAGGCTCATGCCGCCGGTCATGTGCGGGCGCAGTCCCTTCCCGGCGAGCACGTCCTGGATGCCGAGCTGGGCGGCGGCCAGCCCCACGGACACCACGCGCCGCCGCACCTCGTCGTCGTGGTCCCCGTTCTGCCGCACCAGGGTCTCCACGTCGAGGCCGGTCCACGCCGATGCCTGCGCGAACGACTCGCGCACCGCCGGATAGCGGTCGTAGAACTCGATGACCCCGCTGGGCTCGTAGTGGAAGAGGTTCGTACCGAATATGGACGCCAGAGCCATGTGTCACCTCCCATGACGCCGGTCACGCTAGGGGAGGAAGTCGAGGGACTTTGCCAGAGGCGCGAGGGCCGCCCGGTTACGAGTCGACGATGCCGGCGTCGTGCGCGAGCAGCCCGGCCTGGGTGCGGTTGACGCAGCCCAGTTTCTCCAGGGTGCGGGACACATAGCCCTTGATGGTGGCCTCGGAGAGGTACAGCCGCGCCGCGATCTGCGCGTTCGACAGTCCCTCCCCCAGACCGGCCAGCACCTGGAGCTCCCGTTCGGTCAGCGAGCCGATCAGCTCGCGTGCGCGGTCCCGGGCCGAGAGGCTGTCCGTCGACGCGGCGATGAGCCGGCGGGCGACGGTGGGCGACAGCACGGTGTGGCCCTGCGCGGCCGAGCGCACCAGCCCGATCAGTTCCTCCGGCGGCGTGGACTTGACCAGGAAGCCGGTGGCACCGGCCCGCAGGGCGCGCAGCACGTACGGGTCGGCGTCGAAGGTGGTCAGTACCACGATGTGCGGCGGTTCCGGCAGCTCGTTGATGCGTTCGATCGCGGTGAGCCCGTCCATGCCCGGCATGCGCAGGTCCATCAGCACCACGTCCGGCCGGTCGCGTCCGACGGCGGCGAGACCGGCGGCGCCGTCGTCCTCGTCGGCGACGACCTCGATGTCCTCGGCCGAGCCGAGAATGGTGCGCAGGAACACTCGCACCATGGGCTCGTCGTCGACCACCAGCACTTTGGGCATGCTCACACCGTCGTTTCCGCAGTCGGTACGTGCGCGGGCAGGGTCGCCTCGACGCTGAATCCGCCGTCGGGGCTGGGGCCCGCGCGGAGCTTGCCGTGCACCAGATCGATGCGCTGTCGCAGATGGGCGATGCCCAGTCCCGAGCCGGAGCCGGCGAGGGTGCTGCTCGGCCTGCCGGTCGGTGGCGTGTTGTGCACGGTGAGCCGCAGCCGCGCCTCGTCGTACTCGACCCGCACGGTCACCCTTGCGCCCGGCGCATGCTTGCGCACATTGGTCAGCGCCTCACGCAGCACCCGGTAGGCAACGCGTCCGACGACGGGCGAGGCATGCGCCGGGTCGCCTTCCTGGACCAGTTCGGTGGGTATGCCCACCGCGGCCGATTCGGCGACCAGATCGTCGAACCCGCCCACCGACGGGGTGCGGTCGCCGTCGGATGGCGTGCGCAGGATGCTGACGAGGTCCCGGAGTTCGTCGAGGGCCTGGCAGCCCGCGGCCCGCAGCTCCTCGGCGGCCTGCCGGGTGTTCTCGTCCTCGGCGGTCACCCGCAGCGCTCCGGCCTGGAGCACCATCAGACTCACCCGGTGCGTGACGACGTCGTGCATCTCGCCGGCCAGCCGCACCCGCTCCTCGGCGCGCGCCTGTTCCGCCAGCAGGTGCTGCTCCCGCTCGGCACGTTCGGCCCGTTCGACCAGGGCCTGCACCATCCGTTTCCGGGCATCGAGGTACAGCGCGAGCAGCGGACCGACCGCGGTGCGCAGCAGCCCGATCGTCATGGTGGTGAACGAGGAGTCCCACGGCCGCATGACGACGACGGTGAAGACGGCGAGCACGGCGAAGGCGATCCGGCGGTTCTGCAGGTAGAACAGCGGGCCGTAGGCGGCCGGCAGGGTGGAGTAGGGGGCCCAGAGGCCGTCGGGGTGCGCCGGCTCCAGCATCCCCGCAGGTGAGACGAGCAAGGTCACCGTGAGGGTGAACGCGGCGAGCACCCCGACGACGGTGAGCGGCGCGACGCGGCGGACGGCCAGCGTGCCGCCGGCGAGTATCTGCGCGCCCAGCAGGACCCAGGCCCCGGTGCCCGGGTCCCGCGGCCACCACGTGGTGCCGGCCAGCGTCGTCACGGTGTCGAGCAGCACGAAGGCGACCGCGATCGCCACGTCCACGGCGACCCAGTGCCGACGGTGCCAGGGACCCCCCTCTGTCATGCCCTCACTGTAGGGCACACGCACTGCCGTTCGGCCCGCTCCGGATCAAGAGCGGGGTGCTTGGCCGTTCTTCGCCGAGCGGGGCATTCCGGGGCGGCGGCCCGCGGTTCCGGGCGGGTGACGGGCGGTTCGCGGGTAAGCGGGGGGGCGGCTGCCGGGCCGCCGGTGCGGGAAGAACCTACCTCTGTTCCGTGCGGACCCTACGAAAGTCGTATGCGGCCCGCGACGACCCGCCGTTCGTCGTATCCGGAAGCGACCGGCGGCCCTGCCGCGGGGCGGTGCCGGTGCGGTGCACTGGGTGGCATGAATACGACGGGCAGCAACGCCACGGCGATCCCCCGGCTCGGGCACTACACGATCGACACGTCCCGCTCGTCGATCGCGTTCACCTCGCGGCACTTCTTCAATCTCCTGCCGGTGCACGGCACGTTCGGGATCCGGGCGGGCACGGTCGAGGTGGCCGAGCCCCTGTCCGAGTCGAGTGTGCGGGTGGAGGTAGACGCCGGGAGCATCAGCAGCGGGAACGAACAACGGGACGCCGCGGTGCGGTCGGCGAAGTTCCTCGACACCGACCGCCGTCCCTTGTTCACGTTCGTCTCGGAGCGGGTGGACACCACGACCGTCTCCGGCACGCTCACCGCGTGCGGCGTCGAGCGGCCCGTGAGCCTGTCGATCGTGCGCTCGGAGGTGGCCGAGGAGACGTTCACCGTCCGGGCCACGGCCAGGATCGACCGTACGGACTTCGGGATCACGGCGGCCCGCGCCATGGCGGGGCGTGTGCTCGACCTGACGCTGGAGGCCACATGCGTGCGCCGGTGACACCGACGGCCTCGGCCCGCGACGCGGAGCAGGCCCGCACCGCGGACGCCGTCGTGGTGGAGGATCTGAAGAAGAGCTACGGGCCGGTGCAGGCGGTGCGCGGGGTGAGCTTCACCGTGCGGCACGGCGAGATCTTCGCGCTGCTCGGCCCCAACGGCGCCGGCAAGACCACCACCATGGAGATCCTCGAAGGGTTCCGCACCCGGGACGCGGACTCCGGGCGGGTCGATGTGCTCGGCCTCGACCCGGGCGAGCGGGCCACCGCACGGACCCTGCGCGAGCGGATCGGACTGGTGCTCCAGGACATCGCCGTCGAGCCCTATCTCACGGTGCGCGAGACGGTCGCCCGCAACGCGGGCTACTACCCGGCTCCGCGCGACATCGACGAGGTGATCGAGCTGGTCGGCCTCGCCGGGATGGAGAAGAAGAAGGTCCGCTCGCTCTCCGGCGGGCAGAAGCGCCGTCTGGACCTCGCCCTGGGGATGATCGGCGACCCGGCGCTGCTGTTCCTCGACGAGCCGACGACCGGATTCGACCCCAACGCGCGCCGGAGCGCCTGGCAGCTCGTGCGAGCCCTGCGGGACGCCGGGACCACCATCCTGCTGACCACGCACTACATGGAAGAGGCCCAGGAGCTGGCCGACCGGGTGGCGGTCATCGCCGACGGGCGGATCGTGGACGAGGGCACCCCGGCCACCCTCGGGGGCCGCAACACCGAGCGGGCCCGGATCCGTTTCGCGCTGCCGCCCGGCTGCTCCCCCGAGGACCTTCCGGTGACGGCCCTGCCCGGCGAGGACGGGCTGGTCACCGTGGAGTCCGCGGAGCCGACCGGGACGCTGCACCAGCTCACCGGCTGGGCACTGGCCCGGAACACGGAACTCGCCCAGCTGACGGTGGACCGGCCGACCCTGGAGGACATCTATCTGCGGCTGACCGGCTCCGGCCGGGGGGTGCCGGCGGACACCCCGCACAAGAAGCGGGGAAGAGCCCGGAAAGGCGCCCCGGAGAAGACCTCCGAAGGGAGCACACCGTGAGCACCGCCGTCCCGCACACCGCGGCCCGCCCGGGTCCCGGCCGCGGCCTCGCCATGCTGTGGCATCAGATCCGTTACGAGCAGCTGACGTTCTGGCGCAATCCGCAGAGCGCGTTTTTCACCTTCATCCTGCCGATCGTGGTGATCGGGGCGTTCGGCCTGCTGTTCGGCGACGTCGGGAAGAGCTCGTTCTTCTACGGGCGGTCGGCGTTGCAGTACTACATCGCCACCATCACAGCGCTGTCCATCCTGGGCGCCTGCTACAGCCAGTTGGCGATCGTGCTCGCGGCGCGGCGGCAGAACGGGATCCTCAAACGCGTCCGGGCCACTCCCCTGCCCGCCTCCATGTACTTCACGGGCCTGCTGGCGCACTGCGCCCTGGTGAGCACCGTCGACACCGTGCTCATCACCGCGATCGGCCGCGCCTACGGCGTCCCGCTGCCGTCCGCGTCCCAGTGGCCGGTGCTCGTCGTGACGGTGCTGCTCGGCGCCGCGGCGTTCTGCGCGCTGGGCGTCGCGGTGGGCTCGCTGATCCGCAACGCGGAGGCCGCACCGTCCGTCGTGCAGTTCATCCTGTTCCCGATGGTGTTCATCTCCGGTACGTACATGCCGATCCACTCCGACGTGCTGAGCGCCGTCACGGGTGCGCTGCCGGTGAAACCGTTCAACGACGCCCTGCTCGCGGCCTTCACCGACGCGGACGCCGGCTTCGCCTGGCGGGACTGCGGCGTCCTGCTGGTGTGGGGCGTGCTCGGCGCGGTGGTGGCCGTCCGCCGGTTCCGCTGGGACCCGCGGCCCGAATGACCACTCCCCGGACTGCGGGCCGACGCGGTTCCCCCGTACCGCGCCCCGCAGCGGCAGAGGCCGTGACTCCTGCATCCCCCGGCAGGGTCACGGCCTCTGTGCCACCCGTGGGCCGGGGACGTCAGTAGGCGCGCACGTCAGTGCAGTTCGTCCAGCCAGGCGTCGACGACGCGGGCCGTGCTGTCCGAGAGGTCCTCCATCATGGTGAAGTGGTTGCCGGGCACGTCCACGGTGTGGTCGGCCTCGGTCCAGCCGGTCTGCCACTCCTCGGGCGCCAGCTCCTTCCCGTTCAGCGGTTCGCTGGAGCGCACCAGGAGCACGGGAGCGGTGAGCTTGCCGGGCCGCCACCGGCCCAGCAGGTTGAAGTACCAGCTCATCGCGGACAGCCGGGCGGCGTCCATGAGAGCGAAGTCGGCCTCCCGTTCGAACATGCCGCCGAGCAACTGGTCCCCGAACTGGTCGAGCGACTCGTCACCGGGCACATAGGTGTCCAGCAGCACTACTCCCGCCGGTCCGCCGCCCTCCTGCTCCAGACGCGCGGCCGTCGCATACGCCAGGACCCCGCCGGAGGACATGCCCAGCAGCGCGTACGGCTCGTCGCCGGCCTGTTCGCGGACCATGCGCGCCAGCAGTCCGACGAGAGCGTCCTCCGTGGCCGGCAGCGGTTCTCCGGCCGCGAACCCGGCGACCGCCAGGGCGGTCACGTCCCGCACGTCGCGGAACGACGAGGCGAACCGCGCGTACTGGTGCACGCCGGCGAGCGCCACGTAGGAGCTGAGGCAGATCAGCCGCACCGGCCGCGGGCCCTTGGCCAGCCGGACGGCGGTGGGCGCGGGGTGTACCTCGGAGGCGTCGGCGAAGGTGTCGCGGAGCCGGGCGACGCTCTGCAGCAGCTCGAAGCCCTCGTACAGCCGGCCCTCGGTGCCGGCCCGGCGGAACAGCCGGCCGATGGTCTCGTCGGTCCCGGGGCCGGGTGCGGGAACCGGGCCTGCGGCGGGACCGGCCGGGCCGGACGGACCGGACGTTTCCGCCGGTTCGGTGCCGAGCCGGGTGTGCAGGTGCTCGGCCAGTTCGGCCGGTGAGGCGTGGTCGAAGACGACGGTGGCGGGCAGTGCCAGACCGGTGGCGGTGGCCAGGGCGTTGCGCAGCTCGACCGAGGTCAGCGAGTCGAGACCGAGTTCCAGGAAGAGCCGGTCCGGCTCGACCTCCTCGGCGGAGGGATGCCCGAGTACGGTGGCGGTGGTGCCGCGCACCAGATCGAGCAGCGCCCCGCGGCGGGCCGGCTCGTCCAGGGCCCGCAGCCGTCGGGCCGTCGCCCGGCCGGTGCTCGCGCCGGCCGCGGCCCGCCGGGCGGCGGGCCGGGTCAGACCGCGCAGCAGCGGGGCGGGCTCGGGGCCCAGCGCCGCGGTGTCGAGCCGGACGGGCACGAGCGAGGCGGCGTCGGTGCGCAGCGCGGCGTCGAGCAGGCCGAGACCTTCGGCGTCGTCGAGGGCGAGCACGCCGCCGCGGGCCATCCGGCCGCGGTCCGCCTCGTCGAGGCGGCCGGCCATGCCGCGCTGCCACGCTCCCCACGCCAGCGACCGGGCGGGCAGCCCGTCGGCCCGCCGCTGTTCGGCCAGCGCGTCGAGGAAGGCGTTGGCGGCGGCGTAGTTGGCCTGTCCCGGGGTGCCGAACGTGGCGGCCGAGGAGCCGAACAGCACGAAGCCGGCGAGCTGCTGGTCCCGGGTGAGTTCGTGCAGGTGCCAGGCGGCGTCCGCCTTGGCACGCAGCACCGCCTCGAAGCGGTCCGGGGTGAGCGAGGTGAGCACACCGTCGTCGAGGACTCCGGCGAGATGGACCACGGCGGTGAGCGGATGCTCCGGGCCGATGGCCGCCAGGGCCTCGGCCAGCGCCGTCCGGTCGGCGGCGTCACAGCCGACGATCGTGGCCTCGGCGCCGAGCCCGGCGAGTTCCGCACGCAGCTCCTTTGCCCCGGGAGCGTCCGGTCCGCTGCGGCTGAGCAGATGCAGCCGGCGCACTCCCCACCGGCCGGCCAGGTGCCGGGCGACCAGTCCGCCGAGGGCGCCGGTGGCACCGGTGACGAGTACGGTGCCGTCCGGGTCCCAGCCCTCGGGCCCGTCCCCGGGCACCTCCCCTGGGACGTCCTGCGGGCTGGTCCCGGGCGCCTGCGGTGCGGCCTCCCCCCGGGGCGGCGGGCCCGGCACCCGGCCGAGCCGGGCGGCGTACAGCTGTCCTTCTCGGGCGGCGAGCTGCGGTTCCCCGGCGTCGAAGGCGGCGGGCAGCGCCAGTGCGGAGGCGTCCTGCCCGTCGAGGTCGACGAGCAGGAAGCGGCCCGGGTTCTCCGACTCGGCCGTGCGTATCAGTCCCCACAAGGGGGCGCAGGCCAGGTCGCCGGGACGGGCCGTGCCGTCGCCGAGCGCGCCGCGCGTGACGAAAGCGAGCCGGGCGCCGGCGAACCGCTCCTCCGCGAGCCAGTCCTGTGCCGTCCGCAGCGCTGCCCCGGTGATGTCCCGCACCGAGCGGGTGAGTTCGGCCCCGGCCGGAGAGCCGAA
>Ga0164243_10007675_pt1 | contig 16068 bp, 15 predicted proteins | sample OricompcompostOP_FD_108781 | JGI IMG/M metagenome (GOLD analysis project Ga0164243, IMG submission 108781) | Organic Plus compost microbial communities from Emeryville, California, USA - Original compost - Organic plus compost (OP) | ecosystem: Engineered > Solid waste > Mixed feedstock >...
GCTACAATAGTATTCACGCCATTGCGTTATTATATTCCCGGTTATGGCGATCTAAAGCAACGCAAGGAATTTATACACCTGAAAATGCGTGCGGACTCCCTCGAATCAGCCGTGAATGCCCGTGACAAGTACCTGGACAACATCAAGCAAGTGATCAACGGGGAATTTACCGGCAAGCTGGATACAACGATGATGAAAGTGCCCAAAGTAGACGGCAGCACTTATTAGTAGGAAGGATTTATTTGACTATCAATTGATATTGAAATATCAATAAATCTCAGAATATTTAATTTATTTTACATCGTTTTAACTTTCAAACCTGAAAAACCTGAAAACCTATGTTTAATAACAGTTCAAAATCTAAGGGTGACAGCAAGAGCATGTTGCCTTCTTCTACTATCAACATTATTGGAAGCGGCACCAGCATCCAGGGAGATATCGTATGCGAAGGCGACATTCGTATCGATGGTCAGGTAAATGGCCTGGTATCCACCAAAGCGAAGATAGTAGTAGGGCCGGAAGGAGATATTACCGGAGATCTTATTTGTCAGAGCGCCGATATTCTGGGTAAAGTAACCGGAATCATCAAAGTGGAAGAATTATTGTTCCTGAAAGGGAATGCACATGTGAAAGGTGACGTGTACACCGCACATTTCGAGATGGAGCCTACCGCCAAATTCAATGGCCGTTGCTACATGGGCGATGAACAGCCGGAAGAAACTCATAAACATGGAAGATCAGTCCTCACAGAAGCCGAAGCAGAATAAGACCGATAAAAATAATAACAACAACCTGGGCACTATTATGCGTTACGCGGGCCTGGCGTTCCAGATGATGGCTACGCTGGGGCTTGCCGTTTTCATCGGGTACAAGCTGGACCAAAAGATTGGCTGGCGGGTACCAGTTTGCTTAATCGTTTTTTCTTTAGGGGGTTTAGTCGTAACTTTGCGGCAAATTTTAAATGACACCCGCAGGAAATGAGCGACAGATTTTTTATTAAGTTAATTGGCCTCTTCGGCATTATCAATCTAATTCTTTTAGCGTTTAAATCCAGGTTGATGGACATCAACGCACATTTTTATGTACTGATGATCGGCAACCTGGTACTGGCGCTAGTATCTGTTTTATCCAGCAGATCCAGCATCAAAAGCCTTCAATCTACCAACCACAACGCATTTATCAGAGCTGTTTACGGCGCTACGCTGAGTAAGTTAATGATCTGCATTATTGGTATCCTGGCATATGTACTTGCCTACAAACCAAACATTAGCAAGCCAACTGTATTTATTTTATTGGGAACATACCTGATCTACACACTCTTCGAGGCCGTGAGCATGTCTAAACTTGTAAGACAAAAGCAATAACACTTGAAAAAAGAGGCGCCATTGCATGCATTAGCGGCCTATCTGCCAGATGGCACTTTTGAGCCGGTAATGGAGTTCATCAGACACTTTAAAGTACACCTGACTATCACGCGTGAACGCGCCAGCATCCTCGGCGATTACCGCCACCCGGACGGGCACGGCAAAGGGCATCGTATCAGTATCAACGGATCACTGAATAAATACTCTTTCCTCATCACGCTGTTACATGAACTGGCGCACCTGACCACTTTCAATAAGTTCGGCAACCGCGTTGCCGCGCATGGAAAGGAATGGAAAAGTGAATTTTCCTGGATTTTAAGCGGATTTGTAGGAAAAAACTTCCTGCCCCCGGATGTAGAACAGGCCGTGCGCCAAAGCATGGCCAATCCTGCTGCGAGTTCCTGCGCAGACGAAGACCTCATGCGCGTACTCAGCCGGTACGACCGTAAAAAAGAAAATCATTACCTCGTTGAACAACTCCCGCCGGGCCAGCTGTTCCGCACCAAAGACGGCAGGGTTTTCCGTAAAGGAGAACGTATCCGCAAACGGTACCGCTGCGAGGAAGTAGCCACGAAGCGACTCTATCTTTTCAGTCCCGTCTATGAAGTGGAGATAGTAACCAACGAAAATAATTAAACGGCAGCGGGTGTATCCATACTGGATACACCCGCTGCTTTTTTATACGACTGATTACTTTACTTCGGTATATTTTAAGGTGGGGAGATGCATAGCCCTGTTAATCAACTGTATTTCCAAACGGATAATTTGCTCTTCTGATTGTGCCTGGAGCTTCGGCGCATCGTCTGTGGGTTTATGGTAATCATCATGCCCGCCGGTATGGAAAAATAATACCGGCACCTGGTGCATGTAAAAGTTATGATGGTCCGACGCGCCCTTGCCCGCTGCATCCGTAAAGAACTTTATGCCCGGCTGCGTTACGCCTTCAAATACCTGCGGCCACTCCGCTGCGGAACCATATCCGCCAATACCAATACCCCTTTCCGGATTATACCGGCCTATCATATCCATGTTGAGCATGAAATGCACGTCAGCCAAAGGCTGCAGGGGATGTGTCGTATAATACTTGGAACCCTGTAAGCCCAGCTCTTCCCCGCCGAAAGCGATGAAGAGAAAATTAAACGGCTCCTTCTCCCTGTTTTTAGCGTAGTAGCGCGCCAGTTCCAGCAGGCCGGCCACGCCGGAGGCATTATCATCCGCACCGTTGTGTATCTGGCCTACGGGATACTTGCCGTCGAATAAGCCGGCAGTGCCCAGGTGATCGTAATGCGCACCGATAATGATCGTACGTGCGGCGCCGTTATCCAGGAACCCGATCACGTTGCGGCTCGGAATATTTTTGTGCGCGTTGCGGTCGAAGGTAAAATCCTGGAAATAGCTGCCATTGTTAATAGGTTGCAGCCCCAGCTTGCGGAATTGTTTGGCGACAAAATTACTGGCAGTGATGCTGCCTTTTTCCGCAGTGCCTCTTCCTTTCAGCTTGTCGGAAGCAAGGTAGTTCACTGTTTTCTGAATCCGTTTGGCAGAAGGTAAGGTATCCTGCGCATGGGCACTTGCCAGCAAACCCAATGCACATAAGCCTGTCAATAAACGCTTTTTCATACTGCAATTAAATAAATAAAAAACAGAAGGCTTCCGTAAGGGAAGCCTTCTGCTAAAAAATATGACTGAATTGTTCAGAAAATATTACTTCTTATTGCGCTGGTTCTGCTGCATTTCAGCCTGGCGCTTCTGCATTTCTTCCAGCTTCTCCTGCCATTTGGATTTCTGTACAGGTTTCTTTTTGTTCTCCTGGATCTGCGCGTGGATCTTCGCTTCGTTGATAACGAATTTCTGGATCACGAACTGCAGGATGATGGAGATCAGGTTGGACAGGAAGTAGTAGAAGGTAAGCGCCGCTGCGGTTCTGTTGAAGATACCGAGGAACATCAGTGGCATTACATATGGCATATACTTCATTACCGGGTTGCTCTGATCCGCCATGCCGCGGTTGTAGAAAGCCAGCATGAAGCTGGTAGCAGTCATCAGCAGGGTAAATAAGCTCACGTGATCGCCATAGAACGGAATGTTAAACGGCAGGTGCGCGATAGAATCGTAGGTAGACAAGTCAGTAGCCCACAGGAAGCTCTCCTGGCGCAGCTCAATGCTGGACGGGAAGAAGCTGTACATCGCTACCAGGATCGGTAACTGTAACAGGGCTGGCAAACAACCTCCGAGCGGGTTTACGCCGGCGCTCTTGAAGAGTTTCATCTGCTCTACGCCGAAGGTTTGCTGATCATCGCCGTACTTCGCTCTTAGTTCATCAATCTCAGGTTTCAGCACTTTCATTTTAGCCTGGGATACATAGCTCTGGTAGGTAAACGGAGCAATGATCAGGCGGATGAAGATGGTGAGTAGGATAATGATGATACCATAGTTGTGGATAAATCCGCTGAGGAAGTTAAACACCGGGATGATGATCCACTTGTTCACATACTTCACGAAAGCGAAGATGCCGGAACCCAGCGGAATGATTTTTTCCAGGCCGAGGTCAAAGGATTTCAGCGTTTTGTAGTGGTTAGGACCGTAGTAGATTTCAATCGGGAAAGTGAAATCCGCGGAACGGTCGTAAGGAATTTGCAGCGTGGTATATGTCTGCCCAACGATGTTGGCGCTCTCCGGCACTTTGGTGTTGATATCCGCGCTGGCAAAATCGCCTTTCTTGGCAATCAGCGTGGTGTTAAAGAACTGCTGTTTTACGCTCACCCATTTCAGACCGTTATCCAGTTTTTCATGGGAAGTACGTTGCAGGGTGAAGTAATCATGCTTGTCCTTATTGGTCATGTAGTGCACCTGGTTGTTCAGGCGTTCGTTCTGCATGTCCAGCTCCTGCTTGTCGTTCTGGGAATTCCATTGCAGGGTCAGGAATTTCTGGCCGCCTGGGAGGATGTTCTGGAAACCAACTGCGTGGATATCGTAATCCACTACATAGCTGCCAGGTTTCAGCAGGTACACGAATTCGAGGTAAGCGCCCGTAGCGGAAGACAGGCGGTAAGAGATGGACTGCTGATCGCCCGCGAGTTTTTGCGGCGTGCCGGCAGTGAAGAACAGGTCAGCGCTTTGCAGTGCTTTATTCGCATTGGCAGGCACTTCAACGGACAAGCGGTTAAAGGAACCGTTTGCCAGCATCAGGGGTTGACCGTCATGTGTTTTGAATGCTTTCAGCTGTACGGATACAGGCTGACCACCTTTATTAGAGAAAGTAATTTTTACAACGTCATTTTCCAGAACGGTAGTTTGCTCGGTACCTACAGCAGCGGCTGCAAATACGCCATATTCTCCTGAGAGCTGTGCCTGATGGGCTGAATCGAGCTGAGTACCAGCCAGGTTAGCTACTGTATCAGTAGGCACCGTCTTTGGCTTGTTCACGAGGGCGATGGAATCTTGTATGGCCTTTTCTCTGGCTGCATTTTGCTGCTGTTTATTATTCAGGAAGATGTAACCAACCAGCAACACGCCTAACAGTAAAAAGCCAATAACCGAATTTCTATCCATGAAATGCAATTAAAATTTAGGCAGCAAAGGTAATCCTTTTTCTGGCAAAGCCCATAAAGCGCCCCTTTTGCGGCCGCTTTTTTTGAAGATTGTTTATTAAAGAATTGTTAAAAGGGCTGCCATCCTGCTGCCGGCATGATAAAATAAAGCCGGGTAAAAGAAAGGAATCCTTTTACCCGGCCAACATATCATCTATATAAATAAATATTATTATATAAAGCTATTGCTTATTATTTCGCTACGGCTTCTTCGTTCATTTTTGTTTTACCGTTTTTGCTTTCCGCGTAAGCTTTGGCAGCGGCAATAAACGCTACAAAGATCGGAGAAGGACTTTCCACGGTGCTTTTCAGTTCAGGGTGGAACTGGGAGCCTACGAAGAAAGGATGGTTAGGCAGCTCAATCATTTCTACCAGCCCGGTATCCGGGTTTTTACCGGATGGGATCATACCGGCATCTTCAAATGCCTGCAGGTATTCGTTATTGAACTCGTAACGGTGGCGGTGTCTTTCGCTGATCATGGTGCTACCGTAAATCTGCGCTGCTCTGGAGCCTGGCTGCAGTTCGCAGGCGTAGGCGCCGAGGCGCATGGTACCACCTTTGGCGGTTACTTTTTTCTGCTCTTCCATGAGGTTGATAACCGGGTGAGCGGTATCAGGGTTCATTTCCACGGAGTGCGCATCTTTCCAGCCGAGTACGTTGCGGGCATATTCCACCACGCTCATTTGCATACCCAGGCAGATACCGAAGAAAGGCAGGTTGTTTTCGCGGGCATACTGAATAGCGGTGATTTTACCTTCGATACCACGGTGGCCGAAGCCCGGCGCTACCAGCAAACCATCGAGGTTCTTCAGCTTCTCGCATACATTTTCAGGCGTCAGGTGCTCGGAGTGGATGTTTTGTACCACTACCTTGCAATCGTTAACGGCGCCGGCATGGATAAAGGATTCCAGGATGGATTTGTAGGCATCCTGCAATTCCACGTATTTACCGATCAAACCGATGGTCACTTTGGATTTGGGATATTTTAATTTATCCAGGAATTCGCGCCATTTCACCAGTTCCGGCTCTTTTTCGATAGGCAGGCCCAGTCTTTTCAGCACGGAAACGTCCAGCTTTTCGCGCAGCATTTCCAGCGGCACTTCGTAAATGGTCGGACAGTCGTTTGCTTCAATTACAGCATCCACCTGCACGTTACAGAAGAGGGCGATTTTCTTTTTCAGATCGCGGTACATCGGTTCTTCCGTACGGCAAACGATGATATCAGGATGTACGCCATACTCGCTGAGCAGACGTACGGAGTGTTGTGTAGGCTTGGTTTTCAGCTCTTTCGCTGCGCGCAGGTAAGGGATCAGCGTCAGGTGTACCACCAGGCAATCCTGCTCGCCCAGTTCCCACTGCAGCTGGCGAACTGCCTCAATGTAAGGGAGCGATTCGATGTCGCCCACGGTACCACCCAGCTCTGTAATGACGATATCATATTTACCGTCTTTACCGAGCAGCAGGATGCGGCGTTTGATTTCATCGGTGATATGAGGGATAACCTGCACGGTTTTACCCAGATATGCCCCTTCCCTTTCCTTATTGATCACTGTTTGGTAGATGCGACCGGTAGTCACGTTGTTTGCCTGAGAAGTTGGGATATTCAGGAAACGCTCGTAGTGTCCCAGATCGAGGTCGGTTTCGGCACCATCTTCGGTTACATAACATTCCCCGTGTTCATATGGGTTTAATGTTCCCGGATCCACATTGATATACGGATCGAACTTCTGAATAGTCACTCTAAAGCCGCGTGCCTGCAATAGTTTAGCCAGCGAGGCGGCTATAATTCCTTTACCCAAAGAGGAAGTAACACCTCCCGTTACGAAGATATATTTTGCCATAAAAACTAAAATTCTGCTAAGAATACTTGACCTATAATGGGGGAAGTGCCGGACTGCTTTTGGTGTGTTACCTGTCAAGTAAACTACTTCCGAAGGTCATGCAAAGTTACACAAATTTGCTTCGCACCCAAGTTTTTATCTTGATTTGACACCCGGCGGACGATCCCGCCGGCTGAAATCCGCCACGGCTAATGCATGCCAGGATTGAATTCCGTAAGATTTTGATAAACACAAAAATTATGCGCACTGCAAACGGATATCATTCAAAAATTACAAGTAAAACAAGCGAATATCATAACCATACAGGAGGGTCAGGTAAACAAAATTTAAAAATTGTACCTTAACAAAATACTATCTTTCATAATACAACAGCGCAATAGATCTTATATCGTAAATTTGCGTCCGAAATACATTAAAGATGACTTTAACGCCTAAACGAGCGCAGGACTCCCTGATCCAAATGACAGAGCTGGTGCTTCCCAACGATACCAATACTTTCGGTAACCTCATGGGTGGACGCCTCATGTACTGGATGGACATCGCCGCTGCGCTGTCGTGCATGAAACATTGTGCCGCACCCGTTGTAACCGCTTCTGTAGATAATATCTCCTTCGAGAATCCCATTAAGCTGGGCAATGTGGTACACATTGAAGCCAAAGTGAGCCGCGCCTTCAATACTTCCATGGAAGTACACATGCGCGTATGGGGAGAGGACCCGGTACAGCAATACCGCTATAAATCCAACGAAGCCTTCATGACCTTCGTGGCGCTGGATCCTAACGGCAACTCCCGCCCGGTGCCTGCCATCACGGTAGACACAGAGGAGGAAAAAAGATTATATGATGGCGCCCTGCGCCGCAGGCAGCTCCGCCTGATCCTTGGCGGAAAAATGAAACCCGAGGATGCAGAGGAACTGAAAGCGCTGTTCGCTATTTAATACCTTATAAAAAAAGGATCGCCCCGGGGCGATCCTTTTTAATTATCTAAACCGGTATCCCGGGAAAAATTTATATCTCTCCCTCCCACTCCCCATAAAACTGCTGCAGGTACTGCTCCATAAAGGCGTGCCGCCGCTCCGCCAGCTGCCTGCCGGTAGCGGTGTTCATTTTATCCTTCAGCAAAAGCAGTTTCTCGTAAAAGTGATTGATGGTAGGCGCTGTATTATTTTTATAATCTTCCTTACTCCTGTTTAATACCGGCGGAATTTCCGGATCGTAGAGCGCCCGGTTTTTAAATCCGCCGTAGTTGAACGCCCTGGCAATACCGATGGCCCCGATGGCGTCCAGCCGGTCCGCGTCCTGTACGATACCCAGCTCGGTCGAATAGAATGCGTTTTCATTATGCCCTCCTTTAAAGGAAATATACCGGATAATGTTTTTCACATGTTCGATCACCGGCTGCGGCAAAGCCAAACTTTCCATGAAGGCCCCGGCTTTGGCGGGCCCGATCTCTTCATCGCCGCCATGGAATTTGGAGTCCGCAATATCATGCAGCAAGGCCCCCAGTTCCACCACCAGCAGGTCCGATTGCTCCGTGGCCGCAATATGCCTGGCCTGCTTCCATACCCGGTAGATGTGCCACCAGTCGTGCCCTCCCTCTGCGTTTGCCAGTTCCTGTTTTACAAATTTTACTGTCGTTTCAATGATTTCCCTGTGCTGTTCCATGGAAATAAAGATAGGATATTTGAGATTTTTGGCATATTTTCGGGCTCCGATTCCCCTTATCTCCGATAGTTTTAACCACCTTCTATGCTAACCGCAAGCTGAATTTCATTAACTGAATGACACTCTAACCTCATGAAGAAGTATTATCCCTTTGCCATTGTACTTGCCGTACTGTGTTGTATAGTGGTTGTCCTGGAATTTTTAACCCTCCGTAAAACCAATGGCGTGCTCAGCTACCCGCTGGATGATGCATTTATCCATATGGCGGTGGCTAAAAACGTGGCCCTGCATCACATCTGGGGCCTGTCCAATGTGGAATGGGTTTCCTCCTCCTCTTCTGTGCTGTTCACCATTTTGCTCAGTACCGCTTTTGCCGTTTTCGGACTGTCCCCTGCGTGGCCGCTGATCCTCAGCGCTACCGGCGCCGTGTTGCTGCTGCTGGAAATGCAGCGGGAGCTGAACCGGCATACGCACTTATCCACACCCCGCAAAACTATTACCATGCTGGCTACCATGCTGGTGGCCCCGCTTCCGTTCATGACCATACTGGGCATGGAGCATAGCCTCCAGATGGCCCTGACCCTCATATTTGTACACCGCTGCGCTACACGGCTGGAAAATAATCAGCTCGCGCTCAGCGACTGGATGGCCCCGGCACTCTGGGGGGCGCTCATGATCTCCTGCCGTTACGAGAACGCCTATACGGCGTTTGTGGTATGCTGCATCCTGGCGCTGCGCAAGAGCTGGAAAACCGCGTTCGTACTGGGTATCATCAGCATTTCGCCGGTGGTGATCTTCGGCGCGGTGATGGCGGCCAAAGGCGGGTACTTCCTGCCCAACTCCCTGATCCTGAAAGGGAAAATGCAGCTGATACGCCTGCTCAATGATACCGTTTCGTTCCTCGAGATCACGAGCGTGATCAGCGGCCTGTTTGTAATCACCGGTTTGGTGGTAGCGGAACGTTTCCGCAGGAAGCAGTTTGACCGCGCGTTTTATGTGCTGACGATCAGTTTCTTCAGCATTATCCTCCACTGCTGTTCGGCAGCCGCCGGATACCTCTACCGGTACGAGGCCTATTTGCTGGTACTGACCTTCTTCCATCTCACCATCCTATTTATGGAATGGTGGTCGCCTGAAAAACTCAAAGAAAGGGCGAACTGGCTGTACATCTTCACTTTCGCCATATTCCTCTGCAACCTGGTACCACGCGCCGCCAATTCCCTGCCGCATGCAGTGCGCTGCAGTAAAAATATTTATGACCAGCAGTACCAGATGGCGCTTTTCCTGAAACAATATTATAATCATCATACCATTGCGGCCAATGACGTAGGGGCTATCAGTTACCTGGGAGATATCCGGACCCTCGATTTATGGGGCCTCGGGAGTAACCAGGTGACCCGCGCCAAACTCCGGAAGGAATATACCCCCGAATACGTTCACCAGCTGATAGACAGCAGCCAGGCGAAGGTGGCCGTTATATACGAAGAATGGTACCTGCCGGGCGTGTATAAGAACTGGCATAAGATCGCTTCCTGGGAAATTTCCAACAACTACATCTGCGCTTATCCTACCGTGTGCTTTTACGCTACGGTAGCGGAATCCGCCGAGGGCATGTACAAAAACCTGAAGGCGTTTGAAGCGCAGCTGCCGCGGGATGTGACCGTGAAATACTTCTATAACCAGGACAGTACTTCCGCCCTGGTGCAGCGTTAAAACTTTTTAAGGAGATAAGGGGTTATTACTGTATGATACAGATTAAGCGCGTGTATATGCAGTATAGTGAAGAGGACGGTTACCGCGTGCTGGTGGACCGTCTGTGGCCACGGGGCCTCTCCAAAGAGAAGGCCCATGTGGATGAGTGGCTCAAAGAGATAGCACCCAGCAATGAACTCCGGAAGTGGTTCAATCATGATCCGGAGCGCTATCCGGTTTTTAAACAACGGTATGAAAAAGAACTCGAGTCGCACGGAGACCTGTTGCAGGAACTCCGTAAAAAAGCGGCGCATGGCCGGGTAACATTATTATATGGCGCCAAAGATGAAAAGCATAACCAGGCGGTAGCGCTGGCGGAAATCCTGAAAAAGAAGCATTAAAGCTCTTTCGTTTCCGGGTCTACCAGCACATCGGTAATACTATTGAGCTTCTTCACTTTGGCGGCAAAATCGCCTTTTAGTTTGTCCCTGATCAGGTGCAGTTTGTTCAGCACTTCATCCAGCGTATCGGGAATGGCTTCCTGCAATACCTGTTTGAGGCGTTTGGCCACGGTGGGGGATTTCCCGTTGGTGGAGATGGCAATTTTCAGGTTGCCTTTCTGCACGATGGAGCCCAGGTAAAAATCACATAATTCCGGTGTGTCCGCCACGTTGATCAGCACTTTGCTGCACTTCGCCTTTTCCCAGACGCATTGGTTCAGCTCCCGGTTGTTGGTAGCGGCAATGACGAGGTCCTTCCCGAACAGATCGCCGCAGGAGAAAGGCTTTTCTACCAGTTCCACATTGGCGTATTGTTTGGCGAGGGCTTTCAGCTCCGGCAGAAATGCCAGGGACACCACTGTAATCGTTGCTTCCGGGCTGTTTTGCAGCATTGCATTTACTTTTTCCAACCCTACATTTCCTCCGCCCACTACCAATACATGGAGGCGGTGCAACTTAAAGAATACGGGAAACAACTGATTTTCTTCCATTATACTGCGATTTTTAAACCTTCGGACACCCTGGTCTGCAGGGCCTGGAACGCCTCGTGGAAGCGTACCACTTCCCCTATCACAATGATAGCAGGGTTGTGCAGTTGCTGCGCTTCGGCGATGCTGACCAGGTCGGCCACATTACCTGCGCCCAGCTTCTGATCGGGCAGGGTACCGTTTTGAATGATGGCGGCAGGGATATTGCCTTTGCCGGCCGCTTCGTAGATACCTGCAATTTCATGCAGCTTGCTCATACCCATGAGGATTACCACGGTTGTATTGGCAGCGATCGCATGTTCGAGGTCGCGGGAGAGGTTACCGTTCCTGGTGTTGCCGGTAATCACCCAAAACCCTTCGCTGATATTTCTTGCGGTAACGGGAATCTTATTCATTCCCGGTACCGCGATAGCACTTGTTATTCCGGGAATCACCTCCGTAGCAATACCGAATTGCTGTGCGAAGGCGATTTCCTCTGAACCACGGCCAAACACGAAGGAGTCGCCCCCTTTCAGCCTTACCACACTGCCGTAAGTCAGCGCATACTTAACAATCATGCGGTTGATCTCTTCCTGCGGGTACACATGCATTCCGGCACGTTTACCTACAAACCGGCAGAGGCAATCAGCGGGCGCATGTTCCAGTAATTCGTTATTGGACAGTGCATCATAAAGAATTACCCGGGCGTTCTGAATAGCCTTTAACCCCTTTACCGTGATCAGTTCCGGATCACCAGGTCCGGCGCCTACGAGGGTGAGTTTCGGTTGTATATGTTGCATGATTGTAAGTTTTAGAAAGATAGAAAAAAATGTTGATCCTTTACTGCCACATTATGCCTGTACGGTAGCGGCTTTCTGTACGCGGAAAGCCTGCGCCGCCTTGTAGAAGTCTGCCGCCTGCTGGTAATAAGCCCTGGCGAAAGTTTCCGTAGGCTCGTTACTGTTAATCTGCAACACGAGGGATTTGAAATCCGTATCGAAGCTGAACAGGCCGGTAGCTACAAAGTTTTTGTCGAAATCGTTGAGGATACCGATCTGCGTGTTACAAGCGATGCCTTCGCCCAGCAGCAGCGCTTTGGCTGCCTGTACGAAAGTGGAATAGGCGTGGTAGATGCCATCTGCAAACGCGCCTTTTTCAAACGCTTCATTACCCAGTTCCAGTTTTTCTTCCGCTTCAAACAGCAGGGTAGCCACAAGGTCGATCACTACGCCGGCGCACTCGCCCACGCCGATGGCGGTGGCAAACTGTTGCGCCTGGCCCCAGTCGATGAAGGCTTCATCGGTGAGGGTGCTGAGGTCAGCCAGTGGTTTCAGCAGTTCATAGAAATATTTTTCGCCCTGGCGGTCGTAGTATTCGTTGAATTTTTCGTTGTCGGCGCCGTTGATCTCGTAGTCGTGCAGCAGGGTGCGGAGTACATCCGGACCGCGGCGGCTGGGCACTTTGATCACCTTGTCGGCTACACGGCCTTCGCCGTTACCGAGGATACCGCCACCTAACAGTACCTGCAGGGCAGGCAGCGTTTTGCCGGCGCTTTTCAGGGAGCTGCCATGGAAGCCGATGCTGGCGATACCGTGCTGGCCGCAGGAGTTCATACAGCCGCTGATTTTTATTTTGATATCCTTATTGTGTACCAGGTCAGGAAACTCAGCGCTGATCACATTTTCCAGGGCTTCGGCGATGCCGGTGCTGCTGGAGATGGCCAGGTTACAGGTATCAGTACCAGGGCATGCGGTGATATCAGCCACGCTGTCGAAACCGGCGGCGGCAAAGCCTTCCGCTTCCAGCACGCTGTACACATAAGGCAGGTGTGCCGGCAGGATATATTTGAGCAGCAGGCCCTGGTTAGCGGTAACGCGCACATCGTCCGCAATTACCGGGCGCAGCGCCTCGATGAGGTTGCGGCTCACGGTGGAAGAGATATTACCCAAAGGTACTTTCACGTATGCGGCGAAGTAGCCTTTTTGTTTTTGTTCGAAAACGTTGGTGGCTTTCCAGGTTTCGAATTTTTTCGGATCGCGGATGGTAAAGGCCGGCACAGTACCGACAACAGGCGGTTCTGTGGCTTTGAAGCCTTCGTAATCCACTTTCAGGGATTTATTTTTTACGGCTTTGTATTCTTCTTTTACGAGGCGGTCAAACTCTTCCCAGCCCAGCTTTTGCACGAGGAATTTCATCCTGGCTTTGTGCCTGCTGGTTCTTTCGCCGTAGCGGTCGAATACGCGGAGTACGTTTTCGATATAAGGGATGAGCTGATCTTCTTCCAGGAATTCGAAAGCGGTTTTGGCGAGGAAAGGCTGCGCGCCGAGGCCGCCGCCTACCAGTACTTTAAAGCCCCGAACGGTTTTACCGTTCACTTCCTTTATTTTGGGAATCATGCCGAAGTCGTGCATGAAAGCCCAGGCGGTATCTGCCTCGCTGGAAGAGAAAGCGATTTTTATTTTGCGGCCCATATCCTGGCAGATGGGGTTGCGCAGGAAGTAGCGGAAAGTGGCGTCCGCGTAAGGCGTTACGTCAAATGGTTCTTCCGGATCGATGCCGGCGCGGTCGGATGCGGTGACGTTACGAACGGTGTTACCGCAGGCTTCGCGGATGGTGACATCGTCCTGCTCCAGTTTAGACCAGAGTTCAGGCGTTCTGTCCAGACTCACGAAATGCACCTGCACATCCTGGCGGGTGGTCAGGTGGAGATTTCCGGTAGAATATTCGTCGGAGATATCAGCGATGCGTTTCCACTGCTGCAGCGTCATTTTACCGTAGGGGAGTTTGATACGCACCATCTGCACGCCTTGCTGGCGTTGGCCGTACACGCCGCGCGCGAGGCGGAGACTGCGGAACTTCTCTTCAGGGATGCTGCCTTCGCGGAAAAGGCGGATCTTTTTTTCCAGCTCAATGATATCGCGTTCTACGATCGGATTTTCGAGTTCTGTTCTGAAGCTTTGCATAACAAATATTTTCTGGTGGTGGTAGATTGCTGAATTTGATTTGGCGAAAGGGCTTTAGGCTGTCTGCTCTACAAAAAAGCCCCCGGGTCTTTTCCGGAGGCCAGTTTATTTATAATCAGTTCATGAATGGTACATGATCATAATGCGCACGCCTCCCGGGTCATTGACATCCAACAACATGCGACAAACTTCCTTATCCGTCTATTACCCATATTCCCTATAATTTTAGTAGAGTAATACAAAGATATAGGACGGGGCTATCATTCCAAAACTTTTTTTAATAAAAAATGGGGGTGTTCGTTAGATAATATTCAAAAAATAAAAGGGGGAAAAACCGGCCGGCGATGGCGGGGCGGAAAGCGGCTGCTCCGGGATGCAATACCAGCAAGGGATTCAGGTGGCGGGGCGGTTCAAAAACAGCGCGATGGAGGGCCGGGCCGCATAACCTATCATTATGGGTAATAACTTATTGTTATAGCCTGAGGGGGATGGAGGGGGTGGAATGGAGGGGATGGGGGATGGGAGATGGAAGATAGTGGAACGGACGGTATGGGAGATAGTGGAACGGAGGGTATGGAAGATAGAGGAACAGAGGGTATGGAAGATATTGGAACGGAGGGTATGGGAGTTAGTGGAACGGACGGTATGGCGGATAGTGGAACGGAGGGTATGGAAGATAGTGGAACGGAGGGTATGGAAGATAGTGGAACAGAGGATGGAAGATAGTGGAACGGAGGGTATGGAAGATAGTGGAACGGAGGGTATGGAAGATAGTGGAACGGAAGGTATGGAAGATAGTGGAACGGAGGGTATGGGAGATAGTGGAACGGAGAGAATGGAAGATAGTGGAACGGAGAGAATGGAAGATAGTGGAACGGAGGGTATGGGAGATAGTGGAACGGAGAGAATGGAAGTGCTTGAACAGAACACCCGGGAAAAAGAAAAAGGTTAACTTTGCGGCGCAAATGGGAACTATGATCAATACAGTTATATTTGATATGGATGGCCTGCTGGTAGACTCCGAACCGCTCTGGGGGCTGGCCATGCAGGATGTATTTCAGTCGGTGGGGGTGCAGCTCACGCCGGACCTCTGGCACAAAACGACAGGGCTGCGGACCAAGGAAGTAGTAAACTACTGGCATAATCATTTTAAATGGACCGGCAAGAGCGAGGAGCAGGTGACGGATGAGATCATTTCCCGGGTAATCGGGATGATCATTGCGGAAGGCAGGTCCATGGAGGGATTACATTATATACTGGACTTCTTTAAGGAGCGGAAATTCAAGATCGGGCTGGCCTCGTCGTCCCCGAAGCGGTTGATTGACGCGGTGATAGCGCATCTGGGCATCCGCGATTATTTCCAGGCGGTGACTTCTGCGGAATTTGAGGACTACGGCAAGCCACATCCGGCCGTGTACCTGGCCTGCGCAAAGGCGTTGGGAAGCAGCCCGCTCGAATGTATAGCGTTTGAGGACAGCGTTACCGGCATGACTGCCGCCAAAGCGGCCCGCATGATCACGGTAGTGGTGCCGGAGCCGCATAACCGGCAGGACCCGCGTTATGCCCTGGCCAACCTGCGGCTTAACTCCCTATTGGAGTTTAACGACGCAAAACTGCTGGCGGTTCAGCATTAAGCAACCTGCGGGCTTAAAAGGCAAATCAGCTGACGGTACAGCATAAACGACTCAACCGGAATTCAACAACGCAGCACTGCAGACAGTACAGCCTAAACGAATCACCTCGAATTCAACAACGCAGCACTGCCGACAGTACAGCCTAACGAATCCGCTGGAGTTAAAACGCAAAACCGCCGCCTCCCCTGCCAGGCGGGGCGGCTCCAAATCCCTGCAACGACCATTGCAATCCATCAACCAGCGCAATTCATCTTATGAAAATCGTAGACCTCTCTAAAACAATTGCTTACAACAAGCAGGACCCCTGGTTTATGCGGATCAAGATCAAGCATAAACCCCACCGTAAAAGCAA
>Ga0164243_10007677_pt1 | contig 16068 bp, 12 predicted proteins | sample OricompcompostOP_FD_108781 | JGI IMG/M metagenome (GOLD analysis project Ga0164243, IMG submission 108781) | Organic Plus compost microbial communities from Emeryville, California, USA - Original compost - Organic plus compost (OP) | ecosystem: Engineered > Solid waste > Mixed feedstock >...
ACCGCGGCGTACGGGCTCGCCGCCGACGGCGAGGCCGGCGTGCGGCGCACGCTCGAGCTGCTCCACGGCGAGCTGGTCACGAGCATGGCGCTGCTCGGCTGCGACCGGATCGACCAGCTCGAGCCCGGCCTGCTGCAGCCGGCCGGGTTCCGCGGCGCGGGGGAGCCGGGACCGTGAGCGCCACCGGCGCCGACGTGCTGCTCGACGTCCTGCGCAGCGAGGGCGTCAGGCACGTCTTCGGCAACCCCGGCACGACCGAGCTGCCGCTGATGGACGCGCTCTCCGGCGTCGAGGACGTCTCCTACGTGCTCGCGCTGCAGGAGGCGTCGGCGGCCGCGATGGCCGACGCCTACGCGCAGGCGACCGGCCGGCCGGCCTTCCTCAACCTCCACACGACCGTCGGGCTCGGCAACGCCGCCGGCAACCTCGCCAACGCGCTCGCGAACGGGACGCCGCTGGTCGTCACCGCCGGCCAGCAGGACGAGCGCCATCTCGCGGCCGAGCCGTTCCTGTCTGGCGACCTCGTCGGGATGGCGCGGGCGCTCGCCAAGTCGGCCCACGAGGTGCGCTCCCCCGACGAGCTCGGCACGATGCTGCGGCGCGCGTTCCGCGACGCGGCGACGCCGCCGACCGGGCCGGTCTTCCTGTCGATCCGGATGGACCACCTGCAGCGGCCGGCCGCGCCGGCGCCGCCGCGGTCGACCGTCCGCCACACGGCGGTCGCCGGGCCGCTCGACGAGCTGGCCGACCGCCTCTGCGCGGCCGCCGCCGGCGAGGTCGCGCTCGTGCTCGGCGACGAGGTCGCGCACGCCGGCGCGGTGCCGGCGACCGTCGCGCTCGCCGAGGCGCTCGGCGCGACCGCCTACGGGGCGCCGCTGTTCGGGGCGACCGTCTTCCCGACGACGCACGATCTGTGGGGCGGGATGCTGCCGCTCTCGACGGCGGCGATCCGGGCGGCGCTGGAGGGCTGCGCGACCGTGCTCGCGATCGGCGCCAACCCCTTCCAGACGATCTCCTACACGCCCGGCCCGCCGCTCGCCGCGGGCACGGTCCTGCTGCAGCTGTCCGCCGACCCGCACGCGCTCGGGCGCACCGAGCCGGTCACGCTCGGCGCCAGCGGCGCCGTCGCCCCGACCGTCGAGGCGCTGACCGCGCGCGTGCGCGAGCGCGCCGACGCGGCGGCGGTCGCCGCGGCGCGCGCGGCGGCCGCGCAGCGCCGCCGCGAGGAGGCCGAGCGCCGGCGCGAGCTGGCCGACGCCGGCTCCGCGACGGCGCCGCTGCACGCCGCGACCGCGGCCCGCGCGCTGATGGGCGCGCTGCCCGCCGACACGCCGCTCGTCGCGGAGGCGCCGACCAGCGGCGCGTTCGTGCGGGCGTTCCACGACGCCGGCGCCCCGGGGACGTTCTTCTTCGGGCGCGGCGGCGGGCTCGGCTGGGCGATGCCGGCCGCCTGCGGGCTGGCGCTCGCCCGCGGCCGCCGCCAGCCGGTCCTCTGCGCGATCGGCGACGGGGCCGCGATGTACTCGCCGCAGGCGCTGTGGACCGCGGCGCGCGAGCGGCTTCCCGTGCTGTTCGCGATCTTCGACAACGGCGGCTACGCGATCCTGCGCGACACGCTCGACGACTGGGACGGCCGCTCGCGGCGGACCGGCGACTACGTCGCGCTGGAGCTCGACGACCCGGGCGTCGACTTCCTCCACCTCGCCGCCTCGATGGGGGTCGCGGCGACCTCGGTGCGCTCGGCCGAGGAGCTGGCCGGCGCCGCCGCCGAGGCCGTCGCGGCCGGCCGGCCCCGCCTCCTCCACATCCCGATCGCGGTCGCCGAGCGCGGCTAGCGCGGCGCGGCCGGCGCGGCGGCGTCGCGCCGCCCGCCGGCCGCTCGCGCCGGCGCGGGGAAGGCCTGCGGCGCGAGCGCCCGGCAGCGCTCGGCGAACGCCTCCGCCTTGCGGGTCAGGCGCGTCCCGCGCGGATACAGCAGCACGATCCGCAGCGCCGGCAGCGGCTCCTCGAACGGGAGCGCGGCGAAGGGGACGCCGTCGGCGCTGACGAGACGCGCCGGCCGCTGGTTGAGGATCGAGTAGCCCAGGCCGCGCGCGACCAGCGACTCCAGCAGCAGGACGCTCCTGGTGCGATGCCGGATGCGCGGCGTCGCGCCGGCCGCCCGGAACAGCGACAGCATGTACGTCGACGCCTGCGGCGCGTCGAACAGGACGAACGGCTCGCCGGCGAGGTCGGCGAGCCGCACCGATCTCCCGCCGGCGAGCCGATGGCCGGCCGGCAGGATCGCGTGCGGCACGACCTCGGCCAGCGGCTCGGCCGTCAGGTGCTCGGGCAGCCCGTGGTCGTAGGCCAGCGCCAGCTCGCAGCTGGCGTCGAACAGGCTGCGCTCGAGCTGCTCGAACGTCGGCGTCTCCGACAGCGTCACGGTCAGGTCGGGATGGGTCGCCTCGAGCGAGGCCAGCACCCGCGGGATCAGGTGCGGCGCGAGCGTCGAGTAGCAGGAGACCGTCAGCGTGCCCGCCGCCACGCGGTCGTGCGCGAGCGCGCCGGCGGCGAGCGCGTCGGCGTCCTCGAGCAGCTGGCGCGCCCGCGCCAGCAGCGTGCGCCCGGGGTCGGTCAGCGCGAGCCCCCGCGACGGGTTGCGGACGAGCAGCTGCGCCCCCACCGAGCGCTCGAGGTTGGCCAGCGCCGTCGACATCGCCGACTGCGACAGGTTCATCCGCAGGGCGGCGGCGGTGACGCTGCCCTCCTCGACCGCCGCGACGAAGTACTCGAGCTGGCGCAGCGTGAACGCGACCATCGCGCCAACCCTAGCTATGCGGGGCCGATCTCCGTCAGCATCGCGGGCGGGACGCCGTCCTGGAGGCGGGCGACCGAGCGATCGCGCGGCGACAGCCCGAACGGGCGCCGCACGCGGCCGCCGGGCGGCGGCACCAGCAGCCCGAGGGCCGTGTCGAGGTCGATCCGCCGCAGGCGCTCGACCGAGGCGCCGTCGGCGGAGATCCGCGCGCGGGCCGCGCGGCAGCCGTCGCGGACCGCCTCCGGCACGTTCGTCGAGTCGGCGATCGACTGCGCGACCAGCTGCTCCGAGCGTCCGCGGCCGGTGACGACGACGTCGGCGCCGGCCGCCCGCCCGCTCGGGTCGTAGGCGAGCGCGGCGCGCAGCCGCAGCGCGTTGCGCGTCTCCCGCAGCACCTGGCCGCGGCGGGGCTCGCCGTCCTCGACGAGCAGGTAGTCGACCGCCCGGTCCGACAGCGCGCCGAGCAGCTGCTCGGCGTCCGGCTCGACGACGACGTGCTTGCGCGGCGGCCACACCTCCAGCATGCCGAGGTCGGCGTGCTCGCCGCCGACCTGCAGCAGGAACCAGTCGGGGTAGTCGTGGAAGGCGGCGCCGGCGGCGCGGCGCCGGCGCTCCTCGTACCAGGCCGTGACGAGCGCCAGCAGCAGCGTCGCCGCTCCGAACGGGGCGCCGGGCCGGCGCGAGACGATCGCGACCCGCGCGTCGACGGTGAAGCCGGGGAGGAGGTCGGCGATCGTCGCCGGGCGGCCGTCGAGCGCGATGGCGAAGTCCTCGGAGGAGAGGAGCGCGCCGGTGTGCATCTCAGCGGCCCTCCCCGCCGGCGGCCGCGTGCTGCGGCGGCGGCGCGAACGGCTCGGGCGCGAGCATCCGGCGCAGCGCGTTGGCCGTGACGCGCGCGACGTCGCCGTCGTCGGCCAACCGCGAGCACCACGCGATCGAGCCGACCGAGACGACCGCCCCGCCGAAGCCGGTCTCGAAGAAGACGAGGTCGGCGCGCACGCGCGGGTCGCGATCGCCGAAGCCGACGCCCGGCAGCAGCATCGGCACGTCCTCCGGCCCGCTGGCGAAGCGGGCGTCGTGCAGCCCCTCGGAGGTCGCGACGCGCAGCGCGTGCGCGGGGGTCCCGAGCGCCGCGTCGGCGCGGTCGAGCTCGTTGCCGGCCGCGCCGTGCAGCAGGACGCCGTCGGCGTCGCAGTCGACGCCCTCCAGCAGGAACGCCGCGCGCGCGTCGGCCGCGTCGGGCAGCAGGCGGTAGCCCGGCCAGCGCTCCGCCGTCCCCATCGCGGAGAAGCCGACGCCGACCAGCCGCTGCGGCGCGCGGCCGCGGTGGCGCCACAGCCCGCCCGGCTCGCCGGTGGTCGCGTGGAACCCCTCGCCGGGCTCGCCGGTCCATGCCCGCCCGCCGCTGTGGCCGCGCCGCACCTCGACCAGGTGCGGGCGGCTGGGGGAGATCGAGGTCACCCAGTAGAAGCCGTTGCCGCCGAGGTAGAGCAGCGAGCCGCCGGCGCGCTCGAACGCCGCGAGCGCGTCGAGCATCGCCTCCGTGCAGTACTCGGGATGGGCGCCGGTGACGAGCACGTCGTAGCCGGCCAGCGCCTCGGCCCCGCCCGCGTGCAGATCGTGGTCGGTGAGCGCGTCGTACGCGACGCCGGTCCGCTCCAGCCATGCGACGACCGCCAGGTCGGCCGCGTAGTGGACCGGCTCGTCGCGCATCCGCGACCACTGCTCGGGGCGCAGGCCGGCGATCGGACGGCGGAGGCTGGCGAGGCTCACGCCGCTGCCGTCGCGGTGGACGTCGTAGAGCGAGCCGCCCCACGACGGATGCGCGTCCAGCAGCCGCTGCAGCGGCGGCGCGTCGGGATCGGCCGGCAGCGCCAGCGTCGAGCCGCGGGCGTTCGCGTAGGCGAGGTGGGTCAGCGTCGGCAGCAGGAACGCGACCCGGCTGCGCGGCGGGGCGCCGCCGCGACGGTCGTGGGGGACGCAGAGCGGGACGTGGTCGATCTCCTCGCCGGCCTCCAGCCGGATCGCGTAGACGCCGCTGGCCAGCTCCGCCGGCAGCCGCAGCCGCGCGCTGACCTCCCAGCGGGCGTCGTCGAGGTCGTCGTCGTGGAAGTGGGCGGCGCCGTACTCCTCGGGGGCGGCGCTCGCCTGCAGGACGCGGCCGCTGAAGCGGTGGCCGGTCACCGCGCGGGTCGGCGCGTTGACGAGCCGCAGGTCGGCGCCGCCCGGGCCCTCGTCGCGCAGCAGCTCGGCGTCGAACGCCGCGCCGAGCTCCCAGCGGTGCAGCTCCGGCGCGTCGCCGCGGCCGTCGCGCACGAGCGGGCGCTCGAGCTTGCCGTTCAGCAGCCCCTCCGCGCGCTCGGCGTCGCCGGCGGCGGCGGCGAGGAGCAGCGGCGTCGCCGCCGCCTGCCAGGGCGTGACGGCGCCGTGCGCGCCGTCGACGCGCGCGCCGTCGGCGTCGAGCACGTCGAGGCGCAGCTCGCCGCGCTCGGCGTCGAGCTCGGCGACGAGCCGGCGCCATGCGCGCAGCGGCAGCGGCTGCCGGGCCGCGATCCGCTCGCGGCCGGCGAGGACGCACGGCCGCCGCTGCTCGTCGAGCGCCAGCGCGACCCCGGCGCCCGCGGCCGCGTCGCGCTGGGCGAGGATGCCCTGCACGCGGCCGGGGGTCGGCGCCGTCAGCCACGTCCAGGCCGACAGCGTCGCCCGGCGCAGCGGCGCGACCGGCGCCCAGCCGTAGGAGCCGCAGCGGGTCTGCTGGAGCCGGCCCCTGCCCTCGGTGCGTGTGCCGGGGACCGGCCGCACCGGCGTGTCGCGCGCCCGGTCCGGCGCCGGGGCCGGTCCCAGCACCTGCACCAGCTCGGCGGCGAACGCCGGCGCGTCGGTCGACACGCGGACCTCGACGACCTCGCCCGGGAGCGCGCTGAGGCTGTGCGCGTAGCCGATCAGCATCGGCTCACGACCCTCGGCGCTGCTCGTCCGGCGCCTCGACCAGGTGGCAGGCGACGCGGCCGCCGCCGGGCCGGCGGGCGAGCGCGGGCGCCTGCGCGTCGCAGGTGCCGGCGACGGCGCGCGCGCAGCGCGGGTGGAAGACGCAGCCGGCCGGCGGGCTCACCGGCGACGGCGGGTCGCCGCGCAGCGCTCTCACCCGCCGTGCGCGCGCCCCCGGCTGCGGCAGCGGGATCGCGCTCAGCAGCGCCTGCGTGTACGGATGGCGGGGCGCGGAGAAGAGCGCGTCGGAGGTCGCCTCCTCGACGACCCGTCCGAGGTACATCACCGCGACGCGGTCGCACATGTGGCGCACGACCGAGAGGTCGTGGGCGATGAAGACGATCGTCAGGTCGAGCTCGCGCTGCAGCTCCCGCAGCAGGTTGAGGATCTGCGCCTGGATCGAGACGTCCAGCGCCGAGACCGGCTCGTCGGCGATCAGCACGCGCGGGCGCAGCGCGATCGCGCGGGCGACGCCGATCCGCTGCCGCTGGCCGCCGGAGAACTCGTGCGGCAGCCGGTTGTAGTGCTCCGGGTTGAGGCCGACCTGCTCCATCAGCGCCTGCACCGCGGCGCGCCGCTTGCGACGGTCGGGCTCCAGCTCGTGGATGTCGAACGGCTCGCCGATGATCGAGCCGACGGTCTGGCGGGGGTTCAGCGACGAGTACGGGTCCTGGAAGATCATCTGGATCTCGCGCCGCAGCGGCACGAGCTGCGCGCGCGACAGGCCGGTCACCTCCTCGCCGCGGTAGTGGACGGTGCCGGCGGTCGGGTCGATCAGCCGCGCGAGCATCCGCGCGGTGGTCGACTTCCCGCAGCCGGACTCGCCGACGATGCCGAGCGTCTCGCCGGCCTCGATGCTGAGGTCGACGCCGGCGACCGCGTGCGCCACCTCGGTGCGGGAGCGGCCGAGGCGGAACTCCTTGACGAGCCCGCGGGCCTCCAGCAGCGCGCTCATCGCGCCAGCTCCCCGGAGGCGGCGTCGCGCAGCGACTGCCAGCGCGCCCGGCGCTCGTCGGGGTCGAGCAGGCAGGCGACGCGGTGGTCGGGGGCGTCCGGCAGCGCCTCGAGCTGCGGCTCGCGCGCGGAGTGCTCGGGCCGGGCGTGGACGCAGCGCGGGTGGAAGCGGCAGCCCGACGGCGGCGAGATCAGCGACGGCGGCCGGCCCGGGATCGACGGCAGGAGACCGCCGCGGGGGAGGTGCAGCTGCGGGATCGAGGTCAGCAGCCCCCACGTGTACGGGTGCTGGGGCTCGCCGAGGATCGTGTCGACGGGGCCGTGCTCGACGATCCTGCCGGCGTACATCACCGCGATCTCGTGCGCGACCTGCGCGACGACGCCCATGTCGTGCGTGATCAGGACGATCGCCATGCCCAGCTCCCGCTGCAGACGTTCCAGCTCCTCGAGGATCTGCGCCTGCACGGTGGCGTCGAGCGCGGTCGTCGGCTCGTCGGCGATCAGCACGCGCGGCTCGTTGGCGAGCGCCATCGCGATCATCGCGCGCTGGCGCATGCCGCCCGACAGCTCGTGCGCGTAGGCGGAGGCGCGGCGGCGGGCCTCGGGCACGCCGACGAGGTCGAGCAGCTCGATCGCGCGCGCCTCGGCCGCGCGGCGCCCGACGTCGCGGTGGGCGCGGACGGCCTCCGCGAGCTGGGCGCCGACCTTGAAGTACGGGTGCAGGGCCGACAGCGGGTCCTGGAAGATCATCGCGATCCCGGCGCCGCGGACGCGCCGCAGCTCGTCGTCGCCGGCGGCGAGCAGGTCGCGGCCGTCGAGCAGCACCTCGCCGGAGACCTCGGCCCCCGGGAGGAAGCGCGACAGCCCCATCAGCGTCAGCGACGAGATCGACTTGCCCGAGCCGGACTCGCCGACGATGCCGAGCGTGCGGCCGGCGTCGACGCGGTAGCTGAGGCCGTCGACCGCCGTGACGACGCCGTCGTCGGTGGGGAGGCGGACGCGGAGGTTGCGGACCTCGAGCACGGCGGTCATGTCGCGGCGCTCCGGACGCGCGGGTCGAGGAGCGCCTGGACGACGTCGACGACGAGGTTGAGCAGGATGATCACGAGACCTCCGAGCAGCACCGCGCCCTGGATCATCGGGATGTCGGCGCGCTGGATCGCCTCGTAGGAGAGGCGGCCCATGCCGGGGACGTTGAAGACGATCTCGACGAGGATCGCCCCGCCGAGCAGGATGCCGAGGTCGAGCCCGAGCAGCGTGACGACCGGGACCGCGGTCGAGCGCATGCCGTGCTTGAGCACGACGGTCCGCTCGCGCAGCCCCTTCGCCCGCGCGGTGCGGATGTAGTCCTCCGCGAGCACCTCCGACAGCGAGGCGCGCACGAAGCGGGCGTAGATCGCGGCGAACGACGCGGCCAGCACCAGGCACGGCAGCACCAGCGCCGGGGCGACCCTGGCGGGGTCGGTGAAGAGGCTCTCGCCCCCGGTCGGGTAGGCGCCGGAGCCCTCGAACAGCGGCAGCACGCCGATGTCCTTGCTCAGCAGGTACAGCGCCACCAGCCCGAGCCAGTAGGCCGGCGCCGAGATGCCGACCAGCGCGCCGACCATCAGCAGGCGGTCCGAGACGCGACCGCGGCGCACTGCGGAGACGATCCCGATCGGGATGCCGACCGCCAGCCAGATCACCACCGCGCCGAGCGCGAGGCTGAGCGTCACCGGCAGGCGCGCGACGATCTCCGACCCGACCGAGACGTTGCTCTGGTAGCTGTAGCCGAGGTCGTGGTGGAGCACGAGCTGCTGGAGGTACTTGAGGTACTGCACGTACCAGGGCTGGTCGAGCCCGAACTGCTCCCGGATGGCCGCCACGACCTCCGGCGTGGGGTTTCTCCCGGCGCGCAGCAGCGCCGGGTCGGCGGACGGCATCTGGACGAACACCACGAAGGTGACGAAGCTGACCACGGCCAGCAGGACGACGGTCCAGAGCAGGCGGCGGAGGACGTAGGCGGCCATCGCGCGGGTCAGCTACTTCCTGATCGACGTGAAGCTGAGGTCCGGCATCGTCGAGTACCGGTTGGCGACGAGCTGCACGTCCTTGGAGGCGACGAGCGCCCGCTTGGACCAGACGTACGGGATCGCCGGCGCCTGCGCGAGGATCGCCTCGTCGACGTCGGCCCATGCGTCGATCCGGCCCTCCTCGACCGAGAGCGCGGCGGCTCTGTCGATCGCCGCGTTGACCCCCGGGTCGTCGAGCTGCGAGATGTTGAGGTTGCCCTCTCTGCGGATCGAGCGGCCGTCGAACGGCAGCACCAGCATCGAGTACGGGTCGGGCGTGTCGCTGCCGAAGGCGACGAAGCAGACCGCGACTCTCTTCGCCGGCGTCGAGCAGAAGTTCGTGTAGACGACCTCCCGCGGGACGAGGCGCAGCGTGACGTCGAACCCGAGCTTTCTCGCCTCCGCCTGGAACGCCTCGGCGGTCTTGTCGTCCGGCTCGGAGTTGGCGGCCACGGCGAGGATCTCGTCGTCGCCGACGTAGCGGCCCTGCTCGTCGATCGGCAGGCCGTCCCGCTTGGCGGCCAGCATGTATCTCCTCGCGACCTCGGCGTCGCCCTCGGGGTCGGCGTTGAAGTCGAGGTTGGCGCCCTGGTGCGCGCCGCCGGCCTCCTCGTAGCCCTGCAGGCCCGGCGGCAGGTAGCCGGTCGCGAGCTCGCCCAGCAGCGGCCCGCCGCGGGGGAGGCGCAGCGCCGAGCGGTTGACGCCGGCCATCAGCGCCCGCCGCACGTTGAGGTTGTCCAGCGGTCTGACGGTCGTGTTGAGCGCGACCCAGTTCGCGGTGCGCTGCGGGAACAGCGTGACCTGGTCGGGCGTGCTCTGGAGCGCCGACCGCAGCAGCTCGATCGGCGGCGAGCCGGCGTCGCAGCAGATCGAGCCCTCGCCGCTCAGCGCGCGGCGGGCGGCGACGCCGCTGTCGGTGTTGCCGCCGGCGATCTCGATTCTGTCGAGGTAGGCCGGGCGGAAGTCGGTCGCCGGGTCCCAGTTGGGGTTGCGGACGAGGCGCAGCTCGCGGCCGGGCGACCAGCCGGTGACTCTGCCGCTCGCGTCCTGCTCGACCATGTAGGGGCCGGTCGCGATCACGTGCTGCGCGTAGGTCGACGGGTTCTGGCGGTCGAATCTGCGCGCGTACTCGGGCGGGACGGGCGCGGTGATGCCCTTGACGAGCGCCTGCGAGACGAGACCCGCGTTCGGTCTGGTCAGCTCCAGCACGAGCGTGCGATCGTCGGGCGTCCGGATCCCGGAGACGTCGCGCAGGTCGCCGGAGTTGGGCTTGGCCGGCGTGCCGGCGATGCTGCCGAAGTACGCGGCGGCGTAGCCGGAGGGCACCTGCTTGGTGAACCCGCGCTCGAGCGCGTACTTGACGTCTCTGGAGGTGACCTCGCGGTCGACCGGCGGCGCGAAGCGGACGCCCGACTTGATCTTGACGGTCACGGTTCTGCCGTCGTCGGAGATCTTCGGCGCGCCCTTGGCGAGGTCGGGCACGAGCGTGGTGGCGTCGTTCGGGAGGAACGAGTAGAGCGTGCGCTGCGTCGCCTGCAGGACCATCATGCCGACGTTGTAGTCGGCGATCGCCGGGTCGAGCGAGTCGACGTCGGCGGCGCTCAGCAGCGTCGCCGCCCCGCCTCTGACGCCTCTCTCGAGCTTGGCCGGCGTGTCGGTCAGCGGCTCCGTGGGCGCGTCGGAGCTGGTTCCGCCGCAGCCGGCGAGCGCCGCCACGGCGCCGGCGAGCGCCAATGCGGCGGCCGGCCGCACTCTCACGGCTCGGACACGACCCACGTTCAAGGACATGCACTGCCTCCAGTCGTTGACCACAGGGAACTCGGGGGAAGGGGCGAGGGCGGTGCGCTCATGTCCGGCGAGCGCGGCTGAGCGCGTCCTGGAGGCCGTCGCCCACGAGGTTGAAGGCGAGCACCGTCAGCAGCAGCGCCACGCCGGGGAAGGTCATGTACCACCACGCGGTCGCGAAGACGCCCGTCGCGTCGCTGATCATCGCCCCCCAGCTCGCCGTCGGCGGCTGGACGCCGACGCCCAGGAACGAGAGCGCGGCCTCGAACAGGATGTTCGTCGGGATCAGCAGCGTCATGTAGACGACGATCGGCGCGACGAGGTTGGGCAGGATGTGGCGGACGATGATGCGGCTGTCGGAGGCGCCGAGCGATCTCGCCGCCTCGACGAACTCCGACTCGCGCAGCGACAGCGTCTGGCCGCGCATGATGCGGGCGATGTAGGGCGCGCCGCCGAGCGCGAGCACCGTGACGATGACCGGCAGGCCCGGTTGGACGAGCATCCCGCGCGGCGGCGTCAGCACGAGGCAGACGAGGCCGAGCAGGACGACCGCCGCGCCGCCGACGCAGCGCAGCGCGAGCGCCTGCGGCCGCGCGCGCCGCGCGATCCCGGCGCGCCGGCGGCGGCGCTGGAAGCGCCAGACCTGGAGCGCCGCGAGCAGGAGGCCGGCGACGACGAGCAGCAGCCCCGCGCGGCGGAGATCGACCGGCAGGCAGCCGCCGCCGATCGAGCAGGCCGAGCCGAGCCCGAGCGCGAACAGCAGCATCGGGAAGGCGAGCATGACGTCGATGCCGCGCGACAGGATCGTGTCGACCCAGCCGCGGTAGTAGCCGGCGAGCATCCCGGCGGCGAGGCCGAGCACCATCGTGACCGTCGTCGCGAGCAGGGCGACCTCGAGCGAGATGCGGGCGCCGTAGAGCGTGCGGCTGAAGACGTCGCGCCCGAGCGGGTCGCTGCCGAACAGCGCGTCGCCGCTCGGCGGGCTCGGGCTGCCGTAGACCGTCAGGAACTCCGGCGACTGGGCGTCGGGCGGGCGCGCGCCGACCAGCTTGACGATCAGCGGGGCGAAGACGCTGACGACGACGAGCAGCGCGATGAAGGCGAGCGCCGCCAACGCGACGCGGTCGCGCCGCAGCCGGCGCCAGAAGACCTGGAGCGGCGTGCGCGCCAGGACCTCGGAGGCCTCGCCGGCCGGGGGCGCCTCGGCGACCTGCGGATCAGCCGACGCGGCCGTCAAGGGAAGGGCCGGGGGACGCGGGGAGCACCATGGCGCAGGACGTTATTGCGAGGCCGGCGCGCACGACAACCGTCGCGTGTCCGAGAGGTCCGGGGAACGATCCGACCCCCGTCGCAACGACCGCGCCGCACCTCCGACGCGCGGCCGTGGCGCGCCGCGCGGGGCGCTCGTAGGCTCCCGGTCATGACGCCCCTCCCCGTCCAGCTCAGCGACGTGCACGCCGCCCGCGAGCGGCTCGACGGCGTCGCCGTCCGCACGCCGGTCGTGCGCCCGGAGCGCGACGCGCTCGTCGCCGATGCCGACCTCTGCTGCAAGTGCGAGAACCTCCAGCGCACCGGGTCGTTCAAGCTGCGCGGCCTGTTCAACCGCGTCGCGACGCTCGCGCCGGACGACCGCGCCGCCGGCGTCGTGACGCTCAGCGCCGGCAACGCCGGCGCCGCCGCGGCGCTCGCCGCGCGGCTGCACGGCGTCCCCTGCGCGGTCGTCGTGCCGGCCGACGGCGTCCCGCGCAAGCTGCGGGCGATCGAGGCGCTCGGGGCCGAGGTCGTGCGCGTCGAGCAGCGGAGCGAGCTGGAGGCGGCCGTCGAGCGGCTCCAGCGCGAGCGCGGGCTCGCCTTCGTGCACTCCTACGACGAGCCGGAGATCGTCGCCGGGCAGGGCACGGTCGCGCTGGAGCTGCTGGAGCAGGTCGGCGAGCTCGACGCGCTCGTCGTCCCGACGGGCGGCGGCGGGCTGCTCGCCGGCTGCGCCGTCGTCCTGCAGGCGCTCAGCCCGCAGACGCGGCTGTTCGCCGCCGAGGCGGAGGGGGCCGCGACGCTGGCGCCGTCGCTCGCCGCCGGCCGCGTCGTGCGGCGGTCGCAGGTCGCGACGATCGCCGACGGGCTCGCGACCTCGACCTACGGACGCCACACCTTCGCCCTCGCCGCGCCGGCGGTCGAGCGATCGGTGACGGTCGGCGAGCAGGAGATCCTCGACGCGATCGCGCTCGTCTGGGAGCGGCTGCGGCTCGCGATCGAGCCGGCCTCGGCCGTCGCCGTCGCCGCGCTGCGGAGGCTGCAGCCGGCGCTGGCCGGCCAGCGCGTCGCGGTCGTGCTCACCGGCGGCAACGTCGAGCCGAGGCTGCTGGGCGAGGCGCTGCGCGGCAGCGGCTGGGCGTAGCGGCCGGCCGGCCGCCGCGCGGCCGCGTCAGCCGCCGAGCTCGGCCGACAGCTCCCCGGCGGTGACGCGCAGCGCGTCGGCGATGCGCGAGTCGACCGCCGACTGGATCGTCGCCAGCGTGCCGACGAGCGCCAGCGACGCGACGACCCGGTCGGCCTGGAAGACGGGGGCGGCCATCGCGCCGATCCCCTCGATCCCGCTCGGGCTGAACGCCAGCCCGTCGCGCACGACGTCGGCGAGCGACGGGTCGGAGATCGGGGGGTAGGCGCGGAAGACCTTGCCCTGCGCGGAGTCGGCCGTCAGGCGGGAGCCGGCGCGGACGTTGATGCGCACCGTCCGGTTGGTGTTGTCGTCGACGCGGACGACGATCGGCGCCTCGCCGTCCCAGACCGACAGCACCGCGGTCTCGTTGACGCGCGAGACGAGCTGCCCGAGGTAGGGCCCGGCGATCGACACGACGCGCAGGCCGGCGAGCGCCGTCGAGGCGAGCTCGATGATCCGCGGACCGAGGCTGTAGCCCGACGACGTCATGCGCAGCAGGCCGGCGTTGCGCAGCGCCGTCGCGTAGCGGTGGGCCGTCGCGCGGCTGACGCCCAGCTGCGCGCCCAGCTGCGCCAGCGACAGCTCGGGTTCCTCGGTCGTGAAGAGCCCCAGCAGCCGCGCGGCCCGCTCGATCGACTGGTTCACGGGGGGCCGGCTCTCGATGGCGTCGGTCATGGCAGGACAGCCTACGCACGTCGCCGGCTCCGCGGCCGACTCTGCGACAGCCGTCCGGAGGATCGGCTCCAGGCTCCGACGCCTGCCCGTCGCCGGCATGCCGGTCGCGCCATAGCCTTCGGCGCGTGAGCGACCCGGAGAGGACGGCACGATGAGCAAGCCCGAGGCGGATCCCGAGCAGCTGCGGCGCTACGCCGCCGTCGTGCTCGACGTGGGCGTCGGCTTCCGGGCCGGCAAGGAGCTCGCGATCAACGCGCACGTCGAGCACGCGCCGTTCGCCCGCATCCTCTGCGAGGAGGCCTACGCGCGCGGCGCCGCCTACGTCGACCTCTGGTACTGGGACCCGCACACGAAGGCGTCGCGGCTGCGTCACGCGCCGACCGACAGCCTCGCGCGCGTGCCCGGGTGGATGGAGGAGCGCTGCCGCGGCATCGGCGCGCGCGCCGGCGCGATCGTCAACCTCGTCGGCGAGTCCGAGCCCGACCTGCTCGCCGACGTCGACCCGGCGCGCGCCGGGCTCGACCGCATGCCGGGGCTGACGGCCCGCTACGAGGTCCAGCTGTCGGGCGCCGTCGAGTTCACGACGATCGCGTGCGCGACCGACGGCTGGGCCGAGCAGATCCTCGGCCGCCGCGACGCGGCGGCGCTGTGGGAGGTCCTGTTCGACCTGATGCGGCTCGACGCCGACGACCCGGTGCGGGCGTGGCAGGAGCGGATGCGCGAGCTGCAGGCGCGCAGCGCGGCGCTCAACCGCGAGCGCTTCGACGCGCTCCGCTACGCCGGCCCCGGCACCGACCTGCGGATCGGGCTCGCGGAGCGCCACGTCTGGGCGCCGGCGCGGGTCACCTCGCGCGACGGCGTCACGCACGTGCCCGCGCTGCCGACCGAGGAGATCTTCTCGATGCCCGACCCGCGTCGCGCGGAGGGCCGGATCGCCGCGACGAAGCCGCTCGTGCTCGGCGGCACGCTCGTCGAGGGCCTGCGCCTGCGCTTCGCCGGGGGCCGGATCGTCGAGGCGACCGCGGAGCGCGGCGGCGAGGCGGTGATCGCCAACCTCGACCTCGACGAGGGCGCCCGCCGGCTCGGCGAGGTCGCGCTCGTCGACGGCACATCGCGGCTGGCGCGCTCCGGCCTGACGTTCTTCCACACGCTGCTCGACGAGAGCGCGGCCTCCCACCTCGCCTGGGGCGCGACGATCCCCGACTCGCACCGCGACTACGACCCGGCGACGCAGGAGACGGAGGGGCTCGGCCTCAACCGCTCGGCGACCCACGTCGACTTCATGGTCGGCGGACCGCAGGTGACGGTCGCCGGCGTGCGCCGCGACGGCAGCGAGGCGCTGATCCTCGCCGGCGACGAATGGCAACTGGAGGAGAGACGATGAGACAGACGGACGTGTCGACGGCGGAGGTCGTCGTGATCGGGGCCGGCGTGATCGGCTGCTCGGTCGCGCTGCACCTCGCGGAGGCGGGCGTGCGCGACGTGGTGGTCGTCGAGCGCGACGGCGTCGCGCAGGCCACCTCCAGCGCCGGCGCCGGGTTCATCGGCGAGTGGGCGGCCGGCTGGGACCCGAGGCTGCGCGCCGAGGAGCTGGCGATCGAGCGCTACGGCCTCGCCTTCTACGCCGGCCTCGCCGAGGAGGACGCGAGCTTCGGGCACCGCGGCGTCGGCAACCTCTACGTCGCCGCCACGCAGGAGGGCTTCGAGCGCCACTGCCTGCCGCTGATGGAGCCGGTCCCCGACGCGGTGCGGCTGACGCCGGCCGAGGTCGGCAGGCTGACCGACGGCGTCGTCTGCGCCGACCGCGTCGCCGGCGGGGTCCTGCACCCGGCCGGCGGTCAGCTGTCGGCGCGCGACGCCGCCCACGCGATGGCGCGGCGCCTGCGCGACCGCGGCGGGCGGATCGAGACGCGCCTGCCGGTCGAGCGGATCGTCGTCGAGGCCGGGCGGGTGCGCGGGGTCGAGACGACCCGCGGCGCGATCGCGTGCGATCGCGTCGTGCTCGCGGCGGGGGCGTGGGCGAACGTGCTGCTGCGCCCGCACGGCGTCCAGCTCCCGTACCTGCCGCTGGTGGCGATGCGCATCGTGACCGAGCCGCTCGGGATCCCGGCGACGCTGCCGACGCTGATGATGCACGACCCCGCCTGCTACGTCCGCGAGGAGGCGGGCGGGCTGCTGTGGTCGGCGGCGTCGAGACGGCCGCCGCGGCGCGCCTTCGTCGACGTCGACCCGCCGCAGCGGTTCGACCAGCTCCCGCTCGACGCCTTCCTGGAGATGCGCGACGAGCGGCTGGGCGCGATCGCCGAGGTCGTGCCGGCGCTCGCCCGCGCGCGCAGCGCGACGGTCGCGTTCGGCGCGCCGACCTACACGCCCGACGG
>Ga0164243_10007678_pt1 | contig 16068 bp, 14 predicted proteins | sample OricompcompostOP_FD_108781 | JGI IMG/M metagenome (GOLD analysis project Ga0164243, IMG submission 108781) | Organic Plus compost microbial communities from Emeryville, California, USA - Original compost - Organic plus compost (OP) | ecosystem: Engineered > Solid waste > Mixed feedstock >...
GCCCTCGTCTCGTCGGCCGTCGCGAAAAGGGCGATCTGGTCGGCCTGGGCCTTCTTGAAGGCGGGGCGATCGGTCAGGCGGGCGACGTAGGCCTCGCTCGCCGGCCTTCTGCCGAAGGCGCGGACGTCGGGAACCCGCAGCACGTCCGCCATCAGGAGGTCCGCGACGGTGAAGCGGCCGGCCGCGAGCCATTCCCGTCCGCTCAGTACGTCTTCGAGCTGGCCGAGCCGCTGGGCCATCCATCCGGTCAGCTGATTGTCCGCATCGCCGGAGATCTTCAGGAACCACCATGGGACGCTCACCATCTCGATCGAGTTGAGCGCGGCGATGGTCCATTGCAGCGTTTCCGCTTCCCCGGCCGGATCGCGGGGCATCATCTGGTCGCTCTTCCGCGCCAGGTGCAGCAGCCCGGCGCCGCTTTCGAAGATCTGAAGCTCTCCGTCGCTGAGGAACGGGACCTGGCCGAAGGGCTGGCGCTCGAGATGATTGGTCTCGCGACCGTCGAAGGGCACGGTCCGGACCTCGTAGTCCAGGCCGGCTTCCTCGCACGCCCATCTCAGCCTGAGATCGCGCACGAAGCCTCTGGGGCCTTGAGGGACCCAGTCCAAGGTCCAGATGGTCAGTCGGCTCATCGCGGCCCATCCTTTTGCTGGGTATCGAGGGGGAACACCATCCGCTCCCGATGTTCGGCGACCGCCATCAGGCCCGGCGACAGGTGTCCCCTTTCCAGAGCTCTGGTCGACCTGAGTTCCTTACCGCGAATTCACGCTGGAATTGCCAAGGCCGCGCTTAGCCTTGCTCGTCGAACGGGGCGAGCGTCCGATGGATTGGAGCCGGTCGAGGCAGTCCCCCTTGCGGGATTTCATCCTGTTCCTTTGCGGCCCGGCCCTCGTGGCGATCGCCATTTCGGTCTGGTTCGTCGCAAGGCCGTGGCCCGTTCCAGTCGCGGATCAGGCCCAGCACTTCATGGCGGCGCCGGTGGCGACCAGTCTCGGGCTGGGCGCCCTGGGCGCCTGGCTCTCGTCGCGGGTCGGCCTGCCCAGCGCGCCCGCCCTGACCGACGGCCGGCGCTGGCTTTGGCTCGTGCTCGCGTCCGTCGGACTGGGGCTCCTGTTCGTTGCGGCCTCGGCCGCCGAGGACGCCGCCTTGGGGGTGCAGCGCTTCCTGGCCCAGCGCGTCGGCCAGCCCTCGATGAATGTGCCGTTCCCGGCCTCGATTGCGCACTACCTCCATGGCTCGATCGTGCAGGAGTCGCTCTTCCGCATCGGGCCGATCCCGATCCTGTCCTGGACGATTGGGGCGCTGGCGTTCCGGGACGGGGCCAGGCCGCAGGTCTTCTGGAGCGTCGCCATTGTCCTGAGCCTGGTCGAGCCGGCGATGAACATGGCCATGGCCATTCAGGCCCGGCCGGACATCGCCTTGGCCGCCGGAGGCCTCGGGGTCGCCGGCAACGTCGCCTGGGTGGCGCTCTATCGGAAGATGGGCTGGCCGGTCCTGCTGATCGTGCGGGTCGTCCTGGAACTCGGCTGGCACGTGGTCTGGCCGCTGGCGGCCGGTTGAAAGAGGGGCGTCTTCCGCCGCGAACGGCCCTTCCGAACTTCACCCAGGGGTGGAACGCGTGCGTTGCAGGGTTTTGCTCAAGAAGGTTGTTCGGAGAAGATCAGCAGGGGCAGGTCAAGCGGTTGATAATCGAAACCCAGCATTGAGATGGCGGCGGTGATCTGGCCCCGGTGATGGGTAGCGTGATTGAAGACGTGAAGCAGCGCGGCTGGCATCGCAAGCGCGCGTCTCTGCCCGGTCGTCATCGTGTAGTGAAGATCTCCAGCCAGCGCAGCATCGCTCAGGCCGTCGACATATCCGGGCCATTGCGAAGCCGCCGTGATCAGGCGGGCTGACAGGGCTGCTCGATCCGTCTCCAGCTCTGCATCAAGAGGTGGACTCGTCGGACGGGCCCCGGAAAACCGCGGATACCAAATCTCGCTGTCGGTCAGGAGCAGGTGATTCAAGGTGCCGTGTATCGATCCGAAGAACAGGCCACAGGGCCGCCTGTAGACTGCCTCGGGCAGAGGCTCGATCGATGACAAGAGGCGCTTGGTCGCCCAGGCATGATATCGCGCCATCTGAGCAAGCTGATCTTTCACCATGACAGACATGATGTCCCCGCAAATGCGCGCCCTTCGCCTCGGCCCGTAGACAGGCGTTGGATTGCAGAGGCCGCCGCCTACGGCGCCTCGAACACCGTGCGCCCCGCCACCACCGTGCGCAGCACCCGGCCCTGCAGCCTCCGCCCGTCGAAGGGGGAGTTCTTGGACTTGGAGATCAGCTGGTCGGCGTCGATCACCACGGGGGCGTCCGGGTCGAACAGCACCAGGTCCGCCGGCGCGCCGGCGGCGATCCGGCCCGCCTTCAGGCCCATCAGGTTGGCCGGGGCGACCGTGACCTTGGCCAGCAGGTCGACCAGAGCCAGCCCTTCGGCGTGGTGCAGGGTGACCAGGGCGGCGAGCAGGGTCTCCAGCCCCACCGCGCCGGGCGCGGCCTCGTCGTAGGGCAGGCGCTTGTCCTCGGCGGGGGCGGGGGCGTGGGCGGAGACGATCACGTCGACCAGGCCGTTGCCCAGGGCCTCGATCAGGGCCTGGCGGTCGTCCTCGGGCCGGAGCGGCGGGTTCAGCTTGTAGAAGGTGCGGTAGTCGCCGATGTCGAGCTCGTTGAAGCTCAGGTGGTTGATCGAGGCCGAGGCGAACACCTCGAGGCTCTTCAGCTTGGCCCGCGAGAGGCTGTCGAGCGCGTCGCGGGTGGTGATCTGGTCGACCAGCAGGCGCGCGCCGGTCAGCTCGGCGATGGCCAGGTCCCGCTCCAGCATCACCCGCTCGGCGACGGCAGGGCCGGAGGGGATGCCCATGCGTCCGGCGAACTCGCCCTCGGTGGCGGCGGCGCCGGCGGTCAGGTGCGGGTCCGCGGGGCGGTGGGCGACGAGGGTGTCGAAGCCCTTCGCGTAGGTCATCACCCGGCGCAGCACGCGCGAGTCCACGATCGGCCGGTCCGCGTCGGTGACGTAGAGGGCGCCGGCCTCGTGCATCAGGCCGATCTCGGCCATCTCGCCGCCCTTCAGGTCCTTGGTCGCCGCCCCGGCGGGGTAGACGTGCACCAGGCCGATGTCGCGCGCCCGGCGCAGCACGAAGTCGACCATGGCCGGCTCGTCGATGCAGGGATCGGTGTCCGGCTGCAGCACGATCGAGGTCACGCCCCCGGCCGCGGCGGCGCGGGCCGCGGACTTCAGCGTCTCCTTGGTCTCGGCGCCGGGCTCGCCGGTCTTGACGCGCAGGTCCACCAGGCCCGGGGCGAGCACGGCGCCGCCGCAGTCGATCAGCTCCAGCTCGTGCGAGCCGGCCTCGATCTGCGGCGCGCGGGCCACGTCGGCGATCAGGCCGTTCTCGACCACCAGGGCGCCGGGCCCGTCGTAGCCGCTCTCCGGGTCGATCACCCGGGCGTTCACGAACGCGGTGGGGCGGGGCGGGTGGAAGGGTCCGGTCAAGTTGCGAACCTCACGCGGCGTTCTCCAGCCGGCGGGCGAGGGAGGCGAGGATGGCCATGCGCACGGCCACGCCCATCTCCACCTGGTCCTGGATCAGGCTGATCTGCGGGTCGTCGGCGATGCCGGATTCGATCTCCACGCCCCGGTTCATCGGGCCCGGGTGCATCACCCGCACGCCCGGGGCCGCCAGGGCCAGCTTCTCGCGGTCCAGGCCGTAGAAGCGGAAGTATTCGCGCACCGAGGGGATGAAGGCGCCGCTCATCCGCTCCAGCTGCAGGCGCAGCATCATCACCACGTCCGCGCCCTCCACGCCCCGGCGCATGTCGTGGAACACCTCCACGCCCCAGCGGTCGGCGGAGGAGGGCATCAGCGTCGGCGGGCCGACCAGCCGCACATGGGCGCCCAGAAGCTGCAGCAGGGCCACGTTGGAGCGCGCCACGCGGCTGTGCAGCACGTCCCCGCAGATCGCGACGGTCAGGCCGGCGACCGCGCCGAAGGCGCGCCTCAGGGACAGGGCGTCCAGCAGGGCCTGGGTGGGGTGCTCGTGCTGGCCGTCGCCGGCGTTGATGACGCTGCAGCTCACCTTCTGGCTCAGGAGCGCCGCCGCGCCCGAGGAGGAGTGGCGCACCACCAGAAGGTCCGGCTTCATGGCGTTCAGCGTCACGGCCGTGTCGATCAGGGTCTCGCCCTTGGTCATGGACGAGGTGCGCGGGCTCATGTTGACCACGTCCGCGCCGAGCCGCTTGCCGGCCAGCTCGAAGGAGCTCTGGGTGCGGGTGGAGGCCTCGAAGAACAGGTTCACCTGGGTGCGCCCCCGCAGCAGGCCGAGCTTCTTCTCCTTCTGCCGGTTCACCGCCACCAGGGCGTCGGCCAGGTCGAGCAGGGCCTCGGCGTCCGGCCGCGTCAGGCCGGCGATCCCGAGAAGGTGCCTGTGGGGGAACGGGAAGACGCGGCCTGAGATCGAGCTTTCGATGTCCGCGCCGGAGTCCATCGGAGGCGGGCTATAAGCGGGTTAAGCCGGAGGCTCAAGCGCTCATGATCCCAGCCGGTCCAGCGCCCCCTGCAGGATGTAGGCGGCGGCGGCCTTGTCCACGAGCTCGGCGCGGCGGGCGCGCGTCAGGTCCGCCTCGGCGGTCAGCATGCGCTGGACGGCGGCGGTCGAGAGGCGCTCGTCCCAGAAGGCGATCGGGACGTCCGCCTTGAGTCTCAACAGGTTGCGGGCGAAGGCTCGCGAGGACTGGCAGCGGGCGCCTTCCGTGCCGTCCATGTTCACCGGCAGGCCGATCACGAGCGCGCTCGCCTCGCGGCCCCTCATCAGCTCCAGCACCCGGTCGGCGTCGGCGGTGAACCTGGTCTTGCGGATCAGCTCCAGCGGCGAGGCGATCATCCGGTCCCGGTCGGACACGGCCACCCCGATGGTCTTCTCGCCAAGGTCCAGGCCCAGCCACGGCGTGCGCGCGGGCGTGGCGCTCGGGAGCTCGGAGATGTCGATCACGGCCATGGCGCCTGATAGCCCCCTCCACCGGGCTTGTCGCCGCCCGTCTCTGCCGCTAACCCCACCGCCGAGAAAGGACCGCACCCCATGGCCATCGACGCCGCGACCGTCCGCCGGGTCGCCCGGCTCGCGCGCATCCGCGAGTCCAACGACCGGCTGGAGCCCCTCGCCAAGGAGCTCTCCTCCATCCTCGGCTGGATCGAACAGCTGAACGAGGTGGATGTGGAGGGCGTGGAGCCCATGACCAGCGCCGTGCACGCCAGGCTGCCGATGCGCGAGGACGAGGTCACCGACGGCGGCGACGCCGAGGCGATCCTGGCCAACGCCCCGGCCAAGGCGGACGGCTTCTTCGTGGTGCCGAAGGTGGTGGAATAATGAGCGAGCTCACCGGGCTCACCCTCAAGGCCGCGATCGAGGGCCTGAAGAGCCGCGCGTTCTCCTCCGAGGAGCTGACCAGGGCCCATTCCCAGGCCGTCGAGGCCGCGCGGCCGCTGAACGCCTACGTGCTGGAGACCCCCGACCACGCCCTCGCCATGGCCCGCGCGTCCGACGGGCGCATCGCGCGCGGGGAGGGCGGGCCGCTCGAAGGCGTGCCGCTCGGGATCAAGGACCTGTTCTGCACCCGGGGGTTCCGCACCACCGCGGGCTCGAAGATCCTCGAGGATTTCACGCCCACCTACGAGTCCACCGTCACCTCCAACCTGTGGCGGGACGGGGCGGTGATGCTGGGCAAGCTGAACCTGGACGAGTTCGCCATGGGCTCGTCCAACGAGACCTCCGCCTTCGGCCCGGTGACCAATCCCTGGCGGGCGCGCGAGTCCAACCAGCAGCTGACGCCCGGCGGCTCCTCGGGCGGCTCGGCCGCGGCCGTCGCGGCGGACCTGTGCCTGGCGGCCACCGCCACCGACACCGGCGGCTCGATCCGCCAGCCGGCGGCCTTCACCGGCACCGTCGGGATCAAGCCGACCTACGGCCGCTGCTCGCGCTGGGGCATCGTCGCCTTCGCCTCCTCGCTCGACCAGGCCGGCCCGATCGCCAAGACGGTCGAGGACGCGGCGATCCTGCTGCGCTCCATGGCCGGGCACGACCCGAAGGACTCCACCAGCCTTCCGGCGGAAGTTCCTGATTTCCCGAGCTTCGTCGGCAAGCCGGTGAAGGGGCTGAAGGTCGGGATCCCCAGGGAATACCGCGTCGAGGGCATGCCCGAGGAGATCGAGAAGCTCTGGCAGTCGGGGATCGCGTGGCTGAAGGACGCCGGCTGCGAGATCGTCGAGGTGTCCCTGCCGCACACCAGGTATGCGCTGCCGGCCTACTACATCGTCGCCCCCGCGGAGGCCTCCTCCAACCTCGCCCGCTACGACGGCATGCGCTACGGCCTTCGCGTCGACGGCAAGAACCTGACCGACGTCTACGAGGAGACCCGCGGCCACGGCTTCGGCGAGGAGGTGAAGCGTCGGATCCTGATCGGCACCTACGTCCTGTCGGCCGGCTACTACGACGCCTACTACCTGCGCGCCCAGAAGGTGCGCCGGAAGATCGCCGACGACTTCGACCAGGCCTTCCAGAAGGTCGACGCGCTGCTGACCCCGACGGCCCCATCGGCGGCCTTCGCGCTCGGGGACCGGACGGCCGATCCGGTGGCCATGTACCTGAACGACGTCTTCACGGTGACCGTGAACCTGGCGGGCCTGCCGGGGGTGTCCGTCCCCGCGGGGCTGGATTCCAAGGGCCTGCCCCTGGGACTCCAGCTGATCGGGCGGGCGCTGGACGAGGGCACGCTGTTCTCCCTGGCCGGGGCCGTCGAGAAGGCCGCCGCCTTCAAGTCCAAGCCCGAGCGCTGGTGGGCGTAAGGGAGTAGGATCGGGCCATGAGCGAGACAGCGAAACTCATCAAGGGCGCCACCGGCGACTGGGAGGTCGTGATCGGCCTGGAGGTCCACGCCCAGGTCGCCTCCAGGTCCAAGCTGTTCTCCGGCGCCGCGGTCGGCTTCGGCGCGGCGCCGAACGAGCAGGTCAGCCTGGTGGACGCGGCCATGCCGGGCATGCTGCCGGTGATCAACCGCTTCTGCGTCGAGCAGGCGGTGCGCGCGGGCCTGGCCCTGAACGCCCGGATCAACAGCTGGTCGCGCTTCGACCGGAAGAACTACTTCTATCCGGACCTGCCGCAGGGCTACCAGATCAGCCAGTTCAAGGATCCGATCGTCGGCGAGGGCGAGATCGAGGTGGAGAAGGACGACGGCTCGTCCTTCACCGTGCGGATCGAGCGGCTGCACCTGGAGCAGGACGCCGGCAAGTCGATCCACGACCTGGACCCCAACTGGACCTATGTCGACCTCAACCGGGCCGGCACGGCCCTGATGGAGATCGTCTCGCGCCCGGACATCCGCTCGGCCGAGGGCGCGGCGGCCTACGTCAAGAAGCTCAGGAACATCCTGCGCTGCGTCGGCGCCTGCGACGGCGACATGGAGAAGGGCAACCTGCGCGCGGACGTGAACGTCTCGGTGCGCAAGCCCGGCGGCGAGCTCGGCACGCGGTGCGAGATCAAGAACGTCAACTCCTACCGCTACATCCAGCAGGCCATCGAGTACGAGGCGCGCCGGCAGATCGAGCTGATCGAGGACGGCCACGCCATCCACCAGGAGACGCGGCTGTTCGACCCCGGCAAGGGCGAGACCCGCTCGATGCGCTCCAAGGAAGAGGCGCACGACTACCGCTACTTCCCCGATCCGGACCTGCTGCCGCTGGAGCTCGACCCCGCCTGGATCGCCGAGATCCAGGCCTCCTTGCCCGAGCTGCCGGACGCCAGGAAGGCGCGGCTGATGAAGGACTACGGCCTGTCGGCCTACGATGCGGGCGTGCTGGTCTCCGACGGCGCGCGGGCGGACTTCTTCGAGAAGGCCGCGACGGGGCGCGACTCCAAGCTGGTCGCCAACTGGACCATCAACGACCTGATGGGCCGCCTCGCCGGCGCCGGCCATGAGATCCAGGACTCGCCGATCCCGCCCGAGGACATCGCCGGGCTGGTGAAGCTGATCGAGGACGGGGTGATCTCCTCCAAGATCGCCAAGGACGTGTTCGAGCGCATGTGGGCGGGCGAGGGCCGGCCTGCCGGGATCGTCGAGAAGCACGGCCTGGTGCAGGTCACCGACACCGCCGCGATCGAGGCGCTGGTGGACAAGATCATCGCCGCCAATCCGGGCCAGGCGGAGCAGGTCAAGGCCAAGCCCCAGGCCATCGGCTGGTTCGTCGGCCAGGTGATGAAGGAAACCCAGGGCAAGGCCAACCCGGCCGCGGTCAACCAGATCCTGAAGGCCAAGCTGGGCCTCTGATCCCTCTCCCGGCGGGAGAGGGAGCCTACTCCGCGAAGATCGGCCAGAGGCTGGCGACCAGCAGCAGGGCCATGGTCACGTTGAAGGCGCGCAGGATCGCCGGCCGGTCCAGGAACCGCCGCAGGCCCACGCCGAACGCCGTCCAGGCGGAGGCCGAGCAGACGGTGATCGCCGCGAAGAGGGCGACGGCCACGGCCAGGTTCGCCAGGAAGCCCTTCTGGGGCACATAGGCCGAGACCGTGCTCAGGGACATGGCCCAGCCCTTGGGGTTGACCGCCTGGAAGGCGGCCGCCTGCGCGAAGCTCAGCGGGCGGCCGCGCCCCTCCTTGCGCCCGATCCCCTCGGCGGTGGCGATCTTCCACGCCAGCCACAGGAGATAGGCGCCGCCGCCCCACTTCAGCGCCCCGTGCAGGACCGGCCAGGCGGCGAAGGCGCCGGCCAGGCCGAGGCCGCACAGCGCCAGCAGACCGGTGAAGCCGGCAATCACCCCGCACAGGTGCGGCAGCGTCGCCTTGAGCCCGAAGTTCGCCCCGGACGCCATCAGCATGGCGTTGTTGGGCCCGGGGGTGAATCCGGCGGCCAGCCCGAAGGCGGTCAGCGCGGCCAGCAGCTGGGGCGTATAGGTGGGCAGGGGCAAGGGCGGGAGCATCTGCGTCGTCCGGCGTCTGGCGGCGGAGCGGCGCGATCCGGGCCCCTCCGCGGCGGGAGGGGGTGATCCGGTCCGTCAGGCCGGACCGAAGCTCGCCGTCTCCGCGCGCGCGCCTGCAAGCCGGCGCATGGCCGGCCAGCAGATCGCGGCGATGGGAGCGCGACGGCTGAGCATGCGGCCGCCGTGTCACGGGCGCCGGGCGGCGGCAACGCGGCGTCAGTCCCGCGGGACCACGTCGAAGATCATGCCGGAGCCTTCCGCGCCCAGGACCCAGGCGTCGCCGTCGCGGTACCAGGCGAAGCCCGGGGGCGGGCGGCGCAGGTGATGGCGCCTGTAGTCCTGCACGGCCTCGCCGCGCCAGCCCGGCGGCAGCCGCCGCCCGCGGCGCGCGTGCGGGCCGCCCGGCTCCCGGCGTCCGCCGCGCCAGGCGTCCCCGCCGCGCCAGCCGCCGCCGTGGCGGGTCTCGCCATGGCGCCATCCGCCGTTTCCGTGAGGGCCGCCGTGGTGGTCCCGCGCGAGACCCGCCGCGGGCAGGACCGCCGTGGCGAGCGCCGCCGCCAGGATCCAGGCCTTCATGGGCGTCTCCACTCGACACGCGATGAGGCCGCCGAGCCTGCCGTTTGCGCCCTGAACTGCGGCTGAATGGGCCGGTCAGCCGGCTCCGCCGCGCGCCGCCTTCCAGTCCTTGAAGGCGATCACCTCCCGCGGCGGCTCCGAGCCGGGACGGACCAGCTCCAGGATCAGGGGGGCGATCTCGGCCGGCTCGGGCAGGTCGGCGGGGTCCTCGCCGGGGAAGGCCTGGGCGCGCATCTTGGTGCGCATGGGGCCCGGATTGACCACCGCCGCGCGCACGGCCGTGGTCTCCATCTCGTCGGCGTAGGTGAAGACCAGGGATTCCAGCCCGGCCTTGCTCACGGCGTAGGCGCCCCAGAAGGCCCGCGGCTGCGATCCGACGGTGGAGGTCAGGAACACCGCCCGGCCGGAGTCCGAGCGCCGCAGCAGCGGGTCCATCGAGCGGATCAGCCGGTAGTTGGCGGTCAGGTTGGTGGCGAGGGTCCGGTCCCACACCTTGGGGTCCAGGTGCGCCACCGGCGTCAGCAGGCCCAGGACGCCCGCGGCGCCCACCAGCACGTCGAGCCGGCCCCAGCGTTCGTACAGGGCCGCGCCCAGGCGGTCGATGGCGTCCCCGTCCAGCAGGTCGAGCGGCGCGAGCGTGGCCCGGGCGCCGGTCAGGCACCGGATGTCGTCGTCCAGCTCCTCCAGCGCCCCCTGGGTGCGGCCGAGGGCCACCACGTGCGCGCCGGCCTTGGCCAGCTCGAGGGCGATGGCGCGGCCGATGCCGCGCGTGGCGCCGGTCACCAGGGCGATGCGGTCGGCGAGGAGGGGGGCGGGGGAAAGGTCAGACGGTGTCACGCCCGCCTTTTAACGGTCTGGCGGGCGCCGTCACCTGGTTTGAGGCGGTCAGCCCCCGTCCGTAGGCCGGGACTCGGCGGCGGAGGACGCGGCCGAGCGCGTGCGGCCGCCCCCGTGGGAGGCCTCGCCGCCCTTGCGGCCGGCGGCCGCGGCCAGGTCGCGGTCCTGGGAGAAGCTGCGCTTCTCGTCCGGAACGCTGGCTCCGCCCTTGCGCGCGATCTCGCGGCGACGCTCCACGTCCATGGCGGCGAAGCCCCGCTTGGCCGGAGTGCGGTTGGGTTGGTCTCGAAGCACGTCCCTGCTCCCTTCCTGATGAATCACGACCGGCCCGAGGGCCCGCCCGGTTCGTCGGCCCTAAAGCCGTGCTGTTGACGCAAGTCAGGAACGATCCAGGTGCGCATTGGTTCGCGCGCCGGCTGAAAAATAGCTGCGCTCACGGCGCGCGAAGGGGGAAGGGCCGGGCCCTCAGATCAGGCCGCGGGCCTTCAGCTCGGCCATCACCCGCCCGGCGAGCCGGGCGGCGTCGCCGTCCTGCGGGCAGAGCACGATCTCGGCCGCCTCGGGCGCCTCGTAGGGGGAGGTCACGCCGGTGAAGTGGGCGATCTCGCCCTTCATCGCCTTGGCGTAGAGCCCCTTGGGGTCGCGCCGGGCGCACTCCTCCAGCGGGGTGTCGCAGAACACCTCGATGAACTCGCCCTCGCTCAGGAGCTCGCGCACCATCCGCCGCTCGGCCCGGAACGGCGAGATGAAGGAGCACAGCACCACCAGCCCCGCCTCGACGAACAGCTTGGCCACCTCGCCCACGCGGCGGATGTTCTCCACCCGGTCGGCGTCGGAGAAGCCGAGGTCGCGGTTCAGGCCGTGGCGGACGTTGTCGCCGTCCAGCAGGAAGGTGCGCACGCCGCGGTGGTGCAGCTCGCGCTCGACCAGGTTGGCCACCGTCGACTTGCCCGAGCCCGAGAGGCCCGTGAACCACAGCACCGCCCCCTTGTGCCCGTTCAGCGCCTCGCGCTCGGCGCGCGAGACCAGGTGGGCGTGGGTGTGGATGTTGGAGGCGCGCCTCAGGCCGAAGCTGATCATCCCCGCGCCCACCGTGGCGTTGGTGTAGCGGTCGATCAGGATGAAGGCGCCCGTCTCGCGGTTGTCCGCATAGGCGTCGAAGGCGATCGGGTGGCCGGTCGAGAAGTTGCAGAACCCGATCTCGTTCAGGCCCAGGGTGCGGCCGGCCAGGTGCTCCAGGGTGTCCACGTCCACCTTGTGCTTCAGCGCCGTGACCTTGCAGGGCACGTAGCTGGTCCCGATCCGCATCAGGTAGTTGCGGCCCGGCAGCAGGGCGTCCTCGGCCATCCACAACAGGTGTCCGGCGAACTGGTCGGCCACCTCGGGCCGCGCCTTGGCCTCGACCAGCAGGTCGCCGCGGGCGATGTCGACCTCGTCCGCCAGGGTCAGGGTCACCGCGTCGCCGGCCTGGGCCTCGGGCAGGTCGCCGTCGTAGGTCACGATGCGCGTGACGGTGGACTCCTTGCCGGAGGCGGCCACCACCACCCGGTCGCCGGGGCGCACCGCGCCGGTCGCCACCGTGCCGGAGAAGCCGCGGAAGTCCAGGTTGGGGCGGTTGACCCACTGCACCGGGAAGCGGAACGGCCGGCTCACCGCGTCGGACTCGACGTCGATCGTCTCCAGGTGCTCCACCAGGGTCGGCCCCGCGTACCAGGGCGTCTTGTCCGAGCGGCTGGAGACGTTGTCGCCGTAGCGCGCCGACATCGGGATCGGCGTCAGGGTCTGGAAGCCGAGCTGTTCGGCGAAGGCGCGGTAGTCGGCCACGATGCGGTCGAACACGTCCTCGTCGAAGCCCATCAGGTCGATCTTGTTCACCGCGACCACGACGTGCTTCACGCCGAGCAGGGAGCAGATGTAGCTGTGCCGCTTGGTCTGGGTCAGCACGCCCTTGCGCGCGTCCACCAGGATCACGGCCAGGTCGCAGTTGGACGCGCCGGTGGCCATGTTGCGGGTGTACTGCTCGTGCCCGGGGGTGTCGGCCACGATGAAGCTGCGCCTGCGGGTGGTGAAGAAGCGGTAGGCGACGTCGATGGTGATGCCCTGCTGGCGCTCGGCCTCCAGGCCGTCGACCAGCAGCGCGAAGTCGATGTCCTCGCCGGTGGTGCCGTGCTTCCTGGAGTCGCGCTCCAGGGCCGCCAGGTGGTCCTCGAAGATCAGCTTGGAATCGTACAGCAGCCGCCCGATCAGGGTCGATTTGCCGTCGTCCACCGACCCGCAGGTCAGGAACCTGAGCAGGCTCTTGGACGGCGCCTCGGTGGTGGGGCGTTCGATCGTGGACACGCTGTCGGCCATCAGTGAGCCATCCCGGCGAAGCCGGGCCTTCCTGTAAGCATAACCGCAGAGATCGCGGAGGAGGCGCGGAGGACGCAGAGTGGCAGAGCCGAACGCGTCTTTCGGGCGGGCGCCGAACGGGCCGCAGGCAAGGCGGCTCTGCGTCCTCCGCGCCTTCTCTGCGTCCTCTGCGGTTCCACTTGCCGGCTGCGCCGCCTCTGAGGCGTCGCAGAAAGAACTCCGGCCATCAGAAGTAGCCCTCGCGCTTCTTCTTCTCCATCGAGGCGGCCTCGTCGGTGTCGATCAGCCGGCCCTGGCGCTCGGAGGTGGTGGCCGCGTGCATCTCCCGGATGATGTCCAGGGTCGCCGCCCGGGACTCCACCGCCGCCGACAGCGGGTAGCAGCCCAGCGAGCGGAAGCGCACCCAGCGCAGCTGCTCGGTCTCGCCCGGCAGCAGCGGCATGCGGTCGTCGTCGCGCATGATCAGCATGCCGTTCCGCTCCACCACCGGCCGCTCGGCGGCCAGGTAGAGGGGCACGATCGGGATGTCCTCGGCCTGGGTGTATTCCCAGATGTTCAGCTCGGTCCAGTTGGACAGGGGGAACACCCGGATGGTCTCGCCCTTGGCGATCTTGGTGTTGTAGAGCCGCCAGAGTTCGGGCCGCTGGTTGCGCGGGTCCCAGGCGTGGCCGGCCGAGCGGAACGAGAAGATCCGCTCCTTGGCCCGGCTCTTCTCCTCGTCGCGGCGGGCGCCGCCGAAGGCCGCGTCGAAGCCGTACTTGTCCAGCGCCTGCTTCAGCGCCTCGGTCTTCATCACCTGGGTGTGCAGCGAGGAGCCGGAGTCGATCGGATTGATCCCGCGCTTCACGCCCTCCTCGTTGACGTGGACGATCAGCCTCACCCCGTAGCGCTCGGCCACCGTGTCGCGGTGGCGGATCATGTCCCGGAACTTCCAGGTCGTGTCCACGTGCAGCAGCGGGAAGGGCGGCTTGGACGGATAGAAGGCCTTGGCCGCCAGGTGCAGCATCACCCCGGAGTCCTTGCCGATCGAATACAGCATCACCGGGTTGTCGAAGGCGGCCGCCACCTCGCGGATGATCTCGATCGACTCCGCTTCCAGCCGCTTCAGGTGCTCGGGCAGGGCGCGGCCTGCCGGGCGCGTGGGTTGGGCGAGGGTGGCGGAGGACATGGAAGCGCAAACTCCGGGCGCGGCTCGTCGGGGGCCGCTCCCCAAAGCATAAGCCCGGCGCCCCAACCAACCCAAACTTACGGGCAGGGCGTTTAGATTTTCTGGAAGCTCGCGCGGCCGCCGCCGCCCGGTTGACGTCCTAGCCTGCTATTAAGTAGCATTCTATCAATCTCGACTCGGGGCTGGCCGGGGGCGAAGACGCGAGAGCGCGCGCCCCGGCCCGACAGGGTCCCCGTCGGGTCAAGGTTGAGGAACGGCCGCCGCGCTGCCGGCGGCCACGTCAGCGTCGCTTGCGTTCCCGGAGTCCCGACCCGCGGCCAACGCGGGCGGCTCCCCCGCGGGCGACCGAAGGGAGGGGAGCCATGTCTTCAGATTCCAAGCGATCGGGCCGCCTGAGGGCCCTGCTGCTCGCGAGCGCCGTCACCCTGGCCTCGGGGGGCACCGCGTTCGCCGCCGACCCGCCCGCGGGCGGGGAGGCCGCCGGCGTCGGCGAGGTGGTGGTCACCGCCGAGTTCCGCCAGACCAACCTGCAGAAGACGCCGCTGGCGATCAGCGCCGTCACCGGCTCGCAGCTGCTCGACAAGGGCGGGACCAACGTCATGGACGTCTCGCGCACCGTGCCGAACACGGTGATCGGGCCGCTGGGCTCGGGCTGGGGCGCCACCATGGCCGCCTTCATCCGCGGCATCGGCCTGGGCGACAACATCCTGTCCTTCGAGCCGGGCGTGCCGATCTACGTCGACGACGTCTACAACGGCCGCCCGCAGGGCTCGATCTTCGACCTGCTGGACCTCGACCGGATCGAGGTGCTGCGCGGGCCGCAGGGCACCCTGTTCGGCAAGAACGCCATCGGCGGCGGCGTGCGCCTGATCTCCAAGAAGCCCACGGGGGGCAACACCGGCTACATCGAGGCCGGCTACGGCAGCTACAACCGCGTGAACATCCGCGCGGCCTGGGACGGGACGATCGTGCCGGAGAAGCTGTTCGCGCGCCTGGCGGTGTCCAGCAAGCACGCCGACGGCTACATGCGGCTGCTCGACTATGTCTGCGTGCACGGGCCGGGCAGCCTCGGCAACATCCAGTCGGCCGTAGGGGCGACCTCGCAGAACGGCTGCGTCACCGACCACCTGGGCTCCGAGGGCGTGGACGCCGGGCGCCTGGCCCTGCGCTGGGTCGGCTCCGACAAGCTCGAGGTGAACGTCATCGGCGACTACACCCGCCAGCGGCAGGAGGCGCCGACCGACAAGTACACCTACATCGCCGACCCGACCGCCTTCCCGGGACCGGGCGGGATCGACGGGGTGGTTCCCCAGCTCTGGACCGGGGTTCCGCAGCGCCTCTACGGCGCGGGCGTGATGTACGACCAGCGCTTCGTCACCGCCGACCCCTACACCAGCTACGCCCGCTACGGGACCAACTCGGCGGACGGCCGCTTCACCCCCAACGAGAACAACCTCGACCACTGGGGCGTGTCCGGCACCATCGACTACGACGTCTCGCCGTCGATGCACATCAAGTCGATCACGGCCTATCGGAAGTGGTGGAACACTTTCGGCCGGGGCGACGCCTCGCCGCTCGGCAACAGCACGACCTACGACGACACCCGCCACCACCAGTTCACCGAAGAGGTGCAGGTGACGGGCACGGTCTCGAGGCTCGATTACGCCTTCGGCGGCTTCTACTACAACGCCTGGGACCGCAACACCGGCTTCGACTCGCTGCTGCCGGCGCCGCCGAACCTGCCGCCCCTGCCCGCGGGCTCGTTCCCCGGCATCGGCATCGGCGACCTCGGCCTGTACGACCACGACCTGGACGATTCCCAGAGGACCAAGGACTGGGCCCTGTTCGTCCACGGCGTCTACCACCTGACCGACAAGCTGAACCTGACGGCCGGCGTCCGCTACACCAACGACACCAAGAACGCGACCGTCGGGGTGAAGAACCGCTACACCACCGTCGGCGACTTCTCGATCCCGGTGGACGTCCACGCCACCCGCTGGAACCCGATGGCGGAGGTCTCCTACCAGTGGACGCCCGACCTCATGACCTACGCCCTGTATTCCACGGGCTTCCGGGGCGGCGGCTTCTCGCCGAGGCCGGCGAACGCGCTGCAGCCGGTGCCGTTCGGGCC
>Ga0164243_10007679_pt1 | contig 16068 bp, 10 predicted proteins | sample OricompcompostOP_FD_108781 | JGI IMG/M metagenome (GOLD analysis project Ga0164243, IMG submission 108781) | Organic Plus compost microbial communities from Emeryville, California, USA - Original compost - Organic plus compost (OP) | ecosystem: Engineered > Solid waste > Mixed feedstock >...
TACTAGTATTATTCCGTTTTGCGTATTACGGATACCAGTTACATGATAATAATAGGTATATTCTTTTTTATTAATTGGTAGAGGTATCCAGTCTGCAATGATTTTGTTGCTTTCCTTTTCAAACATTCCCCAACCGTTTGTGCCGACGAAGACATTATTTTGTTCATCTACTTCTATTGTTTTTGCATCCGCCTGAAGGATCTGCGTGTCATTAATATCCCAATGTGGATGAAATTTCATTCTTGAAAAACTATCAAAATTTCTGTTATATATTGCGACGCCTTGCCCTGTACCGATCCATAAATTTTTGATCTTATCTTCTGTCACACAATATATATAATTGTGTGGCAATGATTGTATGTTATTGAGTTTATTTCTATAGGAGCGAATTTCATAACCATTATATCTATTTAATCCATCCGCGGTGCCGAACCACATGTAGCCCTTGCTGTCTTTGGTTATACATTTTACAGAACTATTTGATAGCCCTTTATCCATTCCAAGATTAAATACCTGAGCTCGAAGACCAATGCCCCATAAAATAATAAAAAACAGTATCGTTGATCGTATCATAATTAATAGATTTTGCTCACTCATTCTTCAGATGCTGGTAAGAGGATTTTTTGTTTTTAGATAGTATTTACGAAGATACGCATATTTTTCATTTTAATTGATTTGGCGACATCCCAGCAATTTTACTGGATCTATGGATTCTGAGATGCTGTTTTTACCGATATTATTCAATTTAGCGCTTTAAGCTAAAATAAATGCTGTTTTTTTAGCTTTTTTCATGTCAGTCTTTAATTATTTTAGTCTATGCAGAGGCTTTTCATAGTCGGGTAATCTAAAAATATGCTATAATTACCCCTATTTTTTATGATTTTCCACCCCATGGATTTCAGACTTAGCACCCATCTTTGCTAATGGGAAATTCCTCAGTTAGTTTAGATAACCAATTACTATCACTACTGCCATAATTTTAAATTCGATCAGGCGAATAACTCATGCCAGAAGACTGGAATTAAAATGGAATTAATTTTTAAATACAGCACATACCAGCTTAAACAAGAAATATAAAAAATAACAGTAATGAATTTTGATATTACGTCTGATCCTCATACGAGGATTGATATTTTGACAGGGGAGCGTGTTTTGGTTTCTCCCCATCGGAGTAAAAGACCATGGCAAGGACAAATAGAGAAAAGTAATTCTGCAGAGAGACCGCAGTACGATCCTGAGTGTTATTTATGTCCTGGAAACAAAAGGGTGGAGGGAGACCAAAACCCAGATTATAAGGAAAGCTTTGTGTTTGTCAATGATTTCTCGGCATTGCTTGATGCTAATGGAGATTTTGAAGAAAACGAGAATGATCTATTTTTAACTAGTGCCGAACGAGGGATTTGTAAAGTGATAAGTTTTAGTCCTAGACATGATCTGACTTTAGCAGAAATGAGTGTTGAAGAGCTTACTGGAGTAGTGGATGTCTGGCAGAAAGAATTTATAGATTTTACAAAACAAGGCTGGATTCATTACATTCAGATCTTTGAGAATAAAGGTTCAATTATGGGATGTAGTAACCCACATCCGCATGGACAGATATGGGCACAGAAAGGTATCCCTTCAATTATTCAAAAAGAAGGACAGCGGCAAGAGGATTATTTTAAGAAATATGGCAAATCGATGTTATCAGATTATCTTAAGGCGGAGCTGCAAAAGAAAGAGCGTATTATTGTGGAGACAGCACATTTTGTTGCCTTAGTTCCTTATTGGGCAAAATGGCCATTTGAAACAATGATAATAAGTAAGCGTCATATTTCGACAATTGCTGAGTTCACTGACGTGGAGAGGGAAGATTTAGCAAGAAATTTACAAGAGCTGACTATCCGATATGACAATCTTTTTGAAACGTCCTTTCCATATTCTGCTGGAATGCATCAGTCTCCTGTCAATCAAGAGACACATGAAGGATGGCATTGGCATATGCATTTTTATCCCCCGCTTCTTCGGTCAGCAACGGTGAAAAAGTTTATGGTTGGCTATGAAATGCTTGCCGACGCACAACGTGATATAACTCCTGAATCAGCCGCGAGAAGATTGCAGGAAGTCGATTCCAAACATTATAAAAGAAAATAATATGAATGGAATAGTAAAAAATATCAGGGAATCTCATTTTGAAAACTATGAGAAGGATCCGCTGATTGTACGTTCTCCCGGACGTATAAATATTATAGGGGAGCATACTGATTATAATTCTGGATATGTACTGCCGGCCGCAGTTGACCGGTATATCTATGTAGGCATCTCTTTGAGATCTGACAAAAAGATATCACTTCATTCGCTAAATTTCGATGAACATGCTTTGTGCAGTGTTGATCACTTGGAAAAGCAACCTATACAATGGGTAAATTATATAATCGGCGTTGTTGCTGAACTAGGTTTAGAACTCCCAACCGGCTTTAATTTAACTGTATTCGGTGATGTCCCGATGGGTGCGGGCATGTCCTCTTCTGCTGCATTTGAATCCGCAGTTGCTTTCGCTATTTACCGGCTTTTTGATCTGGACTTGTCCCGTATGGAACTTGCGAGGATAGGGCAGCGTTGCGAGCATAATTATATTGGAGTCAAATGTGGGATAATGGACCAATTTGCTTCATTATTTGGAAAAGATAATCAAGTTATACGTTTGGATTGTCGTGACCTGACTTATAATTATTTTCCGTTGAAGTTGGGTGATTATGTCCTTCTATTACTCAATACCAATGTCAGTCATTCCCTGGCTTCTTCGGCATATAATAAGCGGAGGTCTAGCTGTGAGGAAGCAGTAGAGAGAATAAAAAATGTATACCCAGGTGTAGAAAGTCTGCGGGATGTTTCAATTGAAATGCTCGACAAAGTGATATCTGATAAAGATGAGGAATGTTATATCCGTGCTCAGTATGTAATTGAGGAGATTCAACGAGTGACTGATGTATGTGAATATCTAGCTCAAGGTAGGCTTGAAGAGGTAGGGCAGAAAATGTTTGAGACACATGAAGGTCTTTCCTGGCTATACGAAGTGAGTTGTCCGGAACTGGATTTTTTGGTTGAATATGTCCGGAATTTTTCAGGAAATGTTTTGGGAGGGCGTATGATGGGCGGCGGATTTGGTGGCTGCACGATCAATATTGTGAGGGAATGTTTTGTGGATGAGTTGATTGAAGAAGTATCACAAGCTTATGAAGAAAAGTTTGGAATAGCATTAGGAAGTTATAGAGTTAAATTAGGAATGGGTACTGAAATAATTGGTTAAAATGGAACTAAAAGATTACATCGTATTTTTATTTTATTTTTTGGTAGTAGCAAGTTATGGTTTGTATGTTTATTACAAAAAGAAAGCGACGAGCCCATCATCAAAGGATTATTTTCTCGCTGAAGGTTCACTGACATGGTGGGCAATAGGCGCATCCATTATAGCTTCCAATATTTCTGCAGAACAGTTTATCGGAATGAGTGGATCTGGATTCAAAATGGGGTTAGCTATAGCATCGTATGAATGGATGGGTGCAGCGGCGCTTCTAGTTGTAGCTGTCTTTTTCCTACCGGTCTATTTGAGAAACAAGATCACGACAATGCCGGAGTTTCTTTCGAAGCGTTATAATGGTACCGTGGCGATGATCATGGCCGTTTTCTGGCTGATGCTCTATGTGGTTGTTAATCTTACTTCCATACTATATCTTGGTGCTTTAGCGGTTAGCAGTATTTCAGGTCTAAATCTATCTATCTGTATGTATGCCTTAGCATTTTTTGCGGTCTTAATTACGTTAGGGGGAATGAAGGTGATCGGTTACACGGATGTAATCCAAGTGTTTTTTCTGATTCTTGGCGGACTGGCGACTACATATCTGGCATTAGACTTGGTTGCCAGCCACTATGGAAATAGTGGAGTACTTGAGGCCTACGGGACAATTGTCAAAAAAGCCCCAGAACATTTTAACATGATATTTACGCCAAATGACGAAAATTACATGGACCTACCTGGCCTTTCGGTATTAATTGGCGGATTATGGATAGTAAATTTGAGTTATTGGGGATGTAATCAATATATAACACAGAGAGCTTTGGGAGCTAATCTGGGGACCGCCAGAAACGGATTATTGTTTGCAGCCGGTTTAAAGCTTGTGATGCCGATTATAGTAGTATTACCGGGAATTGCTTGTTATGTATTGTTTAAAGAAGGGCTATTTCAAAATGAAATGACAATTGGAGGGGAAATAAATCCTGATAAAGCTTATCCTGTGCTGTTGAACCTATTGCCGACAGGATTGAAGGGACTTTCTTTTGCGGCTTTAACAGCTGCTGTGGTAGCTTCTTTGGCAGGGAAGGCAAACAGTATTGCTACAATTTTTACTTTGGACATTTATAAAAAAAGCATTGTTAAAAATGCTGACGAAGGAAAATTGGTCAATGTTGGAAAAATAACAATTGTAGTATCGATGATATTAGCTGTATTTATCGCGCCCCATCTTGGCATTGACAAAAAAGGTGGTTTTCAATATATTCAAGAATATACAGGCTTTGTTTCCCCGGGTATTTTTGCCATGTTCCTTCTTGGCTTTTTTTGGAAAAAAACTACTTCAAATGCAGCATTATTTGCAACTATTGGCGGATTTTTTATGTCTCTGCTACTCAAATTTTTACCAAGATGGATGGATCTATCATTTTTGAGTTCGATACACTTTTCTAAAATCTCACCCGAAGGTATTTATGAAATTCCATTTATTGACCGAGTATCTATTGTATTTGTTGTGTGTGTTATAGGAATGGTGGTAATCAGTAAAATCGATGCTGCAAAAGGTCTTCTTGCAAATGGTTTCCAGATCGAGACCTCTATGTTCAAAACAAATCGCGCGTTTACGATTGGGGCCATTTGCGTAATTGCAGCAATTACTTTGCTGTATACAATCTACTGGTAACATAAGTGTTATGCTAACGAGAATTATGTTAAAATTAATGATTCAAAAGAAGAAGAGTTTTCATCATGAAAAATAAAGAAATATTGATAACAGGTGGTTTAGGATATATTGGTTCCCACACTGTAGTAGAATTGATAAAAGAGGGTTACAAAACGGTAATTATTGATAATCTTTCCAATTCCAATGTGGATGTTTTGGACAGAATCCATTTAATTACGGGTATCCGGCCAACATTTTACCATGTTGATATGGATAATTTCGATGAACTAAACCATGTACTTTCTGCACATCCAGAGGTTTCTGGAGCGATACACTTCGCTGCCTCAAAGGCCGTGGGAGAATCGGTTGTTGAGCCATTAAAGTATTACCATAATAATTTATTTTCATTGCTGAATCTCTTACGCTGTTATGATAACAAGAAAATAGATATCGTATTTTCATCTAGCTGTACAGTTTATGGGCAACCAGATGTTCTGCCTGTTACCGAAAGCAGTCCTGTCAAGGCAGCAACCTCTCCATATGGAAATACAAAACAGATTGCTGAAGAAATATTAAATGATATTGCTAAGGTGTCCAAAAGTCTAAAAGTGATCTCTTTGCGCTATTTCAATCCAGTTGGTGCTCATGAATCTGCATTGATTGGAGAATTACCTTTAGGTGTACCTCAAAACTTAGTGCCATTTATTACGCAAACTGCCATCGGTAAAAGAGAAAAATTGACTGTATACGGTGGAGATTATAATACTCCTGATGGTTCATGTATCCGTGATTATATTCACGTTGTCGATTTAGCCAAGGCGCATTTGTCTGCTCTAAAATATCTTGAAAACGGCATGGATAATGTTCATTATGAGGTTTTCAATGTCGGCACCGGAAATGGATATTCAGTACTTGAAGTGATTAATGCGTTCGAAAAAGTTTCTGGAGTTAAGTTGAATTATGAAGTCGGCCCCAGACGCGCTGGAGATACGGAGCAGGTTTTTGGGGATACAAGTAAGTCCGAAAAAGCATTAAGATGGAGTGCTCAGTTGGGAATCGAGGACATGATGAAGAGCGCATGGGATTGGGAAAAAGGACTATGTTTTAATGAACAGCAATCTACCAAATAATTGGGCTTATTTACTTGCGCGATATAACCTAAAAATGATTTTATAAATAAACAGTAAAGTTTTAAATGTAATGAAGAAACTACTAATAGCATTTTTCTTATCCACTTCTTCCTCCCTTTTCTGTTTTAGCCAGTCGTTGGAGTTTAAGATCAATGACAAGACAGGAGGTCTTTCAAATTTGGGCATCAAAGATGATGTTCGGAAAATGAATTGGTTGGTGGAAACAGATGGCTCCCAATATCCAGGAATAACAGCTAAATATAGTTGGGGGCTTGGATATTTTTCGATTGAACAAAATGGGAAAAAGGAGAACTATAAATGGGGTGATTCTCCAAAAATAGAGGATAACGGAAGGCATATTCAATATAAGTTAGGTGATATCCAGATTAACGTATTTAGAAATTTGGAGAATGGAGATTTTGTTGAACAATATAAAATAGAAAATACGGGTAATAATGCAGTCTCATTAACGGACATTGGGATTTTTACTCCCTTTAATGATAATTACCCTGGTGCAACGATTTGTTTGACTGCACGTACCCACACGCACATTTGGGATGGTGGGAATGCAGCTTTTATCAATGCAACGCACATGTCTGGGAAAGCTCCTCATTTAGGTTTAATCGTGACAGAAGGTGAGATTATCGGATATGATATTTTCGAAAGAGATCTTGTAAAATACAGTTCTGATTTTCGCGGAATATTTGCAATGAAAATTTCGGATCAAAAACTTAAACCTAAAGAATCCAAGATCTTCTCCTGGCGTTTGTTCAAACATTCTGGTTGGAATGATTTTCAAAAAAAGATTGTAGAAAGAGGTAATATATTTGTTCAGGCGAATAAATACATCTTTAAAAAAGATGAGCAAGCTGAATTAAAAATTTATGGCGATCCAAAATTGATGAAATCTGCACAGGTTAGTCTGAATGGATCGGTATTAAAAATTACTAAAGGAGCAGATTCTTATGTTGTCCGTACATCTATGTCAAAAATAGGGGAAGGCAGATTTGAAATAACGTATGGAAATGGTATGCATACGCATGTAGACTGTAAAGTCTTTGACGATTTTGAAGAACTACTTTCGGCCCGTACAGATTTCATTATAGACAAACAACAAATGAATAAGCCCACGGATCGACGTTACGGAGCTTATATGGTTTATGATAATGAAACGAATGAAATTTATCTTAACAATACGAAAAATGCTAATCCTCCGGACAGGGATGAAGGGGCAGAAAGAGTGGGAATGGGTGTATTTTTGGCAAAAGAATATCTGAAAAATAAGGATGAAAAAATAAAAGAATCCTTATTACGCTATGCAAAATTTATTAGGGAGAGGTTGCAGGATAAAGCATATAAGACTTGGTCCTCTGTAGGTAAAAACGGAAGAAATAGAGGATATAACTATGTTTGGATTTCGGAATTCTATTTCTTGATGTACAAAATAACAAATGACAAGCAATATGCCATTGACGGATACCAGACTTTACGTTCCATGTTCCGTCAGTTCGGAAGAGGATTCTACGCAATTGGCTACCCTGTTCGGATCGGTCTTGATGCATTACAAGAGACTGGATTAAATTCAGAGCGGGAGTTATTGTTGGATGATTTTATCAAATTGGGCAATAATTTTATTGCCAATGGACTTAATTATCCAGCCCATGAAGTAAAATATGAGCAGTCTATTGTCGCTCCTGCGGTGACTTTCTTGTGTCAGCTATATCTTGTTACAAAGGATGATAAATATCTAGAGGAAGCAAAAAAACAATTGCCGGCTTTGGAGGCGTTCTCAGGACATCAACCGAGTCATCATCTTAACGAGATATCAATACGGCACTGGGATGGATATTGGTTTGGGAAAAGTGAGATGTGGGGAGATGTCTTTCCACATTACTGGAGTGTATTAACGGGTGTAGCTTATCATTATTACGCTAAATGTACAGGTGACAGATCTTACCAAGACCGGGCTGAGAATATTGCGCGGAATAATCTTTCGTTATTTACGGAAGATGGACGGGCATCATGTGCTTATATTTATCCCGATCATGTCGATGGAAGGTCCGGTAGATTTTATGACGTTTACGCGAATGATCAGGACTGGGCATTATGTTACTATATGGATATAATGAAATAACATATTAAAAAGGGTTAAAATGGTCAAGAAATATATCAGCTTTTTAGGAAGTATCTTTCTAATTTTCTGTTGTGTTGGTTTAGTTATTGCACAGGAGAAAAATAATACGAAGTACGTTAGAAAGGAGATTTTGTTACCAAAGAATTCATTTGGTAGTAACTCGTTATTTAACCGCTTTTGGAATTATTCCTATCCTTGGGGTGATGATCACAATGGTACTGCGAAAATGAAGTCGGAGCAAGTCAAAATAGTAAATGGTGAACTTGTTATTGAGGCAAAGCGTTTAGGCTCAAATGAAGGAAAAAGCTCGAAGGACCCTTATTTGCCAATTTCTTATTATTCTGGCGCTATTGCATCAAAAAAGCTGATAAGAGTAGACGATACTTATCCATTCTGGAAAATTGAAGGCGATTTTAAAGCGCCTACGGTCGCTGGCAGCTGGCCGGCATTTTGGATTACTGGTTCAGAAGATTGGCCCCCAGAAAGTGATATCTTAGAGTTTAAAGGTGATGATATTCTTTGGCAGAATACTGTAAAGGGACCCGACTGGCAGCATACTGACTGGCAAACTCAGAAAACTGCGATTCCAACTGCTTTTACACAATGGCACCATTATGCAGTAACTATGGAAAAGAAAAACCGTGATCTTGTCGAACTTAAGTATTACATAAACGGGCGTTTAACTGCAACTCATCTAGCGGATTTTTTTAATAAACCATTTTATTTGATCATTAATCTTCAGATGGAAGGTGCAAGTGGAGAATTAGGTTCGGGGCCTGAAAGTACTACCTTCAAAGCGAAAAATGTAGCAGTTACAGCATACGCGAATAAACGATAGAATTATAACAGCGACATAATTTTAAATAGGTCCAAAGTATATATGGTTATTAGCCAGGTTTTTAATAAGTGTTTAATAGGACATTTATTCTTTTCGTGAATGATGGGTCGATTATTAATCGGCCCTCTTCTCAGAAAGTGGAGTAAACCATTGATGAAAAATTATCAGACATCGAGCATGGCTACTGATGGTCAATTGAATTACATATAAAGTTTTTTATTATATATATCTAGTTGTTATCTGTTAGGAGTCGGTTCCAAAAAACCGGCTCTTATTTAAAGATAAGATTTTTAAACTAAAAGATTTATCCATTATAAATTGCCATTTATTCTATATTTAGTTTTATATTGATTAGAGCCGGTTCCAGTTGGAATCGGCTCTTTTTTGTTGAAATCTATTGGATTACTTTTAGATATTACTGTATCAATATTTGATCAATGTGTCTTGTAGCAAAAGATAGAATTCAATTACAATAGTAATTAGCTATCTTTTAGCTTTTTGTGCTTCTTTTTGTTTTTCTTTGAAGATTTCATCCAGGGTTTTAGTGGGCATGTTCTCATAACCAGTTCGATAAGAAAAACGGTGAAAATTGTTTTTTTGCCATTCTTGATATTTACCCTCCTCCCATAGCGGTGGAGTAAAGAAATCACCTGAATTTTCGTGCACCGGAACAATAAAACCTTCGGCTTTTCCATTACTCCATATCGATACCTCTATAAGTGCATCGGAAATCAATTTTTCCTTGAGCGGGTTAACGTAAAACGTTATAGTATATAATAAACCGTTAGGGTAGATCCTATGATCAGCGGGGGCATTTGTCTTGCTAATACTCGGTGTCATATTATAATCTCTATAATAATCGGGAACAAACATAATATTTATTTTTTTTGCTTTGGCAATTAAGAATGAATCGCGTGCTTCTTTTGGCCATTGATCGAGTGTTTTATTTTTGAATTTTGCTGTATAAAAGCCAATAATCTTTTCATTTCTATTAAGTATTTCTTGAATTTTCACTTTCGAAATAGGATAAGGATTAACTGCTTTTTTAACACCTTCCTGAGCTTTCATTGTTGATATTCCTGCTATAAGTAGAATAATCATAACTAGTTTTTTTAAAATTTTAGTCTTCATAATTTTAATTTTATATATTTTTAATTAGTTGCCAATCCAGAAGGTTGGCGTTTCTCTATTGTTTACAGTTGTGACATAAGATAAGCCATACGGTCCATTAAGGGAGTGACCAGCGTATATGCGGGGATCTGTATAATCGTATAATAATACTGGTATATGATCATATTCTGCGTAAGTGATATCACCGTCTGAAATCCCCGTTTTTCTAGAACCAGACGTACAATACGTAAGTGGTGTGTGTGTATGAAAATAACCGATATAAAATTTTACATTTATATCATCTGGCTTATTAGGAGAGTTAGTTTTAGGGATACTGGGAAGTATAGCAGCGTTCGTTTCGTCACAGTCTACAGGTTTGCCCTTCTCGTGTTCTCCCTCTTCTAAATGTAGCTTCCCATTACTATCGACATATGCACAAATCCAAAATCCAAATTCTTTTCTGGAGGAAGAACTTGCAAAGTTGAGAGTTTCTTGCCAAAGTGATTCCATTTTAGAAGTAAGTTCTGAATTATTTTGCATTTCATATACTGATGGAAACCAAATTTCTAATTCATATTCATTTGAATAATAAACTTGTCCGTCATATAGAATTGCTGCCTTTAACTTCCACCATCCAGGAACATTAAAATTAACATTGTGAAGACCATTAAGAGAATTGGATTCGTAGAATAAAAATGTATATGCTCCTGGAGTTGCGTTACCACTTCCCATAGTAATATTTGGAGATTGGTTAACTGCCCCAAATACATACACTTTTTCAACTTTAGCAGGATCTACTGTTCCCTCCATTGGGTAAAAGTTGATTATTGGATCGCTTTTGAAACCCATTACTGCTTTGCTCGTAGAAAATCGCAATACTACATCTCCTGAACCAACTGGGTAATTTGAAAGGTTTAAATTTGTTGATTTTTCATTAATACCTAAATTCTCTTTAAAACAAGATGTAAGCACCAAACAGGTTGCTAAATAGACTAAGATATACCTTTTCATAATTCTGTGGTTTAAATGTTGTTGTTTATAATTATGTTATTGAATTTCCTGATTATTTTTTAATTATCGATGCTACAAATTTTGACATTTCCCATTTGGCGTTTGTAATTATTTTGTGTCTTTTAAAAAGTAAGGAATATTTTTGGCTTTGAGATACTTATTGTACAAGCCTTAATCGGAAATAAAGTAATTCAAAAGACATAATGGTTGTTTAATATATTCTGTCAGGACTATTTGTCAAAATTTGTAGCATTGAAGCATAAGGTAAAGTCATTATGTTTGTTGCAGATTTACAGAGGTTAAACCTAAATTGAGAAAGATTTTAAAAGCATTTTAATAAGTTTTTCCTTTTCTATAATCAATATTCGGTTTAGCAGCAATGAGTTATTCTTTCTGGATTGTAATATTGGAAAAATCATCTGCATTCAATTCATATAATGATTTTGTATAAACCATTTATCGAGAAAATAAATCAAAATGAGAAGTTTATTAATATCTGAGATTATAAAGGTTTCAATTTAGATTAGATTTAGTGGGTTATCGATTTAAACGATTTTAAGTATTTAAAGGAATGAAACGAGCATATTTTATCAAAATTTTTTTCATCCAGTTATTTGTTTTCTTATTTCTAATTGATCTTTGTGAGGGAAATACAATTAGCAACCAAAATAATAATAGCCAAAGCCAGCAAGATTCGATTGAAGTTCATTGGTATAATACAAATAAAAAAGTATTTGTACTTCGAACTAAAGCCCAGCTTCGGGGTTTCGCTGATCTTGTAAACGCTGGTATTGACTTCCATGATCAAGAGATCCGTTTGGCGAACGATTTAATCATTAATGACACTACTAATTGGAAGAAATGGGAAAGCCTTGCGCGGGCGGATTTAGAACAATGGATTCCAATCGGAAGAGAGGATAGACCTTTTTCTGGAACCTTTGATGGACAAAATCATAAAATATATGGCCTGTATATTAACCGGGGGATGGACAGTTATTATCAGGGTTTATTTGGGCTGGTTCTAAATGGCAAGATCCGCAATGTTCAGGTAAAATGTTCTTTTTTTGGGGCACATGACCATGTAGGTGGAATTGCTGGAATGATCGGTTACCAAAGTGAAATTATAAATTGTTCTTTTTTAGGAAGGATTAAAGCTATAGGCCACATGATAGGTGGAATTTGTGGGAAAGCAGAAGACTATAACCGAATTGTTAATTGTTTCAATACGGGTAATATAAGTGGAATGAATCGTGTTGGTGGAATTGTTGGAAGTTTCATGTGGGGCTCATTTTATAATTGTTCCAATAGGGGAGAGATCGCTGGGAAACGCCAGAGAATAGGGGGAATAGCAGGGGCACTACTAGACGCAACTTTATATGATCTCAGAACCTTATCTCAAGGTCAGGAGATTGATAGAGGTATGATACGCGATATTAAGGATCGGTCAGAAAAATTAAAGGATACAAAAGATACTTTTGCAAATAATTATAATATAGGTGCGATTAGCGGTGAGGATATGATTGGCGGGATCACTGGTTCGTTCGCATATGTAGATAATCTAATCGACTCCATTAAAACGAAAGCATCGACTTCTAGTTATGGAAATATAACAGATCTAAGAACATCTGTTGATAGCATAAATCGTTTTTTCCGGTTATCAAACAAGAAAGGAACTTATTTTGCCAATTGTTATAATACGGGGAAAATTACGGGGCAATATTCCGTTTATACCGATGGATTGGTGGGGCATTATGGATGGAGGTGGAGAGATGCCGTCTATTTATTGGATAGACAGGGGGATAGGTGCTATTGGAGCGATTCTTCGATTGTAGTTTATCAGTTGGAAACACAGCGTTTACCTAGGGATCTGCGAAGTTTTGAAACCAGTGTTGAAAAGGATATATATAACGTTCGCTCACCCAAAGTTTTTCAAAAAATAGCTAACGTTGATATGCGTGCCGAACTATTTGTTACGATGTTAAACCAGTGGGTAAACAAACACGGTCTTCCATTTAAGCAATGGGAAGTTGATAAGGTTAATGTTAATGGTGGTTATCCCATATTTGAATAAAGGAAAGATACTATGGATAAGAAATCTTTTTTTGTTTTGGCATTTTTCTTTTTGTTGATCCAACAGTTATGTGCTCAAATAGGTGATTCATCTTTATTGAAACGAGCTGTGATCGGAGTTACAAATCAATTAACGATATATCCCCAGGAGAAAATACATCTACATTTAGACCGTGCAGCCTATTATCCTGGAGACAGTATTCGTTTTCATGTATATATGGTTCACAGTACTTTTCATACCCCTATACATATAAGCAGATATATTTATATCGAATTGATAAACCCATTTAATGAAGTAGTAAGCATGGCCAAAATCAGAGATAGTGATACAACTATCATGATGGGCTACTTATCATTACGGAACGATATGGCTGCGGGTAATTATTTGTTACGGGCTTATACAGCTTATATGGCATCTGAAAATCCAGCGTATTTATTTAGTCGTTCTATTAAAATTATATCGCCAGCATTGGAAACTTTCGATATTAGGACGGAGAAAATCCCAACGCATGGTACGTCGGCGCTATCACTTCAGTTATTGGATCAATATTCCAATGCGACAATTAAGCCTAAACTGGCAACTGCAACATTATCCAGCAAATCCAAAGCAAGTATTCCCATAATTGGAGATAAATTGAAAATATCTATTCGACCTAGTGAAGTTGATCAGAATGCAGCTATGCTTTTGGATGTAATGGATGTAAATAATAATAGCTTTAGAAAGTTTATCCCTTTGGTAAGTGATAAAACAGATTTCAGTGTTGCATTTTATCCAGAAGGCGGTTACCTAATTGAAGGGGTGAGATGTCGGGTAGGATTTCAGGTAAACAACGGAAGGGGACATGACAAAGAAGTGATTGTTGAAGTATTAGACGAGACAAAAAAAGTTATAGTGCAAAGCCGGACAACTTATTCCGGTTTAGGCTCATTTACTTTTGAACCTCAGACGGGACACACTTATCTCGTTCGTTGTAAGGACAAATTTGGGACGGTCAGAGAAATGAAATTGCCATCGGCAATTCCGAACGGTATTGGTATTGGTATACAAACAACAGACAGCACATTTATTGTGAGTTTGAAGGCTGCAGCGTCAATAGATAACGATAAGCTTTATTTACTTGCTCACGTTCGAGGGGCGGTTGTTTATTTTGCTCCCTTTAAGATAGGACGTAAAAATTATATTTTTGATAGAAGGCTTTTTCCTTCAGGCATAGTACAGTTTTTATTATTAGATAGTGGATTTAACCCACTATCAGAACGGCTTACGTTCAGCAATAGAGAAGAAGATAAAACTTTAGCAAAACTGAGTTTCCAACGGGATTTTTATAAAGTCAGGGACAAGGTAGAAGTATCTGTATCTTTAAAAGGATCAAACGGAGGCCCTTTGAAAGGCATATTTTCTGCTGCTGTCACTGATCAGGGTTTTGGCGTGGCTGACACTGCAAATTCTATTCTTTCGACATTGTTATTAACCTCTGACCTACCAGGTACCATTGAGAATCCCATTTTTTATTTAGGGAAAGACAAAAAGGCAAAAGAAGCTCTGGATTTGCTTTTATTGATACATGGTTGGAGACGTTACAGTCTGCCAAATATTCTTAATGACAGAATCGTTTCACCTAAAACAAAACCAGAGCAGTTTATGAAGATTTCTGGTAAAGTAAAATCCGTATCAGTATTTGATTGGGGAAAGGATTATCGAGTACGAATTAACGGTACAAATAATGGATATAAGAAAGATGCGAAGACAGATAAAAACAGGGAATTTGTATTCGATAGCCTCGAATATGTAGATGGCGCTGGATTTAATATATCTGCTGTTAAAAAAGGAGAGTACTTTCCTAAGGGCGACCGTTATATAGATTTGAATAAGATTAAAGAGGTTCAGATTGAGAATAATGTACTGCAAGATCCGTTGATTGACTATGAAGAATTAACTGTAGATACGTTAAAGGATCTTCCTTTAGTAACAAGACGGGAGCATGACTTCCTCATTCGTCCGGTGCAGGTGAATGCATCTTATTGGGGAAATACAGAATATATACGGTTTAATTTAAAGCAGGTAGGACGTTTACCGTATCATGATATGACCGGTCTGTTAAAGTATATGGGATTAAGGATTTCAACGGATTTTATTTATTATAAGAAGCAGCGTGTCGCAGTATTTGTCGACGGTATGCCGGTGACATTACATGAAAATGTACTTTATGAAATGACATTAGCAGATTTAGATGAAATAGTATTTTTACCATTTGTACGAGCTGCAACACTTAATCGTTTAGCTGGTTTTCAAATGGGAAAACGTCAAGGTCTACAGGGGGTGTTTGGTTTATATCCCAAAGAAGAAGGGATGCCATCGCTGAATATTGTAACTCGAAACGGTTTTGATACAAGAAATTTCGGAGAAAGATATATTCCACGCGTTTCAAGTTATGCTCCAAGGAGTACTGTATTTCCCGCCGGATACCAATCTCCTGTTGAATTTTATCATCCTACTTATGATACACAGGAACGCAAACTGGATGGTTCTGTAGATGAAAGAGAAACTGTTTACTGGAATCCAAAATTAAAATCCGATATAGATGGAAAGATTAACTTTTCATTTTATACCACTGATAGACATGGTACCTATACAATTATACTGGAAGGGATTTCAGAAAATGGGGAGATAGTACGAGAGGTTAAGAATCTTGTTGTTTTAAAGGAAAAGTAGAAGATTTGTAGGGAGTGTAAAGTGAACTGTGTCACTAGTTCCTTTTAGGCATCGGATTTAAGAGGCTGTAAGCCTCGAATCCGATGCCTAAAAGGAACCGCCGAAGGCTTTAATCCTATCCCCAAATTTAA
>Ga0164243_10007680_pt1 | contig 16064 bp, 12 predicted proteins | sample OricompcompostOP_FD_108781 | JGI IMG/M metagenome (GOLD analysis project Ga0164243, IMG submission 108781) | Organic Plus compost microbial communities from Emeryville, California, USA - Original compost - Organic plus compost (OP) | ecosystem: Engineered > Solid waste > Mixed feedstock >...
AAGATCGAATTGCTGATGGTGATGCTGTTGTTGTCGCCATAGCCGTTCACCAGCTCGTCGCGAGCCCAACTGGCGCTGACATGATCGATAATGACGTTCTCGCTGTTTTCGATGGTGATGCTGTCTTCCGAGCCCCGATGGGTTCCTTCCCGATCGTTGCGCACGCGGATCTGGCGCACGATGACATCGTGCGCGCCCTTGATGAGCAGCGGCGTCCGGCCCTCCTCGCCCCCGCCGTGGGCCAGGGTGATTCCGGGGCTGGGGGCCGTCTGGCCGGCGATCGTCAGATAGGGCTCCGAGATGATCGGCGGACGCGAGGTGAAGCGGATCACCCCACTGACGCGAAAGACGCAGACGCGTGGACCATGCTGCTCGACACAGTGCCGCAGGGTTCCGGGTCCGGCATCGGCCAGTGAGGTCACGGCGATTATTCGTCCGTTCCGGCCGCCCCGGCTCGTGGCGCCGTAGCCGACGGCGGGGGGGAAGCCCAGCGGCTCACCGGCCGCCTCCTGCAAAGGCGCCGCGGCGCGCGATGGAGAAGCTGTTGGGCCGTCGCTTGCGGTGACAAGCAGCACCGCGATGGTGCCGATCCCGATTGGCGGGAGCCAGTATTTCCAGCCGGGGATGTCGAGATTCATGTGAAGCTCCCCAATCTCTGACGGTCACCGTCCAGGTAGCCGTAGCGACGAAGCAGTGGTGCGCCGAGGACCGAAAACAGGCGTTGCTGCCCGGCCGGCATCTCGTGCTTCCACTTCTCGTCGCGGCTGATGGCGATCGACTTGCTCATGCGGTGACGGCTGCCTGCCATCTGATGAAACGGTGCGATTGGCGCTTGCATGTCCAGCGACATGGCATGCGTCTGCTCGCCGCTGACGAGCGCAAGGATCATGTCGACGGTGCCGGCGGGATCGTCGACGAAATCCTCGTAACGGACGCGCAGGCTGCGTTCTCGCCCAACGGTCGCGCAGAGCCTTTCGGCCTCGAGATTGACGAGCGACCAGCGCAAGGCGACGTGAAGCAGGGGCTTCGGATGCAGTTCGCGTTGTACCCCTTTTTCGATTGCCCGCAGGTGCGGCTTGCGCAGCGACCAGGCCACGCCGCGCCCGTCCCGCACCATGTGCACGACGTAAAGATCCAGTCCGGGTACCCGTGCAAGGGCCTGGCCGCGCCCCGGCAGCTTGGAGGAATCGACGATGACAGGACAGCCGGACATTTCCGTTATCGCCGCAAACAATCGCGCGGTGCGGACGGCGTAGGATGAGTTTCCCGCGCGGCCGGCCAGTGCATCGAAAGCGCGGCTGGGGCTGAACAGAAGCTCGTGCCGCCTTTGCGAACGATGATAGGCGTCGAGCATGTCCGGCTTGTCGCCGTGCTGCCATCGGCGGACTATGTCTTGCCAGAGGCGGCATTCGGCGACGGTCGCGCCACATGCGCAGAACTCGCCGTTCGACCATACGTGGCGCGAGAGTGTCGTTATCTCACCGGCGCCGAGCACGCCATCAATCTGGCCCAGCGCGACGTCGAGCAAAGTCGTGCCGCTGCGCCCATACCCCGCGATATAGATCACCTTGACGGGCGCCGGCGGGGCGGGCCGGCTGGCGCCGTCCTGAGGGGGTCGCATCCGCGCATCCCGCTGCCGCTCGGACAGGGCTGCGTGCTCCAGAGATAGCAGTTCGCTCAAGCTGTGCCGGCCTCGTTGCGCCAATGTCCGCATCTTTCGACAGAAGGCTCGATGTGGGCTGGAAGACGAAGTACCGAACCGATCAGCGTGCGACAATCGGCGCAATTGGTGCTGGTGGCGGCAAATTAGGCTATTCGTTCGGGGTAAATCGGGGGGCATCCGAAATACCGTTTAGTATCTCTCGAATTGACCAGTTCGATCTCAAAAGGATTAACAAGAAAGCGCTGCTGCCGGACTCGCATTACCGTTTCACGGTTGCTGCTCTATCAGGCAGATAGTGGCAATTCTCTCCGTAGCAGGGACATCGCCTCTATGTCGGAAGGCGAAGGGATCGCATTCGCGCCACAGTCGTCTCCCGCCGCGCCGGAGCGTTCATCCGCAAGGCCTCGCGGCGGGCAGGATACAGAGAAATATGCGCTGCTCCTGCTGGGAGCAGCCGTCTTTTTCGGCGCCTGGAGTCGCCTTCGCGTCGGCTCGATCAATTTCACGCTGGCCGATTTCGCCGCGACGGGCTGTTTCTTGCTCCTGCTGTCGAGGCAGCGATTGAAAGGGGCGGCCCTGGGGCCGCTGACTCCCTTTTGGATCGGTGGGTTGGGCGTGATGCTGACAGGCCTGTTCGTCAGCTCGATCATCAACGGCGATCCGGTGCGCTGGCTGAGCGTCGCGGCTCAATACAGCTTTGCCTACCTGGTGATCCCCTGGCTGATCATGAGCCAGGAGCGCATATTCGCCGTTCGGCTATGCCTGTTGTACGTCCTTGGCGTGACGCTTTCCGAAGTGATCGGCATCATCGCGTCCTATCTGCTGTCCTATTCGGAAGCGATGAGCATCTTCGGCCAAGGCTTCCTGACCGGGAACCGCCGGCTCGGCGCGATGTCGCAGGACGCCAACCCCAACGGAGCGGCTGTGGCTTTCGCGGTTCCGATGTTGATCTACCTGATGCGAAGGAAGGTCGTGCCCGGGTATCTTGGCCTGCTTTTCGCGGTGATATTGGGGTGGGGGCTGATGCTCAGCGCGTCGTTCACCGGTTTTTTCGCAACGGCTATCGGCCTTTGCCTGGTGATCCTGGTGATCGGCCCGAAATACATCGCGCGCCTTATTCTGGTTGTGGTGGGCACCGCGACGCTTTTCTATGCGAGCGGGGCTTCGTTGCCGCTCGCCTTCCAGAAACGCGTCGGCATTGCCGTGGAAACAGGCAATATCGGCGCGGCCGGAACGTATGACAATCGCGCTGATCTAATCAAGGAAGCGTGGGGGTTCACGCAGGATTACAACCTGATCGGCATGGGTGTCGATCAATACAGGGAACTGTCCGTGCACGAGAATCCCGTGCACAATCTTTATCTTCTCATCTGGACCGAGGGTGGGGTAATCGCGCTTTGCGGGCTGCTGGCCCTGATCATGGTCTGCTTCACGCTCGCCATATCGAACTTCAAGCGACACAGGATAGAGTCGGCCATGTCGTTGGCCATATTCTGCATCTTCCTGATATACAGCATGTCGTATCCGCACATGTATGCCCGCAACTGGATGATCCCGATCATGGTCGCCTTGGCGACCATTTATGCAGGCATTCCGCTGAAGCCGAGGGGCCGGATGATCGCTCCACCGGCAAGGACCGAGGTGCAGTAGACGAAGCCGATCCGCCCGTCAGGGAGCCGGTTGTCCGGCGGCGGGCGGCGGGGCATCGACCCCGGTTGCCGCAGTCAGGCTATGACGTAGTTTCCGCGCCCAGGTCACTTCCATGCAGCCGGCGACGAAGGCGGCCGAGAGTACTTGCGCCATGCTCGCTCCAAGAGCGCCGAACTCCAGGATGAGCAGATAGCCGGCACCAAAGAAGATCGCGGCTCCCAGGGTGGCGATCACCAGCACGAAGTGGGGCTTGCCCATCGAGAGCAGCACTGATCGCGATGGAGCGGCATTCATGATGAAGCTGACCGCAATGAGCTGGGTGACCAGTATCGGCCCGACGGAGCTGTATTTGTCGCCGATCGCCACGGTGACGAACCATTCGCCGATAAGGGCGGAAAGCGCGACGGCCGACCAGCCGATCGTGGCGAGCACGAGCTGTATGCGCCGCGTGAGCTGGCGCAGCTGGGCGAGCTTGCCGTCGACCCACAGCCGTGCCATCTCGGGATAAAGCACTGCCTGCGTCTGCGCGCCGACCTGCTGCGCAAGCTTGGCCAGCCGCTTGGCGACATGGTAGAAGCCGGCCGAGCTTGCCCCGGCGAGGCTGCCGACGAGGAGAGTGTCCGCCTCTTGCGTCAACGCGCGCATGGTCGTCGAAATGTTGGTGGACCAGCCGAACGAGCTGAAGCCGGGAAAGTCGGCAGGCAGATTCCGCGGCGACTGGCGGAAGGGGTTGGGGATGCCTTGCGCGCGCAGGGCCACGAGGCCCTGGTAGATGAAAACTAGCGATCCGACCACTTGCGCCAGCGTCCAGCAGATCATGAAGCTGGTGATGCCGAGGTCGTACCACCAGCAGAAAAACGCCAGGGGAATCCGCAGAACCGGCCCGATAAGCTGGTTGTAGGCGACAGTGCGAAAGCGACCGGTCAGCCTCAGCGCGGCCGTGGGGGCGCCACCAATGTTGAACAGCACACCGACCGCGCAGATCGCGACCAGATAGACCGCGCCGCTCTTCAGTCCGAACAGCGGCGTGAACAGCGCGGCCAGGAGGACGGACACAAGCGCTGCGGCTGTGGCCGCGGCGATGTCGAGCAGGAAGCCGTAGAGGTAGAGACGCGAAAGCTTCCGCTTTTCCGACGCACCTTCGATATGGGCCGCGAACTTGATCAGCGGTTGCCAGGATTCGAAGCGCATGATCCGTTCGATGAGGCGCACTGCCGTAAGGATCAGCACGAAAATGCCGAACATCTCGGTTGTCAGCGTTCGCGCGGCGAGGCCGACGCTGACCAGCGCCAGGCCGTTGCTCATCGCAGCTCCCGACAGGAGATGGCCGATGTTGAGCAGGTGAGACCGCAAGGTGCCCTCTTTCCCGATCGCGAGCACGTTGCGGACGGCATCGACGAGCGCCATTAGATACTCCACACTTGCCGGATGGCCATGAACGCTTCGGCCGCCTCGCAATAGGCCGTCGCTCCCCGCATGAGGGCGAGCGCACGAAGGGCTATCAGCGATCTTTCATCGGGAAAGTCGCGCACTTGCGATTCGAACCGGGCGAAGGCGGCAAGCTTGGTTTCCAGCTGCCCGGCGATGTCGACGAAGATGTTGGGAATGAAGGCGGGCGTGACACCGGGCGCGTGCCAGTTCGTTTCCGACAGCGTTTCGTAGGCCAGAATGCACGTCGGCGCCCCGCGATTGCGCGGCCTGGCCCAGACAAGCGAGGCGGTGAACACGGCTTGGTGATCGATGTGGATGTCGCCGATGAAGGGGACGAACAGCGTGTCGGGCGCTATCGCCGCAAGGGCTTGTGCGATCCGCGAGTTCACGTCTGCCACCGGGAGCGTGTCGAGCGCGGCGGCAGGCAAGTCGAGCCAGTGCGTTTCATGCACGCCCAGCACGGCGTGCGCGGCGCGTGTTTCCGCCTTGACGCGTTCGACGTATTCGGCCGGGAACGCCGGCTCCTGGCCGCGTGTGACGATTATCGCGTGAACTTCGGCGCCGGCCGCCGAAAGACGTGCCATCGTTCCTCCGCACCCGAGCACCTCGTCATCGGGATGAGGGGCGACCACGACAACGCGCTGGATGGAAGGAGGCAAGCTCACACCTTGCCCCAAGGCTCCAGCCTGGTGGGCGTTGCTGATCGCTGCCGCCGAAGCATCGCTTGCGGACCGCCTTCGGTGCACATGGGTGAATTCGCCTCCAAACGGCTGCAGGCCTTCGCCGGGCCTGGAGTGTGATCACCTCTGACCGTGTCGTCGTTGCGAGCGTAGCGAAGCAATCCAGGGCAACGCGCGTGGACTCTGAATTGCCGTGGGACTGCGCCCCGCAATGACGAGCGTCAAAGACGATCCTGCTCTAATGCCTCGCTGTCCGAAGCTGGATCGCGAAAATGGGTCCTATTCTTTTGCCCCGTGCTCCCATCTCTTTCGGGAGGAGTGGCCGCACAGCGAGCCAGCCTTTGAACCATGCCGAGAAACGCGAAGGGAAAGAGGTGCTTTTCGACCTGTTTCCCGGGTTAAAGCGCAAGATACCAAAGAGCAAAAGGGAACTATACATTCGAGAGGCTACACCCTCTTGGCAATTTCCTTCCTCCGGAATTGCCAGAGCGATCTTGTCACGAAGCGGTTATTTCTTCGCCGGTGGGGAGATCGCGCGAAGCGTCTGTCCGAAAGTTCAGCACGAGAGGGGGACGAAATGCAGATATTACGATCGCTGATCCGCTTGCTCGGCGGTTTCGCCCTGATCGTTGCACTGGCCGGTTGCGGGGGGCGCACGGCTTCGCTGGACGGATTTCCTTCAGTTGCTGAAAACCGATATGTGCTGGGGGCGGGCGACAAGCTGCAGATATATGTCTACGGCCTCGAGGCCTTCAAGAACGCGACGTTCATCGTCGCCGACGATGGAACGCTTTCGCTTCCGCTGATGGACAAGGTTCCGGCGGCCGGAAAGACGGTCGGCGAGCTTGAAGCCACAATCAAGAGCACGCTTGCCGATCAGCAGATCCTGAAGAATCCGCTGGTCAACGTCCAGCCGGCCGGCCTTCGCCCCTATTATATACTCGGCGAAGTGAACAAGCCGGGCGAGTACGAGTACACGCCCGGGATGACGGTGCTGGCCGCCGTGTCCAAGGCGGGCGGCTTCACGATGCGCGCCAACGAGAAGCGGGTGTCGATCAGCCGGGCTGTCAAGGGAAAGACGGTGGTGGGCAAGGCCGACATGGATGACCTGGTCGGGCCCGGCGACCAGATTCGGGTTCTCGAACGGTGGTTCTAAGCCGCTTCGCCGCCGGTGCGGTCATCTGCCTGATTGCCTTGCCGTCAACTGCGTATGGCCAGCGCATCGACAGCACCGCGCCGATCATCGACCTCCCCGATGGTCTGAAGCCCGTCGGAGTGCGGGCGGGCTCCGTGGTCTTGCTGCCGTCGGCCGAATTGCGCGCCGAGTACGACAGCAACATCTATGCAGAGCCCAATGATCCGGTCGACGACGTGATCATGGTCCTGACGCCACGCGTGGAGGCCAGGCGCGATTCCGGCACGACGCGCCTAGGACTGCTCGCCGAGGCGCAGCTGCGCCGCTATCTCGACAACAAGAGCGAGAACAGCACGGCCGGCGCCGCTGAATTCAACGGCGAAGTGGACGTCAGCCGATCGCAGCTTCTGCAGTTCGGGTTCGGCTGGCGCCGCGCGATCGAGGATCGTGGCGATCCCGAAGCCAGCGACATCCCGACCACCGGCCCACGCCGGCTGGATATCTATAGCGGGGATGCCGGCTGGAGCTTCAAGGGCAGTCGCTTTTCCCTGGCGCTCAATGGTTCGGCACGGCGTATCAATTATGCCTCCGTGAACGATCGCACCCGCGATCTGGACACGTTCAGCGGGCAGGCGACCGTCGGCTATCGGATCGGCGGCACAATGCGGGCGATCGTCACGGGGTTTCTGACCAAGCGCGACTTTCGGCTCGATCGGGATCTCAGCGGTATCAACCGCAATGCCAAGACCTATGGCGGCCGAATCGGCTTGAGCATCGAGGACACCGGCTTCCTGCGGGGAGAGGCCACCATCGGTGTCTTCCATTTCTCACCCAGCGATCCGACGTTGCCGGCACGGACCGGCATTTCGGCGCAGGCTTCGCTCGTCTATTTGCCGAGCCGTCGGGTCGCGGTCACGCTCGATGCCTTTCGTGGCGACGTCGCGACTGTCCGTTCGGGAGCTCAGGCGCGTACCGACACGACGTTCCGTCTTGGCGTTCAGGCTGAGGCGCGGTCCAATCTGCGGCTGCAGGGGCAGGTCTTCTACCGCGACACGAAGTTCGTGGGTTCGGGCATTTCCGAAAGAACCATCGGTGCGAGCGCGGAGGCCGAGTATGTGCTGAATCGCTTCCTGTCGCTGGCGGCCACCGTTAATTATGCCGACCGCACCAGTGACAGGCTCAGGGACCGTTTCGAGCGGACCCGCGCGAGCATCGAGCTCCGCGCGCGGTTTTAGAGGGCCGCCCTCCCCCCGTCGTTATTCCCACAGAAGCGGGAACTCGTCTCCTGTCGTTGCACCAGGCCTGACGCTCGGGAGATAGATCCCTGCCTGCGTGAGGATGGCGAGTGTTGAGGAAGGGCGTGGAGACGGCGAGGTCTACAGTCCGGCTTCGCCCATCGAGAGCACAGGACGACCCACAGCGCTCTCATCAGCGCTTGCCGGGTTGATGACGCGCCGCAGCAGGTTTCTCCATATGCCGGCGATGCGTTCCGGAGCAAAGCGCATCGCCACGTCCGGCGCTTTGCTCGCCAACCTCTCGCGCAACTCGTGGTCTCCCATCATCCGGTCGAGCGCGGTCGCCAATGCCGCCGGATCCTCGTTTGGGATCAACAGGCCGTTGGCGTCGTGATCGACCAGATCCGCCGAGCCGTAGTCGCAGTCGGTGGCGATGACGGGCAGCCCGGCCGCCATGGCCTCGCCCAGCACGTTGGGGAATCCCTCGTATCGCGATGAGAGCACGAACAGATCGACCTCTTCTATCCAGCTGCTCGGCCGGGCGCTGACGCCGCGAAGGCGCACGCGATCGGCCAGGCCTAGCTGGGACACCTGGAGGCGCAGCGCTTCTTCCCGGTGGCCGCTTCCCCATAGGTCGAGCGACCAATCGGGATGCCGTCCGGCGACGTCGGCAAAGGCGTCTATCAACAGATCGAAGCCCTTCTGCGGCTCCAGCCGGCCCACGGCCGCCACGCGCAGCGGCGTGCGAATTCCAGGTCTCGCCGATCCGACGGGGGAGACGGGGTTGGGGATCACGGTTACCCGATCGCGAACCCTTTCGGGGATGCAGGCGATGCTCGCCTGCGTCTGGCAGACGATCGCCGTCGCCCGGCCGTAGAGGCCTCTCAGCGCCAGCTTCCAGAGTGGGTGAGCCGGTTGACGCAGCGGATTGTTGCGCTCGCAGACGATGAGCGGGATCCGCGAGCCGACGGTTGCCGCCAGGACGAGAACGTTGATCTTGGTGAGGAAACCGATCGCCGCGTCGGGCGCGAGCGCGGCAAGGGTCTTGCGCAACGCGATCACGCGCCGGAGCGGGAGGGGGACGATGCGCCGCGGCCCTCGCGGGGCCTGGATGCCGAGCCTGACGAGCCGGGCCTGCGCCGGGAAATCGTGGTAGATGGGATCTCCGGGGCCGTCGAAGGACACGATCGTGACGGTCGCGCCGTGTTCGAGCCAGTCGGTAGCGAGCCACGCGATGACGCGTTCGGCGCCGCCAGCGCCAAGCGCCGATGTCACGATGCAAAAGTGCCGGTCTTTCAACGCGGTCGCTTCGCTGCCATCGCTTGCGACATTCGTCATAGTCTCGACCGTGTTCTCGAAAGGAAAGGCGTCGCTTCATTGCGACGATCTGTTCGCCAAGGTGGCACGGCTTGGGCGCGCTGCCGAAGGGCACATCGGTCGTAATCCCTAATCCCGGCTTGAGAAAAGGGCCGGCACCTGACTTCCTCGGGCGGGAGGCAACCTCAAGCAGGGCTGGACGAGCGCGCGATGAAAATCCTTTCCATCATCACCAGCTTTGCGGCGGGCGGCGCGGAAATATTGGTTTCCGACCTTTCGGGAGCCTTCGTCGATAGCGGACATGCATCGACCGTGGTCGCGCTCAGTCCTGCAGAGGCGATCGGCAATGACGTCTCGACCGAACAGGCGCTGCGCAACAAGATCATTGCTGGTGGTGGGCAGGCGCTGCTTCTCGGTATCCCCGACCGGCGCGACCTTCTGGCAGGCGCCAGGGCCATGCGACGGCTGATCGCGGCGGAGCGGCCCGACGTCATTCACGCCCATACCGCACGCGCCCTTTCCATGCTGTGGCTGGCTGGAGCGCGATGCCCGATCGTGTTGACGCACCACAACAGCAAGCTCAGCTTTCCGCCCTGGATGTTTCGTCTGTTCGACCAGATCGTCGACGGTTACGTCGCGATCAGTCGCGAATGCTTCGAGATGTTTTCGGCCAGGGTCCGCAGGCCGGTGACGCATATCCTGAACGCGGCGGGGCCCGGCTTTCTGGCCTCTTCGGCGCGGACGGCGACCGGCAGGCCACCCATCCTTCTGGCCGTGGGGGCGCTGACCGACCAGAAGAACTACGCGATGATGATCGAGGCGGCGCGGCGGTTATCGCTTGCCGAAGGCTTTCGGTTGAAGATCGCTGGAAACGGAGCGTTGCGCGAGCAATTGCAGCAGCAGATCGATTCCGGTGGGCTGGGCGACATCGTGGAGCTGCTCGGAGACCGGCACGATATCCCCCGGCTGATGCGGGAGGCGGACTTGTTCCTCAACACCTCGCACTATGAGGGATTATCGATCGCCATGGTGGAGGCTCTGCAATCGGCCCTGCCGATCGTGGCGACCGACGTGCAAGGTACGCGTGAGGTTGTGAAGGATGGTGGCAACGGCTTGCTGGTGCCGCCGGGCGACGCCGGAAAATACGCCGATGCCATCGTCGCCGTGCTGGCCGATCCGCAGGCCTATTGCCGCATGTCGGAAGCGGCTCTGGTGGAAGGAACGAAATACCGGCTGGATGACTGCACGGCGGAGCACCTTGCTCTCTATGGCGAGAGCACGAGGCGGGCCCGGTCTCGCGGATTGGCGCGGGGCCGCTTTCCCGAATGGCGGCCGCGGTCGATCTTTCGTTAGGCCGGATAAACGCCCGGGCCTGAAATGCGACGATCTCCGGCGCAGGATCACACCCCGTTTCTGGCAAAAAGGGTTAGTCAGGATGAGCTTTCACGCTCTCCCAATAGCCTTTGTAAAGGCCGGTGTTGCCGTCCAATCTCACCCGGCAGCAAACTGCATCGAAGCGCGGTGAGGACAGACCTTGGGCTATTTGCAACCCATGCGGAACCAGAAGCAGTTGTTGTGGGAAGGTTCCGAAGCGGAAGCTGGCGCGCATACGTCGGCCGGAAGCCAGGCACGCCAAATCTGGCGCCTTATCTATCGCCACCGTTTGCTCATATGCCTGATCGTCGGTCTGACGGTGGTGCTGGCGGCGCTCAGCCAATTCCTGGCCAGGCCCCTGTATGTAAGCACTGCGACCGTCCAGGTCGAGCTGACCGATGACGATGAGGCAGAGGCCCGCAATGCCAAGCGGGTCGAGAACGAGGCCAAGATCTATCGCTCGCGGGCGGTTGCCGAAAAGGTGGTCGAGGATCTCAACCTTACCAGCAATCGGCCTTTCATGGAGCTTGTGGGCCTTCCCGAGGGCGCGCCCAAGCGCCAGGTCAATACGCTCGCCGTCACGAAGCTCACCGACTTCGTGCAGATCGTCAACAGCGAGCAGTCCGACCTCATCGATATCAAGATCACTTCGCCTTTCCCCAAGCTTGGCGCCCAGATCGCCAATCAATACCCGGTCGCGGCGCAGGAAATGCGCATGGACCGCAGACAGAAGCGGCGCGAGAGCCTGCTTGCCGGGCTGGACAAGGAATCCGCACGGCTGGGGAACGAGGTTGCCCAGGCCGACGAGCGTGTCGCGGATTTTCGCCGCGCGACCCGGATGCTGCCGGGCGCAGGAAGCGATGAGGATCTGAACCAGATCAATCGGGTCGCGGTGGAGGCCGCTTCGGCTGATGCCATGCGGTCTGCGATGGCCGCCCGATCCGCCGGCGTTGCCCAGGCTGCGGGCGCGCGAAGCATCGCCGGCGCGGACTCGCCGCTGCTGCAACAGCAGAAGCGCGAGTATGACAACCTGCTCAATGAAAAGACGCGGCTGGAGACGCTGTTCGGCGCCCGCCATCCAGAGATCATCGCGGTCCAGAGCCAGTTGCAGGCGTTGGCCACGAATATCCAGCGCGAGCAGGCTTCGGCGAGGGACATCGCCCTTGCCGAAGCTAACGCCGCAGCATCGCAGCAGAAGCTGCTTGCCCAGAGCGAGGCTTCTGCCTCGGCTGCGCGAGCCAACCAGCTGCAGGCCCAGATGAACAAGATGGTCTCCAAGGCCTTCTCGAACAACAACAACAAGGCCCAGCTTGCCGACCTCGAGCGGAGGGCCGAGGTTGCGCGCGATTCCTACATGAAGACCCGAAAGACGGCCGAGGAAGTTCGCGCGTCGCTGGGGCTCACGAGCGCCAATTCCACGGTCGTGTCTCCGGGCGTCGTGCCCAGCGAGCCGGTCTATCCCACGCCTGCCAGGACGATCACGGGTGCAGCGCTGGGTGCATTGCTGCTGGCCTTGATCTTCGTCTTCGTGCGGGAATTCATGGACGACCGGCTGCGCAGCCCCGACCAGATCCTCCGTTGGTTCGGCTTGCCCACTTTCGGCATGTTCCCGATCGTCCCGAACTTTCGCAACACGACGGTGGAAGAGAGTCCCGTGCTGCGCGAACCGCATTCGCTGTTCGCCGAAGTGGCGCGAGCGGTGCATTCGGAGGTCCATGACCTTGCCGCTTCGGCCGAGACACAATCGGTCCTGATCACCTCGCCGCTTAGCGGGGAAGGCAAGTCGACTGTCGCGATCAGCCTTTGCGCGGCGGCTTGCGCGGCCGGGCGTCGCGCGGTGGTGGTCGATTTCGACGTGCGGCGCCCGGGCATCCTGCAGGATATCCAGAAGCAGCTTGGCGGGCCCGACCTTATCGACCTTCTGCTCGAACCGGCCGAGATCACCTCGCTGCCGCCGCCGGACAAGAACGAGCACGATCGCGAGATTACCACTTACAAGCCCGTGGCGATCAGCGTGCGCGGACCGGTGCGGAATCCGGCCTCGGTCTTTACCCAGCAGCAGGTGGACCAGCTGCTGACGAAGCTGCGCCGCGAATTCGACCTGATCGTGATCAACGCCCCGTCCGCTCTTGCTGTCAGGGATGCGCGGACATTCGCGCGGATTGCTGATCACGTCATCGTTGTGCTGCGGTGGGGCTACAGCACCACCGACCAGCTCAGCGCGACGTTGACGCAGCTGGGCGGCAGGACCGACGGCGTGGTGTTCGACCATGTCGACTACGCCGAGCACGCGCGCCGGGGGTATGGGGATTCGGTGCAGTACTACATGCAGAACGCGGCCAATGGTTCAGGGAAACGATCGCATAGAGGTGTTCTCGCGCGAATGACTGGTCTCTTTCGCAAGATCGAGAAAGCATGGGCCAAATAAATGGCGACATCTGAAAGTCATCCAAAAGATACACCAGACGGAGAGGGTGGCATCAAAGGACCTTCGGTACTGATACTCGATAGATCCGAATTCAACCGGGGGTGCGTGGCCGCCAGCATAGCATCATGCCAATTCGACCCGGTCGTCTTGGCCGAAAGCGTCAAGACGATCCCGGCGAATGCAAAGTGCGAAATCTCGCTGCTTCTGTTCGATTGCAGCGAAGACGACATTTCGCTCATCAGGTCGGAGCTGCTGGAATTGCGGAAGCTTTGGCCTGAGACCCGCGCGCTCGTGGTGATAAGCGGCGATATCCCCGACCTTGCCGAGATCCGTCCCGGCGAGGCGCTGCCACTCGACGGCCTGCTGTGGGACGATGTCGGCGGCGAGCTGCTGGGGGCCGCGATGCGCTTGGTCCATAGGGGCTATACGCTCGTTCCGGCGGATATCTTGTCCGCCGCCACCGATCTTGAGAAATTGGCCTGGACCAGGAATGTCGGCAGCGGCATCAACATCGGCGCCGAACATCCCTTGCTCGCGCGCAGCACGGCGCGGCAGCGCGAGGTGATCCAGCTGCTGATGACTGGCCTGCCCAACAAGGAGATCGCGCGCCGGCTGTCGATCACCGAAAGCACGGTCAAGGTGCATATCCGCATGATCATGGACATGCTGGATGCGAAGAACCGGACCCAGATAATCTCCCGCCTGATCGCGGTAAGCGAGGTCAACTCGTCCGACGGCGGGAACAGGACCAGGACTTAGAGTGTGATCGCTTTCGACCGAGCCGTCATTGCGAGGGGCGAGGCCCCCGCGACAATCCCGAGCTTTCGCCGCTTCGAGGCGCTGGCAATGACGAGTGCTGCGATCAAAGATGATCATGCCCTCACGATCTGCGGCCACCATATCTGACGAGGACGCGAACGAGCGATGCGAATTGCGGTGTTGAGCGACATCCATTCCGCGGCGGAGCCGTTTGCAAAGGCGCTCGATGCTGCGCGGTCCGCAGGCTTCGACCTGCTGGTGATCAATGGCGACCTTTTTACTTACGGCGTCGAGCCAGAGGCCTGCCTGGCCTTGCTGCACGATGCGCTGGCGACCGATGTCGCGATCCTGATCGAGGGCAATCACGACCGGCTTTACCGCGACATGGAGGAGGCGAAGTTCTCCTATCTGGATGCGCTGCCCGAATGGATCAGGGAATCCGTTTTGTGGACTTTCGCCCGGCTGGAGACGAACTGGGGCAGCGGGCTTCCATGGCGCGCGGACTGGAGCAGAGACGATCTGTTGATCGCGCATGCCAACCCGCACGGGGCGAACGACTGGCGCTATCTGCGCAGCGATGCCGATTTCACCGCGGCGGTAGCAGCGCTTGAGGCGCGGGGGTTCCGGCACGGCGTGTTCGGCCATGTGCACCGGCCCCGCCACCATGCCGCGCCGCAGGGCATCACGATCGACGTGGTCGGGTCGCTCGGACAGCCCAGGGAGCCCTATGGACGGCCGCAGTGGATGATGATCGACTATCGCAGCGGCGGCCTGGAAACCACTGTTCATCAAGTCGAATTCGACACCCATCATCATATCGCAAAGCTGCAGTCGGCCGGCCTGACCGGGGCCACTGCTGCCAAGCTAGGCTCGTTCTTCCTATGCTGACCATACTTGTGACCGGCGCCGGCGCCGTGCTTGGCCAGGGCATAATCAAGGCGCTGCGCGCTTCCACGCTGCAGCCGAGGATCATTGCGTGCGATCCCGACCCGCTGGCGTCGGGCCTGTACTGGGCTGAAAAGCAGCGGCTCGTCCCCCTGGCAAGGGATCCCGGCTATGCGGCCGCGTTCGAGCGGATCCTGCAGGAGGAAAGGCCTGATGCGGTGCTGGTCGGGACCGACGTGGAGCTGCCGATATTCGCGCGCCACCGCCATTCCTGGGAAGAACGCTTTGGAACGCGGATATTGGTGAGCAACGAAACGGTGATCGCCGTCGCCGACGACAAATACCTGACGGCGCGCTTCCTGGCGGAAAACGGTATCTGCCATCCGCTGTCCGTTCTTCCCGAAGACGGACCCGCGCTTGAGGAGCTGATCGAGGCGACCGGCTTCCCGCTGGTGGTGAAGCCACGGATCGGGGCGCGGTCCTACGGCGTGTCGGTCGTGCGCAATCGTGACGAGCTGCGCGACGCGATCAGCGCGCAGCAAGGCCTGGTCGTCCAGCAATGGGCGGGCTCAGCCGATGCCGAATATACTTCCAGCGTGCTTTGTTTCGACGACGAGCCGCAGGCCGAGATCGTCATGCGGCGCGAGCTGCGCGACGGCAACACGCATCGGGCCTTTGCCGACGATTATCCGGAGCTGGCGGATTATGTCCGAACCGTCGCGCGCGCGCTGAAGCCCTATGGGCCAGCCAATTTCCAGTTTCGTGTGGACGCTGGCGGCCGGCCGCGGCTGTTCGAGATCAACGCTCGCTTTTCAGGCGCCACCCCGCTGCGCGCGCTGTGCGGCTTCAACGAGGTGGAGATGTGCCTGCGCCGGATCCTTTACGGTGAGCCGGTTCGTCGGCCAGAAATCCGCAAGGGCGTGATCCTGCGGCATCTCGACGAACAGTTTGTGCCCTATCCATTGGAGAGGATGGCCTGACCGATGGATGGCGGCAGGGTCGCCATCGTCGGTGGGACCGGAGTGATCGGCACGGAGTTGTGCGATCGGCTTGTCCGGTCGGGCTTTGATGTACGGATAGCTTCCAGAAAACCGCCGCCGGTTTCGTCCTTAGACTGGCGTCCGCTGGATTTGTGCGGGCCGGTTGATCAGATCGAGGAAGCGGTCGCCGGTGTGGATGCTGTCATTCATCTGGCGGCGCGGATCCCTCTCGACCACGACGATCCTGACGAGATCACGCGGTGCTGGAACGTCAATGTGCTTGGCACGCGGAATCTCATCGTCAGCCTCGCGAAGCTAGGCATTCGCAGGCTGGTCCTTGCCGGCACCGCCAATCATTACGCATCCTGGATTGACGTCGCGTCGGAAGATTCGCCGATCCATCCTCAGGGGCGCGTGGCCTATCTCGCCAGCAAGGCCGCCCAGGAGTGGATGGCGATGGCTCTTTGCCACGAATACGGTCTCTCCTGCGCGGTTCTGCGGATCGCGTCGGTCTACGGCGGGGGAAC
>Ga0164243_10007681_pt1 | contig 16063 bp, 11 predicted proteins | sample OricompcompostOP_FD_108781 | JGI IMG/M metagenome (GOLD analysis project Ga0164243, IMG submission 108781) | Organic Plus compost microbial communities from Emeryville, California, USA - Original compost - Organic plus compost (OP) | ecosystem: Engineered > Solid waste > Mixed feedstock >...
ACTGCACGAAGTGGCCGGGGCCGTTGATCTCCCACGACGTGGTGCGCGGGTCACGGATCGACTGGAACGGGACCTTGAAGCTGAACGCCTGGCTGGTCGTGCGCTTGATCGCCCAGAGGGTCGAGCGGTTGCCCGCGCGGTCCCAGGCGATGCCCTGGCCCTCGACGCCCGGGAGGGTGACGGTGGCGACCCACTCCAGCTCGGCGCCGGCCGCGGGCAGCTTCATCACGTACGCCTCGCCGAGGTCGTGGCCGGTCAGCCAGAGGCGGCCGTCGGGGCCCCACGAGCCGCCGGAGTTGCTCATCGGCTTGAAGCGGTCGAGGATCTGCTTCGGGATCGTCCAGGCCTCGACGATCTGGAAGTGGTCGTCGAGCTTGACGACCTGGGTGTTGTAGGTCTCGCCGTAGGGGCCGGGGTGCCCGTCCGTCAGGATGTCGTAGTTGGCGAAGCCCGCCCACCACGAGCCGTCGTACCGGTCGAGCCAGGTCAGCGAGCCGCGCTCGATGCCGAAGCTGTAGGTGTCGACGTGGCGCATCGTCCGGGTGTCGAACACCTCGATCGAGCTCTCCATCGGAGAGTCGTCGTAGTTGGAGTGTGCGGCGTAGAGCTTGCCGTTCACCACGACGCCGCTGTCCATGTGGATCAGCGGGCCGGTGGAGTCGGCCGCGAACTGCAGTTGCGGCGCGCCGGTCCGGCGGTCGTGCTTGGTGATGCGGCGGTTGTCGACGACGTAGAAGTTGCGGTCGTCGACGGCGACGCCCTGGTTGGCGTCGAAGGTGTCGTAGGAGCGGTCGAGCGTCGCCGTGAAGACGGGCGGCTCGGCGACGGCGGCCGGGGCCGGGGCCGCCGGCGCGGCGAGCGGTTCGGCGGCCGCGGCGGACGCGAGCGACGCGCCGAGCGCGAGCGCCCCGGCGGTCAGTCCAACGGCGACCTTGGTACGGATGGCGGGCATGCGTTCCCTCCCATGAGCTGGGGTTTCCGTGGGATACGGTGATCCGCTCACCTCTCGGGCAGTCGACGACCTTACGACGGGTCGGCGAACCGCAGAGATCCAGATGGGGGCGTTCCGACCGGGACGGTGATCGCCGGGCGTGCCCACGCTGCGCCGGACTCGTGAAACATCGCCAGCCGGCCGGCGGCCGCGGTGACGGCCGCGTCTACGCCGGTCAGCTCGACCGTGCGGGCAGGGCCGGTGCCGTGCTCTCGTGTCGACGACGCCGGGACGCGCACCGGTCGGGGCGCCGCGACGACCGCCTCGGCCAGGATGGTGAACGTGCGGGTCGCTTCCAGTGGGACGAGCAGCGGCACCGCCGCCGGGTCGCGGCGGTGGTCGAGCAGGTTTTCGAGCAGGTCGGCGCGGCCGGCCGGCGGGCTTTCGGCGGCGCCGCCAGGCCGGGCCGCGCCCGGCGGGGTGAACGCCAGCCGGTCGGTCGGGTATTCGAGCACGGCCGAGGCCTCGGTTCCGTGGACGACGATGTCGCCCTCGCGGGCGGTGGGTGCGCAGAGCGTCACGGCGACCAGCAGCGCCGGGCCGGTGTCGAAGTGGACCCGCAGGCAGGCCGTGTCTTCGACCTCGATCTCCCGGCACCGGTAGCGTTCCAGCTCGATCGAGACGGGCACCGCGGGTGTGACGAGAGCGAGGCCGAGCATCAGGGTGTGGGCGAACGGGTTGACGAGGGCGCCGTCGAGCACGGGGCGTCCCTCGTGGCGCCGCCGCCCGGCCCACGCGGACCGGGCGTAGTAGCTGTCGGGCCGGATCCAGGTGCCGGCGGCGGCGATGCCTCGCACCTCTCCGAGCCGCTTCTCGGCGATCGAGTGTCGCAGTGTGGCCACGGCGTGTGATCCCTGTGCCTGGAAGCCGATCTGCGCCACCCGGCCGGCGTCGGCGAGCGCCGCGGCGAGCGTCTCGTGTTCGGCGAGCGTCGCGACCGGCGGCTTCTCCAGCAACAGGTCGGCGCCGGCCGCGACGAGGTCGAGGGCGATCGGCAGGTGGGTGTGGGGCGGGGTGCTGACCACGGCGATGTCTGGTCGCACCTGGTCGAGCATCGCGCGGTGGTCGGGAAAGACGGGGACGCCCGCCGGTGGTTCGAGGACCGGCCGCGGGTCGCAGAGGGCCGCCAACTCGACGCGCCCGGCGGCGGCGAGCCGCGAGATGGTCCGCAGGTGGTGGGTGCCGTGGCCGGCGGCGCCGACGAGGGCGACGCGTGGCGTCGAACGATTCAACTCGCGTCCAGGGCGGCGAGCTGCGCGTCGAGGTCGAAGATCTCGTCGAGGACCTCGAAACCCTCGTCGGGGCGGCGGCCGTCGAGACCCACGAAGAACGGCGCCATCGACTCCTGCCAGCGCGTGTTGACCTCGGTCCCGTCCATCGCGGCCAGCGACGCCGCGAGATCCTCGGTGCGGAAGTGGCCTATCAGGAGGCCGTCGTCGCGCAGGTGGAGCGCGTAGTCGTGCCACCCGGCGTCGCGTAGGGCGCGCAACATGTCGGGCCAGACGGCCGCGTGGCGCTCGCGGTATTCGGCGAGGCGGTCGGGGCGGACGCGCAGGACGAAGCAGACTCGACGCATCGGCGTGGCCTCCAGAGCGATGGGAATCAGCGGCCGAACGAGTGTTGGCTGGACTCCCGCACGACCAGCTCGGGCTCGAACACGACCTGCTGGTGTCGGTGGTCGTCGGGGTTGGCGATCTCGTCGAGGAGCAGCTCGGCCGCGGTCTGGCCGAGCCGCTGCCGGGGCTGGCTGACCGACGAGAGCGGCACCGCCGCGGCGGCCGCGAACTCGATGTCGTCGTAGCCGACCAGCGCGATGTCGTCGGGCACGCGGATGTGCTGGCGGGTCAGGGCCTGGAGCACGCCGAGGGCGAGCAGGTCGTTGGCGCAGAAGACAGCTGTCGGCCGGGCTGCCCGGGGGAGGCCGAGAATCCGCGACACGCCGTCGCGGCCGGCGGCGACGGTGGGGCTCGACGTCTCGATCCGCCGCAGGTTGGCCGCCGTCAACCCGGCTTCCTCCATGGCCTTGACGCCACCGTCGTAGCGGTCACTGACCTGCTGGAGGCGCCACGGGCCGCCGACGAAGGCGATCTGCCGGTGGCCGGCCTCGAGCAGATGACGGACCGCGAGCTCCCCGCCGAGCCGGTCGTCGACCGAGACCGAGCAGAGCTCGGGCGAGGGCGCCCGGCGGTCGAGGACGACGACCAGGATGCCCCGGTCGCGAAGGCGCAGGAGTCGCTCGTTGGCGGTCTCGACCGGCGTGATCAGCACGCCCTGGACCCGCTGTTCCTCCAGCAGGTCGAGGTAGGCGCTCTCACGGGCGGCGTCGCCGTCGCTGTTGCAGAAGATGACGGCCATCCCGGCGGCGCCGGTCGCGTCGTCGACGCCTTTGGCGATGTCGGTGAAGAACGGGTTGGCGACGTCGAGGACGACCAACCCGAGTGTGCGGCCCCGACCGCGGCGCAGCTGGCGGGCGGCGTCGTTGGGCACGAAGCCCAGCTCGTGGATGGCCGCCCGGACCCGCGTGCGGGTCGCCTCGGCCACGATGTCAGGGCGGTTGAGCACGTTGGAGACGGTGCCGACCGAGACCCCGGCGCGGTTGGCCACGTCGCGGATGCTCACCACCGGCGCCACTATCGCAGCCTCCCCGTCGCCGCGGCAGGACCCGGCTGCCGTTGAAACGTTAGTAAGTATAGTCGGCTCGGTCGCGCCGACCCGCCCCACGCTATCGCCCGCGCGCATCAGGGCCCGCCACCAGGTTGTCGCGCCGGGTGCGCCGTGCGCCGTCCGGAGAGCGCGGGATCGCCGTCGGCGCGGCGCTCGACGGCCACCGTCGCCAACACCGGCATGCCCGGTAGGAGCGGCCAGATCAGCGGGCCCAGACTGGCCGCCAGCACCCCTGTCGCCATCACCGCGAGCAGCAGCAGGATCGACCCGGCCGGGTCACGCCGGACCCGCACCGCCGCCGCGGCGAGCACCACGGGCCAGCGCTGACCCGGATGCCACATCGCCCCGGCGCGCAGCAGCACGACGGCCACCAAACCGAGCGCCACGATCATCGCCGGCCCGAGCATCCGCGACCCGGGCAGCCCGGCGCGCAACGTGGCCAGGTCGACCAGCGCGAGCCCGCCGACGCACACCGGCGCCAGGAAGGGCCAGACACCGCTGCCGGCGACTGCCCGCAGGGCCTTCACGTAGTCGCGGACCCGCACCCCGCCGTCGCGCTCGGCCGCGCGTCGCAGCGTCAGGATGCCCGCGCAGACCGCGACGTAGGCGGTCACGACCGGGAGCGCGGCGACGGCGACCAGCAGCCCGGTCACCAGCACATCGGCGAGCCGGGTCAACCCGGCCGCGATGCCGCCGCCCCGGTCAGGGGCGTCACCGTCGAGCGGCCTCATCCGTCAGCCCTTCAGACCGGAGGTCGCGATGCCCTGGACGAGGTATCGCTGGAAGGCGAGGAAGAAGCAGAGCACCGGCAGGATGCTCAACACCGACATGGCGAACATCGGGCCGTACGCCGACTGGCTGGTCTGGTCGACGAAGAGGCGCAGCGCCAGCGGCAGCGTGTAGCTCTCCGGGTCGCTGAGGTAGATCAGCTGGCTGAAGAAGTCGTTCCACGTCCAGATGAACGTGAAGATCGTCGTGGTGATGAGCGCCGGCTTGAGCAGCGGCAGGATGATGTGCCGGAACGTCAGCACCGGCCCGCAGCCGTCGATCTCGGCCGCCTCGTCGAGCTCTCGTGGCAGGCCGCGGATGAACTGCACCATCAGGAAGATGAAGAACGCGTCGGTCGCGAGCAGCTTCGGCAGGATCAGCGGCCAGAACGAGCCGACCAGATCCAGCTGTTTGAAGATCGTGTACTGCGGGATCAGCACCACGTGGTAGGGGAGCATGATCGTGAGCAGCGTGAAGGCGAAGAGCGGCCCGCGCAGCCGGAACCGCAGCCGCCCGAAGGCGTAGGCGGCGAGCGAACACGAGATCAGGTTGCCGACGACCGCGCCGACGGACACGAGCACCGAGTTGCCGAAGAAGCGCCAGACGCTGATCCCGGCGACGCCGTCGAGGGCGGTCCGGTAGTTTTCCGGCACCAGCCGGCTCGGGACGGGGCTCAGGCTCGACAGGATCTCGTCGGCGGGCTTGACCGAGGCGGTCAGCAACCAGATCACCGGGTAGAGCAGGAGCAGGACCAGGAGCACCATCAGGGCCTGCCACGCGATCGCCTTGAGCCGCTCGCGCGCCGTGGTCATTTCGCCTCCCCGGAGTAGAAGACCCAGCGGCGCGACGTGGCGAAGAACACGGCCGTGACCAGGCCGACCGCCAGGAGCAGGAGCCAGGCCATCGCCGACGCGTAGCCCATCCGGAACTGCACGAAGCCGCGCTCGTAGAGGTAGAGCGTGTAGAAGAGGGTGGAGTTGCTGGGACCGCCGCGGCCGCCGCTGACCACGAACGCCGGGGTGAACGCCTGGAACGCGTGGATCGTCTCCAGCACGAGGTTGAACAGGATGATCGGGGAGAGCATCGGCAGCGTCACCGACCGGAAGGTTCGCCAGCGGCCCGCGCCGTCGACCGCGGCGGCGTCGTAGAGGTCCTGGGGGATCTGCTTGAGGCCGGCCAGGAAGATCACCATGGGGGCGCCGAACTGCCAGACCGCCAAAATGACCAGGACCCAGATGGCGTACGCCGGCTCGTTGATCCAGCCGCCCGTGTCCCAACCGACGAGGCCGGTGATCGAGTCGACCGTGCCGCCGTCGGTGAAGAGCGCCCGCCAGACGAGCGCCAGCGCGACACCCGTCCCGAGCAGCGACGGGGCGTAGAAGGCCGACCGGTAGAAGCCCTGCCCGCGCCGGGGGCGGTTGAGCAGCATCGCGACGACGAGCGCGGCGGCCAGCTTGAGCGGCACGGAGAACAGCACGTAGGTGGCCGTCACCCGGGCGGAGGAGAGAAACCGGGAGTCGTCGGAGAAGAGCCGTCGGTAGTTGTCGAAGCCCACCCAGGACGGGCTGGTGAACAGGTCGTAGTCGGTGAACGAGAGGTAGAGCGAGGCGAGCATGGGGCCGACGGTGAGCAGCAGCGCGCCGCACACCCATGGCGAGAGGAACAGGTAGGCGATGCCGGTGCGGTCGCGGCGGTGCCGCCGGCCGGGCCGGGTCTCGCCGGTCTGGCCGGCCGGTGTGGGCGGAGCGTCTACTGTCTGCACTGTCATCGGCTCAGCTTCCGGTCGACCCCTCGTGACGGCGTGCGTCTGTGGGATGGATGAAACAGTTCAATGTCGCCGAGGTCAAGGGACCGGCGGCGAGACGGTCCCGCCGATCCCTTGACCGCCCAGGTCAGGGCGCCTGCTCCGGAGCCAGGCCGAGGAGGTGGATGACGGTCAGACCGCGCTGTCCGACGTCGTTGGTGGACACGCCGGGTGCGTAGTCGACCGGGATCAGGGTGGTGGTCCCCCCGATCGCCTGCAGCGGCGGGAAGTTGCCGGAGTTGGGGTTCATCCCCGTCCAGGCCCGCTGCTTGAGTGTGTTGTCGCCGCGCTGCTCACCCACCCAGGCCAGCATGCGGCTGTAGAACTGGTTGAACGTGCCGGGTCCGAAGTTGCGCCCGTAGAGCGCGACCCGCTCCGCGGCGGTGCCGTTGACGTAGAGCGCGAACTTCACCAGGTGTTCCTTGAACGCCGGCACGTCGAGCAGCTCGACAAGCTCGTAGAGGAACTGGTCGCCACCGAAGAGCAGCATCAGGTTGTACGAGTCGCGGAACTCGTTGCCCTCCGCGGTCAACGCCCCTGTCGCCGGGTCGAAGCCGACGGCGCTGGCGAACCCGCTGAAGAAGCCGTACTGCATGGCACCGATGTCCTGCATGCCACGCAGCAGCAGGTCGCGGTAGTGGGTGTCGCCCGTCCGCTCCCATTCGACGAGCCAGTTGCTGGCGATCGCCGTCCAGTCCGGGCCGATCCGCACCCGCGTCGGGGCCGTCGGCGGGGGCAGGATCTCGCGCAGCGGCTCGACCCTCACGAGGGTCTGGTCGACCTGGAGCATGTGTCGCATGTAGTCGCCGACCCGCTCGTCGGCGGCGAGGTAGTAGTAGACCCGTTTGAGGATCGACGCGCTGACCCGGGCCTCCTTCGCGCCGTCACCCCAGTGGACGACGTTGTGGCGCGAGCCGAGGCCGGCGAACGGGCCGGCGTGGTAGGAGTCGGCCTCGGACATGTGGAGCGTCATCGCCTCGGCCAGCGCGAACACGTCGGGTCGGCCCGAGCGCAGGAACTGGTACCACAGGAACATGTCGATGTTGAGCTCGCCGTTCTGCCACGCCATGCCGCCCTCGTCGTACTTCCACATGTGGCGGGAGTTGTCGTAGCTGTGCATCACGTCGCCGTAGTTCCAGAACCCGTACCAGTGCCGCTGGTCGACCTGGCCCTGGTAGAACGTGATGCTGGCGTCGAGGCTGTTCTCGAGCGTGGTGCGCGGTCCGGTCGTCCGGTCGATGCGTCCCCACTTGCCGAAGACCTGCTGCGCGCTGAGGTACTCGGGGGTGGCGATGAGCCGCGCCGGCTGGCGGACCTCGTCGGCGAGCTCCACCAGGCGTGCGCGGCTGGGTGTCGCCGCGACCGCCCAGAGCGTCACCTCGTGCGAGCGCGCCATCCCCTCCGGCGTCGCGCAGATGTCGTCGATGCCGCGACCCGGCTCCTCGTACATCAGGTTGAGGCCGTGCCGCTTGTTGTCGTAGTGGCGCAGGTCCATCGCGGGGGCGTCCGGCGACCAGAACCAGATCGTCGCCTTGGCCGTGTCGGTGCCGGCGTCCCGGATGTCCAGCTGAGCGGGGAACCGCTGCCAGAAGTCCTTGAGGCCGAACGCGATGCCGCCGCTGACGCCGCCGACGTAGCCGAGCCCGGCGGCCCGCGTGCCGTGGCCGGCGTGCAGCAGCCACGTGCTGTGCGACCCGGTCCGCTTTGCCACGTGGAACGCGTCCGGGCTGGCCTGCACCAGCTTGTAGTCGTTCCAGACCGGCACGTCGTCGATCTCGGACCGGACACCCGAGGGCCACGTGCTGAACGCGGGCGTGGCTACGCCGTTGAACTGGGCGGAGGTCACCGCGGCGCCCGCGTCGCGCCGCAACCCGGACATCACGCGGACCGCCTCGCCCCAGATGCCGCCCTCGGTGCTGACGAAGCGGACGTGCCGGTTGTGCACCTCGTCGACCATGGGGACCTGCCAGGTGAGGCCCAGCCCCTTGACGAAGTCGGTCTGGTGGTCGCCGTCGAAGATGAAGTAGTGCACCAGGCGCAGCGACTCGCCCCCGACGTAGAAGTAGAGCCGCACGGTGAACGGCAGGATCTTGCGGGCGCCCTTGTTGTAGGTGCCCTTGACCAGGATGACCGCGCGGGACTCGCCGAGGTGCTCGACGCTGGCCTGGGTGATCGTCCCGGCGTAGTCGACCGTCTTGACGACGCCGCTGTCGGCGTTGGTGCGGTCCTCCAGTTGGAGCACCAGCCGGCCCTGCTTGGCGAGCTGTTGGGTGCCGCGGTTGATCAGCTGGATCAGGTTGGGTCCGGTCTTCATGATCCGGGTCCGGACGACGCCGGTGTTGACCTCGAGCCAGGCGGTGGTCTCGCTCACGCTGATCCGGCGGGTCGGCCGGGCCGGGCGGCCCGGCGCGATGGTGAGCTGCTCGGCGAGGCCGGAGTTGGCCCCGACGGCGTGACCGGTCCACTTGAGCGAGCCGTCCGGCCAGTAGGCGAGCGGCCAGGTGTCGAGCGGCACCGCGGTGCCGGCCGGGTCGGTGGCGGCGAACTGCGTGCCGGGGGCGAAGGCGCCCTTCGGCCACGGCACGCCGAACGAGCAGCCGATGCTGCTGTCCGGCGTGTCGGCGAGCCAGCGCACGGTGGCCGGCCCGGCGTCGACCGCGGCGGCCTGGAGAGTCGGGCCGGCGGTCGCGTCGGGGGTGGCGATCAGGTTCGCGAGGGGTACGGCGGCCGCGGTGGCCGCGGCCGTCCGGAGGACCGTGCGCCGGGACACAAGGGGTGTCTCTTCTTCCATGGGGGACGGTGCCTTTCTGCGAGAGATGGCCCGGGGTTCAGTTCAGGAGGTTCTCGGCCTCGTCGACCAGCCGCTTCGCGCCGTCGGCGTTGGAGATCCGGCCGAAGATGATCTCGTCGTACACCCGCTGGAACTCCTGCTTGATGGCGCCGCCGCCCTTGGGCTGGGCGGGCGGGGTCGGCAGCAGGAGGCTGGTGACCGACTGCTGGTAGTCGTAGACGGCCTTGTCGCCGGGGGAGAGCGAGGGCGCGACCGCGGCGAGCACGTCGGTGTTGGTCGGCAGGCCACGGGCCACCCCGAGGATCTTGCCGGCCTCGACGTCGTTGATGAGGAAGTCGACGAGCATGGTGGCCTGGTCGGGGTGTTCGGTGGCCCGACCGACGCTGAACGACATCGAGGCGTGCGCGACCATGCCGCGCTTGTCGGTGTCGCTCGGCAGGGGCCCGTAGGCGACGGACTCCCCGTACGAACTGCGGTAGGCGGTGAAGCTGGAGTCGTAGTTGATCTCGGAGTAGGAGACCTTCTTGACCAGCGCCGAGGTCGGCATCGCACCGTCCATCTGCGTGGTCACCTCGGCGGGAGTGGTGGCGCCGGCGTCCCGGAAGCGCTTCGTGAGGTCCCAGAACTGGTTGAGCTCGTCGGTGGTGAACCCGAGCTTGGCGTCTTCGGTGTAGAGGGTCTTGCCCCGTTGTTGCAGCCAGGCGTCGAACCAGTCGATCGCCCAGCCGAAGTCGGTGGTCCCGGCGACCTTGCCGCCGCTGGACTGGCTCAGCTTGGTCGCGGCGGCCAGGAAGTCGTCCCACGTCCAGGTCGTGCTGGGTGCCGCGACGCCGGCCTTCTCCCACAGGGCCGGGTCGTAGGCCAGCCCCTGGGTCGTGAGGCCCGCGGGGATGCCGTAGACGGCGTCGCCGAACTCACCGGCCGGCTTGAGCACCTGGGCGACCTTCTCGTTGCGCAGGGTCCTGCCGAGGTACGGCGTGAGGTCGAGCAGCGCGTTGCGCTCGGCGTACTCCCGGAAATAGGCCCGGTCCATCTGGACCACGTCCGGGACGTCGCCGCCGGCGATCTGGGTGGACAGTTTCTGGAAGTACGCGTCGTAGGCCGCGAAGGAGGTCTCGACGGTGATGTTGGGGTGTTTGCTCTCGAAGAGCTCGACGGCCTGGCGGGTCTTCTCGGCCCGGTCGTCGTTGCCCCACCAGACGAACTGCAAGGTTACCGGCGCGTTGTCGTCAGTGCCCGGCTCGTCCGAGCCGCCACATGCGGCAGCGGCCAGCACGAGCATCGTCATGGAGACGGCGGCGACGGCACGCCGGACCCCGCCGCGGGGTGAAGCTCTCATTTCGTCCTCCTCGCGGGGGCGGTTTGGGTCTGAAACGATACAAGGCGAGACGCTAGGTGTGTGCCGCACCACTGTCAATAGCGGTTACGACCTCGTGTCCGTCGCGTTACAGGTCGTCCGGCTATGTCCGTCCACAACGGTTTCCGGGTCTTGACTCGTGAAGATTGACGGCCGTACCGTCATATCGGCGGCTCGTGAAACGTTTCATGGCCCCGCCTTCGAGCCTGACGCGGAGACACACGATGACTGACCTGACGGCGGCGACCCGGCAACGGGTGCTGCGGGAGCTACGCACCCACACGATCGAGACCCCGTCCTGGGCTTACGGCAACTCGGGCACGCGGTTCAAGGTCTTCCCCCAGGAAGGCGTCCCGCGCGATCCCTACGAGAAGGTGGCCGACGCCGCCGTCGTCCACCGTTTCACCGGTGTCGCGCCCACGGTGGCGCTACACATACCGTGGGACCGGGTCGACGACTACTCCCACCTCGCCGCCTTCGCCAAGGAACAGGGCATCGCGTTGGGTGCCGTCAACGCCAACGTCTTCCAGGACAACGACTACAAGCTCGGCAGCGTGACCAACCCGGACCCCGCGGTGCGCCGCAAGGCGCTCGGACACCTGCTGGACTGCGTCGACATCATGGACCGGACGGGATCCCGGGACCTCAAGCTCTGGTTCTCCGACGGCACCAACTACCCCGGCCAGGACGACATCCGCCGGCGCCAGGACCGGCTGGCCGAGGCGCTGCGGCAGACCTACGACCGGATCGGGCCCGACCAGCGGATGCTGCTCGAGTACAAGCTGTTCGAGCCGGCCTTCTACATGACGGACGTGCCCGACTGGGGCACGGCCTACGCCCACTGCGTCGCCCTCGGTGAGCGTGCCCAGGTCGTCATCGACACCGGTCACCACGCCCCTGGCACCAACATCGAGTTCATCGTGGCGTTCCTGCTCCGGGCCGGCCGGCTCGGCGGCTTCGACTTCAACTCGCGGTTCTACGCCGACGACGACCTGATGGTCGGCGCGGCCGACCCGTTCCAGCTCTTCCGCATCATGGTCGAGATCGTCCAGGCCGGCGCGCTCGGACCGGCGGCGGGCATCGCCTTCATGCTCGACCAGTGTCACAACATCGAGCCGAAGATCCCCGCCATCATCCGCTCCGTCCTCAACGTGCAGCAGGCGACCGCCAAAGCCCTGCTCGTCGACGCAGAGGCGCTCGTCGCAGCGCAGCTCGAAGGCGACGTGCTCGGCGCCAACGCGGTGTTGATGGACGCCTTCGAGACCGACGTCCGCCCGCTCCTGCGTGACCTGCGCGCCGAGCAGGGCCTCGACCCCGACCCCCTCGCGGCCTACCGCAGGTCGGGATATTTCGAGAAGATCCGGGCCGAGCGGGTCGGTGGCACCGCGGCCGGGTGGGGCGCGTGATGTCCACCGTCGACGACCTGGTCGCCCGATCCAACCGGCTCGGCGCCGACCCCCGCAACACCAACTACGCGGGCGGCAACACCTCCGCCAAGGGTACGGGCGCCGACCCGGTCACCGGAAACGACGTGGAGCTGCTCTGGGTCAAGGGCAGCGGCGGCGACCTCGGCACGCTGACGCCGGCCGGCCTGGCCGTCCTCCGCCTCGACCGGCTCCGGGCCCTCGCCGACCTCTACACCGGCGGCGCCGACGACGAGGACGCGATGGTCCCCGCTCTCGACTTCTGCCTCCACGGGCGGGGCGGCGCCGCGCCCTCGATCGACACCGCCATGCACGGCCTCGTCGACGCGGCACACGTCGACCACCTCCACCCCGACGCCGGCATCGCCCTGGCGACGGCGCGCGACGGCGAGGCGCTCACCCGCGAGTGCTTCGGCGACCGCGTCGTCTGGGTGCCATGGCGCCGCCCCGGCTTCCAGCTCGGCCTCGACATCGCCGCCGTGAAGGCCTCGCACCCCGCCGCCGTCGGCGTGGTCCTCGGCGGCCACGGGATCACCGCCTGGGGAGCGACCAGCGCCGAGTGCGAGGCCAACTCGCTCTCGATCATCACCACCGCGCAGGCGTTCCTCGACTCGCGGGGCCGGCCGGAGCCGTTCGGGCCGCCGCTGGAGGGCTTCGAGCCGTTGCCGCCCGCGGCGCGACAGGTCCGGGCCGCGGCGCTCGCCCCGGTGATCCGCGGCCTGGCCTCGACCGACCACCGCGTGGTCGGCCACTTCACCGACAGCGACGAGGTCCTCGACTTCCTCGCCCACGAGGCGCATCCCCGGCTGGCGGCGCTCGGCACCTCGTGCCCCGACCACTTCCTCCGCACCAAGGTCCGGCCGCTCGTCCTCGACCTGCCGCCGTCGGCGCCGTTGCCCGAGGTGGTCTCCCGGCTGCGCGAGCTGCACGCCGGCTACCGCGCGGCCTACCGCACCTACTACGAGGCGTACGCGACCACGGAGAGCCCGCCGATGCGCGGTGCCGACCCGGCCATCGTGCTGGTGCCGGGCGTCGGGATGTTCTCCTTCGGCGCCGACAAGCAGACCGCGCGTGTGGCGGGGGAGTTCTACGTCAACGCGATCAACGTGATGCGCGGCGCCGAGGCGGTGTCCCGCTACGAGCCGATCAGCGAGGCGGAGAAGTTCCGCATCGAATACTGGGCGCTCGAGGAGGCGAAGCTGCGCCGGCGGCCGGCACCGAAGCCACTGGCCGGACGCGTCGCCCTGGTGACCGGGGCCGGCTCCGGCATCGGCCGCGCGGTCGCCCACCGGCTCGTCGCGGAGGGGGCGTGCGTGGTCGTCGCCGACCGCGACGGCCCGGCCGCCGGCTCGGTCGCCCGCGAGCTGGGCGCGGCCGACTCCGCCGTACCCGTGACGGTCGATGTCGTCTCCGAAGACCAGGTCGCGGCGGCGCTGGACGCGGCGGTCCTGGCGTTCGGCGGCGTCGACCTGGTCGTCAACAACGCCGGGCTGTCGATCTCCAAGCCCCTGCTGGAGACGACGGTCGACGACTGGGACCGGCAGCACGACGTGATGGCGCGGGGCTCGTTCCTGGTCTCGCGCGCCGCCGCCCGGGTGATGATCGACCAGGGCGCGGGCGGCGACATCGTCTACATCGCGAGCAAGAACGCGGTGTTCGCCGGTCCGGACAACGTCGCCTACGGCGCGGCGAAGGCCGACCAGGCTCACCAGGTCCGCCTGCTCGCCGCCGAGCTCGGCGGCCACGGCATCCGGGTCAACGGCGTCAACCCCGACGGCGTGGTGCGCGGCTCGGGCATCTTCGCCGGCGGTTGGGGCGCGAAGCGCGCGGCCGTCTACGGCGTGCCGGAGGAGGAGCTGGGAGCGTTCTATGCCCAGCGCACCCTGCTCAAGCGGGAGGTGCTGCCGGAGCACGTCGCCAACGCCGTGATCGTGCTGACCGCCGGCGACCTGTCCCACACGACCGGCCTGCACGTGCCCGTCGACGCCGGCGTGGCCGCCGCCTTCCTGCGATGACGTTCTCGGCCGTCGCCGTCGACCTCGGGGCGTCGTCGGGTCGGGTGGTCGCCGCCCGCATCGGCACCGACCGCCTCGACCTCGCCGAGGTGCACCGTTTCGACAACGAGCCGGTCGCTCTCCCCGGCGGCCTGCACTGGGACGTCCTGCGCCTCTACCACGAGGTGGTGACCGGCCTGGACCTGGTCGCGCGGACCGGGGCCGACGTCGCGAGCGTCGGCGTCGACTCGTGGGCCGTCGACTACGGCCTGCTCGACGCGACGGGGGCGCTGCTCGGCAACCCGGTCCACTATCGCGACCCGCGCTCGGCGGCGGCCGTGCCGTCGGTGCACGCCGTGCTGCCGGCCGACGAGCTCTACCGGATCAGCGGGGTGCAGCATCTGCCGTTCAACACCGTCTTCCAGCTCGCCGCCGCGCGGGAAAGCCCCATGCTGGCGGCCGCCGAGACGTTGCTGATGATCCCCGACCTGATCGGCTACTGGCTGACCGGTCATGTCGGCGCCGAGCTGACCAACGCGTCCACGACCGGGATGCTCGACCTGTCCACGATGGACTGGTCGCCACCGGTTGTGGCGGCGGCCGGGGCGTCACGCCGGATCCTGCCGCCGCTGCACCGGCCCGGCGCGGCGCTCGGCCCGCTCCGCGACCAGCTTCCGCTCCGTGCCCTGCTGCGGGCGGTCGGCTCCCACGACACCGCGTCGGCCGTGGTCGGCGTACCGGCTGGCGAGCGCCCGTTCGCCTATGTGTCCAGTGGCACCTGGTCACTGGTCGGGCTGGAGCTCGATCACCCGGTCCGCACCCCCGCCAGCCGAGCCGCCAACTTCTCCAACGAGGTCGGTGTCGATGGCCGGATCCGCTTCCTGCGCAACGTCGCGGGCCTCTGGCTTCTGCGCGAGTCGATGCGCGCCTGGCGCACCGACGACGTGGCCGGCCTGCTCTCCGCCGCGGCGTCGGCTGAGCCGCTGCGCTCTCTCGTCGACCCCGACGACCCCGACTTCCTCCCTCCCGGCGACATGCCGGCGCGGATCGCCGCCGCCTGCGCCCGCCGCGGCGAGCCGGTTCCGGACACCCGGGGCCGGTTGGTGCGCTGTGTCCTCGACAGCCTCGCGCTCGCGTACCGCGCCGCCATCCGCACCGCCGCCGAGCTTGCCGGCCGCGACGTCGAGGTGGTGCACCTGGTCGGGGGCGGTGCGCGCAACGCGCTGCTCTGCCAGCTCACGGCCGACGCCTGTGGCCTGCCGGTGATGGCCGGGCCGGTCGAGGCGACGGCCCTGGGCAACCTCCTCGTCCAGGCGATCGCGGCCGGCGTCGTCCCCGACCTGCCGACCGCCCGTCGCCTGTTGGCGACCACCCAACCGATCCACCGCTACGTCCCACGGGGAGACACAGCTGCCTGGTCCGCGGCGGCCAGCCGCGTGGGATGACCGACGAGGTGGCAGGCTGACCGGGTGCGCGTGCTCCTGGTGCTGGCTGTGGTGTCGCTGCTGTCGTGGCTCTGGCTGACCTTCGCGCGCGGGATGTTCTGGCGGACCGACGTGCGGTTGCCGGCCGGTGTGGACGGGGCCGGGACCGATCCGGGGCGGTGGCCGTCGGTCGCCGTGGTGGTGCCGGCGCGCGACGAGGCCGATGTGCTGCCGCTCAGCCTGCCCGCGCTGTCGGGTCAGGACTATCCGGGGCGGTCGCGCGTGATCCTGGTCGACGACAACTCGGGCGACGGCACCGCGGACCTGGTGGCCGCCGCCTGGCCCGAGGTCACGATCGTGGCGCCCGGTGAGCCGCCGCCGGGCTGGACGGGAAAGCTCTGGGCGCTGCGGGCCGGCGTCGCCGCGGCCGGGCAGGTCGACCTGCTGCTGCTCACCGACGCCGACATCGTCCACCGGCCGGGCTCGTTGACCGCGCTCGTCCGGGCGACGCAGGCCCACCGGCTCGACCTCGTCTCCCAGATGGCGCGGCTGCGGGTCGAGACGGGCTGGGAGCGCCTCGTCGTGCCGGCGTTCGTCTACTTCTTCGCGCTGCTCTACCCGTTCCGGTGGGTCAACCGCCCCGGCTCCCGCACGGCGGCCGCGGCCGGCGGCTGCTCGCTGGTCCGGCGGGCGGCGCTCGAACGCGCGGGCGGCCTCGACGCCATCGGGGCGGCGGTCATCGACGACGTCGCGCTCGCGCGGCTGCTGAAACGGTCCGGCTCGCGGATCTTCCTCGGCCTCGCGGACCTGATCGCCTCGGTACGCCCGTACGACGGCCTGGGTCCG
>Ga0164243_10007682_pt1 | contig 16063 bp, 15 predicted proteins | sample OricompcompostOP_FD_108781 | JGI IMG/M metagenome (GOLD analysis project Ga0164243, IMG submission 108781) | Organic Plus compost microbial communities from Emeryville, California, USA - Original compost - Organic plus compost (OP) | ecosystem: Engineered > Solid waste > Mixed feedstock >...
CCCCTCTCCCCCACCCGCCGCGTCCAAACCCGCCGCTCTTGCGGCGCGGCGGCGTCTAGGACGCGTCCGCGACGCCCCTCTCGACCCATCCGTCATAAGAGCGGCGGGAACCGACACCAGGCCCAGCCAACAGCGGCGGGAACCGACACCAGGCCCAGCCAACAGCGGCGGGAACCGACGGCGGGGATCGTCCGTTGCGGCGGGCAGAGCCCTGAGAAAGGATCAGCGCGTGCCCCGCCTGTCGCCGCCCGCCGCCGTGCCCCCGTGCGGGCCTACCCGGACCCGAGCCGCCCGGTGGCTGCTGACGTCCGGGGCCGCCGCCACGCTGCTCCTCGGGGTGCTGGCCGCGCCCGCTGCTGCGGCGGCGCTGCCCGCAGGCCCCGTAGGCACCGCAGGCCGCCCACTGCCCGCCACCGGCTCGCTGCCCGCCACCGCCCCCGTCGCCGTGACCGGGGAGATCACCGACCAGGTGGGGGCACTCGCGGGCCGGGAGCCCGAGGTGCAGGCTGCCCTCGACACGCTGGCGGAGCAGACCCCGTACCAGCTCTACGTCGTCTACGTCGACACCATGGACGGCGCCGACCCGGCGGCGTGGACACAGGAGACGGCCGTCGTCTCGGGCCTGGGCCAGAACGACCTGGTGCTGGCCGTCGCAGTGGAGAGCCGCCGGTACTACCTCGCCCCGCAGACGGTCCCCGGCCTGTCGTCCGCCCAGCTCGACGCCGCCGCGAGCGCGGCCGAGGACGCCCTGCGCGAGGACGACTGGGCGGGTGCCGCCATCGCCGCGGCCGACACAATGCGCAGCGCGTACGTCGACGGCACCACGGGCACCGGGACACCGTCGTCGGGCGGCTCGTCGTTCGTCGTCGTGCTCGTCGTCGGGCTGGTCGTCATCGGCGGGCTGTTCGCCCTCGGCGCGGTGCTGTCCCGGCGGCGCACCGCGCGCGCACCGGTCGGCGCACCGGGGCGGGGAGGGCAGCCGGTGGACGAGCTCGCCGCGGTCCCCACGCCGGAGCTCGACCGTCGTTCCGCCTCGGCCCTGGTGCAGATCGACGATGCCGTGCGCGCGTCCGAGCAGGAGCTCGGCTTCGCCCAGGCAGAGTTCGGCACAGACGCCACCCGCCAGTTCGAGCAGGTGCTCGCCGGTGCGAAGCAGCAGATCACCGAGGCCTTCCGGCTGCGGCAGACGCTCGACGACGACGTGCCGGACAGCGAGCCACAGGTGCGCGACGCCGCCGCCCGGATCCTGCGCATCTGCGAGGCGATCGCCGACGACCTGGACGCCCAGAAGCAGTCCTTCGACGCCCTGCGCGACCTGCAGTCACATGTCGGCGAGGCGCTGGAGGCCCACGAGCGTTCGGCGACGACGCAGCGGGCGCGCGTCGACGTGGCCCGCAGCGCGCTGCAGACCCTCCGGACCACCTACCCGGTGGCGGCGCTGGCCTCCGTCGCGCACAACCCCGACCAGGCGACCGCGCTGCTGGACGAGGTCACCGGCATCCTGACGCAGGGCCGGGAGGCGCTCGCCCGTGAGGATCGGGCGTCCGCCGTCGGGTACGCCAAGGCCGCCGAGGAGGCGCTCGCCCAGGTCGGCACGCTGCTCGACGCCGTCGAACGCGCCGGGAGCGACCTGGCGGCGGCCGGCGGCCGGCTCGACGCCGCGCTCGCCTCGATCTGCGCCGACCTGGCCGACGTCGACCGGCTCGCCCGCGACAGCACGACCGTGGCGGTGCAGGCCGACGCCGCCCGCGCCGCCGTGGCTGCGGGGCGCGCCGCGCGCAGCGGTGACGGTGACCCGCTCGCCGCCCTGCGCGCGCTCGCGGAGGCCGAGGCAGCCCTCGACACCGCGCTGGCGCCCCTGCGCGAGGGCCAGGAGCGCCGCCGACGCGCCCAGGCGCTGCTCACCGACGCGCTCGGCAGGCTCGACTCGTGGCTGCGCGCGACCCGGGACTACATCGGCACCCGGCGCGGTGCCGTCGGACCCGAGGCCCGCACCCGGCTGGCCGAGGCCGAGCGCCTCCACCAGCAGGCCTACGACCTGCGCGAGCGCGACCCGGAGGGTGCGCTGGCCGCCGCTCAGCGCGCCGAGCAGCTCGTCTCCCAGGCCCAGCAGCTCGCCCAGCAGGACGTCGAGCGCGCCGACTGGCAGCGCCGCGGCGGCGGGGACGGCGGGCTCGGACAGGTCGGCGGGATGGTGCTCGGCGGCATCCTGCTCGACTCGATCCTGCGCGGCGGCGGTGGCGGGTTCGGCGGCGGCTGGGGCGGCCACCGGGGCGGCCATGGCGGCGGGTTCGGCGGGGGTGGCCGCGGCGGCGGGTTCGGCGGCGGAGGAGGAGGGGGCTTCGGCGGCGGCGGGCGCGGCGGCGGGTTCTGACCCGCACGACGAGCGGTCGTCACCGACGGACGCCGGCCGACGGTCGGTGTGGCAGGTGCGACGGAGCAACGACAGGACCACGGAGAGGCACGACCGATGACCGAGAAGCAGAGCATCTTCGGGCGGATCACCCAGCTCGCACGGGCCAACATCAACGCCCTGCTGGACAGCGCCGAGGACCCGCAGAAGATGCTGGACCAGCTCGTCCGCGACTACACGAACTCGATCGCCGACGCCGAGAAAGCCATCGCCCAGACCATCGGGAATCTGCGGCTGGCCGAGCAGGACTACAACGAGGACGTCGCCGCTGCCAAGGAGTGGGGCGCCAAGGCGCTGGCGGCGTCGAGCCGCGCCGACCAGTACCGCGCCGCGGGTGACACGGCCAATGCCGACAAGTTCGACAACCTGGCCAAGGTCGCGCTCGGCAAGCAGATCGCGGCGGAGAGCGAGGTCCGCCAGGCCGAGCCGCTCATCAGCTCCCAGCGGGAGACCGTCGAGAAGCTCAAGTCCGGGCTCGCCCAGATGAAGGACAAGCTCGGCGAGCTCAAGTCCCGCCGCGACACGCTCGTCGCCCGGCAGAAGTCCGCCCAGGCCCAACAGCAGGTGCAGACCGCGATCAGCTCGATCAACGTGCTGGACCCGACCAGCGAGCTGGCGCGGTTCGAGGAGAAGGTCCGCCGCGAGGAGGCGGTCGCCCTCGGTCAGGCCGAGCTGGCGTCGTCCTCCCTGGACGCCCAGTTCGCCGAGCTGGAGTCCTCCAGCGAGCAGGTCGAGATCGAGGCCCGGCTCGCCGCCCTCAAGGCGGGCGCCAGCCCCGCCCAGCTCCCCAGCACGCCGGTGACCCCCGCGATCGAGGCCGCGCAGGAGTCCTGACCGCCGGGCGCCCCGGACCGCCGCACGGGCGTCCGGTCCGGGGCGTCGGCGCACCTCGCAGCGGACTCTCAGCGAACATCCAGCCTGCAGGCCCACACTGGGGCGATGAGCGCCGCACAGCACGCACCCGGCGGTATCCGGGGGACCTCGGACAGCGCACCGGAGGCACGGCTCCTCGTCGTGGACGACGAGCCGAACATCCGCGAGCTGCTCGCTACGTCGCTGCGCTTCGCGGGCTTCGAGGTGCACGCCGCGGCGGACGGCAACCAGGCGCTGCGCCTGGCCCGCGACGTCGACCCCGACCTCATGGTGCTCGACGTCATGCTGCCCGACATGGACGGCTTCACCGTCACCCGTCGGCTGCGCGAGAAGGGCCAGCACGTCCCCGTGCTGTTCCTCACCGCACGCGACGACACCGCCGACAAGGTGCAGGGGCTGACCGTCGGCGGTGACGACTATGTCACCAAGCCGTTCAGCCTGGAGGAGGTCGTCGCGCGCATCCGGGCCGTGCTGCGCCGCACCCAGCCGAGCGACGAGGACGCGGCGAGCGTCCTGCGCTACGCCGACCTGGAGCTCGACGACGACTCGTACGAGGTCCGCCGTGCGGGCCAGCCCGTGGAGCTGTCCCCGACCGAGTTCAAGCTGCTGCGCTACCTGATGCTCAACGCCGGCCGGGTGCTGTCCAAGACGCAGATCCTCGATCACGTGTGGCAGTACGACTGGGGCGGCGACGCGAACATCGTGGAGTCGTACATCTCCTACCTGCGCCGCAAGATCGATCAGCTCGACGGCCCGGACGGCACACGGCTGCCGCCGCTGATCCACACCAAGCGGGGTGTCGGCTACCTGCTGCGCGAGTCGTCGTGACCGCCTCCCCGCACGCCGGGGCCTATCCCACGGCGCCGCCTCCCGCGGCCGCGGCGGCCGACTCCCCGGTCCGGCCACCGCGGTCGGGCGGCGGTGGCCGGCTGCGCGCCCGCTGGTCGGCCGTGCCGCTGCTGGCCCGGCTGGTCGGCATCATCACGGTGCTCGTCGCCGTCGGCCTGGTGCTCGCCGGGGTGACCAGCACGACGCTGCTCAAGAGCACACTGATCAGTCAGGTCGACTCCAAGCTCACGTCCGAGGGGCAGGGCCTGGCGCGCTCGACGGTCGAGACCCTCGCCGGCTGGCGACAGGCCGACCAGCTCCCCAGCGACTACTACGTGCGCATCCAGGTGCTCGGCCAGAGCCCGAGCGCGTTGTTCTCGACCAACACGGTGACCCGCTACGGCGCACCGCTGGTCCCCGAGCTGAGCCCGCGGGAGGCCAACGAGCTCGACGGTCCGTTCACCGTGCGCTCGAGCCGCGTCGGCTCGCCGTGGCGCGTCGTCGCGTATCCGTTCACGACGCAGAGCGTGGTCGGGGCGATCGTCGTCGCCCTGCCGCTGGGAGACATCGAGCGCGGCGTGCGGCAGCTCACGCTCGTGCTGGTCCTGTCCGGCATCGGCATCGTGCTGCTCGGGGCCGCCGTCGGCACCTGGGCGGTACGCCGTTCGCTGCGCCCGCTGCGGGAGATCGAGTCGACCGCCGCCGCGATCGCCCACGGCGACCTGTCCCGCCGGGTCCCGACCGCGCCGGAGAGCACCGAGGTCGGGCGGCTCGGCGCCGCGCTGAACGGGATGCTCGCGCAGATCGAGCAGGCCTTCGCGGGCCGCACGGCCTCCGAGGCGCGGATGCGCCGCTTCGTCGCGGACGCCTCGCACGAGCTGCGCACCCCGCTCGCGACGATCCGCGGCTACGGCGAGCTGTACCGGATGGGCGCGCTCACCACCAAGGAGGAGGTGGACGACACGATGCGCCGCATCGAGGGGTCCGCCACCCGCATGGGCACACTCGTCGAGGACCTGCTGGCGCTGGCCCGGCTCGACGAGAACCGCCCGCTGAGCACCGCGCCGGTGGACCTCACCGTGCTGGCCGCCGACGCGGTGAGCGACGTGCACGCCCTCGACCCGACCCGGCGGGCGCGACTGGAGCCGCTGGCCCCCGGCGGTACGGTCGGCCCCTGCGTCGTCCTGGGCGAGGAGGGCCGGATCCGCCAGGTGCTGGCCAACCTGGTCGGCAACGTCGTCCAGCACACCCCCGCGGGCAGCCCCGTGGAGATCGCCGTCGGGCAGCACGACCGGTACGGGGTGGTGGAGGTCCGCGACCACGGGCCCGGCATCGAGCCCGAGCACGCCGCCCGGGTCTTCGAGCGGTTCTACCGGGTGGACGCGTCCCGCGGACGGCAGACCGGCGGCGCAGGCCTGGGGATGGCCATCGTCGCGGCGATCGTCCACGCGCACGACGGCACGGTCGAGCTCTCCCAGACCCCCGGCGGCGGCACGACTGTTCGTGTGGCGTTCCCCCTCGCGCCGACGCCCGGCAGTTCACACGGCGGTACCATGGACGGGTCCGGTAGTCGTCGTCCGTGAGGCTGGTTCATGGGGTTCCATGACGCGCCACAGTGGCTGCTGTCGGCGTACCTCCGCAGCGTCACCGCCGCCGGTGCCACGGCGCCGATCGAGCAGATCCAGGAGGCCGGACAACGTCTTCTCGACCGCTGGACGGAACCCGGTCGCACGTTCCACAACCTCAAGCACCTGGCCGACGTGCTGGCCCGCGTGGATGAGCTGGTCGAGGAGACCCACGAGCCCGACCTGGTGCGCCTGGCCGCCTGGTACCACGGCGCGATCTTCGACGCCGCTGCGCAGAAGACCTACGCCAACCGGGGCGGTGAGGACGAGATCGCCAGCGCCCGGCTCGCCTACGACGAGCTGACCGCGCTCGGCGTGCCCGACCAGCGCGCCCGCCGTGTGCACGACCTGGTGGAGGCGCTCGTCCGGCACGCCCCCGACCCGTCCGACGTGGACTGCGCGGTGCTGTGCGACGCGGACCTGGCGATGCTCGCCGGTGAGCCGCAGCGCTACAAGGCGTACCTGGAGGACGTACGCGCCGAGTACGCCCATGTGCCGACGGAGGCGTACGTCCGGGCGCGCATCCGCATCCTGCACAAGCTGCTCGCGCGTCCGAGCCTGTTCGTCAGCCCGCTCGGGGCCGCCTGGGAGGAGCCGGCGCGGCAGAACCTGTCCGCCGAGCTGCAACGGCTCACCAAGAAGCTGGCGGCCCTCGAGGCTGCGGGCGGCGACGAGGACCGGACGCCCGACGACGCGCCGCAGGGTGTGCGCGACCGCCCGCCGGAGTCCCCCGCGGCGGCGGCCGACGACGCACGCGTCCCGTTCGGCGTCCGCGTCTCCGGCGACCCGTCCACAGCCCGGCGCTGAGACCCCTTCTCCACCGCTGCCGCCTGCCCCATACGTCGGAACCGCCCGGCGCCCCTAGCGTGGTCGGCACGGCGGCGCACCTGCGGTGACGCATCTTCCTACCGGCGAGACCCGGTCCACGCGTCGTCGGCACGACGCGCACCGCGGTCACGCGTCGTCGGCACGGCGGCGCACCGCGGTCAGGTGTCGTCGGCACGGCGGCGCACCAGGGGTCACGCGTCGTCGTACCGACGAGGTCCGGCCCACGCGTCGCCGGCGCGACGGCGGCACACGGGTGGAGCGTCGCCGCACGACGGCGCGGCACCCGGCCCGCCGCAGGACGACGGAGGTGGACATGAGCAGGTACGAGGTCGACAGCGCTGCGGTCGCGCAGGCAGCCGCCGGGGCGCGGTCCCGCGCGGCGTCCATCCGGACGGAGGTCACCGCCCTGCACCGGCAGCTCACCGAGCTGCAGTCGCTGTGGCGCGGCGGGGCGGCCACGGCCTTCGCCGGGGTGCTGGCGGAGTGGACCGCCACCGAGGCACGGGTGGATGATTCGCTCGAGCACATCGTCGCGGCGCTGCACACCGCTGCACAGACGTACGCCGACGCCGAGAACCAGGCGTCGCGCCTGTTCGGCCTGTAGGTCGGTGAGCCGGTACGGGGTGCCGCCGGACGCCCAGCGACGGCGCGTACGCCGAAGCCTGCGCCGGCGGGCCGGTGCGCGTCGGGGGATCAGTCGTGGCCGACCCGTCGGGCGGTCGCCCGGCACTCGCGCGAGGCGTCTAGGCTCTGCCGGGTGACCGTGCTCGTCGACCCGCCGATGTGGCCGCGCCACGGGACGGTCTGGGGACACCTGGTCAGCGACGAGTCGCTGGAGGAGCTGCACGCCTTCGCCGCCCGGGCCGGCATCCCGGCGCGCGGGTTCGACCACGACCACTACGACGTGCCCGACGAGCGGTACGCCGCCGTGGTCGCGCTCGGTGCCCAGCCGGTCAGCGCCCACGAGCTGATCCGTCGGCTCCGCGCCTCGGGCCTGCGTGTGCCCGCTCGCGACCGGATGCCCACGCGCGAGCACCTGCCCGCCCCCGACCGCGCGCCCGCCCGGGCCTGCTGACGCCCCCGCACCGGCCACCCACGCCGCCGAGGCCCGTGCCGCCGCTCAGGCTTGCTGACGCCCCGCACCGCAAATCCCCGCCGCGACGACCCCGCGCCGCCGCCCACACCTGCTGACGCCTCCGCGCCGCCCGCCGAGACCTCCGTGCCACCGGCTGTCCGGGCGGCACCACCCGGACAGGGCGACGGGCCGGCCACCCCCTGAGGGATGACCGGCCCGTCGTCAGGACACGCTCCCCGGTGACCGGGCTGCGCGGTGTCCGGGTCGGCTCAGAAGCCGCCGCCGAAGTCCTCGCCACCGGCCGGAGCCGCCGGGGCGGCCTTCTCCGGCTTGTCGGCGACGACGGCCTCCGTGGTAAGGAACAGCGCCGCGATCGACGACGCGTTCTGCAGCGCGGACCGGGTGACCTTCACCGGGTCGTTCACGCCCGCGGCCAGCAGGTCCTCGTACTCGTTGGTCGCGGCGTTCAGGCCGTGACCGGTCGGCAGCGTGCGGACGCGCTCGGCGACCACGCCACCCTCGAGGCCGGCGTTGACCGCGATCTGCTTGAGCGGAGCCTCGATCGCAAGCTTCACGATCTGGGCACCGGTCGCCTCGTCGCCCTCGAGCTTGAGGCCCTCGAACGCCTTGGCACCGGCCTGGATGAGCGCCACGCCACCACCGGCGACGATGCCCTCCTCGACGGCCGCCTTGGCGTTGCGCACGGCGTCCTCGATGCGGTGCTTGCGCTCCTTGAGCTCGACCTCGGTGGCCGCACCGGCCTTGATGACGGCCACGCCGCCGGCGAGCTTGGCGAGGCGCTCCTGGAGCTTCTCGCGGTCGTAGTCCGAGTCGGAGTTCTCGATCTCCGCGCGGATCTGGTTCACGCGACCGGCGATCTGTGCGGCGTCGCCGCCACCCTCGACGATCGTGGTCTCGTCCTTGGTGACGACGATCTTGCGCGCCGTGCCGAGGACCTCCAGGCCGACCGAGTCGAGCTTGAGGCCGACGGTCTCGGAGACGACCTGGCCGCCGGTGAGGACGGCCATGTCCTGCAGCATCGCCTTGCGGCGGTCACCGAAGCCCGGCGCCTTGACGGCGATCGAGCGGAAGGTGCCCTTCAGCTTGTTGACGACGAGCGTGGCCAGGGCCTCGTTCTCGACGTCCTCCGCGACGACGAACAGCGGCTTGCCGGACTGGATGACCTTCTCCAGGAGCGGCAGCAGGTCCTTGACGTTCGAGATCTTCGACTCGACGAGCAGCACGTAGGCGTCCTCCAGGACCGCCTCCTGACGCTCCGGGTCGGTCACGAAGTACGCCGACAGGTAGCCCTTGTCGAAGCGCATACCCTCCGTGAGCTCGAGCTCCAGGCCGAGGGCGTTGGACTCCTCGACCGTGATGACGCCCTCCTTGCCGACCTTGTCGAGGGCCTCGGCGATGAGCTCGCCGATCGCGGTGTCGCCGGCCGAGATGGCGGCCGTGGCAGCGATCTCGTCCTTGGTCTCGATCTCCTTGGCCTGCGACAGCAGCTGGTTGGTGACGGCCTCGACGGCCTTCTCGATGCCGCGCTTGAGGGCGATCGGGTTGGCGCCGGCGGCGACGTTGCGCAGGCCCTCGCGCACCAGCGCCTGGGCGAGCACGGTGGCGGTGGTAGTGCCGTCACCCGCGACGTCGTCGGTCTTCTTGGCGACCTCCTTGACGAGCTCCGCGCCGATCTTCTCGTACGGGTCCTCGAGGTCGATCTCCTTGGCGATGGAGACACCGTCGTTGGTGATGGTGGGAGCGCCCCACTTCTTGTCCAGGACGACGTTGCGGCCCTTCGGGCCGAGGGTGACCTTGACGGTGTCGGCGAGGGTGTTGAGGCCCCGCTCGATGCCGCGCCGGGCCTCCTCGTTGAAGGCAATGATCTTGGCCATGGGGCTGTGATCCTTCTATCGGTCTCGGGGTCCGGCCGAGGGCGCCCGCGACGGACGGACACGCCGCACGCGGTCATGTCCCGCGTCCGACGGCCCTCACCCGTGGGCCGGGGTGCTTCTGTCACTCTCCACCGGAGAGTGCTAGTCCATGGTTAGCACTCGACCCCGGAGAGTGCAAGGCGCGTTCGCCCTCCGCATGCTCCCCGGGCCCCGTGTGCCGGCCCGTGTGGACCCCTCCCACCCGCACGCCAACGACGCATACATCGTCCCCGCCCCACGCGACCGCGGCCCGCGGCCGAGCTCGCGACGGGATCGGCGATCGAACGGCTGTGGGGCCCCCGGCACGCGACAAGGCGGCCGGCCGGTCCGGATGTGCGCCCAGACGCACGCGGGATCGCCTGCCCTGGGTCGCGCGTCCGCGATGTCCCTCGTCCGCACCGATGCACGTCGGGCACGCACCGCGCGACGCTGCGCCGTACGTGCCCGACGTCCGGGGGGCCGACCGGTGGGGAGCCGGCGCCCAGGCGCCGCCGGTCGCGCGTCAGTGCCTCAGAGTGGGCGGACCTGCTCAGCCTGCGGACCCTTGGTGCCCTGGCCGACCTCGTAGTCGACCTCCTGACCCTCCTCGAGGGTCCGGTAGCCGTCCACCTGGATGGCGCTGTAATGCACGAAGAGGTCCTGACCGCCGCCGACCGGGGTGATGAAGCCGTACCCCTTCTCGGCGTTGAACCACTTCACGGTGCCCTGGGCCATGCCGTACTCCTCGATCCTGGGGGCCCGGGACGCTCCGCCGGCGCCCCGTTCCGGGAGATGCTAGTGGTGGCGCTCCCGCCCGGCCAGGGTCGTTTTCAGGCGTCCGGGTCGGAGACCAGGACCACCGTCACGCCCTCGCCGGCCTCGGCCTGCGACAGCGTGACCGTGGTGAGACCCAGCGTGCTAGCGACCAGCTCGGCGGTGGTCTGCAGCTCCGCGGTGCCGTAGAAGACGGTGGAGACCTGCGGACGCGCGCCCGTGACGTTGCCGGTGTCGACGGCGGTGAAGTCGGCGGCGGTGAGCTTCTCCGCGGTCCGGGCGGCCAGGCCGTTGATACCCGCGCCGTTGAGCACGGTCACCGGCGTGCTGAGGACGGGCTCCGGCGGGGGCGGCGTGTCGGCGGGCGGCTCGGACGCACCGTCCGTGGGCTCCCCGTCGTCCGTCCCCTCGGGCGGCACGGCACCGTCGGTGGCGCCGTCCGTCGCCTCGTCGGACGCGCCGTCGTCGCCCGGCTCCTGGGCCCCGTCCTGCGTGCCCGACGTCAGGCCGCTGCCGAGCGCCGGCAGGTCACCGGTGCGGGCCGCCCACGACACGAGGCCGTAGGCCAGCACGGGTGCGACGACGATGACGACGAGGAAGGGCCACCAACGGCTCCACGCCGAACGCGGCGCGCGGTGGACCCCGCGCGGTGCGTCCGGGTTCGCCGCAGCGTCGAACTCGTCCTCGGGGTACGGGTAGTCGGCCCTGCTCACGGCCGACAGGCTAACCGCTCAGCCGTCGGATCCGAGCCGACGGGCCGTACGCGCGCGCTGCCGGGACGCCCGCATCCGGCGCAGCCGCTTGACCAGCATCGGGTCGTAGGCGAGCGCCGCGGGGTCGTCGATCAGGGCGTTGAGCACCTGGTAGTACCGGGTGGCCGACATGTCGAACAGCTCGCGGACGGCCTGCTCCTTGGCGCCGGCGTACTTCCACCACTGCCGCTCGAAGGCGAGGATCTGCTCGTCGCGCTCCGACAGACCGGAGTCACCCGACGAGGCCGTGGGCTCGATCGTCACGATGGCGGCGTCCATGCGTCCTCCCGGCCGTACGTGTGTGGACCAGGCCATCGTACGACCGGAATCACACGCCTGTCATTCGCCCTCCACGATCGGCCGCAGCACGCCGGCCCCGAGCGGTTGCACGGCCGTCGCCCGGTACCCTCCCGCCGTGAGCAGCGCACCGCTCGACGGTCTCATGGCACCCGACTGGGCCGCGGCCCTCGCCCCGGTGGAGCCGCAGATCCGCGCCGCAGGGCAGTTCCTGCGGGCCGAGATCGCCGCCGGCCGCTCCTACCTGCCGGCCGGTGACGCGATCCTGCGCGCGTTCGCCCGCCCGCTCGCCGACGTGCGCGTCATCGTCGTGGGCCAGGACCCCTACCCGACCCCCGGCCACCCGATGGGCCTGTCGTTCTCCGTGCAGTCGCACGTGCGGCCGCTGCCGCGCTCCCTGGAGAACATCTTCCGCGAGCTCGTGGAGGACACCGGTGCCCCCATGCCGTCCTGCGGCGACCTGTCGCCGTGGGCAGACCGCGGCGTCATGCTGCTCAACAGGGTGCTCACCGTGCGGCCCGGTGCACCGGCCTCGCACCGCGGGAAGGGCTGGGAGGCGGTGACCGACCGGGCGATCGCCGCTCTCGTCGAGCGCGGCGGACCGCTGGTCGCCGTGCTGTGGGGTCGTGAGGCGCAGTCGCTGCGCCCGGCGCTCGGCTCCGTCCCGGTGGTGGAGAGTCCCCACCCGAGCCCGTTGTCGGCCAGTCGCGGGTTCTTCGGGTCCCGCCCGTTCTCCCGGGTGAACCGCCTGCTCGCCGAGCAGGGCGCCGATCCCGTCGACTGGTCCCTGCCCTGACGCCGACAGTCCGGAGCCCGGGAGCAGAATGGGCCAGGTGACGGCCCAGATGCCCGACGACAACGGCACCCACGACGACGGCCCGCAGGACGACACCCCGCCCCCGCCCTGGTCTCGCTACGTGGCGGTCGGCGACTCCTTCACCGAGGGGCTGTGGGACTCCCCGTACGGACCCGACGGACCGCAGCGCGGCTGGGCGGACCTGCTGGCCGGCCGGCTGTCCGCCCGTCGCGTCGCTGCCGGGCTGGCACCCCTGGAGTACGCGAACCTCGCGGTGCGCGGGCGGCTGCTGCGGCCGATCCTCGTCGAGCAGGTGCCGGCCGCCCTGGCCCTGGAACCGGACCTGGTGAGCCTGGTCGGCGGCGGCAACGACATCCTGCGCCCGACGGTCGACGTGGACCGGCTGGCCCGGGACCTGGAGGCGGCGGTCGTCCGGCTACGCCGGGCCGGGGTCGACGTGCTGCTGGGGACCGGTGTCGACGCCGCCCACAGCCCGCTCATCGGTGCGACGCGGCCACGGGTGGGCATCTACAACGCGCACATCTGGTCCATGGCCCGCCGGCACGGCACCTACGTGCTCGACCTGTGGGGCATGCGCGCCCTGCACGAGCGCCAGGTGTGGTCCGAGGACCGCATCCACCTGACCACCGACGGGCACGCCCGCGTCGCACAGGCCGCCCTCGTGGCGCTGGGGCTGGAGCCGGACGACCCGGCGTGGGACGAGCCGCTGGTCCCGCTGCCGGCGCTGCCCCGGCTGGAGCGGGCACGCGAGGACGCCGCCTGGCTGCGCCATCACGTCTACCCGTGGGCCACCCGGCGCATCCGGGGACGCTCCTCCGGCGACGCCCGCAGCGCCAAGCGCCCGTCCGCTGCCCCGGTCCAGCCCTCCGGGCCCTACGGCGACTGAGCCGCTTGCGCCACCCGCTGGTCTGGCGGACGCACCTACGACCGTGTGGAGGGACGCACACCCTCCTCTGCAGCGCGTTCAGTGCATCCGCCCGCACCGCGGCCGGCCCGTTTCCCGCACTGCCGCCGGCCCCTTCCGGCACTGCTGCCGGGCCGTTCCCGCACGGCTGCCGGGTCAGCCGTCGACGGCGACCGGCGTGGGCGTGCCCTCGCCCGACAGCGGCAGCCGGGCGGCGAGCCGGGCACCGCGCCCGCCGGGACCCTGGCGGAGCTCCAAGGTCCCCCCGACCAGCGCCAGCCGCTGTCGCAGCCGACCGGTACCCGACGCCGCCCCCGACGAGCCTGCCTCGTACGGCGTGCCGTCGTTCACCACGGACACCAGCAGCACCTCGCCGTCCAGGTCCAGCTCCACCTGGATCGACGCGGCCGGCCCGTTCTTCAGCGCGTTCGTCACGCCCTCCTCGACCACCCGCACCGCGAGCAGCCGCTCGGAGACGGTCAGCCGGCTGCTCGACGGGTCGTCGCGCTCGCGCACCTGCGGGCTCACCACGAGCTGGGTGGCGATCGTCGCCGGGATCTGCCCGAGCAGCGCCCGCAGCGCGGGCACCAGGCCGAGCTCCAGCCGGTCGGGGTACAGCAGCCGGCTCATCGCCCGCACGTCGATCTGCCGGGCGTGGTCGAGCTCGTCACGCACCCAGCGCAGCGCCGCCAGCCCTTCGTCGGCCATGCCACCGACCGTGGCACCCGCGATGACCGCGTCGAGCCGGGCCTGGACGAGCACCAGCTTCTGCTGGAGCGTGCCGTGCAGCCCCTCGGCGACCTCGCGGCGGACCCGGATCTCCTCCTGCTCGAGCGCCTTGATCGCCAGCTCCACCTGCACGGCGGCCCGCTCCGCGGAGCGGGTGCGCTCGCGGTACGACTGCTGCGAGCGCACGGCCCACAGGCCGATGAAGCCGGAGATCACCGTGATGAGGAAGCCCGCGAACAGCTCGACCTGCACCACCTGGACATCGGGCTGCGGGTAGACCCCGAACAGGATCTGCAGCGCGATCCGCAGCGCTGCCGTCGCCGCGCCCGCCGCACAGACCAGCCCCGCGACCGGGGCCAGCGCCCCGCGCCGGTGCACCCCGAGGACGGCCAGCAGCGCCACCAGCACCACCACGCTGAGCCCGTTGGCACCCAGCCGGCTCGCCAGGCTCACGTCCCGCCACTCGTCGGGGACCCGGGCGTAGACGTACGTGCTCTGCAGCGAAGCACCGAAGGCGTACCCGGCGGCCACGACGGCCGTCATGCGCACCAGGGTCGCGCGGTCCCGGCGCTGGTCGTCCAGCCGGTTCGCGACCGGTGTCGCCGGCTCGCCGACCGCCGCCCCTTCGCGCACGGGTCCCTGCCGCGCCGTGCTCGTCGTCGTCACGCCCTGCCGTCCCCTGTCCGACGCCTGCCCCGACGTCGCCAGGGCTCCCGGGCGTACCGGTGCACGCCCGGCGCGTATTCCCGCTCACGCCCCCGGGGCCGACGATACTGGGACCGATGAGTGAAACTGCGGACAGCCCGCTGCGCGTCGCCCTCGTGGAGGACCAGCCGCTGTTCCGGTCGATGCTGGAGCGCACGCTGGAGCAGACCCCCGGCCTGCACGTCGTGGCCGCGGTCGGGACCGTGCGCGACGCCGGTCGTGCGCTGCGGCCCGGCCTCGCGGACGCGGTGGTGCTGGACATCGACCTGCCCGACGGCAACGGCATCGCCCTCGGCGTGACGTTGCGCCGCCGCCAGCCCGGCCTGGGTGTGCTGCTGCTGTCCGCGCACGACGCGATGGACCTGCTGCTCGACCTGCCCGACGACGTCGCCTCCGGCTGGTGCTACCTGTCGAAGACCTCCTCGACGAACGAGGAGACGCTGGTGACGGCGGTGCGCTCCGCGGCAGCCGGCCGGACCATGCTCGACCCGGCCCTGCTGGAACGGATGACGCCGCGCGCGGGGTCGGCGGTCGCCCGGCTCACCGACCGCCAGTACGCGGTGCTGCGGCTGCTCGCCCAGGGGCTGTCCAACGCCGGCATCGGAGAGCGGCTCGGCATCACCGAGAAGTCGGTGCAGAACCACGTCAACGCCATGTACGCCACGCTCGGCATCGACGCCGACCCGGCCCGCAACCCCCGCGTCACCGCCGCACTGCGCCTCCTGGAGGAGACCGGCCCGGCGCTGTGATCCGCGGGGCGCATCGCGCGAGGCGGGCGCGCCGTCGACGCGCATCATGGGAGCCCCCTGTCGGATTCGAACCGACGACCTGCCGCTTACAAGGCGGCTGCTCTGGCCAGCTGAGCTAAGGAGGCGGAGGGGTCCAGCCTAGCGAGCGGCACCCCGCTGCCCCGTGCACGGCGTGGCGGGACGGGGCAGCGGGGTGCCGGTGGCGCACGGTCGGACGTGGTCGGGACCGCGCCGCGTGTCAGCCGCGCGCGGCGTCCACGGCGGCGGTCAGTGCAGCCGGGTCGTACGGGCTGCCGGTGTACTTCTCGCCGTTGATGTAGATCGCCGGCGTGCCGAGCTGGCCGCCCATGAAGGTCTTCGCCGCGTCGGTCGTGGCGACGATCCACGGGGAGAAGGTGCGCCAGGTGCCGTCCTTCTCGGTGGTCGTCCCGTCGGACCCGGCGACCTGGTAGGTCCCCTCGACGGTGTCGGTGAACGTGTCGATGACGTCGGCGGGCACACCGGCGTCACGGGCGACGTCGGCGATCTCGGCGTCGGTCAGCCCGCTGGTGTTCTCCGGCGGCTGCTCGGTGTAGAGCTGGGTCATGAACGCGGTGAACTGCTCGGGCGCCTGGTCCATAACGGTGGCGAGCGCGTTGGCCGCACGCGACGAGTAGTGCGTCCCGCGGGAGGCCCCGTCGAGGAACGAGATGAGGTGGTAGTCGACGGTCACGCCGCCACCGGCCACCAGGGAGTCGAGGGTCTCGGCGTTGGCGGCGTCGAACTGCTGGCAGTACGGGCA